>JAEEGK010010342.1_pt1 | contig 21544 bp, 17 predicted proteins | sample 8958771 | NCBI WGS metagenome assembly JAEEGK01 (sample SAMN16246547, study PRJNA631951) | gut metagenome | biome: gut microbiome; feature: rumen; material: SC-attached | host: Bos | place: Iran: Karaj | collected 2018-10 | reverse complement strand
ATTTCGCCGCCTGCGGGCGGCGACCAGAGGCTGCTCGCCTCTGGACTCTCGCAAGCCTTTGGAAAAGGCTTGAGCGAAACTTTAATCATAGGCTCTTTGACTTTACGGAGCTTTTTCGACAAGCTGACGCGCCGTGTCAGCACACGGCGCGTTCAGTCTGCATTATCCTTTGCGCATCGCTGCAAGCCTTGCAGAAAGCGCTTTGTATGCCGTCTCCGGGTCATCCAGTTCCGAGACAGTCTCTTCCATCGGGCAGATGCCTGTCCCCTGCCGGTTGATGACCTGCTCTGTAAGAGTGCCGCAGCTGTGCGGGATGCCGTTTGCTTCGAGAAACTCCGCTCCCGCCTGCGACATCACTTCCCCGTACACCGCCGCAATGCCCGCCTTCACAAAGAGCATTGCAGCCGCCTTCCCGACAATCCGATCTGCTGCCGAAAAGCCCCGCAGATCGCGGTTTTCATCGAGGAAGCGCAGCATCGGCGAGATGCCTCTGCCGTCATCGGTGAACCATGCGCCGTCCTTGCAGAGACAGATCGAATGCCCTGCAAGCTGCGACCTTGCAATCTCAAGATCAGTCATCGGCGCGATCCTTCAGCAGCAGTGCGCGGAGCCCGATCACGATCAGCGGCACGAGCACTGCCTGCACGCCGAGCCCCGGGAAGCCCGTCTGGATCTGCCCCCAGACGGCCGCCGCAGTCAGCTCCGTGTGACCCGCCGCCAGCGCGACGATCCCGAGAAATGCTGCTCTGCCTGCGAGCTGTGCCGCCCAGACTGCCGAGAATGCCCACAGTGCATTCTTTGCGATCAGCTTCGAGAAAAGCCCCGTCACGAGCGCAAACACCGCAAGCTCTGCCATCATAAAGGGCAGACGCGCCGCTGCCGGCATCGGATTGCCGAGCGCCGAGGTCAGCAGAAAGCTCACGAGCGGCGAGAGCACGCCGACGGCAAGCCCCCACTCCGCGCCGAGCAGGCATCCGCCGATCAGAACCGGCAGATACATCGGCAGCCACTTGACGCCGCCCGGTGCCCCGAGGATCAGATGTACGATCTGCGGGAGTGCGACCGCGAGTGCGATCAGACCCGCCGAGACCAGCGTCTTATATGCAATTTTCTTTTCCGCGGCGACCTGCCGCATACTCAGTGCCTGTTCAAACATTTGAAATTCCTCCCCTCGATGGAACTCCATCGTAATAATATATTTATCATATCATATTATTGCGGGATTGTCAACTGTTTTTCTGTTCAATTTCACAGTAATTTCACGCAATGGTTCGTCAAAAACATGTTTTTTTGTGACAGGATGCGTGCGGCTCTTGCATTTTTCGGCAAAGCATGTTATAATATAGGAAACATCACGGAGGGAGGCAGACATATGAAGCAGCTTAAGAACCGCATTTTCATGAGAATGCTCGCTGCAATGGGCATGACGCTCGGCGCAGGGCTCGTGCTGTTTCCGCTTCTGCTCCCGACCGAAAACTACTTCCGCATGATGCTCCAGCTTCTTCCGATGGCGGTGATTATTGCGATCCTGCTTGTATTTCCGCTGCATGTGGTCAGCATGCGGCTCGCAAAGAAAATTCAGTACGAAAAGAAGCAGGCGGCATTCTCTGTCGAGCCGACGCTCCCGACGATCATCGACATCCCGACGGAAATTCCTGCACCGCCGAAGCCTGCGCCCCGTCCTGCACGGCTCCCGAAGCCCAGGGCGCCGCGCCCTGCTGCAAAGCGGCCGGCTGCGCAAAAAGCCGCCGTGGCTGCGCCTCTGCCCGAAGCTGAGCCGGAGACCGCAGCAGAAGCGCCCGCAGCCCGTTCCGGTGCCGTCACGCAGAAGCGCAGACCGCGCAGAAAATCTGCCGCAAGGCCGGTGCAGCCCGCGGAGGTCTCTGCGGAAGAACGCACAGAGAAGGAAAAGCAGCCCGTGCCCTGAGCAGGGCTTGACTTTTCAGGCAAAATGAATTATAATATAGGATATCATATCGCGGGGAGCTTGTGCGGCAGGCTGAGAGGGTGCGGGTACGCACCGACCCGGAACCTGATGCGGATAATGCCGCCGTAGGGAAACGCACCGCGCTTTCGGTGCAAAAAGTTTGCCGCATGTCTGCAATACACGCAGATGCGGCTTTTTTCATGCCCATGTGTCCGCCGCGAAGGAAAGGAAGTTTTATACAATGAAAACCAATACCCGTATGCTTGTCGAGGGCGCTGTCATGATCGCGCTCGGCACTGTCCTCAGCTTTCTCAAGGTCTTTGAACTGCCGTGGGGCGGCTCCGTCACGCTGCTCTCAATGCTGCCTGTCAGCCTGTTCAGCATCAAGTACGGCATCGGCAAGGGACTCGGCGTCTCGTTCGTCTATGCCCTGCTGCAAATGTTCATCTCGCTCGGACAGGTGCTGAGCTGGGGGCTCACGCCCGGCACGCTGATCGCCTGCCTGCTGCTCGACTATCTGCTGGCATATACCATGATCGGCTTTGCGGGCATCTTCCGCACGAAGGGGCTGCCCGGCTGGATCGCCGGCACGGTCATCGCATTGCTGCTCCGCCTGCTCATGCATTTTCTCAGCGGCGTCGCGATCTGGCACTCCGCCGGCAAGCTCTGGGAGGGCTTCGACACCTCGAACACCTATCTTTACAGCCTGCTCTACAACGGCTGCTACATGGTGCCGGAGATCGTGTTCACCGTCATCGGTGCAGTGATCCTGCTGAAGCTCCCGCAGACCCGCAAGCTCCTCACCGCAGAGGATCAGTGAAAAACCGCATCACAAAACATGCCCCGGAGCTTACGCCCCGGGGCTTCGTGTGTTTACAGGCGGATGCACTCCAGAATCAGCATCACCGCGCAGAACAAAAGCATCGCACCCGACAGCACTGACACAAACAGGAGCAGCGTCTTCTGCGATTTCCGCTTTTTCCGTTCCCGTTCCTTTTCGATGTCGTCCAGTGTTTCGCCGCGCTGGAATGCCAGCACCTCACGGTAGGTCTCGATGTCATTCTCCTGCTTGATCTGCTCCATCCCGCGGAATGTCATAAAAATACATACCGACAGGATCCCAGCGAGCAGACAGCCGAGAATTGTGCCGATTTCTCCGCCGTACTCGACCAGCAGCGTCGCGCCGAACATCAGGCCGAACATTTCCGCAAGCCCCAGCCAGCGGAGCTTTCTGAGTCTTCCTGCATCTTCATTCTGTACTGTGCTTTTCATCATTTCCACATCTCCTTTGATCAGTTCGTCAAGAGAAACGCCGAAGAGATCGCTCAGGATCAGCAGACTGTGCACATCGGGATAGCTTTTCTCCGTCTCCCAGTTCGAGACAGTCTGGCGGCTGACATAGGCGTGTTCTGCCAGCGTTTCCTGCGACCATCCCTTTTCCGTTCTGAGCCTTCTGATCGTTTCGCAGAGTTTCATCGCGCTTCTCTCCTTCCCGCCGGTTTCCTCCGGCTGAACGCATCATAGCACATCCGCGTCTGAGATGCAACCAAATCCGCTTGGCAGACATGAAAATACCGTGTCAAAGCCTTTTGACATGCCGCATTTGCGGCTGTTTTGCGCAGTCATGACGGCACGCCGCACCGAAAAAGCACCCCCGATACGCCGGTATCGGGGGAACTTCATGTATAATAGAATCAGATTCACTCAAACAGCGGCGTCGAGAAATAGCGCTCCGCGGTGTCCGGCAGAATCGTCACGACCCGCTTGCCCTCGCCGAGCTTCTCTGCGAGCTTCAGTGCCGCCGCAACATTCGTGCCGCTTGAGATGCCGCACATGATGCCCTCCTCAGATGCCAGACGCTTTGCCGTCAGGATCGCATCCTCATCTGTCACGATATGGATGTGATCGTAGATCTGCCGGTTCAGGATCGACGGAATGATGCCGTCGCCGATGCCCATTTGCAGATGCGTGCCGACGGTGCCGCCCGCAAGGATCGCCGCATGCTCGGGCTCAACTGCCCAGATCTCCATGTCGGGATACTGCGATTTCAGCGTCTCGCCGATGCCGGTGATCGTGCCGCCTGTGCCGATGCCGGAGCAGAAGCCGTCGATCCTGCCCGCAGTCTGCTCCAGAATCTCCAGCGCGGTATAATACTTGTGCGCATAGGTGTTGTTCGGGTTCTCGAATTGCTGCGGCACAAAGACATTCGGATCCTTCGCCGCCATTTCGAGCGCGGTGTCCAGGCACTTCTGAATGCACTTGCCGATGTCGCCGTCATCGTGAATGAGAATCACACGCGCACCGTAATGCTCGACCAGCTTGCGGCGCTCCTCGCTGACGGAATCCGGCATGATGATCACGACCTTGTAGCCGCGCACCGCACCGACCAGCGCAAGCCCGATGCCCTGATTGCCGCTTGTCGGCTCGACGATGACCGTCTCCGGGGTAATCTTTCCTGCCTTCTCCGCCTGCAAAATCATATTGTACGCCGTGCGGGTCTTGATCGAGCCGCCGACATTGAGCCCTTCAAACTTCACGAGAATCTCCGCGCTGCCGGGCTTCGGCAGGCGGTTCAGACGCAGCATCGGCGTGTGACCGAGTGCTGCGAGGATATTGTCATAGATCATAGCTGCTTTCTCCGTTCTAAGTCATTTCTATTATTATAACATAGCCGATAAAAAAAAGCAACTGTCTGCGGCGCAGAAAAGAATTTTCTATATGTATTGCATTATTTGCACTTTTGTGTTATAATAAGTATATAGTGCACAAATTTCTGTATAAAAACACAAGAAACCGGAGGGCGTCAGATGTTACGAAAATTCAGAGAATGGTTCAGCATGCAGATGGCAAAGCACCCGCAGCAGATGATTATCCTGATCATCGCAGTGGTCAATATCTGCTTTTTCATCGTCGCCGCAGTTATCATCCGTGCACTCGCACCGAGCGGCGCGGAGTCGATGGGCTTCTGGGCGGCACTCTATTACACGATCACAATGATCCTTGACGCAGGCTGCATCGAAAGCGTTGTGCAGGATATCGGCACAGCGGGCGTCATGCTCGTCATCGTCTGTTTGATCGTTGTAATCATCGGTACGATCACCTTCACGGGCGCTGTCATCGGTACCTTCACCAACACGCTCTCCGGCTTCATCGAGAAATCAAATTCCGGTTCCCGCAAGCTCTATATCTCCGATCACCTCGTGATCCTCAACTGGAATTCCCGCGCCTCCGAGATCATCAACGATCTGCTCTACTGCGACGGCAGACAGCGCGTTGTCGTGCTGACAGACAGCCGCAGGGAGGAGATCGAAAAGGAGATCAATGACCGCCTTGCCGGCACGATTGCCAAGGAAAACGACGATCTGCGGCGCCGTCTCAGCGGTCTCGGCACAATCCGCCGGACGCTCCGCTACCTCCGCGAGCGTCAGCGCAGCAATGTCTATGTCGTTGTCCGCGAGGGCGATGTCTACTCCTCCAAGCAGCTCCGTGACATCTGCCTGGAGCATGCACGCTCCGTCGTCATTCTCGGCAGCGACATCAACAACTCCGTCTGTCAGTTCGCCATGCGCGAAAAGCGCGATGAGTTCACACGCGGCAATGCGCAGACCATCAAGGCACTGATGCAGGTCTCCGATATTACCGGCTCGGACGAATCGGATGACGATCAGAAGATCATCGTCGAGATCTCCGAGGACTGGACCGCAGAGCTCGTTGACCGCATCGTCAAGAACAAGAAGCTCCAGCAGGATAATGAGAAGAATAACATCGTGCCCGTCCGCGTCAACCGCATCCTCGGGCAGATTCTCTCACAGTTTTCGCTGATGCCGGAGCTGAATCTCGCTTACAGCGACCTCTTCTCCAACAAGGGCGCGACCTTCTTCGTCCGCGAATGGAAGCCCGCCCGCAGAGACCCGCTGCTCGCCCGCGCCGAGGAGATGCTCACCGAGCGTGAGCGCACACTCCCGGAGGAAGCCCGCAGAGAACGGATCATGCACCGCGCCGATCTCCTTTACATCGACGATTACCTCAACAAGCACCGCCACGCAATTCCGCTCGGCTCGATGGAGCTGGAGGAGACCGACGGCAGAACCGGCAAAAAGGAGCTGAAGCATTACTTCTATTTCGTTGCGAACAGTGAAGCGGATATCCGCCGCGCCGATACCGTCTCAAAGGGCAGCATCGCCGTCAGCATCAACAGGAATTACTGGATCGACAAAAAGCGCGTCATCATCCTCGGGCACAATGCCGGCTGCGAGGATATCATGAAGGGCTTTGCGGCGTTCTGCGGCGAATGGGACCCCGACGGCTCCCGCAAGATCCTGGAGATCGTGGTCATCGACGACAAAGAGCATCTCGACCGCGTCAACCGCTATAAGGATTATCCGTTTGTCACCGGCACGCGCGAAGCGACCATCTTCGATAAGGATATCATCTGCGACACGATTGACTGGTTCATGGACTTCGGCGAGGATGAGGAGCGCGGCGATGTCAGCGTGCTGATCCTCTCCGACGACAATGCGCCGAATGAGAGCATCGACGCGAACGCCCTCGCAAATCTTGTCTATGTGCAGGATATTATCGCTGACAAGAAAAAGGCGGATCCGCAGTTCGACACGGAGAGCATTGATATCATCGTGGAGCTGATCAATCCGAAGCATCACGACATTGTCAGCAATTACAGCATCAGCCGCTATCTCGGCGACGAGACACGCAGCAAACAGCCGGAATACAGCATCAACAATGTTGTCATCAGCAACCGCTATATCAGCAAGATGGTCACGCAGATCGGCGAGAAGGAAGCAATCTTCGATTTCTACACTGATATTCTCACCTACGATCAGCCGGGCACGGAGGTCTACGAGAGCAAGGAGGTCTACGCCAAAAAGGTCTCCGCATTCTTCAATGAAATCCCGCCCGCCTGTACGTCGGGGCAGCTCATCCGTGCAGTCTGGGACGCGACAAAGGACTGGCACCCGACCGTTGTGCTGGGATATGTGAAGCCCGGCAATATTGTCCGGCTCTTCTCCGGCGACCAGGACGAAGAAACAGTCGAGCTGAGACCGGAGGACAAGCTCATTGTGTTTACGGATCACTGAACAGACAGAAACAGCAGCGCCCCGGTACTATGGGAAGTACCGGGGCGCTCAGTCTGTCGCTAAAGCCCAGAGATCGCGAATCGCAGGGCGATTCGCCTAGGGGCGCCCTCTATCGCAGGACTCCCCTCTCTCAAAAAACATCCACTGGATGCTTTTTGAGATTCACCCTTGCGGAGCTCCTAAAGTCAGGGGATTTCGCCCTCTGCGGCTAGCTATGCTTGCATAGCGAAGCGACACAGAGGCTGCTCGCCTCTGGACTCTCGCAAGCCTTTGAAAAGGCTTGACCGAAACTTTAATCATAGGCGCTTCGACTGTACGGTGCTCTTTCGACAAGCTGGGCGCCCCGGTACTATGGGAAGTACCGGGGCGCTTTCATGATTCACGGAATCCGTGCGCGGGATCATTCTTCTCTTCTGCGGAGCTTCACACCGAACACATAGGCTGCACCGGCCGCGCCGAGCAGCATCGCTGCCGCTGCCAGGATCATCTCAGCCGGATTGTTGTTGCCGGTCTGCGGGAGATCGCCGGAACCGCTCTCCTCGGAGGTCGAAGATACTGCCGCGTCGGAATCATCCGTCAGCGTCTCCGAAGAGGTCATCGTGGCGGAAGATTCTGTGCTGGCCTCCTCTGTCATGACAGTAGACACAGCGGTGCTGGTCGAAGTGGTCAGATCCACGGAACTCTCGGCTGTCGTCGGAACAGTGTCCGCAGTCGTGCCGGTGATCTCCGTGCCGGTGGGATTGTAGTCGTGATACACATTAAAGGTGTAGTCAAGCCATTCGCCGCCGGTCTTCACGCTCAGCGTCGCGAAACCGGGCTGCACACCCTCGATCGCCAGCACAATGACAGGTGCGCCGCTCACCCATTTCACGCCCGCTTCGGTGACCTTGAGCGCATCACCGACGACATCAAACTGAGGGTGCACATCGGTCATCCATGTCTGCGCATCATTGTCATACGCACAGGTGAGCCAGTAATCGGTGGTCTCGCCGACTGCCAGATTGTTGTCCGCCTCGCGCGTGATTTCGGTGGCCTCTGTGGTGGTAAAGACCGGCTCTGCATGCACATGGAGCACATAGACGCTGCTGTCATTGAGCTGCACGACAACGGTGCCGGTGCCCCAGTTCTGCGCAGTGATGTGCAGATTGATCAGGGTGTCCAGATACTCGGGCTCGCCGACCTCGATGCCTGCATCGCCGGAAATCTCGACTGCGGTGACGCGGGTATCAGACAGGGTGTCGAAGATCGGTGCGGTCGCTTCGCCGTAATTGATCGGGACATACACATCGGAGTGTACCGCATTCGCGGTATCAACCGTGACAGCCTCTTCCACAACTCTGACCGGGATCAGATAGAGTCTGCCGTCCGAGAGCTCGACGGTGACAGTGGTCTCACCCACTGTGCCTGCGGTCAGGTGCACGCGGATCACTTCTCCGCCGTTTTCCGTGTCTTCGGAATACTCAAAGCTGAGATCGGAAAGCACATCCTCATCGGCAGCGATCAGCGAAATAACGGATTCATTGCCGGAATAGGGGCAGACGGTCGCGGTGCGGAAATCGCCGAGCGGGATCTCGACTGCGTCCAGCACGACCGGGGCTCCGGGATCCTCATCGGTCAGAACATCGTTCGCCGTGTCATAGGTCTCGGTTGTGGTGATGGTGGTGAATGTGGTCGTTCCGGTCGTGGTCTCTGCGACCGCGGTGCCGATCGTATCGGAATCCCCGGCAGGCGCCGTGGTGACGGCGCTGCTGACAATGACCTCATAGCTGAGCACATCGTCGGTATAGGCATCGCCGTTCTGATAGTCAGTCGAGAGCCAGACGGTATATTTGCCCTCGGTGTTGGGGTCGTAGTCCGTTTCGATATTCAGGACAGGCGTGACGTCGTAGTCCTTTTCATTGAAGCGGCGCTCCTCGATCATGAAGACCTGAAGCCCGTCCGTGTTGAATTCCTCGCCGACGGCAAATTCCATCTGCGGGAACTCCCGGAACACAAGATGTACGCTGTAAAGTGCATTGGTGCCCGCGTAATAGGTGTGGCCGTCCTCGTCCGTGATCCACGGCTCATACTCGGGCGTATAGGGCGTTGTGGTGACTGCCGGCTCCGCATCGGCGTCGGCGGTCACTGCGGCGGGTGCTGCCTGCACCTCCGCAGCGGAGACCTGCGGCATCGCGGCGGCAAGCACGCCGAACGCAACCGATGCAGCGGTCAGACTGGATAAAATCCGTTCCTTTTGTTTCATGAAAACTCCTCCTTTTATGTCAATCGTGGAAAGCAGTTTTGCTGCTTCTATTATACCATTCGCAAAACAAAAATGCAACCTCACGGGGTATAGCCAAATTTGTATAGGTGTATAAAAAATCCCTATTGGATTTGTGCAATTTGTCGTATTTCCATTTGCGCGGAATTATGTTATAATAGTACTGTACTGCAATCCCGCAGTACGAAAAAAGAAACAGCAGCCTATGCGCTGCATATTTTTGGGGAGGTATTACCTTATGAAACACCAAGGCAAATTTGCGGCAGCCTGCCTGAGCGGTCTGCTCGCGGTGAGCTCGGTGCCCTTCACGGCAGCACCGATCTCCGCAGATGAGGGCGATATCCTTGTCACCGACTTCGAGGACGGCGATGTGTCCGCATTCTCGAAGCGCGGCGATACCGATACTTCCGTCATCGGCACCAGCAGCGAAGACCCGTACTCCGGCAAGGTCTGCATGTCCGTCACGGAGCGCTCGAAGGGCTGGAACGGTCCCTCCGTTTCACTTGAGGCACTCGGCTGTGAGCCCGGCGTGCAGTATCTTGCATCCGCGATGGTCAAGGCGCAGTGGTACAACACCATCAATCTCAGCATGCAGTACACCGACGAAAAGGGCGAACAGCATTACAACAATCTCACCAAGGTCGTCAGCCAGGGCGAATGGGTCGAGATCCCTGCAACGAAGTTCAGCTTCTCCTCGGACATGAAGGATGTTCAGATCTATATTGAGGCAAGTGATGCGGTGGATTTATACGTGGATGATTTTTCGCTGAAATGCGCGCCGGTCTATCCGATCGAGACGGATATTCCTTCGCTCAAGGATGTTTACGCAGATTCCTTCAAGATCGGCGGTGCCGTCACCGTCGGCGAGCTCGCGCCGAAGTCCACGAAGGACCTCATCTTAAAGCACTACAATTCCATCACGCTCGGCAATGAGCTGAAGCCGGAGAACATGCTCGATCAGAAGGCATCGCAGGCAATGCTCGAGGAGACCGGCGACAATACGCAGCCGGTTGTCAAGCTGAACGGTTCCGCGCGCGTGATCCTCAATTTCTGCCGCGACAACAATATCCCCGTCCGCGGACATGTCCTCATCTGGCACTCCCAGACCCCGGGCTGGTTCTTCAAGGACAACTACACGCTTGAGGGCGAGTGGGTGGACAAGGAGACCATGACCAAGCGCATGGAGCACTACATCAAGAGCGTGTTTGAGGTGCTCGCAAAGGAATATCCCGATGTGGACTTCTACGCATGGGATGTTGTGAACGAAGCCTGGACCGACGGCGGTCAGCCGCGTCAGGGCGGCACCTATGACGAGAACCGCGAGAGCTCCGGCTGGGTGCAGATCTGGGGCGACAATTCCTTTATCGAGGATGCCTTCACCTTCGCACGCAAGTATGCGCCGAAGGGCTGCAAGCTCTATTACAATGACTTCAACGAGTACATGCAGGGCAAGCGCGAGGCGATCATCAAGATGGCGACCGAGCTCCACGAAAAAGGCGTGCTGGACGGCATCGGTCTCCAGTCTCACCTCAATGTCACCAACAACGCAACGACCGATCCCTTCCCGACTGCGAACATCTACGCAAGCTCGCTGAAAAAGTACTGCGAGACCGGTCTGGATATCCAGATCACCGAGCTCGATGCGACCTATAACACCTCCGTCGCGAACGGCGAGGAACTCCAGGCAAAATATTACAGCGACATCATGGATGCCATCTATGAGAACAGAGACAGCATCTCGGCTGTGGTCTTCTGGGGCACGACCGATGACCAGAGCTGGCGTGCAGACCGTCTGCCGCTGCTCTTCAACGAGGACTACACCGCAAAGCCCTGCTTCTATTCGATCATCGACGGCATCGACTACACGACGACCGAATCCACGGCAACGACCTCCAAGAGCACCGAGACCACGACCTCGACCACTTCTTCCACCCTCGATTCCGGCACGACCGGCAAGACCGCGCTGCGCGGCGATGCCGATGAAAACGGCGCTGTGGAGCTGCGCGATGCAATCTCGCTGGCAAAGGCAATCGCAGGTACGGAGGATCTCTCCGTGCAGGGCGCAAAGAACTGCGATCTGGACGGAGAAGCAGGTCTCAGCGGCGGCGACCTGACCGTGATGCTGCAATACCTCGCAGGCTCTATCGACACACTGTAAACCTCATCGCGAAAGCGGGACCGGTCAGCCGTTCCCGCTTTCCGTATTCTCACGGACACAAAGGAAAGGATACGATAACTATGCAGACCGCTCTCCCCTATGCGCATCTTGCGCTGATCACCGATCTCGACGGCACGCTGCTCATGCCGGATAAAACGCTCCATCCCGCGGATGCGGCAGCCATCGCAGACTTCCGTGCGAAAGGCGGCAGATTCAGCATCGCGACCGGCAGAGGCGCACAGGCGACTCTGCCCTACTGTGAGCTGCTTCGCCCGGATTATCCCGTTGTGCTCTATAACGGCGCGGCGCTCTATGACGCAGATGCGGGGAAATATGTGTTCACGGCATATCTGCCGGAGGGCGTCACGGCACTGCTGCGGGATCTCATGACACGCTTCCCCGGCGTCGGCGCAGAGCTGCTCGATGAAAACGGCGTGTATGTCATTCAGGACGGCGAATATGAGCGGCGGCATCTGGAAATCACGCATGTCCCGCTGCGATTCCGCGATCTCACAGAAATGAATCCCGCACGCTGCATGAAGGCGCTGTTTGCGGGTGCACCGGAGGATGTCGGGCGGATGCTGGAATATGTGCAGACAGCAGACACCGCCGGGATGACTGTCACGCGGTCGCACGCATGGTTTCTGGAGATCCTGCCCGCGGGGATCAGCAAGGGCACGGCGGTACACCGGCTGCGGGAGATGCTCCCTGCGGGCACTGTGATCGGCACAAGCGGCGATTTTGACAATGACACCGCGATGCTGCTGGAAGCGGAATACTGCGGTGCACCGTGCGATGCGCAGGAGAGCGTGCAGGCAGCGGTGCGCGGAAAGGGCGGATTTGTCTCGGCGCGGAGCTGCAAGGACGGCTTCTTCGCCGACTGGATCGCGGCATTTACGGCAAGATGCGTGTAAATAGGTATCACGGCGGCGATGCTCTTCGGGCTGCCGGCATCGGCGGTGTTCCGCCCGAAGGAGAAGTGAAGCAGCACAAAATAAATCAGAGTTTACCGGGGTGAGTGCCTCCGGCGGATTTATAATGAGGGGCTCTCGCACGCTTCGCTATGAGTTTGCAAGCAAACTCACCTCAAACTCCCGCCGGGGGCAGCGGCCCCCGGACCCCATTGCAAAATCACCCCTGCCCACATGTGGGCAGGGGTGATTTTGAGATAGGGGGAGTCTGAGGGGATCGCTATCCCCTCAGCAGGGGTGTGGGGACGGAGTCCCCACATAGAACCATCGAAAGCGCTCCCCCGGCAAATACTGATTTGTCTTAGCCGCGTTATCATGCGCAGTGAGGAGCAGCTTTCTTTTTCAGAACATACACACACAGAATCAGAAAGCCGAATCCGTATCCCAGCGGTGCGGGATACCAGAGAGACTCCAGAAAGAAGCTGCCGAGGAAGCCGATATAGCAAAGCGCACAGCAGATTGCAGCGATGATTCTGAACGCTTTATCGCGAACCCCTAAAAATCAACAGAGAAATGCGCAGCCCATAAACAAGCCCCAGGCGGTGTAATCGACCGACATTTCAATGCTCGGAAAATATCCGATCCTGAAATAATCAGGGACGGATACGCCCTGTGAGGTCAGCCTGCGAACAACACCGATGCTTGTGACATGCGCGGCTGCGGTCAGAAACAGGGTGCCGCTCAGCGAGATCAGCATCAGTCTGCGAAAGAACGGCCTGATCCCGAAGGCGTCCGCAAATGCGGTCAGTACAATCAGCATCGCAAAGGCACCGGCGACAGTCATTGCCTCCCAGAGCGTCAGTGCCCACTCTGTTTTCAGGATCATATACAGCATCACGGAAAGAAAATAGAGCCCGTCGCAGATGATGCCGAAGCAGGCATATTTCTTCTGATTGTGCGTCATAAGAAAACATCCTCCGTTTTTACATGAAAGCTGCGCTTTGCCCGCGCATAGAGCAGGTGATAGACCGCGAGCTCGCAGAGAAATGTCACGAGCCACGACACGGTGTAGGAGAGATACAGCCCCGGCAGCGTGTGATACTGCGGCATACGGAAGACCGTATAGATCCACAGGATGCGCAGACCGCAGACGCCGAGCACGCAGATCAGCATTGGCGGGACAGAGGAGCCCATGCCGCGGATCAGACCCGTTGTGACATCCATGAGCCCGCAGAGAAAATACGGCAGGCAGATATATATGAGGCGCGTGACGCCGTAGCCGACAGCTTCCTCGGAATCTGTCAGATAAATGTGCAGCAGCGGACGCGCAAAAAGCACCATCAGTACGCCGAGCCCGATGCCGACAAGACAGACGCTCGCGAGACAGATGCGCTCGATCTTTGCCATGCGGTCAAACTTGCCGGAGCCGTAATTCTGCCCCGTAAAGTTGAGCGCAGTCTGGTGAAAGGAATTCATCGTAATATAGACAAAGCCCTCGAGATTCTGTGCAGCGGCATTGCCCGACATGGCGACCGACGAGAAGGAGTTGACCGACGACTGGATCAGCACATTTGAGATGGAAAACAGCGAATTCTGGATGCCCGCAGGCAGTCCGATGCGGATGATCTTCATGAGCTGGACGCGGTGGAAGCGGATCTCCCGGAGATTCAGGCGGCAGGCGTCTGTCCGGCGCATGAGCGCACGCAGCACCAGCACTGCCGAGACGCCCTGCGAGAGGATCGTCGCCAGCGCAACGCCCGCAACATCCATATGGAGCACGATAACGAAAAAGAGATTCAGCACGACATTGATGACACCCGCCGCACTGAGATAGATGAGCGGCCCCTTTGTGTCACCGGCGGCACGGAGGATCGCGGCGCCGAAATTATAGAGCATGCTGGGGAGCGTGCCGCAGAAATAGATGCGCATATACACGGCGGAGAGCCCGATGACGTCATCGGGGGTCGCCATCCAGGCGAGAAACTGCCGTGAGCAGATCACGCCGACGACTGTGAGAAATGCGCCGCTGACAAGTGCCGCGGGAATGGAGGTGTGGACGGTCTTGCGGACATCGCTGTCATGCCCGGCGCCGATCGCATGTGCAACGGTGACGCCCGCGCCGACAGAGACGCCGATAAAAAGGTTGACGAGCAGATTGATGATTGCGGTTGTCGCTCCGACTGCCGCGACGGAGATGCTGCCGCATGCCTGCCCGACGACAACGAGATCGGCGGCATTGAAGAGCAGCTGTAAAAGACCTGTGAGGATGATCGGGAGCGTGTAGCGCCAGATCGCTGGGAGCAGTTTGCCTTGTGTCAGATCGGCTGACATAGATCTTCTCCTTTCGCTAAATCAGAGTTTGCACGGAGCCCGTGCAGGCGTTTTGCCGTCCGGGCGACTGACAGAGAGTGTTCAGCAGCTTGGTATGACGCTGCTGCTCGCAGCTTTTGAATGCACCGGCACCGCTGATAGAACACTGACTGCAACAGGCGCGAACAGCGCCGTCATTGGTGCATTGTCGAGCACGGAAAAGTCAGTTGACTTGAGAAAAGCGCCAGCGGGGGCTCCCCGCCCCGGCAATCTCTGATTTGCTGCAATTACATACAGTATTATTATATCCCTTCGGCGGGAAGTTGTCAAGTTTTTGTGCGCGGCTGCATAGAATGCACCGTATTCCGCAAAAGGAGGAAGCATTCTATGAACCGTCAGGAATTTGAGGATACCGCAAGGCGCTACCGCGAGGAAATGTTCCGCATGTATGCGAGCCAGTCAATGGATCCGCCACCGAAGCCGCAGCCCAAGCCTGCCCCGCCGCCTGAGCCCCCGCGCCCCGCTTTGCCGCCCGCAAAGCCCGATCTGCCGCCGCAGGAGATCGCGCCGGTTCTCCCGCATGTCCGTGAACCCATCCCCGCACCGCCGCGCCCGGAGCCGGTGCCGCAGAATGACCCGGCGCTCTCCGACAACACCGTTGCTGACAATGCGCCGCGTCCCTCGGAATATGAGGGCGACACCGGCAGCATCCATGTCCATGTTATGACGGCGCAGGGAACCCGTCCCGTGGTCGGCGCAACTGTCACCGTCACGCGCAATGTCGGCGGCGATGTGCAGCTCATCTCGCTGCAAACGACCGATCTCAGCGGCAATGTCGCACCTGTGACCGTGCCCGCACCGCCGCCCTCCGCCGATCAGCGCGACCCGGAAGCCTATCACTACGATATTTCCGTGCAGGCAGCAGGCTATTACCGCGAGCACAGTACCGATGTGCCTGTCTTCCCGCACATCACCTCCATGCAGACCTTTGAAATGATCCCGCTGCCCGCCGGCACAGATGACCCGTTCCCAGGCGGCGACATCACATATTATAACGGCATGCAGAAATACTGAGGAGGGAGGGAGCGCATCCTATGCAGAACGGCGAAATGTTCATCCCGGAATCCATCACGGTGCATCTCGGCGCGCCCGATTCCGATGCGGCGAATGTCACGGTCTCCTATATCAATTACCTCAAGAATGTCGCGTCCAGCGAGATCTACCCGACATGGCCGGAGAATGCTCTCCGTGCGAATCTCTATGTGATCAACACCTTTGCGCTGAACCGCATCTATACCGAGTGGTACCGGTCACGCGGGTATCCCTTCGACATCACATCCTCGACGCAGTACGATCAGGCGTTTGTCTACGGGCGCGAGATCTTCGGGAATATTTCAGAGCTCGCAGAACGTCTGTTTCCGTATTATATCCGCAGACAGGGCAGCGTCGAACCAATGTTTGCGGCGTTCTGCGACGGCTCGCGTGTCTCCTGCGACGGGCTCTCGCAGTGGGGGACAGTCGGACTTGCGAATCAGGGCAAAACGCCCTATGAGATCCTGCAATATTATTACGGCGAGAACATCGACATCGTGCGCTCGCCGGAGATTCGCGGCATCCGTCCGAGCTATCCGGGTGCGCCGCTGACGCTTGGCATGGTGAGCAACGATGTGCAGACCGTGCAGGTACAGCTCAACCGCATCTCCGTGAATTTCCCTGCAATCCCGAAAATCGCCGACACAGACGGCATTTTCGATGCGCACACGGGCGAGGTCGTCCGCGTGTTCCAGTCGGTTTTTGACCTGCCGGAAACAGGCATTGTCGATGAGGCGACATGGAACAGGCTCTCGCTCATCTATATCAGCGTGAAGCGGCTTGCGGAATTGCAGTCAGAGGGGCTCAGCTATGACGAGATCCAGCGCAATTTCCCGAATGTGCTCCGCGAGGGCGATTTCGGGCATGCTGTGCGCTCGTTCCAGTATTATCTGGCGGTCATCGGGGCATACTATGAAAGCGTTATCCCGATCACGATCGACGGCACCTTCGGCAAGGAAACCGCAGACTCCGTGCGCTCCTTCCAGCAGACCTTCGGGCTCCCGCAGACGGGCATCGTTGACCGGCAGACATGGAACGACATGTATGCGGCATACGCGGGCATTCTGGAATCGGAGATTCCCTCAGAGTGCGTGAAGCTCTATCCGAATCTGGTGCTGCGCGAGGGCGTGAGCAGCCCCTATGTGCGGACGCTTCAGCAATATCTCACCTATATCTCGCAGTTTGACAGCAAGGTACAGGCAGTGCAGGATACGGGCTATTTCGGACCGCTCACAAAGGCATCCGTGCAGGCATTCCAGCGGGAATACGGGCTCACGGCGAACGGCACGGTCGGTGCGGCGACATGGGATGCGATTTCCGGCACCTATTCCGAGCTGCGATGCGGCTCCGGCAAGCGTCCCTATCAGGCGCCGGGGTACATCATCCGCGCAACATGACAACCGCGAAACGGGAAAGGAGAACATATGCTGTATACGGAATCACAGAAGCAGGAGCACATTGAGGAGATCCTCGGGCTGCTCTATCAGATTGCCCTGCGCGACAGCCGCATTCCGATCGTGCTGCCGTCAAAGGAATTCACAGAGGAGGCGGCACTGGCGGTGCGTGCCTATCAGGAGGCATACGGGCTGCCGGTCACAGGCGAGATTGACGATGCGACATGGGAGTCGATCGTGGATACATACCATCGGCTGATGGATGCGGCAGAGCCGCTGATTCTTTTCCCGGCGGGGGAATTCCTGCTGCGGGAGGGCGACGGCGGGGAGCTTGTGCGGCTGGTGCAGGTGCTGTATAATCTTGCGGCGAACCGATACGGGAATCTGCCGGAAATCGCGGTCACAGGGAAATATGACAGTGCGACGGCGGATGCGGTGCGGGTGCTGCAAAGGATTGCCGCGCTCCCGGAGACAGGCGCGATGGACCGCGACACATGGAACCGCCTTGCCGCGCTCATCAACCGCATGCCGCTGGAGCTATAAATCAGAATTCGCAAGTGGCAATGCGCAATTCGCAATTGTTGTGTCGGCTGGCGCCGACGAATTTTGAATGAGGCTTTCCACACTGCACAACGCGAAAGCGTGCGAGTTTGTTTCACAAACATTAAGCCCCAATCCGCTGATTCTCCGCGGCTCCATGGGGATTGGGGCGAAGCCTCATTATCATCATCGCCGAAAGGCGATACCGCAATTGCGCATTGCGAATTGCGCATTGCGAATTTAGCTAAATTCTGATTTATCACAGGAACATTTTTCTTAAACGGGAGTATGTAATAGAGAAAGACTGCGCATCTGTGCAGAGAAAAAGAGGATCACTATATGAAATATTGCAGAATCATCTGCGGAATGCTCTCCGCGCTGACGGTGATGCTCTGCGTCTCCGGCTGCGGCACCGGGGAGCAGTCTGGCAGCACAGCTGAAACGGAACAGCCCGCAGACAACACGCCATTTGCCGAGTATCTCTCGAATACATGGATCTCCACCGGAAACAATACCGTTGTCTGGGAGGATGATGTCAGTGCAGGCTTCCGCGCCTATCTGCCGGTTGAGGCGGCGGGCGAATTTGAATACTGCTTCTATTTCTCAAACACGGTCGATTCCACATGGGCGAAGGGCGAGCATTCCCACGCCGGAATGCCGGGCTCTGCCTACACGATCGACGCCGCGGAGATCGGCATTGCGTCAGAGGCAGGCGGCGCTGTCAGAGAAACAAAGCCCGTCACATTCGGCGGCAGCGGCACGCGCGCGGTCTCGCCCGGAGAGACCTTCTGGAGCGACCCGCTTACTTACAATGTCCCCGAGGGGCAGTATCTTGTCTGGACATGGTATGTGCACGGCGAGATGATCCCCGCGACGGTGATGTCCGATCTTGCGCCGACCTATGTTTCCGGCGACGGCAAGAAGTTTATTTACACGAATGAGATCCCGCTCCCGCAGCTCATCGGCTGCAAGCGGGATGTGCAGAAGAAAATCGCGCTGATCGGCGATTCGATCACGCAGGGCTGCGGCACCCCGCAGTACGGCAATGCCTTCTGGGGCGCGAATATCGCAAAGGCGCTCGGCACAAAGGCAAGCCTCTGGAATCTCGGGCTCGGCTACGCAAGAGCCAGCGACTGCGCACTGAACGGCGACTGGCTCGCCCGCGCAAAGCATGCCGATCTCGTGCTGGTCGCGTTCGGGACAAACGATATGGTGAGCGGGCAGTACGGCGTCGGGAAGCCGAATGCGGCATCTGCGATTGAGAACTGGCTCCGGCAGATCACCGGCAGCTTGCAGGAAGCGGGCTGCGAGGTCATATTGCTCAATGCGCCGCCCTTTGATTTCGACGAAGTGCGCGAGGGCATCCGCACGGAGCTGAATGCCGCGCTCCCGGCTGCTGCGGAATCGCTCGGCGTGCCGGTCTTTGACTGGGCATCGCTGCTCAGCGATCCGAATGCGCCCGGAAAAGCACTGTACGGCGGGCACCCGGACGAAACGGGCTGCAAGATCATATCTGACGCATTCTTGTCACAGTTTGCGGACAGACTGCCTGCATAAATCACGGAAAGGGAATCCGATTATGTCAAATGAGAAGGACGGAAAGGATCTGCACAAGGGTCACAGGAAACGCATGACAGACCGCTTCCTGAAAACGGGTCTTGAGGGCTTTCAGCCGCATGAGATCCTGGAAATGCTGCTCTTCTATTCCATCCCGCGCAGCAACACAAACCCGATCGCGCATGATCTGCTGCGCAAGTTCGGTACGGTCACAGAGGTGCTGAAGGCATCGCCCGAATCGCTCAGACAGGTGAAGGGCGTCAGCGACCGCACAATCACCATGCTGCAATTCTTCCGCGAGCTGGCACTCTACACCCAGACAGAAACCGCAGAGCCGGTTTCTCTCGGCAGTGCAGCCGCTGCGTGCGAGTATTTCCGGCGCATTTATCAGTTCGAGGGCGACGAGGTCATCCGTGCCGCGCTGCTCGATGACCGGCTGAAGCTCCGGCGCTGCATCGTTGTCGCGAAGGGCATGCACTCTGTTGCGGAGCTGCCCGTGCGCGCCTTCACAAAGCTGCTGCTTGCAGAAAAGTGCAGCACTGTCATTCTTGCACACAATCATCCGAACGGCGCTGCGGTGCCCTCCCCCGAGGATATTTCGGCGACCGATCAGCTGATGCACACCCTGATCAAATTCGAGATCCAGCTTGCAGATCATGTGATCGTCGGCATGGACGGCGCTATCTCCATGCGCGATCTCGGACTGCTTGCAGAGCTCAATCTGTAATGAGCGGAGGTACTATGGAACAGATCCCATTCAGACTGCATGCCCCCTATGCACCCGCCGGCGACCAGCCGAAAGCCATCGAAGAACTGGTGCGCGGCTATGAGACCGGGAAAAAGGAGCAGATCCTGCTCGGCGTCACCGGCTCCGGCAAGACCTTCACGATGGCAAACCTCATCGCAAGACGCCAGAAGCCGACGCTTGTGCTCGCACACAACAAAATCCTAGCGGCGCAGCTCTGCTCAGAATTCAAGGAATTCTTCCCGGAAAACGCCGTCGAGTATTTTGTGTCCTATTACGACTACTATCAGCCGGAAGCCTATATCCCGAGCTCGGATACCTACATTGAGAAGGATTCCGCGATCAATGACGAGATCGACCGGCTGCGCCACTCTGCGACAATGGCACTTGCTGAACGCACCGATGTCATCATAGTGGCATCGGTGTCGTGCATCTATTCGCTCGGTTCGCCGGAGGAATACCGCGGCATGTCGGTCTCCATGCGCCCCGGACAGGAGATGTCCCGCGAGTTTCTCATGGAGGAGCTTGTGCGGATTCAGTATCAGCGCAATGACATTGCGCTCGACCGCGGCAAGTTCCGCGTCCACGGCGATGTTGTCGATATCTGCCCGGTCAACACGCAGGAAAACGCAATCCGCGTGGAATTCTTCGGCGATGAGATTGACCGCATCTGCGAGATCAATCTGCTGACCGGCGAGGTCGTTGCGATTCTGAAGCATGCGGTCATTTTCCCTGCGAGCCACTATGTTGTCTCCGGCGATCAGCTCGAGGATGCGATCCGCGATCTGGAGCAGGAGATGGAGGAGCGCGTCGCCTATTTCGAGAGCCAGAAGAAGCTGCTCGAAGCAGAGCGCATCGCACAGCGCACGAAATATGACATTGAGATGCTGCGCGAGATCGGCATGTGCTCCGGTGTCGAGAACTATTCCCGCGTGCTTGCGCGGCGTCCGCCGGGGTCGCGCCCCTGCACGCTGCTCGATCACTTCCCCGAGGATTTCCTGCTGATCGTCGATGAATCGCATGTGACGCTGCCGCAGGTCGGCGCCATGTATGCCGGAGACCGCGCACGCAAGGAGACGCTGGTCGAATACGGCTTCCGTCTGCCGAGCGCCTTCGACAACCGCCCGCTGCGCTTCAATGAGTTCACGGAGAAGATCAACGAGGCGCTCTATGTGAGCGCGACGCCCGGCAAAATCGAGAAAGAGCGCACAGACCGCATTGTGGAGCAGGTCATCCGCCCGACGGGGCTGGTCGATCCGCTGGTGAAGGTGAAGCCGGTTGCAGGGCAGATCGAGGATCTGCTCTCGGAGATTCACCTGCGCACCGAACGGAACGAGCGTGTGCTCATCACCACGCTGACAAAGAAAATGGCGGAGGATCTCACATCCTTCCTCGACAATATGAACATCCGCGTGCGGTATCTGCATCATGATGTGGACACGGTCGAGCGCATGGAGATCATCCGCTCGCTGCGTCTCGGCGAATTCGATGTGCTGGTCGGCATCAACCTGCTGCGTCGGGGCCTTGATCTGCCGGAGGTCTCGCTGGTCGCGA
>JAEEGK010010340.1_pt1 | contig 21546 bp, 7 predicted proteins | sample 8958771 | NCBI WGS metagenome assembly JAEEGK01 (sample SAMN16246547, study PRJNA631951) | gut metagenome | biome: gut microbiome; feature: rumen; material: SC-attached | host: Bos | place: Iran: Karaj | collected 2018-10 | reverse complement strand
TTTCAAAACATTTTGTCATTACAATTGAATAAGTAGTAAAATTTGAATTTTCTATACCACCACTTACAGAAGGCCATATGAATTCTTTATCTTTATAATAATAATAATTTTTAGTTTCATTATTAAAATAATATTTAATACATAATCTTGTAAAATTATAATCTGAATAATTTTTATATTCTTTTTTTCTATTCAGTTCATTTTCATCACAAACATCATAAATCCAATGACTAAAATTATTAATTTCTTCTTTTTGAATCATACTTCTATTATAATTTATAATACCTAAAAAATTAATCAAAGAAGAATTATATTCATCACTATATGGATATATTTGAGAATAAATTGTTAAAAAGTGAAAATAAGAATTATCATCTAAAGGAAATATTCCAATATCATTTTCCCATGTTTTAGAAGAATATGCAAGTGGATTTTTTCTTTTAATTAAATCTAATGAAAATATCATTGAAAATATTATGACAATAATTATTAAAATTATAGATAATATAATCGAAAATATTGATGTATGGCTTTTGTTTCCTAAGTGAAAAAGAGTTATTTCTGGTGAAAGGAAATCAATTTCTTTTAAAAACATAATAATTTATTTTAGATATTAATTTCAATAAATATGAAAAAATTATGATAATTTTTTTTTGGTCATATAAAACAAAAAAAAATTATTGTTATAAATAATAAAAAAATTATTTTCAAAAATCATAAATTAGATTAATATATTATTGATAAATATTATAATTATGATAATAAAGAAAAAATATAATTCTCATTTATCCAGAGTTATTAAACTTTGCTTTTCACATTCATATAACAACATAAAACCAGGTTTACCATTATCAAGTAAATTAAAAAAAAATCTATTTATTCATATAATTTTATATATTTTCATCATATATTTTAATTTTTTAAAATTGTCATTCATTAGAAATAATAAAAGAAAAATCATTATATATTGAGTAAATTTAAAAGACAAAAGTGATAGATTAGATAAAGAAAAAATATTGATATAAATATTAACACAAATAGAGAGTACTAAAATTTTAAAGAAATATATTCTTTTTAAAAAAAATTATGAAAAAATATTTTATAATGATAAAAATCATACGAATGATAAAATGAAAGAAATCAGGTTAATATTAAATGAATATATAAATTTACTGAATTATCATAAAATTATTTTTTCTTAAAGAATGTTGTATGAATTTTTGTTTTTGTAAATAAAAAATGCATAAAAATGGAATTGGAAAAAAAATATAAAATAAAATAATTAATTTAAAACTTTATTATATTAAAAAAATTTAATTTAAACTTAAAATGATTTCAAAATCAAACAAATTAAATTATAGAACTAATTTAAATAGAAATAAATTCAGAACATCTGTTTCTCCATCTTATAAATTTTTATCAAATAATCATAAAAAAGAAAATATGAATTATTCAAACATAAATTTAAACAAAAGTTATGAAAAATTTTCTTCTAAGCAATTAAACAATAATTCAAGTTCTAAATCAAATATTTCAAGAAAAACAGTTCAAAATTATATTTCCTCAAAAAAAAAATCAACCTCAATTTCAAACAATAAACACAATTATAATTATAGTTTTTCAATTAATCAAAATATTATAAATAATCCAAAAAAAATAAATGATAATAAAACGAAATTTATTTCTTTTAAAAAGTCAATTCATAGACCTCAAAAGTCATTACATTTAAATACTGATTTATCAATATCAAGAAATTCAAATTTGAATTATATTATTACTGAAGATAATACAAAAAAAGAAAATAAAGAAAAAATTAAAAGTGATTTTCTTGCAAAATTTATGAGTAAAAAACAAAATAAATCATATAGTAAAATTGATTATTCTAAAACTAATGATTTACCTACAAAAGTTAATAATGATTCAAATGAAGAATTTGTCATTGAAAATAATGAAGAAAGTAATATTATTTATAATAAAACTAAATCTAATAATGAATTAGCTAATATTTTTAATGAATTAGAAAGTAAATTAACTATTAAATTATCAGAAAATAAAACCAATAATAAAATAAAAAACTATAGTATATTACAAAATATTTTTGAAGAAACTATTCAAGTTTTTCCAGAAAATAATCAACATTTATTGAAAGTTTTATTAAAAGGATATAATGATCTTTTAAATTATTATATATCAGAAAATAAAAATTTAAAAGATGAAAATGAATCAATAAAATATAAATTAAATATATTAGAAAAAGAATCGTCTCAGCAACAAAAATTATTAAAAGAAAAAGAAAAACAAATTGAAGAAATAAAAAAAAAGACAATATATAAATCACAAGAAGAAGTAAGTAATAGTACAAAAGGTTCTTCTTTTAATCCTTCATCACATGACAAGGAAATAATTAGTTTAAATAAAAAGAGAAATTCTTTTCAACAGGAAAAACAACAACATATTTTAGAATTAAATAAGAAAAATATAAAAGATTTAGATGCTTTATATTTTTATGATAAAATTATAATGAATACTGAAGAAAAAAAAGGTCCTTTAAAAGATAATAATGGTGATATTATTCCAAAATTAGATTTAGATTTTGAAAAAAGATATAAACAAGAACAAGATAAAATTAAAAAAGTTTTTGCTACTAAAGTCCATCATAATAAAAGTCATAGTAATTCAAGTTTCATTCAAAAAGCTGCTTTAAGTTTTAATTTAAAATAAATTTTAAATGTAAAAATATAAATAAAGATTTTATATAAATTTATCTTTAATAATAAGATATTTAATTTTAATTTAGTTTTTTTATTTACTTATTTTTCTTTTAGTTTTTATTCTAAAATTAAGTTTAAATAATTAAAAAAATAAATGAATAAATATGGGAATAAATACATAATATTCAATTTTATTTACATTCTAATTCTTTTTGTAAACAAAAATATAAAATGTTATGATTATTTTCCTGAAAAATATTATGAATCAGATATGTTTTTTAACGGCGGTGATTTACAAACTAATCGTTTAGTTGCAGCCAAATATTTCACTGATAATACTATTGAGATTTATATTAAAAATCAAGGATTTAATTTAAGAAAAGATTATTCACTTAAAGAAACAACAAGTCATTATGATGCTTGGGGTAAAATGGAAGATAAAAGTTCATATAAAAATTTATATGAAAACTCAGTTCAAGCAAAAAATTTCACATATAAATTTCCCACTGGAAAATTTATTTCAAAAAATTACATCGTAAATCACAAATTTTGGTTGATATGTGTGATTACTTCTTGTTCTAATATAAAAATATTATTTTTGGATTCAGATAACAATGAAGATGTGAATAATTGTGAAATAACAAATGTAGGCGTAAAATTGATTTCATTATCAATAAACAGAAAAGAAGATGATCCAGCTAATCCAGATAGTGATATAATTTATAACGTAACTTGTCCCGACGCACCACCCTCTACTTTTATTCAAGTTTCGAAATTAGATTACATAAGAATAAGCTCAGAAGAAAATATTACAATGTCATTTCATTGGACAACTTTACAACTCATCAATTATTCGGATACTCCAAAAGGAATATATTCATTTAAAGGAGGCATATGTGATGATGCAACCAATCCATGTGTAGAAGGGTATGCTTGTATAGGTAGTGAATGTGTTAAATGTGATATATCTTGTTATACTTGCTATCAACAAAATTCAAATACAAATTGTGGTAGAGATTGTAGTATAATAGCAACTACTGCTTTAAGTGATACAGGAACTTGTAAAATTGGTTATGTTGATTTAGCAAAATTTGCTGATTTTACTATCACTGATATGGGACCTCCAAGAACAAATAGAATGACTTTTTCTTTTTGGTATTTTTATATTAGAAATAATACTTCAATTGCTTCAATTATTACTGAATTTTTTACAATGGAAATTACATACAATCAATTAACTTGTTCTTGTCTTATTCCTGGGCTTAGCGTAAATAATAATAATTTAGGTGAGAATAAATGGAATTATGTTAAATGTGGTTATAGTAAAGATCATGGTAATTCTACTCAAGTTTTTTTACAAGCTTATTCTGGAGGAACAAGAGAGATTAATAAATATAGTACATATGGTGAAGGAGATGTTAATCATTATAAATATTTTTTTAGAAAAAGTGAAGTTGTTAAAATTAGTTTTAATGGTTTTAGTTCTTATGCTTATTTTTATATGAAAAGCTTTTTTGTTTTTAAAGAGTATTTACCTGATCCTTATGACATTAAATATTTCCAATTAGAAAAATTTGTTTCTCCAATTACATTTGGAGAAATTATTTTATCAATACCTTTTGATTTTATTGAAAAAGATGGAGATCATTTTAACATAAAATATTATTCTTATGATTCAACTTCAAATGAAGGAATTGCGAATTTATTTATTGCATATAATCAAAGTGCAAATTTATATCCTCCAAGAACTTTTAAAAGATTAAATTTATTTACTGAACAAAATATAAAATATACTACTCCTGATTTATATGGGATTTCAAAAGTTCAAATGACTTCATTAGATTTATTTAATGCATTTGATAATTATCCTTTTTCTTGTATGTCAAAACATTTTTTAGATATAAGTACAAATGATGCAACTACTAGATGTGTAGAAAATTGTCCTGAAAAATATTCAATGATTCATGGTTTAAATGATAACAAAGGAATATGTAATTATAATTGTGATACTTTTTCATCTTCTTTGTGTCTTGATGAAAATCATGAATTATTAACAATAAAAAACAATTATAAATGTAAGGATGAAACTTTTTATGATACTTTTTATAAATGTGAGGGGCTTAATGAAGAAAATGTTTTATTTTATTCTCATAAATTTACCCCTGGGAATATTGTAATTGATTTATCAAAATATTATTTAAATTCATATTTTGTTGAATTTTGGATTCGTATATCAAATAATTACCAAACAGTTGGAAAACATTATTTATTTTATTTGAATAGTGTTCAAATAAGACGTGAAGAAGCCGGTTATTATGTATGTGTTGTAGATTCAAATGTTAATAGAATAAATTTAATAACTGATGAATGGAATCATGTTGTTTTAAGTATTGTTTATGAACCAAAAGAAAATCAATTACAAAGAACAAAAGCTTATTATTTAGTAAATAATAATTTTGATTATGGAAATTTTATAGAAAATATGGAAAAACCTCTTCCTCTTTTAAAAATATATTTTTGTGATCATGAACCTTCAACATGTGATGGTATTGATGTAGTTTGGGGAAGTGCCTTTTATAAAAATATCCGTGTTTGGGACGGAAATAAAGCACAACCAAGTATTATAAAAAGATATGATAGTTTATTCCCTAGTTCAGAAGTAAATATGGTTTATTCTTTACTATTTTATTTATCATTAAAAGGAAAAGATATAGCAAATAATAAATTACATGCCCATTATTATTTTGAAAATATTTTTGATGTTAAATTTTCGTATAATACTTGGAATTTTCCTCAATATAATTATGGTAATGATTTTGATACACCTAAAAGTTGTTCATCATTAACTGGGTGTCTTAGATGTCATACAAGTTCAAATTGTTATGAATGTTCAAATGGTTATTATCTTTCTGGAGGTAATTGTAAGCAAAACAATGGTCAAAAAAAATTTTTTAAACTTCCAATGAGTGGGGTATATCCTGAACTAGTTTTAGATGAGTTAATTTATGAACCTGTTGTAACTATGACTTTTTGGATTAAATGTTTTGGTTTTTTTTCTTCCACATTTGGGACCATTATTAATTACAGTGATGTTTTAAGAATTTCTTTTGACCCAACTGAAAATACTGAAACTACTGGTATAAATTTAATGTATTATACTGGAAAAGAAGCTATTGCTCTTGCAAATTATTACTATTTTAGACATCATATTGGAAAATGGACTTTTATAAGTGTTTCACATTATAATAAATCTAATGAAACTTATTATCCTTCCATGACGAGATTTGAAGTTAACGAAAATTATTGTCCTTTGAAAGTCGAAAGAACATATAATTTAAAATTTAATAAAATTACTTTTGATACTGACATTTTGGCTTTATATACAAAACTAAAAATTTATCAAACTTTTTTAGTAGGTGCATATAAATATGAAATAGATAATTCATTATCTTCATTGGTAATAAAACAGTATTTTTTACCTGTTAATTTTGGGTCTAATTGTATTTTGGATGATGGTCAAAGTTATGATTGTGATTTTGATGATTTTGACAATTTAAACCCAATAACTAATTGCCATAGTTCTTGTAATGATGATTGTTATATATCATCTAGATTTGATAAATGTGCTTGTAACTATAATAATGAACAAACAAAATTATTTTTAGGAAATTATTCTTTATTTTATTGTAATAATTCAAATTTTATAAATTTTGCAGGTGCAAATGATATAACAATAAATAATGTTAAGACGGCACATTCAACACTTAAATATACAATGAATTTTTGGGTTTATGCAAATAATTATGTAGATAAACAATTTGGAGGAATAAATTTAACTTGGACTGGGCATTTAAATATGACTGTAAATTTAGCAGATGATGGTTTATATTATTTTAAATGTTCATCTCAAATGAAAGTTGATTTAAATTTAACTTTTCATGTTGGACAATGGAATTTCTTACATTGTGCAATTGATTATCCAAATTCATATTTTTATTTAAATACATATGAAGGAAGTAAATCAACAGATTTTGAAACATTAATACCTAGAAATGAATTAACACAATTAACGGCAACATTGACAATAAAAGATTTATCAAAAGAAAAAAATTGGGGAGTATTATTTTATCAATTTATAAGATTATGGTCAGATGCAATTCCTTCAGCATCATTTTTATCAAAAATTGAAATAAAATTAATAACAAGATTTAATGGATTATTACATGATTGGAATTGTTTAGTAGGTGATTTTGGGGATAAAAGTTGTAATAATTTAGGTGATTCAAGTTTTGATTTTACTGTAACTAATCATACTTTTATGCCAATGAATTATATTCCCGAAGCTTCATATTCAACATTAGGTTTCTGTGGTGATGAAGGAGAATATTTTGATAAAAAAACACATAAATGTGTTCAATTTACTGCAGTTTCTAATATTCAAGGTGGAAAAATGCAAATTAATGATGTTGAAGTTAGTTATAATCATAATTATGGAATTGCCTTTTGGATTCTTTTAGAAAATGATGAAGATATTAATTATAGTTCAGGAGGAATTGATATTGATTGGTCATATCATATGAAAATTGCTTTAGTATATGATTTAGATATTTTAAATGGTTATTGTTTTCCTCAAAATTATCCTCCTTATTCAGATATTTTAGGTCAACCTTATAATCCTAGTAATGAAGATACAAAATATACAAATAAATTAAAAAATGTTTTAAACGGTGAAAGTATTGGATTGAAAAATGTTAATGGAAAATGGTTATGGATTCAATGTAGTCTTTCATATTATAATAGAAAATACTATTTTAATGATAAAGATACTGATTTAATAAATGAAATTTTATACGAAGATAATACAGATGTAATAAGAAATGATGAACCAATGGGATGGTTTTTCTCTGACCTTAAAAAGCCAAAATCTGTTTTAACAATGAAAATTCCTCAATTAACAACTTCTAAAATTTTTTTAAGAGCTTTATATTGTTTTAGAGATTTTATACCTAGAAATTATAATTTTAAATATATGGATTTGAGTTTAATGCCAAGTGAAACTTTTCCAGCACTTTCATTAGCAATCAATTTCGCTAATTATATAATAAATAAAAGCACTCGAAAATTTACAGTAACTTATCAAACTTATTCATCTACATTTAAAAGAGGAGAAGGATTAATGGAAAGTTATTTAGTAAATGTAAATAATTTACAATTATCAGCAAATTTTGTTTTTTTGCCTTTATGTAATGGTGAAAGTACTGAAAAATATGATCCAAATACTAATTTATGTGTGAGAATTGATAATTGTGATTTAATTGGATTAAATGCTGTTTATTGTATGGAAGAAAATTCTCCATTAATATGTAAACCAAATTACTTTTTAAATATATTATCAGATCAATCAACAGTTTGTAAAACCACTTGTGATACTAATTTAAGAACACCAGGTTCTGCTCTAAATATAGGAGTTTGTAATGCAGATTGTTTAGATTCTGATATTTTAAGAAATTGCCCTCATACTTTAAGTGATCTTCAAAATTATGTTTCTAATTTTGAATGTGTTATTAGTTATCCTAGAGTGGATTATCAATGTTTTATAAGAACTGGAAATGCTAATGAAAATAAAGGTGCTTTATTTTATAGTAATTGTAATCGTCCTTATAATTTCAACCATTTTTTTTCTTCTGATTTAACTAATAGAATTTCAAAAAATGGTTATATTATTGAACTTTGGTTTATGATTGATAATATAATATGTGAATGGAATGATGGACAAACATATCATATTTTATATGCTTATCCACATGAAGTATATAGAACAGGAAATAATTTTTATTATAAAGTTTTAGGTACTAATGTTCATCAATTAAGACAAATTAATTTATATGAATGGAATAAACTTATCATATATGCTGATGTTATGAATAGTGAAATTACTATATATCAAAATTTTAATTTTGATTTGAAAGATGAAGATGGAAATGATGCAATTATCAATTTTGGAACAAATAAATTAAACACTTTATATATATATTTTTGTTCATGTTATGGAAACAATGCTGATGGATATAGAACTCCATTATGTGAAAAAAGAAATATTCGATTTGGAAGTGTATTTTATAATAATTTAAGAATATGGGATTTATCTTTAACAAATATAGAAACAATTCAAGCATACAATTCAGGTATTTATACAAATATTCCTGATAGTTTACTTGTTAATTATCCATTAACTTTGGAATATATTGATAATAATATTTTAATAGATACTATTGGAATATATGGAGAAGATATTTCAGGAGTAATTGATCCAAATACTTATGAAATGGGTCATAAAGATAAGCTAATAATATATAATTATTCAACAAAATTTGATTGGGGAATAACGCATTTAGGAAATTTTATTTATGGTATAGATGATAAAACTCTTCTTGTAAACGAATGTGATCCTATATGTAAAAGATGTTATGCTCAATCACCTGAAAAATGTTATGAATGTATAGATGGATATGTATTATATGGGCAAAAATGTATATTTACAAAAGGAAAGTTCTTTTTAAAAACTCCCTCAACATCAAAAGGTGAATATTCATTTATTACTTCAACAACAACATCAGATATAACGAAATTATCTTCATTTACAATATCTTTTTGGGTTAAATTTTATGGTGTATTAAAAGGAGTAAATACTCAAAATCCATATATATTATCAATAAGTACTACAACATATCTTGCTTTTAGAAGAGAAGATCGTTCATTAGTTTTACTTGAAAATGGTAGAACTGTTTTCGAAGATAAAAACTTTGTAAATTATATTGGTAAATGGATTCCCATTCAAATAGCAGATTATATATCTACAGGATATCATGAAATATATCCTCATATGTTTACTTTAATGGTAAATAGATTTGATATACCATTTGCTTCAGGTTATTCTATTCCCGAAACTGGAATAACTTTTTCTCAAATTAATTTAGGAAATGAAATTATTGCTTTGTTCAATGATTTGAGAATTTATAGCAAATTTTATCAAGGTGTTTATGGTAAAGTTATGTCTACTAATACATTAACAGGACAAAATACTGATTTATTTATTCATTTTGAAATGAATGATAATCAAAATAATAATTGTATTTCTACTGATGATTTAATTGCTTCTGTTAATATTGTTTGTGTTTCTGATTATAGTCCTTATTTTGATAATGAGATTATTCTAAATCAAAATTGTATGATGAATGATATGCAATATTTAGAAGTTTATTATAATGAAATTTCAGGAGAATATTTAAGTGGATGTGAGGATTGTTATGAAACTTGTACTGAATTTTGCTATAAAAGTGGAAATGAAAGATGTTCTTGTGATACTTCAAAAGGTGTTTATTGGTTAAGAAGGAATTCAGCTATGGAAACAATATGTGAAAAAATTCCATATCTTGATTTTAGTAATATTAAAGCAATTACTTTGACAAACCCTCCCATGACAGAAACCTATGAATATACAACAGAATTTTGGTTCTTTGTTTATAGTTATAATTTGGTGACAAACAATTTTAAAAAAATTATGATTGAATGGAATTATCATAATAAAATTACAATTTCTAATGAAAATGTATTAAGAGTTAATTGCATTCCTATTCATGATAGTACAAACACAGTAACTGATAAATATCCTGATTCAAGGTCTCAATCAATTCAATATTATAAATGGGTACATATTAGATGTGGTACAGATCTTTTAAAAGGAAAATACTTTTTATTAAGTAATGAAGCTGATTTAAGAGCAAAGAAAATAAATTACCCTAATTATGAAACAATATCAGCTGATATAAGATTGGATCCATATAAATACTTTAAAATATATAGAAGTGATGATTCATATACAAATTTCGGATATATATTTATAAGAGAACTTAAATTATGGCAACAATATAATTTTGAATATTTAGATTCTAGGTATTATGATTTTAAAGATTTATCAATAGAAGCAATAAAAAAAACTTTCCCAGGATTATTATGGTACTATAGAAATTTATATGAAGAAATAGATAGTAAATTAGTATTAATAGAAGAATTATCAGAAACAAGAATTCAATTAGGTTACCAACCAGACTATATAGGATATAATATAATAGATCCAAATGTGGAAGGAAAAACTTCTCTTTTAACTTTATGTCCAAATGATGAAGTATATTCAGAAGATAATTTTGCTTGTATTCAAGATATTGCAGATCCAACAAATGAATGTGGTCAATTTGCAGATCCAAATGAAAATTGTTTAATATGTCGTGAAAATAAAAAATATCTTCATGCAGTAGATGGTTCATGTGTAGATGAATGTCCAGCAACATACTTCGGAAATGACAAAATATTACAATGTCGTGAATGCCATGAAACTTGCTATAGATGTACAAATAGATTTTATAACAATTGTACAGAATGTACAGGTTCTTTATATTTTAATTATAAAGAGAATACATGTATTGAAAATTGTGAAAGTGTAGGATTAACAAAAAGTAATACAAGACCAAATATTTGTGTAGTATTTGATGCAGAAGCTTCATTAGTAAATGTAGATACAGTAACACCAATAGATGTAAATACATTCACTCATATTCAAGCAACAGTAGTTGGAGCCACTGCTACTGGTTATACTACTTATTGGAGATTTAATGTAAGTGAAACTAATAAAATTAATACTGAATTAGGATATGATGATGTTTTAGATAATGATGCTACTCCTTTTACTGGTGATTTAACTTTACTTGATACTCCTTTAGATCATACTTTCTTTAAAATTGGACATAAATATGTTTTTCATCTTGATATTATTAAAGAAAATGATGGAAGTAATGTTACTGTTACTGTGACTTGGGTTCTTACTATGAATCAATCACCTCAAAATGGTTATATTAAAGTCATTCCTACTATTGGATTACTTGAAACTACTACTTTTGTTATGACTTGTTATGATTTTCTTGATGAAAATACCAATACTGAAGATTTAGAATATTTCTTCTATTTTATTGAAGATGATACAAGTTCAGTTATTAATTTATCTAAAGATTGGTCTACTAATAATGAAGTTTATAGTAATTTTTCTGTTAGATATTATCAACCTCCAACTACAAAATTAGAAATTTATTGTAAAGTTAGAGATCAATATCATGCTGAGAATGTAGTATCAACAAAAATAACAATAGTTAATCATATTGATGATGATGAAAATTATGTTTTAACAGATGTATTAAGTAATTATGATTTAAATCCAGATATTGAGGATTTAAAATATTTTACAAGAAGTGAATTTTTAAAAAGTGTAAGTGTAAATCCTTATAGAGAAGTAAGACCAAATTTATATTATTCAACATTTGAAACTTCACTTGATGGTTCAAAAATAATAATGAACGATCCAAATTGTGTAGATTCATATTGTAATAGTCATGGTGAATGTGGAATTATAGATGTTACTATTTCTTGTGATTGTAAATCTGGTTATGTAGGAAATAATTGTAATGTTTTAAAAACTGGATATTCTAGATTAGCTTATTATTATCAGGAAATGTATGGAAGAGTTTTTGATTTAATTCAAAATAGAGGATTAACTATTGGTGATGACATTCTATTTAATACTCTTTATAATGTTTTTTATTCTTCTCAATTTTTCTTCCAGGATGATATATTTTTCACTAGGTATCTTGTTGAATATGTTAATTATTTAAAAAATGATGCTTATGATTTTATTTTACAATCTGACCCTTATCTTGATAAATTATTTGATCTTGCAGATTTTTTCTTTAGCTACTTTTATATTAAGTTAAATAAACAGAAATTAAGTAATATGTTGTCTTCTACTGATTTACCTTTGAGAAATACTTCTCTTTTATTATCTCAACAAACTAATTATGAAAATGCTTTTTATATGTTTACTGATATGTTAGAGGAATTTACAAAGTTTTTAATTGATAATAATTATCCAGATTATGATTTTGAATCAACTCATTTCCATTATATATTCTTAAAAATTACAGAATCATTCTCAGATTCAGAATGGTTTGAGCAAAATAATTATATTAAACATTATAAATCTTATGTATTATTCATGGATTGTTTAAAAACAAAAAGAGCATCATTTAATTATTATTTAAATATTATAGAATACAAACAATATCCATATAGTTGGGAAACTACATATTATTTAAATATGACATCATCATTTTTATCAATAAAAATATATGATTTCAGAGGAAATGAAGTGGCGGTAAAAGATTGTGAAGCAGAACATCCAATAAAATTATATATATCATTTTATGCATATAATTGGATAGAATATATAAATAAACAAAAATCCCTTTTTGATCCTGAAAATTATAAATTACCAAATGATCCTGTTTTTAAAGATCCTATATTTATAAATTCTTCTGGAGCAGTTTTAAATGATACTGTTGATCAAAGAATACAAAAATATTATAGATATTATAATATTACAGGAATTTATTACACTCCAAATGATAAAGCACTTTATAATACTAAAGGAATTACTTTTGAAACTATTACAAGTGATACTGCTTATATGATTTTAAATTCTGATCATTTAGATACTTTTTCTACAATGTTAATTCCTAATGTTATGGAATTTGTTGTTGATGGAAGATTTTTTTATTTAAAAAAAATTCGATTACTTAAATGGAAAGGAAATTATTTTGGTAATCCTGGTTTTGTTTCAATATTTATTTTCTTCATGTTATATTTCTTTGGTTGTTTCTTTTACTTTTTATTTGATAAAAATTATTTTGTCCAAATTAATGAATTAAACTTTTTAAAAAAAGAAATAATTAAAATTCATTATCCTTACAAACAAATAGATCCAGGTGTTAATGATAAAAATATATTTGATATGATTCCAAATTACAACCCTGAAGAATATAATAAAAAAGAAATTAGAAACATGTTTGATAATGTGAATTTTGATAGTGAGAGAAATTCAGAAAATGTTTCAGAAGTTGAAACAGAAAATGTATTTAATTTAAATAGAAAAAAATCATCAAAAGGAGGTCAAAATCCTCCAAAAAAAAGTAAGAAAAGTAATTATTCTTCATCAAATGGTTCAGAAGAAAATGAAGAAGAAGATAATTATAATGGTAGTGATTTTCATTCTGAAGAAAGTGATAATAAAACAAATAAATTAATGAAAAGAAAAAAGAAAAGGAAAAAAAGTATTTTTTCAATTCAAGAGAAAATATCAATGAATACTAAAAAACATAATTTCTTTATAAATTCAGATAAAACAAGACCAAATTATGTTTCATTGAGAAAATTTCATAATTCAGATCTTGAAACTCAAGGAGAAAATTTACCTGAAGATTTATTAAATGAAAAAGAAGAAAGATTCAAAGCTCTTGAATCATATACAAATTTAAAATTAGCAACAAGCGAATTTATTAAATGGAATATTCAAACAAGACATATTTTATTTGGTCCTATTTTAAATAGAAGTTTATTTAATCAAAGATGGAAAAAATTCACTATTTTAATTACTCAATTATTAGTTAATTTAATGTTAATTTCTGTATTTTTAACAAATGATGAAAAAATAACTGAAAAAGCATTTGGTAAATGTCTTTCAATATCAATTATAACAGCAATATTAAGTAATCTTTTTATATATGCAATATCCTTTTTTTTCATTACTTCAGTTTATCAAAGAAAAAGATTATTTCAATTAGTTATGAAAGGAGGTCAATTAGTTGTTATTAAAGCATATAATAAAATTAAAAAGCAAAATTTTACTTCAAATGTGATTGGTTTAATTATTTGTTTTATTGTTTGGATTATTTGTTATTATATTACTTTTACTTTTGTTGCTGTTTGGCAATTCCAAAGAAAAGGTTGGATTGTTATTTTAATTTTAAGTGAATTTATTGATCTTGTTGTTGGGGAATTAGGCGTTGAATTATTTATTGGATTTTTGTATCATTATAGAAAAGACAGTAATTGCATGAGAGATTGTGGTGAGTGGTTTAATAGATTAAGATGTTATAGAACCCTTTTCCCTTAAATTTTAATTTTAAATATTATGTTTTAAATTTAAATCTTATTTTTTAATTGTGGTTTTTTGTTTAAATTATTTAATTGATTTATATAAATTTTTTTATTTTGTTTTAAAGAAATGAAAAAAAAATAAATTATAATAAATAAAGATATTAAAGAATTAAGTCTATTAATAGGATATTAAATGTAATAACTAAAAATTAGAATGATTCACATTAAATACATGAAAAACACAATAAGAATCTTCCTTCTGAAGAAGATAATTTAAAAATAATATTTTCAATTCATCCTTTTTATGATAAAAAAGAAATTAAACCAAATAATTTCATCTTTAAATTTTATTATTTAATAACAGAAAGAAGAAAGAAAAAAAAACACATGATTATTTATATATATAGAATATTATTTATGAAATAACATTTTAAAACAACAATGAAAAGATGAGAAAAAATCATTTCAAGTTAGAAAAGTATAAAGATAAATAAATAAAATTTAAAAAAAAGGATAATAAAATTATTAAATAAAGTAATAGAACATAAAGTAAAGATAAATTCTTTCCAAATAAACTAACAAAAACAAAAGAAATGAATTTAAAATAATAATGATATAAGTTCATTATCATTAAATTACTTTATAAGTACCTAGTTGAGAACAACAAAAAATAATATTATGAATTTATCTTTCAATAAGTCAAATTATTAAACATGATATTTATTAGGAATTACAAAAATTTAAAACAATAAAAATATTTAATTGAATGATATTAGGAAATAAATATATTATTTTTAATTTAATTATGCTTAAATAAAAAAATGGGGAATAATAACCAAAAAAAAAATCATGTCTCATTCTATTTTACTGGAGTTAAAATATATAATAACAATAATAAAAACGACGATTTTTTAACATCTTATATAACAAATTATCAATCAGCAATGAAAAAAAATCAAAAAATAAAAAAAAAAAAAGATATATATGATAAGGAAACATTAGGATTTCGTTCAGTAAAAAAAAGATTAAGTACAAATGATGCGTTTCAAGATTTTTGTAATAAAAATTTTGTCACCCCCAAAAATCAAAATTCAATAAGTTTAAATCCAATTATTTCTTTTACAAATTCTATAAAACATGTTTTTAATAAGAAAAATAAAGATAGAAAAGATTTATTAGGTATATCAATATCCCAATTACAAAAGAATAATACAATATTAAGTCAAAGAACAAATATAAGTGAAAATTCTTCTATTTCATTGTTGAATACAAATCAAATGTTGGTCACTAAAAAACATATTAGTTTGAATAAAGTAAATAAAATAAATTCAAATCAATTTATTATAAAAAAAAATAGTTTTTTCCCTCATGTAAAACCTGCAAGAAGATATTCAATTAGTTTACCTTTTTATAATCCTGCTCTTTATAATAGACCTCAAATAAATAATGATAAAGAAAGTTTACCTATTTATATATCTAAACACTTTGAATTAAATTATGATCAAAAAATTAAACGAAATGAAGAAAGAATATATGGTTTATTCATTAAAAAACCTAAAAATTTTTCTTTTATAGGAAGAAAAGAAAATGAAAATAAAATAGGATTTGGAGTTGTAAAATGGGAAGATAATAGTAAATTATTAGGAAAATTTTATGATAATAAAATAAATAGTGAATCATATTTTATGAATGAATTAGATCAAACATCTTTTAAAGGTTATTATACAGAAAATAAACCATTAGGTTTTGGAATATATCATTCAAAAAATGATGATTTATTATGTCAAGGTGAATGGGTAAATGATAAATTAAATGGAATAGGAGTTCAATTATGGAATCATTCTAATTTTTTTTATGGTGAATTTAAAGAAAATACTAAAGAAGGAATTGGAACTGCAAGATTTGAAGATGGAACAATATATAATGGAGAATTTAAAAATAATAATATTGAAGGTGTTGGTATAATTTATTATAAAGAGAAAGATTATTATGAAGGAGAATTTAAAAATGGAATTATTCATGGTTTTGGAAGATTTATTTGGTCTAATGGAAAAAGATATATTGGTCATTATAATCATGGAATTAAAAATGGTTTTGGAATTTATATTAATGATATTAAAGGATTTGATGGGATTATTGGCTTTTGGAATAAAGGAAAATTAAATGGACCTTGTATTTCTTTTAAAAAAAATAAAATTTATTATTATTTATTTCAAAATGGTCTAAGGTATAAAAACATTAAAGCAGGAATTTTTTGTTTAAATTATTTAACAAATAATAATAGAAATTATAGAAAAATATTTGATATGAATGAGAATAAATTAATAAAATTTATTAAATCTGTTATTCAAAATAATGATATTTCTTTTGAAAAAAAAGAAAAAAATATGAATATATTTAATGATATATAAATAAGTTAATGATTGCTTTATTAGATTATAAATATATTGTTAAAATGTTTCATCAAATGAATGTCTTGTCAATAAAAAAAATGAATTTTTATTGTCTTGACAATAAAATAATGGAACTTTAAATAATGAAAAATTTAAATGATCAATAATTATATTGAATAAATTTAATTAATTGAATGGAATTTTATATACTAAAAAAATTAAGAAAAACAAGAGAATAGATTCAATACAATAATTATTATTTAAAGATTTTTATGTATTTTGATATATTCAAAATCTTTTAAATAATAATAAGAAGTTTTATGTTTAACTAATAAAACCTTAATATTTATAAATTGAATTGAAAAAAATTGAAAGAATAGAAATATTTCATTGTATTAATAAAGAAAATTAACTATTTAAAAAATATAAATTTTAAATTATATAAATCATTTAATATTATAATAATTCAAAATGGAAAAAAAAATAAAAGAACAACAAAAAGAGAAACAGAATTATGAAGCAAATCCAGCATTACAAATTTTAAAACGATTGAATCAAAATCAATCTTATTCTTCTCGAAATATATTTAATAATAAAATGTTAAATAAAACAAATGCATTTACATCATATCAAAAGACGTTAAATATAAATACTCCAAATGATTTAAAATCTTTATCTCAAACAATAAAAGCTTTAAATATAAATCAAAATCTTCCAAAAAAAAATAATGCTTCTCCGAATAAATCTCAAAATATAATTTACAGTAAAAAAAATTGGGTTCTTCAATCTCCTTCATATTATAAAATGAAAAAAACAAATCCATTAATTTATTCAAAAACGACTCCTAGAAATTGTATTCCAAACTATTCAGATAATGATAAAAATGATATTACTTTAACAGCAGATACAACATTTAGTAAAAAATTAAATGTTGAAGATGAGTCTTTTTTAAATAATACAATGACTTATTTTGATAATTCTTTTTTGGAAAATCCATTCGAAGAAAAAAGTGCTATTTTAAATATTGAAGATATTTTAATGATATCTGATAAGTATATTAGTATAATTAATTCTATTAAAAAAGGAAATGTTTGTGCTGATGAATGTTTTGAATGGTGGAATTTTTATTTTAATTCTTCTTTATATAATCAATTTGATAAGTATTTTGTTGTAGAAAAAAATAAGAAAGTTATTCAATATGCTAATAATCAAGAATTATTTTCTATTATTTTATGCTATGATTTATCTTTTCAACCTATTTTATATAATCATTTATGTTCACTTTTACTTGAATTAATATTACATCATTATAATATTTTGTTATTGATTAGTAAGTATTTATATTCTAAAATAATTATCTCTGGATATAATATTTGGGTGAAAAAATTAGAAGAAATGATTAAAAATACTAAGTCAGATTTATGTTATATAATAGAGGAAATAAAAGGTATTTGTAGAACAATATCAAATATTCAAAGAGTAATATTAAGAAATTATGGAACTGTTATTAATTATAAAGATAATTCAAGAAAAATAAAAGAATTAGCAAATATATATAGAAATATACCATCAATGAAAATAGAGCAATTAAATAACTTTTATAGAGATAAAATATATAAAATTTTAAATAAAAAAGGAAGTGTATTAGCATCAACATCATATATGGAAGAAAATAAAGGTATATTAGTTATAGATAATAAAATCCCAGTTCCATATTTAAATAAAGAATCACTTAAAAAATATACTTTAGTTTTAGATTTAGATGAAACTTTAATCCACTTTAAAATTGATCCTGAAAATGAAACAAAAGGTGTTTTACAATTTAGACCAGGATTATTTGAGTTTTTAAATGGAATAAATAAATTTTATGAATTAGTAGTTTTTACTGCAAGTACACAAGATTATGCTGATCATATGATTAATTTAATAGAACAAGAAAAAATTTATTTTGATTATAGATTATATAGAAATCATACTACAATAATTGGAAGAGATTTTATAAAAGATATTAGTAAATTAGGAAGAGATTTAAGTAGAATTATTATTGTCGATAATATGGCACAAAATTTTAGATTACAAAAAGAAAATGGAATTACTATTAAATCATTTTGGGGAAAAGAAGTTGATGATAGAGCTTTAATTGATTTACTTCCTATTTTATTAAATATTGCTAAAAATAATATGGATGTTAGAAGTGGAATTGTTTATTATAAAAATGATATTCTTAATAAAGTTACTTCCAATATTTATAGATCCAGTTAAAAAGATATTTTCTTTTTGTAAATTATATTATTTTTTTTGTATTTATGAATTTTTATTAAAAATATTAAATTTTTTTTAAATTAATATTAATAGATAAAAATTAAAAATATTTTTTTATAATTTGAATATTAAATAATTTATAATATATATTTAAAAAATTATTTTTTTTTTTATTTATTTCTTTTAAAATGGAAAACGAACAAAATATGTCAAAATGTAATTTTAACGAAAAAATAAAAAATTCAAAATCTCAACCAATATACGATATGATAGAAAAGTAAAATATATAATAATAATAAATTATTTAGATTTATAAAAGAAGAATTTCCTAAATTAGCAGATTCATTAAAAATAGACAAAGTAGCAGAAAATTTCCATTTATTCATAAATAAATTAATAAAAAAATTTTGCCAAATATGGTCAATAAAGTTAAATTATAAAACAGAAGAAATTTACAATGAAATATGTGATAACTTTGAATCAATGATAACAAAAAAATTATACAATCAAATATTTTGTTCAAGTAGAAAAGATAGAGAAGAAGATTATAAATTCGATTATCTTTTAGAAAAATATCAATTTATAACACCAGATTTATTTGAAATACCATCTTCAGTTTTAGATAATAATTATTTATCAATGGCAATAAATAAATTATCAATAATAAACCAATGTAAAGCACCAAAAGAAAAATTATATACTTTTATGAATGTTGTTAATATTTTATCATTAATGTATTCTAAAAATTCAAATAAAGAAACTTCACCAGGAGCAGATGAGATTTTTCCTTTAATAATATTTACTGTTATTAAAGGTAAAGTTCCTAAATTAAAATCAAATCAAAATTATTGTGATTTATTTAGACATATTTCAAGAAAACAAGGAATTGAAGATTATTATTTAGAAACTTTTAGAGCTGTTATTAATTTTATTAGTTCACTTGAAGAACATGATTTAAATGTTTCTAAAGAACAATTTAAAAAATTATCTGAAAATAGTGAAAAGAATTTATTCTTAAAATTAAAAGAATATGAAAATCCTTATTTTAAAAACCAAAATCAAGAAATGATTATTTCTTTCTTAGTTGATAAAAATATTAAAAATTTTATTAATGTTCCAATTGCTAAAAAAAATATTTTAAATATAGATAATGATAAAATTTATAAAAAATATTTTAATGAAGATATTGAAAAATTTGATAAAGAAAAATTAAACGATATGAATATAGACTTTAAAGAAGTTTTATATTTAATAAATTCATATAAAAAAAATGATTATAATGAAAGAGAAACTAAAGAAGATGAAGAGAATAAACAAAATATTTTAGATTTTTTTGAAAACGAAAAAAAAATCGAAAAAGAAAATAATATAAATGGATTAAATGATAATATAATATCTCCTTTTGGAGGAAAAATTGCAAAATTAATAGATATATAAATTTTTAAAATTATTTATTATAAAAAATATAATAAAATTTTTTTTTGTTAATGTCAAAAAGCGATTCACTTTCAAACGAAAAAGAAACTAATAACAGAAATATTATAATTAGAAAAAAGAAAAATAATAAAAATAATAATTCAAATAATAAAAATGATAAAAACAGTATAGAAATATTAGATATTAATACTTCAAATTCTTTAACAGAAGGGAAAAAGACAATGATATATTCTGAGAATTTAAATTATTTTTTATGTGATGAATTTGAGAATGAAAAAAATAAAGAAGTTAATATTTCAAATTTAAGTATGGCAAAAAGTGAAATAAGTAATTTAAGAAATGATAATAAAAGGAATAATAATTATTTAGATAATGAAAATCAAAATAATAATCATAGTAATAATAATAATTCTAATAATGAAAGAAATGATACACAAATATCTCAAAGTAATAGTAGTAATAATGAAAATAATAGGAATAATGAGAATGAATCAAATAAACAATGTACTATAAAAAAAGTTTTAATTATATGTGTACCTATTATTGCTATTGGTGTAATAATCACGGAATTTTTTTTGGAATTATTTCATTAAAATATTTAATTTTTTCTTATATTTATTTTTTTATTTGTTAAATAAAAATAAAAAATTAAAAATAAAACATAAAAATTCGTATAAAAAAAATACTAAAATTATTGTTTTTTA
>JAEEGK010010338.1_pt1 | contig 21548 bp, 25 predicted proteins | sample 8958771 | NCBI WGS metagenome assembly JAEEGK01 (sample SAMN16246547, study PRJNA631951) | gut metagenome | biome: gut microbiome; feature: rumen; material: SC-attached | host: Bos | place: Iran: Karaj | collected 2018-10 | reverse complement strand
GTCATTTCCATATAGCAAAGGCGAATCAAGCGCATCGACGATAGCCCTCTGCACACGCTTTTCACCACTCGCACGCCCCATGGCCATGATGGCACCACCACCATCTCGCATGGTTGTTTCTACATCGCGGAAGTCACTCTTGATACCTCCATCACTTGGCAATGTAATCAGTTCCGAGATACCTTTTACAGCATTCATCAAAATGCCATCAGCCCTCAGGAACGCCTCTTTTACAGAAAGTTCAGAATCAGCATATACGTCGCAAAGGCGCTCATTGTTCACTATCAGCAATGCATCTACATTCTTTCGCAACTCATCGACACCCTTCAGAGCTTTGATGATCTTACGTTTCTTCTCAAAACTGAATGGTATTGTAACCACGCCTACCGTGAGTAGCCCCATATCCTTAGCTACACCAGCCACTACAGGTGCTGCACCAGTACCAGTTCCGCCACCCATTCCTGCAGTTACAAACACCATTTTAGTGCCATCGCTAAGTAACTTAACAATATCGTTAATATTGCTTTCTGCTTCTTTTTTGCCAACAGTAGGATTTCCGCCAGCACCAAGACCACTCTCACCAAGCAAGATTTTTACTGGTACAGGATAGCGTGACAACGATTGGCTATCAGTATTACAAACGGCATACGTCACTCCTGTAATGCCTTCTTTATACATATTGCTTACGGCATTACAACCACCACCGCCAACACCAATCACCTTGATGATGCCTTGCATCGTATCCTTAACGGGACCAAAATCTATAATCTCTTCACCCATACCTTAAAACTTTTCTGCTGCAAAGATACAAATTATCTCATAAACCTCCAATCAAAAATCCCCTCGCAAGCCTTGCGAAGGTTAATTATTTCGGATTCCAATCATGCACCAGTGTCTTTAGGTTCTTTACTTTTTCTTCACTGAGTCCAGGCGAATAGAACAATCCCAGCACATAGATGTAATCTTTATCTACTACGTATTGCTCGTAGAATTTATAATATCTATCCATTCCTTCCAGATAAAAGTAACCCGGATGTTTATCTATCATAGTTATCGAGTCCTCATGTGACTTTCTAATGCCCACAGAAAACTCTACCGCCGCACTATCATCCATATGGGCATCATTCGGATAAGAGAAGCATTTCAAGAACACTTCACACCCAGCAAACGAATAGTCAAACCTCATGTTACGATTATCCAGAAGCGAATTATCTGGCACGAAATTGTCAGGATACACCACCTTAAAAGTCGGATTGCTTAACACAAACGTATCCAACTTCTCCCAGGTAATCATCTTTACCTCACGATACCTTGGTATTCTCACCCGATGACTCTCCTTATACCAACACATCATCATCAATATAATCCCCGCCACAACAACCATGCCTATTAAGTATTTCTTCATATTCTTTGTTTTATTGATTCTCTGTTACTTTACACTTTTCTAATTCAGTAAACACTAACCGTTGAGCTATAAAGAAATCGTTTAGAATGCTTCTCAGATACAGGTCTATCTCTGGTATCTCTTTAATAAACAATACCGTTCTTTTGCAATGCACACCAATTTCTTCCATCTCCTTATTGGTTGTATAGAGGATTGTACAGTTTACATGCAGATTTGCATAATTGATGGCTTTATGAAGATTAGCAATGTCCTCAACGTCGCTATAGATCGAGATGCCATGCCACCATGTATCATAGATAGTAATAAATTTGCATGTATCATTACTTTCTATAGCAAACTTCTCGCCTTGAAAAGTAAAATACGCATAATTCAAGCCATTACGCTCTTCGGTCTCAGGTTCGCAGCCTATCCTACGTAACGTAGTCAATACCAATTCTGCATTTGTGTTAGTTCTCTCATCCAAGCATTTCCGCTCTTTTACGACAAACTCCTCTTTTTGTCCACCATTCATCAACTCCTGGAAGAACCGTTCTTCTTCCTTATCAGCTTGTTCCTTTTCAGATATATACTGAAAGAGATAAAAGCTCAACACTACCGTTGCAACAATTATACTTATACTCATACCTATATCCTATTAAAATTATCACCAATCTGGTTCCAGAATATTCTTGAGAACGAGTGACCGTTCACCTTCATTATTCAGCTGATTTTGAATTACTTCCTCGATGCTCATTATTCCACGTCTTCAATTACCAGATCCAACTTATCAATTAGCTCGATTGGCACTTGTGATTTAATTATTTCATTCTCAATATCACTTTTCTTTCCATTATATCTAACCTCATCTTCTAAGCGCTGTCTATGTCTTTCTTCTATATAAGCCAAAAAAGCGTGTTGATTTCTTGGATCAATTGGACTCCATGCATCAACATACTCCTTATCCAGATTCTTATAGCATGCCCATTTTATATATTGCCTATTTAATTCTTCATTCGCAACTGTTGAATCTTCCCCGTAATCAAGTCTAAAACTATATAATGCCTTCCACATCCATGTTTTTAATTCTGAAGCCAGGTATTGTTTGCCGAACCCATTGATTATTTCATTCAGCATACCCTTTACCAACGGAGTTTCAAATATTACAAGTGTGGTACCATACTCACTCTCAACAATCGGTTTCAATACCCTGAATTTATATATCCCCTTACATAATTTGTAGATAAGCAAGAAAAACAAGTCAAGAATATCTCCATCTGTAACCACTTCTCCTAAATAGCGTTTTACTGCCAACAAGTCTGTTTCATTCAAACGGCTTTTGTCAACAACAAAGTCTTTGTCATCAGACAAACGCAGAAATATATAGTAGTAATTCCTACCCAAACTTAAGTTCTCTAGATTATTCTTTAAATAATCTTTGGAACCATATTGGATGATAAGCCTTGCCAATGAGGCATCTCGATACTTTTCCCAATGCACAATTACGATGGGCATAAAACAATTATCCCAACAGGAATATAGTTTTCTATATGCCCATTCACGATCAGTTTTCCCCGACTGAAGAAAGGAAAAAAGTATCTGCTTCTGATACCTCCAGTCGAGTGCATCAAATCGCCATAAAATCTCATTACGCGATTGCCTAACCTTGCCACCCTTTTTGTCTAAGAACCACTTTAAAAGGGTTCCAATGGGAGTATTATGTTTCCTAACTTTAAATTCCATTTAATTGCTTTTTAATTCACCCTCCTTACTTTTCTTCTGTTGTTTCTCTAACCAAGCCTGATCGCTTTTATTGGATTTAGCCAATATTTCAGCTATCTCCTCCATATCCCGACCAGCCTTATATCGCTCCTTAAGCTCCGCTCTGCATAGCGCCACATTACCACTGTTCTTATCTTGAAACTCCGCTATCAAAGCATTGGTTTCCAGATTTTTTATACGCTCTTCACGTTTGCCAATCTTATCTTTATACAAGATATTGAAGATGCACTCTCTCAGCACCTTAGCCTCCTTCGTCCACTTGTTCAAAGTAAGGGTTATCAACTCCTGTCTCGAAAGATTTGGCAACATATCCACACACTTTCGTAACTCCTCATCGTTCCAACCTGCAAAGTGGAACTTTTTTGCTTGTTGTAAAATGTACTCGTAATCTGTCATAATATTATAAAATTGATTTGGTTGCAAAGTTAGGATTTTACCTCTTTGCCACCAAACTATTTCACTCCACAAGCCTTGTGAAAAATGCATTTTATTCCCAGAGGATCAACTCTGGTGGAAGAGCAATCCTCTTGGTTTGACCGCGTTTACCTTTTATACAATAGTATTCAGCAATGCTACTATCTAGCATGGTAACGAATGTTTTTCTAATCCTGGCACATTTTTCGTTGATGGAGTTGAGCATCGGATTAGTTACATCCTCAATACTTTGCAGAGCTCTATCAGTAAGCCCCCATGGTCTGATCTTATCGTAGATCCTAGTCAATTCCTCACGATAATCAGGCAAATCCTTAAAGTTGATTCCTTCCGGATGCTTCAAGAAGAGCAGAAAAACGGCTTTAACCAAAGGTTCCAGATGTACCTCTTTATGCTCCTCGCCAAGAAAAATCCTATAATTTCTACTAATAAACAGCTGGGAGAGCGATGGCCTCTGGAATAGCTTCAAAATAATCTCCGTCTCATTCATGCCATACTCTCTAAGCATCTGCACTTTATCCCTTATTTCTTTTATAAGAAATGTTGAATAAAAGGTTTTCAACTCATCGTTCGTAGTGTTTGTCATAGTTTTGTGTGTTTTAAGGTTCAACAATGTTTGCTACACAGCAACGAGTTCGTCAGTGAACACCTGCTTCCTAATGAGTCGAAGCAGGTATTCTACTGCTTTTGGTGCCTTCTCGCGAGCTGTAACCAACTTTTCAGCAAACTCCTCCTCAGTGATGTCCGAGTTGAAGTCATCCACCAACTCTCGAGGCTCATCCGTAGTTTTTACGAGTACCAAAGCCTTTCTTTTCATCAAGTAACGAAGCGAAAGAATACCCTTGTCGTACTTCGGACGGGCTTTAATAAGTTGTTGCATCAGGTTCAGACCAGGATCTCCGATATGCAATTCGTTGAGCATAGCAATCATATAGAGCACTTTAGTGTCTGGAGTCGACATATCAAAAACATCGCCCATCAGCACATTCACAGAATCTGCTTCCTCGTAGCGTTCGAGTTTAGCAAGACAGCGCGACTTTACATAGAGAGCCTCTTGGCACTGGTGCTGTGCCAACACGCTATCTGCATACGCCAAAGCCTGCTCATACTTTCCGGCATAAAGACTCAGTAAGGCAACCAAGAACTTGGAAGCCCAATGCTCAGAAGTCATCAACTCAGATGGCACCTCGTCTATGCATCCAAAGAGTTCCTCGTCACAGATAACGGTATCAAGGAATCGCTTAGCCTGCTGCATAGCCTCTTTAATGTCGCCATCAATAGCTTTTTTCTGCACCAGCATCAAGTACTGTTTACCTGCTTCATCGTAGTCGTGATGAGCCAACAACTGATACACAGCCTTTCCGCTCTCAATCTCACTGTTGATAACCTTCTCGTCGTTGTAATTGCTAGCATAAGCCAACACCTCACGACTTGTATGTGCATATTGGGGAATGATGCTACGAGAAAGATACAATCCACCTAGCGAACGAACACGGCTCAGAGCCACATAGAGCTGACCTGCAGCAAACATGCCCCTACTCAAATCAAGATAGAGCTTATCAAAGGTCATACCCTGACTCTTGTGAACTGTGATAGCCCAGGCCAATCGCAATGGATACTGGGTAAAAGTGCCCATCAGTTCCTTCTTCATCTTGCGCTCTTCCTTGTCGTACTCGTAACTGTACGATTCCCATGAACAGTTTGGAACCACGTACGTCTCTCCACCATCCACTGCTACCTTTATCTCGTCCTTTGTCAGCTTGGCTACAGTACCGATGGTACCATTTACCCAACGTTTCTTTGGGTCGTTGCGAGTAAACATCACCTGAGCCCCAACTTTCAGTTTCATGGTTTTATCCACTGGAAAGCGTTTTTCCTCGAATTTACCAGTTACAGTTCCTTCATAGGTGTACTCCTCAGCATCTATTTCAGCCAGTTTCTTCTGATTAATGTCATCAGCGGTCCTGTTGAGCGATGCCAAAGTTATCACTTTACCATCTTCCTTCGTAGGCTGACACACACGTTCATTTAGATGCATCAGAATCTCAGGAGTCGTCTTGTTCAGACGAATGCTCTCCAGTATTTTAAGAAAAGCCTCGTCTTCCTGACGATACACCTTCTGAAACTCGATCTTCACCATTCGCATGCGCTTAATGACGTCAGCCTTGTAGAAGAAACAGTCGTCCGCATGATATAGATCATGCATCAGATCGCTTTCTACACCTTTCTTCAGTACAGGTGGGAGCTGGAACATGTCACCAACAAAAATCACCTGCTTTCCGCCAAATGGTAGTGACGATCGTAGTGTTTTACGCATTGTATAGTCGATGGCATCAATGATGTCGCATCGGACCATCGACACCTCATCTATAATAATGGTGTCTGTATGTATCAGCGTCAGGATTCTAGCCTCGCTCATCTTTCCCATGGTGCCTGGTGTGCAGACATCCATTGGCAGACCGAAGAACGAATGGATGGTATCACCACCCGCCAAGATTGCAGCCACACCGGTTGGCGCCAGTGTGATAAACTGCTTATCTACCATCTTCTGCACATTGCGTAAGAAGGTTGTTTTACCTGTTCCTGCACGTCCAGTCAGGAAGAAACTACTGTTAGTGTTAGCAATCAGGTCGAAAGCCTGCATCTGCTGCTTGTTCTCTTTGTCGATCATGTGTTCCATAATTATCGCTGTTCTAGTTTAGGAAGTATTTGAGTTAAACGTGTGTTGAAGTCCGGATCAAGGAAGCTCTTGTAGCATCCATCGATGAGAGATTTTGCCTCAGTAGTGATTTGCTCTGCTGGCAAGCATGTTCTTTGACTCTTTGCGATACCCTTCATGAAGTCTACGACCATTTGCATAGACTCTGAGCGAATAAACTCCTCATTGCGGAACACTTTCTCATAGTCGCGTTTCTGGATGAGCTCCATCTTCGTACCATTAAAGGCGTAGAGTTCAACGCTGTCTATATAGGTCCAATTATGGTATAGCCCTACCCTTTCAACTATCACGATACGATCACAGAAACGTATACCGCAATAGTAGCGATGACCGTTCGCACTCTCATACTCGTTACAGATAAACATCTTTTGACTGTTATCCCAAACAGGAATATGAATACGAGGACTACCAAACGTTGGCAGAATGCCATCGAACAGGCTCTTGTTTATAGCTTTTTGTAGTGTTGCCATAGTCTCTTCATTTTATGGTTTAACTATATGGTTATCGTTAGCAGTCACCCTTAGGCCAACTGTTTACATTGAGTTTCCTCAATCATATTATATGCAAAAGAGAAAATCTCTTGATTACTTACATTAGCACCTTGTGCTTTAAGCTGTCCTGCCAAGTAATTGCTTAGCAACAGAATGCTTTGCTCCTTAGCAAACTGCTCGTTAAATACCTTCCAATCATATCCTCCCCAGTACTTCTGAGCTATAACCTTTGCTTTCTGCCCATCCCAACAGAACAGTTTTATACCGTTCAGGAAGGTATACCTATAACCTTGCCCTAAATCATAGTAAACAGCAAGTCTGTCAGAAATTCGAATGGCTCTATAGTACATATTACCAGCTGCACTGGTATAGCCAGTTGTCAAGAATACATTCTTGGCAGCGTTATAGGTTAAAGACTCGCCTGAAAGGGCTGGAAGGTTCTTTGCTACAATTGCCTGAAGTGCTGTGTTATTCATATAACATCAAGATTTAAAGCCCCACCACTTAAGATTTCAGTCTCAACTCTGGGGTGGTTTCAGAAATTGGACCTACATAACAAAAAAAAGGCTACTAATCAAATAAGCAGCATTGAATCAGCGATTGCATCCTGTTCAGCCTCTGACGCAAGCTCTGCAAGAAAGAACGCATCATCAATTGCATCCTGTTCAGCCTCTGACGCAAGCTCTGCAAGAAAGAACGCATCATCAATTGCATCCTGTTCAGCCTCTGCTGCGAGTTCTGCAAGAAAGAATGCATCCGCGATGGCATCCATATTTGCATTGTTATTCACTTGAGCCTGAGCTCCTATAGCAAACTTTGAAACCTGGTTCTTCATAATAATACGGTTTTAAATCCCCACCACTTAGCATTTGCAGCATCAATCTCGAGGTGGTATCGATGATTGACGCTGCAAAGGTAAGACGATTTTCACAATCTTGCAAGAAAAACAACCTTGCGAAAGGTTCCGTTCTACTTGGAACCGTTTTCTACTTTAATTTTAGCTGCCTTATAGTCTTTTACTTCCCAATTTGAAGAATTCTTTTCAATATTATTGTTCTCACTTAAATAATTCCTATACCATAATATAAAATCGCATATCTGGAAAGCGAAACTTTTAAGAAGTAAAGTAGAATTATTCACAAGCTCAAAATACTCTTCTTTTTTCACTTCTTTCTCTTCTTTGTTATCAGAATGACAAAAAGCAGGGATAATCCTTGTCATACTTCTTAATGTTTCTTTAAGAACAGCTGGAATAATTTGTTTCTTGCATTCAATAATAACGACATCATTTCCCTTATCATCCTTTCTTATAGCAGACATACCTGACAACAAGCAACTTGACCATTGCAGATTGACCTGCTTTCCCCAATCAGGAAGAAGCCCGTGTGTAGCCATAGATCGGAAAATGTATTCAAGAATTGTTCGGGCCTTCTCAAACTTATCATTATAATCTTTATCCTTTATATCTTTGGGAAAATGTACTGGTACTAACAAATCCTCTAATGCATTATACCCTTTGTCATCTATTCCACATTCTTCTACAGCCTCGAAAACATGACGATACATTTCCTGAATTTGAATACGAGGAGATTTATAAGCATGATAACGTATCCTCCGGTATAGACTCTCGTTATCTACATTTTTAGAGTAGTATTTCTTATTTTCACTATCTGTCCAGTCCTTATCCCATTGTAATCGTTCGTCATTAATTGAGTCTGAGACTTCTGATTCATCACCCCCTGTTAAAACATACCATGGAATAACATGACCATTTTTCTCACTTAGGACAGAAATATCCTTTAGAGCTTCACGGAGAAATACGACAGCACTATCTTTGCTATCAAAATGATGTTTACACTTTGCATCAAGGATAATTGCAGACCAGCGATTATAATCACCCACTAATGCAGCTTTTGCATCATCCCAACAAGGGAAAGGAACTAATTCCAAATCAAAACTCTCTGCTTTTAGCGGATAAGTTTCTGTCACTTTAGGGTCGTCCTCGACCCACAGAACCTGTATCAAATCATATGCTTGCATATCACCAATATTTAATTTGTTTTCTTTGTGACAAAACGATTAAATGTTAAGATGTATTTCACCTTAAACTCTTCATCTGGTGTGGAAACTATCTCAACCTCCCCATCATAACGATGAATAATGTCTGCAATTTCATTACAGCCAATACCGTTATGACCATCTTGGTGTAGTTTCGTTGAGACACCGTATTCAAACAAAGAACTCGTATCTCTGTCCTCAGGAATAGCAGATCCATTATTTTCTATTGTAATAATTAGAGAAACACCATCAGTATGCCATGAGAATCTAATAAGGTAATCTTTGAGTTTTGTCTCATCGAAACCATGTGCTATTGCATTTGATATAATATTTCTAAAGATTCGCTCAAGCGCATCTTTTGGGAAAAAGAACTGAGTAATAGGTTCACCTTTCCGTAATACAACATCTCCTGCTTCAGGGTTAGCAAGTTCCTTCTCTGCCTGATTTTGTCCTTTAATCCATGTTATAACAGGCTTGAAATTCAACCAACCGTTTTCATATTTAGAAATGTATCCTTCAATAAACTTTTCTGGATCAATCCATTCAGGCTTGGCAAAAGAATACTCAATCTCTGCTATATGTTCCAATGCAGGCATCATGTCTTCTATACTTTTGGACAAAAAGTTAAAAGCAGCCTCTACAGTTGTCCCCTTTACACGGGAAATCACGTCTTCATCATGCAACACTCCACCATTTTTAATACGGTATTTGTTTAGTGCATAAAACAAAGACTCGATTGAAGTAAGCGACTGTGTGAGTGCATGTTTTCTTAATCTTATAGACTTCACATATGCCTCATGCGCTTTTTTCTGATCATCTGCAAGATCTTCCATCGCAGAATAATTAGCTTCCCCCAAAAATGTAGCACGCTCCAAATCGTTGTGATTGGGGACGAATATATGTCTGAGTATAATTGGCATATTAGAGACCACATCTTGCCCACAATATATTGCTTCTATTTGCCTCTTTACTTCTGGAGAAAATAGTAAAGCAGCTATATATCGGATATCAACACCTTCCTTTGGGATCAGTGTTGCCATCTGATATGGTATGGCATATTTTTTATTTTCTTTTGCTTCATCTACATATCCTATTCGATATTGTTTTTCGAATCCCCATAAATAAATACATGGAAGAGAATTCGTGTACCATCCCATAAAGTCCATCCCGCCCCAAGGGGCAGTGTTTTCAGTCAAATCAGATAACGAATACAAATTTTTGTTACTTATATTCGCATCTTTAAAAGAAATGCCGAGTTCTTTTTGCAATAGTACTTTATTCTCAGGTGATACGCCTTTATGAACTCCAGCGGCATCAATTCGAGGAATTTCTGGAGTATCAACAAGTGTTGACAAAGCAACCCAAGAAGCGTGTTTTTCTGATAGATAATACATTGGTAACAGAACCTCATTATCAATTTGATCATAAGGTACTTTTTTTTCTGTACCTGTCAATTCATCTTGCATGCATATAGATGTATGTTTTTTGTTCTCTGCTACCGTGATGTACCTTTCGAGGTCATATCGTATTAACGCTTCAATTTCTCCAGACGATATCGCACGCTCTCTAATCGGCAGGAAATCGTTTCCTAACAGAAAATCTGAAGTATGAACAATAATCATTTGTCCATCAGGTTTAAGTGAAGAAGATACCGTTAGAGATTTTGGAGCCCTTCTATATAAACCAGGTAAGTCTCGTATAACGACATCCATCTTTTCATCATTCAGGTTCTTTGGAACCTTAGATTGTATACCATATGCAAAGAAACGTATCATCTTCAGTGCGTTTTCTTCTCTGGTTCTTTTAATATCCTCTTTAGGATTAAGGCCTAAAGAATTATATGCATCATCTGCAAGAATTATGGTACATTGAGGAAATAACAGAGCAATATCCCCCATTATATCCTCCTCAATATAAACAGTGTCACCATCAGAAGCCTTAGCGATCTTTCTAATAATCGCTAACAATGCATCATCAGCTCTTAAACTTGTCATAGCCTGCCATACATAGTCGTTCATGCCATAAAGCATATCTGAGAATATATAATCTACAACTTTCTTAAAGTTGTTACTGAGGAATGCCATTTCTTCTTTACTTAATACTCTCTTTTTGAACGCTTTATCATATGCTGACAAACCATCCAAAATATATTCATCGGCATTTTGACCAGAAACAATCTTATATAGTGTAATAAGCAACTGATGATCTGCATATTTGCCATATTGCTTGTCAATCAGAGGGTCTCCTTGTATAGAAACGTTGTCTTTTACATAGTTACGATACTTGGCAACGAGTGCCTCTACTGTTAAATTGTTGTTTGCTGTACGCATAGTTTCTTTGTTTTTGGTTTTCATACTGCAAAAGTACAAACAATTTCTGATTGGTGCAAATAATTTGGTCTACATAACGGTACCATTCTAATTGGAACCGTTTTCCGACTCGTCTATCAACTGAATATTAGATGCAAAATAGGGATATTGATCTTTCGTTTTATCATTTGTATTAGCCCCATACTTTACAATTTTCACATACTTCCCTAACCAATTACGTTGTTTGACAAAATTAGGGCTCGTGCAAACTTTGGAACCAATATGATATACCCCATTATCCAATTCGATAACGCCACATAATTCTATATTCACTTTCTCATCCTTATCTTCTATATTCGAAACATCAATCTTTATACATTTCTTCAAATTCTCTTCTATGTTTGGATGTTCATCGATATATCTTCCTAACCACATTGTTATCTCACATGCTTGCATGGCTAAACTAAATATGAGATAGAGAGAATTTTTCACTTCATCTCGCAAGTATCTTTCAAGTCTATCAATGTCTTCCTTGGGCAATCGTGCTGAATGAGATTTAATATTTCCTAAATTCAATATTAAGAACATCATATCCTTTATATGTTTAGGGGCTATATGTTCTTTTTTGCTTTCATCTCCATAACGTATATGAACACGCTCACAATTCATACCACTCAGATAACAACAACATTGATTTAAGTTAACGATACCATCTTCTATACATGCATCTGGAATAACACCATGTTTAATCGCCTCTTTATAGTTCCATTCTAATATAATTCGTAGTTTGGTATAATGGTCTACAGGTTCAAAGTCCGTATGGTCTTGAGGATTGTGCATAGCTTCAATTATATTGAGTATATTTTCGCCGGACTCAATATCTATAGAATATAGACGATCTAACGCAGGATGATACTGTACTCTTAGTTGATGCCTTGTTGACTTCCCTACCTCTTCTTTAATGGCATCAATTAGAGCACTTTGTCCTTCTGCATCTTTCTTGTAAAACTTTCCTACGGCTTTCTCAAACATTTCATCTTTAAAGAGGTCTGGCTGTCGTGTAAAAACAAAAAAAGGAATATATCTTCTTTGTCTTAATTCTAACAATCTGTCTCTTGCTGCAAATAGTCCATCTACACTTGCCACTTCATTTATAGATGAATTGTTGAATGCTTTGGCATCCAAGATCACTGCATCCCAAAACTTTAGGTTCTGTTCCAAAGCCTCCATACCCTCACGACGAGTCTTGAATGCCTTTATATGTATCTTATGCCTTTTCTCACATATCTGCATGAATGCGTTACCGATAGTATCCCATTCATCATCTATCCAGATGACATTATACTCTTCTTTCTGTTCCATATTATATTGCTATTGGTAAAAAGATTCTTATAACAATCCATTTTTCATCCATAAAGACATCATAGTCTCCTTTATAATGCTCAACTATGGACTTAACTACACTTCCACCCATACCGGAACCTGCAGTTGGGCCAGCTTTCTCACCCTTTATACCATATCGTAGCTTATTCAAACCTTCTGAAAGAGGTTTACCATTGTTACGGAAGTCTATCTGGTACATCCCTTTTTGTGCATTAACCCCTAAACAGACATTCACTTCATAATCTTTGCGATTGGGGTCTATAAAGCCATGTTTCTGAGCATTAGTAAGAATGTTACTAACAACTCTCTCAAGATCATTTTTCGCCATATATATCGTAGGCGTGGCCTTAACAGAGCCCATATCTTTTATATCCTTATCTTTTATTCGAGAAAGCTGAACATCAAGAATACTATTTCTATCTAACTTATATGATAACGTAAACCCATTAACACTATTGGAATGTTGGAGATTAGCAAAATAGTCATTGAGGTCTATTAGCTCAGGAGTCCCGAATTTCTCTTCCTGACTTAAATGATCAAGCATCTCTGACAATTCGTGAATAGTACTACGGAAGTGGTCCAGTTGCTCTTCGATTTGCGTCCAAGCATCACTCTCTGTATCACGATTCTCAACATAATAACGCATCAGATCTTCAGTATTAATCAAATCGAAAACCTTTTGTCCCATATCATGCTTCCTCATTCTGACCTCATTGATATAATCACTCTTCATTGCTTGGACTTTATCTCCGAGCTCATTGGAAACACCTTCTTCCTTCTTCATCCTATAAAGCTCATCTCCAATGACACGCTTATTTGTCGGGACTAAAATATCATCAAGATGATATCCAATGCCATACTGCTCGTAAGCAATCATTTGTCTATAAACAATTGGTAGCCTTAACAATGCAGCAAGCGTTTTGACGTCAATACCGTCTTTCGGACGGAAAGCAATGATGCCTTTACTAACGGCATATGATTTACCCGTTGACCGAACAATAGCCACACGGACCCCTTGCTCAACTGAACGCTCATAAAGAATGACATCATTATTCCCATCAATGAATGTACACTGACGGTATTCCAAAACATGATGACCTTTCTTAGTGTTCATTTGAGCCCAGATAGAGTCAACGAACTTTCCTTCTTTGTTAAAGGCATAATCTTTACTTCCCTCCACAAAGGTAGGAATGTTGGGACAATCAGCCTTCCTTATGGTTGACATGTCCGTATCTCCAGTGAATAAAGAAGTAAGATCACTCATTGTAATCCACGGGGTGTCTTCTGGCAAATCGTATTGTACATCACGAACCGAAGTCGTTTCCAACGTACAAAGATTTGACAGGGGAGCAGGATGCTCTGCATCAGAGGGTCTTTCGATAGTATAAACCTGCGGCACTAATAGCTCAGGTGACATACAATCCGCAGAGACAGTTACCATCTTACGTAATCCTGTATTAGGATCTATGCCACCATTATGCATGATAGCATTGAACTTAGCATAGTCAAAAGACAGCATATAATGCTTTGTATCAAAGTCATTACTTGCAGTCCTTGCATCAACAAGAAGAACATCATTTTCAGTACGTCCTTTCTCTGCAATCAGCACGCAATACGTTTCAAAGGATGCATTGTTGCTCATCACCTGGGGTAATTGGATAATCTCATGAATTGACTTATCCTCAACAAGCATCTTTCTGAATCGAGCGTTAGCATCTAAAGATGCATTCTCTTCATCCAGTTTCTTTCTTACAGACTCCAACTCCCTATATTCTAGAGTCTCAGAAAGTTTTTTTCTATAAGAAGAGTCCTTCTCCTCAACGAGTACGTTTGGAGGGCATAACAAAACAAGTTTTCCACCCACCGGCAGTTTCTTATATGCCTCACATATACGATTAACGTCTTTGCTATTATCACTATCCTTAGGCAGATATGATATTATAGCGTCAAATGATGATGGCTTTTCATCGTCTACAGCCTTAATGCCGTTTGCATAGACCGCAATTTTTGTCCAAACATAGGACATAGTGTCACAAAAGAATGTGCATCCATCAAACAAGTTCGCCAACTGGGCAAAACACGTGTTTGGATAAAACACCTTTGAACCAGCAGCAATTTCCACCCGTGTCTTTATCAACTCCAGCACTTCTGCAGGAATAGTAAAAGCGTCCTTCCCGTCATAACGATGAACCCATTCAAGACTGTCATCGCAAGGAGTAAGGATGATATAATTTACCATTTCCTTGAAATGAGTCTTCAAGAACGATTCTTCTTCGTCAGTGAAGATGGTCTTGTCATAGACATCAGGAAGGAGCCAGGCAAGCACATCCTTCTCAGCATTCTTTCCTGCAACTTCTGAATAGAAATGACCAAGAAGTTGCTCGTTAACCTGCAAGTGCTTAATCCAGTTCTCTGTATGAGGACCTTTTCCATACATGTCACCACCGAAGGAAAGCCCCTCTTCTATCATTAAGTCAACAGATTCCTGTTCCCAATAGTCATTATCAGCCTTAGCTTCTTTTGCTATCTGACTCTCATAACCAACCTTTCTTCTGTAAAGATCTACAAGGTCTATCACTCTCTGCTGAATCTCCGCTGCGTTCTGTACGTTCTGCATAGTCTCTTGTGTTTTGTTGTTAGTACTCTAATTCATGCATTTGTGTATCAAATGCGCTGCAAAGGTACAACCCTTTATTGATAACTGCAAGGAAATCACTATTACGAACGGTTCCATAGTTTGTGGAACCATTATTTTTAATAATTGAAGGTAATATAGCCACTATGTCGGAATGCTGATTTTGCATATTTTCTTTTTTTATAGTGCAAAGATACACATTATTTATCTGTTTGACGTAAAAAAAACGAAATAATAACATAATAGCTTAATTTATAACTAAAATTCATCCATCATATAAAGATTATTTGTATATTTGCAGCAGTTTTATTGACTATCGAAGCGAGCCGTTAAGCCATAACCAATAAAACGGATGAGCAATAGTGCTCATTCAAACTTTATATTTTAGATTATGGAAAAGAAAAAGAAACTAGTAGTAACAGCGAGATATGGTTCGCTAAAATTCCAAGAAACAGCAAGGCCATACAACAAAAATGTACATGAAGCTCAAGTTGAAGATTGTGTTGAAAGCATCCGCCAGCAAATTATTGACGCAGGAAGAGCGGAAATGCTGGATGCCTTCATGTTTCAAGAGCCACAAATTATAGAAGGAGATCAAAGGGCTTAATAATAACACGACTGGAGCAGTAGGCCCCTGCATTTGGAACCAGCCTTAAAACAATTTTTGCTTATGATAAAATTAATTTATCGTGCTTAGATTGAGTGTAGAAGGATCGCTCAATCATTAATGCATAAGGTCAGAAGAATGATTCTTCCATTATCCTTCGCGTTAAGTTTTGGAAATCTCCATACTGCCTATCACTAGTATTTGTAGTACCCTACGCTGAGCAACGCACTCAAATATGAGTTTAAGCTTTTGGGAGGCTCAGAGAAAGTGAGAAAATAGAGTCAGAACGCCACATGGAACCAAAACGTTGAACTCCTTTAAAATCAAAACTGGCAATTGGATATCTTATTCGTTGCATAAGAGCGGTGGTTCGAGTCCACCTGCCAGTTCTATTCATTATAATACTGAATTTGCTGTTGTTTAATTATGTCCTTTATCTGCTCTCTCAATAGAAAAGGCTTCATCACCTCAAGATATTGGCCATAGGCCAGGATCCTGCCTCGAAGTTCGCGATTAGGTTCAATAGTCAACGTAACCTCACCATACTCTCCGGCTTCATATTTCCCAAATGGAAGAGTCTCTTTCTGGCTGTGGTGCAGAGGTTTCGTTAGCAACAGGCCATGCTGATACTCCGTTTTTGTACGTATTACGACCTGTTCAACTTTGACATTTTTTTCGTGGGTGACACCTATTATATTCTTAAAGAAATCCTGGTAGAAGCCATTGGGGGCAGAAATATACTCCATATCATTTATTTCGCTTATATCACCAACTATTCTATCCAACGGAACATTGTATGCCTTGAACGGCTCACGGTCTGCATCTCCAAATACAAACCATCGCCCATTATACTCTTTAATGAATTGGGGATGGAAGGTTAGTGTAAATGGTTCTTGTCCAAATGGTTGATAACCAAAACTCAGAACCTGTTTATTAGTAATTGCCTTATAGAATATTGGTAACAGATCTATATTCGTGAGGTTTTGCTCCAAACTAGAACGGATTAAACTACTACCACTTTCCACCTCTCTACTTGTATCAAGCAGTAACTGGGTATTCTCGAAGTAAGAAGAAAACCAACTATTTGGTAATATACCAGCAGAAGCCTTACAGAACTCGACATAGTCTTCAACCCTCTTTTGTTCTATTGCCTGGCGTTCTTCTGCCAAAGGGTTATCGTTTTCACCAATATAACGACATGCTTTATCTTTTCCTGTTTTGCCATTGTCTTCTATACAACCGGGGCAAACAGCCTCCAACGCTTCCCTTACTTCGCAAAAAGCTTTTTTCAATTGGATATAAATCTTATCTCCACTATATGTATGGTTGTCGTAATAGCTTCTATCCCTTCTAAAATAAAGGCATAGAATATCGACATTAGCCACATAATTACGCTTCATCAATTCCTTATAAATAAGATTGACGAACACGGCTTTCTTTCCCGTTCCTGCAAAGATATTTTTTGGGGGCATAATCAACACGTTTAGGATAGTGCAAAGATACAACTTTTCCTGAAATATAAAAGGATTTAAATGAAAAAAATGGATTTCACAAGGCTTGTGGAAAAGAAAACATGTGAAATATCGCATTCTAAAGGAAAAATTTGCACCATAACTTAATTTTTAAGTTAATTATTTGGTGATTTCAGAAATAGTTCTTATCTTCGCAGCGAGGTAACTTAAACTTTTCGAGAGATGAAGAAGAGTAGTATTATTGAGGCAAGACGTAAGTTGGTCAATCCAGTTGTCCGTCAGAGAGTAGAACTCTCTTTCCAAATCGTGGATCGAATCCACGAGATACTTGAGTCAAAGGGGCTTAAGCAGAAAGACCTGGCAATGATGCTAGGCAAGAAAGAGGCAGAAATCAGCAAATGGATGCGTGGAACCCATAATTTTACGATAGAAACGCTTGTATCTATTGAAAACGCTCTCGGTGCACCCATCTTGCAAGTGGTGCATCAGGAAATAAAATATCCTGATTATGAATATGAACCCATGATGGCCTCAGAACCCGTACCGCCCCCAAAGCCATAATAGATAGGTCAGTTCCGCAATACATTTTATGATCACTTTAAAATCAGCCCAAATGTACAACGGGGCTCAATTTATAAGGTAATTCCTTCGTTCATCACATTAATATAAAAAGGTGTTTTGAATGGACGATTCTCCCATTGCCTGCGAAGCATAATCATCGGACTGATAAGAACTCCTGTGCTGAGTTCAAGATCGTATAGGGCTCCTGACACAGCTTCCTCTCTTTTTAAGTCTCTAGCTTCCCCCTCAAGCAGAACGAGCACATCAATATCGCTATCGGCACGAGCATCACCTCGTGCTTCAGACCCATACAGAATTGCCGTTGCCGTGGGCTCGGTCTTTTTGATGGTCTGTTTTATTCGTTCTACAATCTCTGGTCTTCGCATTACCTTTATATTTCTGCGGCAAAGATAAGAAGAAAACGTGAACTTTGCAAATATTCAGGGAAAAATTTACCAACCTGCGGGGAGGACGATATTGGGGACTTCGTGAGCTTTAGCGAAGAGGGGGGAGATTTCCTCGTTGGTGAAGCCAGCGATGCCACAACCTACGCGGGTTACTAAGAACGTGAGGTCGGGACGGGTTTTGGCGAATTCGATGAATTCATCTACATAGGGTTTGATGGCATCTACGCCCCCGTGCATTGTGGGAATGCCGTAGCTCTGTCCTTGCAGACCAACGCCTTGCCCCCAGATAGCACCAAACTTACGGTAAGCCAACAAGGCGGCCCCGCCACCATGCGCCCCAGCCAGGTTGCTACCAAACACAAACACCTCGTTCTCACCAAGCTCCGTTATCCGCTCCGGCGTCACTCTTTTCTGTTCCATAAGCTTATTCTTTTTAGAAAAACATGGTTGGGATGCTATTCTTGCGTTTTTGGGCAAGTTCGTCTTTCATACGCTTGATAGCGGTCTGGAAAAAGAACGATACCAAAAACTCGTCAGTACCCTCTGTACGGATTTTCTTTAATGCAGAGATGTAGGCAGAACGATCCTCAAGCTTCACAATCAACAAAGGATGACCGGCACGAAGCAAGATGAAGTTCGATAACAAACGACCTGTACGACCATTGCCATCACGGAAAGGATGCAGATATTCGTAATAGCCATGAAACTTTGCTGCAACTATCATCGGATGCTGATTCTCATTGATAGCCTTTTGAGTAGATGCCATCAGACTGGGCACACGTGCTATCAGCGTTTCGTGGTCGCCAAATACCGTGTCGCCTGCCGCCATATCCTCAGTAGTATATTCGCCTGCAATGGCACCCTGAGCACGATAAGCAACGGTGTGCTCAGTTACCAAACGGTTTACCTCTTTCAATAGGGCCTCGTCAAATGGATGTTCCAAGTTCTCAACCATATAGTCGAATGCACGGAAATGGTCGGCCATTTCGGTACACTCCAACAACGAGCGACCAACAGGAATCATGGCCATGCCCTGTTCGCGCAGAATGCGAGTATCATCAACCGTAAACGAGTTTCCCTCAATAGCACATGAATGCGCAGAGAACAGAATCTCGTTATATTCCATCCACTGCTTCTTGCCCATCCTGTCGGCAATCTTCTGTTGATACTCCTTTCGGATGCTCTCGTATTCTTTTATTTCATCTTCAAACATCGCTGCAAAGATACAACTTTTTCTGAAATAGAATATTTTTTTTGTAAAAAAAGTGCATTCCACAAGGCTTGTGGAAAAGAAAAACACCATCACACGATGAGGAGTGATGGTGTGTATATAATGGAATGATTAACCTTATTTTATTCTTCGAATAAGTGTTCGAGGATTCATTCTGGTATCCCAAACATCTACAATATATACAGTATCTTCTGCTTCTTCGTAGTAATACAACATCTTAAAACGTAGATTCATCAGGTGGCATCTCCTGTAGAATATCTTTTTGCCATTAAGAAGTTCTTCTGGTGGATATGAATCGGGGAAATGTGCCAATCGCCACTCTTTTGCCAATCTTTCTTCTAACCAACGGGAAGCTGTAGATTTTCCAAATTCAAAATACGCATTTTCGACGTATTGTTCAAAAACACGTTCTGCCTCTTCTTCCCAAACTACTTTAGCCATGGAAACTTCTCGTAAAGATGATTTGTTACCTCTTCAGAAGTAACCCATTTAACCTCTCCTTTCTCCAATCTCTCCTCAAATCTGTCGATTCTTGCAATAGCCTCTTCTTCTGAAAATGGTCCATTACTGGGGAATCTGTCCCAGTCAAGATCATCAATCCAATCGTGGATATCAGCTCCTGAAGTACACGAAGCGGCACTGGCTACCGCAGAAGATGTTTCACAAGCCATGCCTGTGTTTTCCTCTTCTTCGCTTATTGGATATTTCTTCTCCTCCATAACTATTATATCTTTCTGACTGCAAATATAGAAAGATTATTCGAACTTTGCAACAAATTTTGAAAAAAGGCACAAAAAAAATCGCAACAGGAGGGTTCCTATTGCGATTCAATTCATGGTTTTAGATTCTCTACGATGCAACACAGCTGGTGGCGCCGAGGGCGGTGACGATGGCTGTGGCGATGGATGCAATCATCTGGACGATGAACTTCAGTGTTTCTTTCTTACTCATAATGGTTTTAGGTTATATGGTTAATACTTTGTGTTTCATGGTAAAGTGGTGGGGCCGTAGCCCCTAACCACTAATTCATGTCGCTTCCTCCGCTTCCGGGATTGTTACCTCCACCGGTGTTACCGCCGGTGTTGCCGCCCTGACTGCTCGAGCCACCACCACCGGTATTACCACCCGTAGTACCAGGCTTATCCTCCTCGGTCAACTGACCGGCCAACACCTCGGCATTTACAAACTCGGCCTTCTTAATAAACTCACGACTGGAGATGTTGGTCTCGGCCTCCTGATCGGGCAGGAATCGGATGTGGAGGGCCTTCAGGTTCTTCTGGGGCGAGAACTCCTCCTTCTTCTGGGCGCCACCCTTCTCGTTCTCCAAGGTGGTAAAGAAGATGCCCAGACCATCGATCTTGACTCGCTTTGAGTTCAGGAGCATCTCCAACAGACAGCTACGGAACTTCTCCAGCACTCCGAACACCACGTCGGGAGTGTAGATACTGCCGTGCTCGGCAATGTGGTTGGCCATCTTACGAGTGTTCAGGGTCTCGACGGTCTTGCTGTGGGCAAACCACTTACCGAAAATCTTCGAATTCTTGATGTTGTTTTGCTTCAACAGATAAAAAATCTTTGCCATAATGTGTAAAAGGTTTTAAATGGGTTAATTATTAAGTTTTACGATGCAAAGGTACTACTATAGAATGTAATCTACAAACTTTTTGGGCCTTCACTTAGTTAAACAGTGTTAACAAAAATCGTCTACCACTTCGTGCCTCATCATCCGTAACTTCATGATTTACGATCTAACGGAAATCGACACGATAAGTGCCGCCTCGTTCCGACCACGCAGTATCACAGTAACATAACCGATTTTGCATGTTTTGCAGAAAAACAGCCCTATTGAATATTATATATTAAAATATATAATATTTATAATACTATAATTATTATTTTATCACCTATCGCCGCCTAACCTACTCGCAGTATCCTTATGTTACTGTGATACTGCGTGGAAACAGATACATAAGAACAAAAATTGCGCATAAATCTTGTATATTTAAGAATTTTGCAATACCTTTGCAATGTGGAATATTACATATGCCCATTCAGGATCGCAAGCAGCGAGAAATGGTAC
>JAEEGK010010323.1_pt1 | contig 21548 bp, 15 predicted proteins | sample 8958771 | NCBI WGS metagenome assembly JAEEGK01 (sample SAMN16246547, study PRJNA631951) | gut metagenome | biome: gut microbiome; feature: rumen; material: SC-attached | host: Bos | place: Iran: Karaj | collected 2018-10 | reverse complement strand
ATCCCCAACTTTAGGTTTATAAATTATTTTTTCAAATTCTTTTTCAATAAAATAATTATTTAATTGTGGTGAAAAATTTTTATTAATTTTACCAATATTATTATTAGAACTTTGAGAATTTAAATTATTTTCTTCTTCAATTTTATCTTCTTCTAAATCATTATATTCATTTTCTTTTCTTTCTTCGTCTTGAGTATTTTCCAAAGTATCAATATGAATTTCAATTCCATTATCTTCTAAAACTTTTTGTTTTTTTTCATTCATTTCTTCTTCAATTGTTGGTTTTTTTTCTAATTGAATTTCTCTTATAAAATTTGCAACTGCATTTTCAATTAATTGATTCATATATTTTCTTTTTTCTTCTTCAAAAACTTCATTATCTTCTTTTTTCTCATTTTTTTTCTCTTTTTTCTCTTTCTTTGAACTTTCTTTTGTTTTTTTTATTGATTTTCTCAACGTTTTATTATTTGAACTTGTGCTTTTTGGAGGAGGAGAAAAATAATTATTTCTCTTAATTTGCTTTTTATTATTTGAATTATTATTATTATTTTCATTTTTTTTTCTTATACTTTTCATACTTTGAGAACATTTATTTTTTATTATAGTTTTAGAATTAGTAGAAGTAAGCATTTTATTAGAACTTTTGGTTTCTTTAATTGGATTTTCAGTGTTAAATTTCTCTTTTTTTTTCTTTAATCCACCATCAGTAATATATTCTCCAGATCTAAGTAAACCAAATTGAATTTCAGATTTATAATGAGCTCTTGGAGTTTTTTTATATATTATTATTGGAGATGTTCCATTAGTATTTAATTTCTTTATATTTGTTGTTTTCATAAATTCATTTATTTTTTTAGTGGGAATTGTATTTATTCTTGAAGGATTAAAAAAATATCTTGATGATAAACTCTTCGGAATATATCTATAACTTATTGGAAGAGAATTCATTTTATTAATTTAAATTTTAATTTGAATATTAAAGCGAAATAATAATCAAAAAATAAAATTAATAATCCTTTAATTTTAGATATTATTTTTTATAAGGAATAATTCATATATAATAATATATATAAAAAATTAAGGTTTTTATTTTTCTCTATAGACAAGGGAATTTCCTTAACTTTTGAATCTTTTCATCAATTAAAAATTAAAAATGAGCATTTTAAATATCCTGTTTCATTTTTAACACTTTATTTCTTTTAAATTTATATTATTTTTATTTTTTTGATAGTTAAATACTCTTAACATTGTAAAAAGCAAATTTTGTTTTTTGAAATAAATTTGTATTATATTTATCATTTAAAATAGTAGAACTTGATTTTTTTTGGAGAATAATTATTTTCATTTTATGTTCCCAATTTCAAATAAGATATAATTAGGTTCAAAAGAAATATTCTCATTAATTAATTGTTTTTAGATTATTTAAATCTTTCTAATCATTATTTTTATTGTTAAAATCTTTCTTAATAAAAACAGATTGTTTAGTAATTCTTATTTCAGAATTATTAAATATTTTTCTTTTAATATCAGATGAATTTTTAGATGATGATAATTTTAAAGTATCATCATCTAAATTTTTCCCAAAATCAAGAGCTCTAACAATTTCTTTTAAGTTTTTTTTTTCAATTATATCAATAAATTCTTTCATAATTCCATCATTATCTTCATTAATTAAATCTAAAATAAATTCATAATTAATTAACAGTTCAATATTACCTTTTTCATGAGTATTAATTTTAAGACATTCTACATTCATATAATTATTAAATCTCAGAAAAATTTCAGGATTATTTAAAGAGCCAATAGATTTTTATAAACATATCTAATAAAGAATTAATATGTATAAGGAGGATTACCTTTAACTAATTCAATACATATAATTACTAAAGACTATATATTTATTGGAAAATAATATTCATTTCTTTTACTTATTTCTACTCATCCAATATTTTGATCCTTCTTTCTTTAATTTTCTATTTGATATATTCATTTTTATTAGTTAGAATATCATATTATTGATTTTTGCCTTTATCAGTTAGTTATATATTTTCCCTTTTATATCTCTGTGAATTATATTTTTTTTATGAAGGAATTTTAATGTTAATAATAACATTTTTACTTATTAAAACTATTATATTACCGATTTACAAAGTGCTAATATTAATTAAAATCTTTAGTTTCTAAATCCATATAAGAAGCATAATGATTTATAAAAAGACATTTTTTACATAATTTTTTGTATTGAAAATTTTATTATTAATTTTTCTATTTTTTAATTATTTTCACTGAATATAATTTTCCTGATTTTATATGTCTTTCCTTGGATACTTGACCAAAAGTTCTTTCTCCTATAAATCTAATATTTCAGATCTTTTTAACTCATAGAAATAGAATTTAAAAAACTGGATTAGTAGTATTCATATTTTTTTTCTATTAAATTAATATATTATTACATTCATTTATTAATAAAATATCATTTTGATTTTTTTCTTCTTCATTTTTTTTTTTTGATTTTACCTTTGATATCATCTTAATCAACTAATTTAGATTCAATAAAAGTTCTTCCAATTTGTAATCTTATTTTTCCAAAATTTTAATTGGTTTTTTAACAAGAACTAAAGTTCCAAATTTACTTTTTAAATCTCTTAATAAAAGTAATTTTCTAATCATATCAAAATGAAGTATTGCATGAACTCTTGAAACTGAAATATCATTTATTCTTATATCACATTCATGTCCTCTTCCAATTATAAAATTTTCTTCATTTAAAGTTATAACATGTATAGTTTTAAAATTATTATTTTCATTTATTTGATCTAATGATTCTAAAACTAAATAATTATCAAATTCTGGTATTTCAATATCAATTAAACTATATATTTTATTCATATTATTATTTTTATCTTTTATTCTAAATTTAAAAGGAAAAGGAGTTTTACAAATTTTACAATTAAAACTAGTAAAATTATAACTTTTAACATTTTTTCTAGAATTTTCTTTAATAATTAATTTAGTTTTTATCCATAATTTAATACAATTAAAATGAGAAAATTTCATTCCACCATTACAATGACATAAATTAATTAATGGATTTTCTTCAGTATTTTCATCACTATAACAAATATTACATATTATCTTTTCATTATTATTTAAATCAACTCTTTCTGCATCATATATCATATTAAATAAAGGATCTGTTTTACTATTTAATAAAGATAAATTATATGAATTTTCTTTATTTTCATATTTTATTTTATCAATACCATCTATATTAAATTCATTAAATGAAAATTTTATTTTTCCAATTTTAATTATATCATTTTTATTTAAGAAGTAATCTTCATTATATTTTGAACCACTTTTATAAAATTTTTTTTTTGTTTCTGAATTTAAAACATACCATAAATTATTTGATATAGAATCTATACTTTTTAATGAAGGATTTTGATTATAATTAAATTGTTTTGATATAAAAAAATTATTATCTTCTTTAATAACTGAAAATAATAATTCACTTAAATTAAAGTTTTTTGATGAAAATTCATTATTATTTTTTTGATTATCTTCTTCTTTAAAATTTTCACATTTTGAGATTTTTCCCTTTGTTCGAATAACTTCTCCATTTTCTTCAAAAAAAAGTTTTGCTTTTTGACAACTATGTGATTCATAATTAAATAATCCGTTAACTTCTTTATTCCAAGTTTTTGTGGCCATTCCTAAAATAAATTTTTGAAAGGAATAATCATATTTTTCTTTTGGTTCTTTATTTTTCATTTTATAATTTTTTGATATTTTTATTTATTAAAATGTTTTATTAATGGAATTATGGGATGAATTAGTTAAAAAATGGAAAAATATATTTTAAGAGTTTGAGTTATTTTGTTTATTTTATTTATTTAATTTACAACCAAATCTGTTGAATATTGTTGTTTTTTATTTACTATTTATTATTTTTTATCAAATTTCATATATAACATTAATTATAAACTGCCCATTTTTTAATTTTTATTTTTATTATTATATATATAAAAAGCTTTAAATGATAATTAAAAAAAATTAATAAAATTATTGATATAATTAAATAAATTAAATTCATTAACTAGTTTTTATATTTTATAAAAACAATCAAATATATTATATGTAAGGATTTTTACTTGTCTTTTAAAATTTAAATACATAAAAAAAATATAAAAAAAATTTGTTGCATTAAAATAAATTTTACAATAAATAGAAAAAAAATATATCAATGAAACAATAATTCAATATAAAAGTAAAATATCATCAATCTAAATATTTATTTCATATTAATAATTATAAAAAATATACATTATAAAAAACAAATATTGTTTGATTTTGTTTATACTATGAAATCAAATATTGATAATTTTTATTTAAAAAAATACACATTTATAGAAATCATTAAATATATTACAAAAAAATAAAATGTTTCATAAATTTTTAATAAATGGTAAATATATATTATTATAATTTTTAATCATTTATTTAAAGTAATAATTAATTTAAAAAAATTTCTTATAATATAATATTATATTGAATTAAAAATAATTTTTTTTTATAAGTAATTGAATATCTTTTATTTATAAATTGGCAATAAAAAATTCTTCTTTTTTCATTTTTCCTTTTCCTTTATTCCTAGTTTTAACAATCAATTCATTTCTCAAAATATTTTGTTCATTTAATTGATATAACTTATGAATATCATATAAATCAACAACACAACATTTTTCATTTTTATGAAAACTTTTAATACATTCTCTACAAAAATTATTTTCATGAAATGAACAATAATAATGTTTTTGTTTATCAGGATGTTGGTTACAAGAATTAGAAAAAGAAATATCAGAAGAAGGGTCAATTAAAAGTAAAATAACAGGATCATTTTTAACAATTTCTCCAAAAATTGATAAATTTAAAGGTAAAGTTTCAACATTATCTAAATTTTTTACTAATTTTCTACAATAAGGACATCTAATATGAGAATTATGATAATATTTCATTAAACAAGAAGTACAAAATGTATGACCACAATTCATTAAAATTCTTGGAATTTTATCACCAACATTATATTTTTCATTACATATTCCACATATATCTAATTTTCTAATAGCATAATCAAATATTGGTTTATTTTTATTATTTATTTCAATGTCGGAATTTTTATTATCCATATTTTTTTTAAATATTTTTTTGAATTTTTTTTTTTAAAATTCAATTGTTTTTTATTGTTTAATTTTTTTTCATTATAATTTAATTTTATTTATTATTAGTTTTTTTTATTATTATTATTATTGGATTCTATTTGAGTATTTTCTTCATATGTTTTTGTTAATGGGATTATTGTTGATATATTATTAGGTTTTTGATGAGATATTTCTGTCATATTTAAAGATTCTAATGATAAATTACTTGATTTATTAAATAAACTTTTACTGTTTAATGATTCAGATGATGATAAATTTTTTGATTGATTACTTTTAGTTTTTTTAATTTGTTTTTCATATGAAAAACAGTCATTTTGGTTTGGAATTAATAATAATTCTTTTGATTCTTCATTATTTGATAAGCCTATTAAATTATCAAAAATTTGAGTAACTTTTGTAGATAAATTAGAAAATTTTTGAATATTTTCAAAATTTAATTTTTCTAAATTTTCTGAATAAATCATATTTAAATCAAAAAGTGATTTATTGTATTCAATTTCTTGTGATAATTGAGAAACTAAATAAAGATCAAATGAAAAATCAATTTCTTTATTATTTTCAATTTTATTTTCTATTAATTTTTCTTCAATTTTTTGAATATCAATTTCATATTTTCTATATTTTTCCATTCTATTTATTAAACCACGATATTTTTCTTTATATTTCATAATTTCTGTTAAATTTGATATTTGTTTTTCATATTGATTTTTTATAGAAGATATTCTATTTTCCCATTTTAAATTTAAATTATTTATTACATTATTATGTTCAATTAACGTTATATATGTATTAGAAGAAGTTTGAATTTTTTTTAATAACAATTGGTATGATTTTTCTAAATTTTGTAATTTATTCTCATAAATATATGAAATTTCTTTTATTTTATTATCATATATTTTCATTAATTTAATAATATAATCATCTTCATTATAATTATTCTCATCTAATCTAATATTTTCTATTGGTTGAAAATTAGTTAAACTATTACTTTTAACCATATGAAAATTTGTTCCTGTTTTTTTCTCATGATATCTAGTAGAAATGATAGGAGCTAATAAAAAATTATTATTCAATTCTTTTGATAAACTATTATTATATCTGCTATTATTTACAGATGTACTTGAACGATATCCAATTTTACTTTTTTTTTTAATTATATTTGGAACAGAAGAAATTTCTTTTTTTATTTTTTCCATATTTAATATATCAACATTGAATTTTTTTGACATTTTAAAATTTAATTTAAAACTATAATCACTAAAAATAAAAATAAATAATAAACAATAATTTTCAAATTCAATTTTAATAATTAATGGGTTGTTCTCCTCTTAATAAAAGTAAAATAAAGTAATAAATTATAAAAAAATAGAAAAAGAAATATATAAAATTGAAACACAAGTTAAAAATGAAAATTTAGAAGATGCAAAAATAATAAAAAAAGTAAATGATTCAAAAAAAGAAATATTAACTTTATCAAAAAATAACATAAACTGCCCACTTATATCATCAAATTCAACTAAAAATATAATAACATCTCCAAAAAGAATTAAAGGTCCCTCATCAAAATTATTAATAAAAAGAAATAGTGCAATGAATGTAAGATTAAAAGGAGAATTGAATGATTTAGATAAAATACTTGTAAAAAGAATATTATCACAGCATTTTTTATTTAAAGATAAAAGTATAGAAATAATTGATACAATAATAGAAAAAATTGAAATTAAAAAATTTGATATTAATACAGAAATAGAAAATATTGATTCTTTTTATATTATTAAAGAAGGTAGAATTGAATTAATAAATAAAATTGGATTAAAATATAATTATAATTCTGATGAAACTTTTGGTGAAATTGCTTTAATAGAAAATAAAAAAAATAATATAAAAGTAAAATTTTTAGAAAATTCAATTTTATTTTCTTTAAAGGGAGAAATTTTTAGAGAAATTGTACAAAAAATAAATGATAGTGAATTAAAAGAAAGATTATTATTTTTATCATATGTTCCAATATTTAAAACATTAAATCCAATAGAATTAAATAATGTAGCATTATTTATGTATAAATGTGAATTTAATATAAATCAAAAAATAATATCAGAAGGAGATTTTGCAGAAAGTTTATTTATAATTAAAGAAGGTTCTGTTTCTTGTTCTAAAGATGAAATTATTATTAGAAAATTAAAAGAAAAAGATTATTTTGGCGAAAATGCTTTATTATTTAATGAAAATAGATCACTTTCTGTAATTGCAACTTCTAAAACTTCTTGTTATCAAATTTCTAAAGGAATGCTTATTCAAAGTTTAGGTGAAGATTATAATATTACTATTTTAAAAGGTATTGTTAAACATTCTTTAAAAAAAAGTAAATATTTAAAATTATTTGAAAATGATTATTTCTTTAATAAATTTTTTATTTATTATGAAATGAAAATTTATGAAAATAATGCAATTTTAATTCATTCTGGTGAGAATAATAAATTATTATATGTTTTAATTCAAGGTGATTTAATTAAAGAAAATAAAAATAAAAATGAAATTTTAGTTGCAAAAAGAGGTGAATTATTTGGTGATAAATATTTAAAAGAAAATAAAATATATAATGAAGATATTAGAACAAAAGGAAAATGTAAAATTTTAATTTTTAATTGGGCTCAAATAATTGAAGAATTTCATTTTAAAATTGAAAAGAAAAAAATGATTAATTTCTTTAATCAACTTTATCATTTAAAACAAATTGCTTTATTTAAAGATTCTTCAGAATTGAGATTAATTGAAGTATGTAAAATAATGGAAAAAGAAAAATTTGAACCTAAAGAAATAATATTTAATGAAGGTGAAAATGGAGATAAATTATATTTAATAAAAAAAGGTAAAGTTAATGTTTATAAAAATGATAAATTTATAAGAGAATTAAATGAAGGAAATTGTTTTGGTGAAATGAGTTTATTAATAAATGAAAAAAGAAGTGCAACAATAAAAGCAGAAACAAAAGTTACAGTTTATTCTTTAACTAGAAATAATTTTAATAGTTGTATTGATAAAAATATGTTAAATTACTTATTAAAAAAAATTTCTTTAGAAGATAATTTTAATAATTCATTAGATGATTTTTACTTTTGTAAAAATTTAGGAAAAGGAAAATTTGGTATAGTATCTTTAATACATAATAATAAAAATTTTTATGCAATGAAAGCAGTAAAAAGAAAAGATGCAGAAAAGCAAAAAATATTAATAAAATATTTTATAACAGAAAGAAATATTTTATTAAGACTTGATCATCCTTTCATAATGAAATTAGTAAAAACATATAAAAACAAAGATAATATATTTTATATGACAGAATATATTAATGGAAGAGTTTTAAGTAAATTTTTAGAAACTAGAGAAACAAAAGATATAAAAAATATATATCTAACTCAATTTTATTTATCATTCTTATTTATAACACTTAATTATTTAAATAGTAAAAATATATGTCATAGAGATTTAAAACCAGATAATTTAATGATAGATGAAAAAGGTTATATTAAATTAATAGATTTTGGAACTAGTATTGAAATAAAAAATTATACTTCAACAATTACAGGAACTCCTCATTACATTGCACCTGAAATTTTAATTGGAAAATCTTATAGTTTTCAATGTGATTATTGGAGTGTTGGAATCATTGCTCATGAATTATTTTATAATTATTATCCTTTTGGGAATAAAGCAACTGATCCAATGGATGTTTATAGAGAAATTATTAAAAAAGATTTAAAATTACCTAAAAATGGTAATATTCTTGTTAATGATTTTATTAAATGTTTTTTAAAGAAAAAAGTTAATGAAAGATTATGTATTTTTGAAAAAATTAAAACACATGAATTTTATAAAGATTTTAATTGGGATTATTTAATTGAGTTTAAATTATTTCCTCCTTATATTCCACATTTATCTCCTTTGAAAAGTTTTGATTATTATACTGTTAGATATATTCATTTTTTAGAAAATGATAAAAATACTAAAAAAAATAAAGATATTTTTAAAGATGAAAAAGAAAATGAGCAAGATAAAGAAAAAGATAAAAATAAGGATTTTGATCCTAATTGGGCAGATATTTTTTAATATATATTTTATTATTGTAAAGAATTATTTTACAATTAAAATATATATATATATATAAATTAACAGTTTATTTTCCTATAATAAATATATAAATTTATTATAAATAATAAATAAAAAGAATTTAATATTATTAAAAATTAAAAATTTTGTAAATTTAAAAAAAAAATTAAATAAAAAATTAAATATTAAATTAATTTTTTGGAGCAATTTCAGCTAAAAATTCATTATAAGTAATTAAACCATCTTTATTTTTATCAAATAAATCCATTAATAAAGCAATTTCTGAAGGTTGAAGAAATTTTCCATTTTCAGCTAAAAAACAAACAATATCTTCTTTTAAAATTCCATTAGCATAATTTTTTTTAATCATATTAAAAAAATCATATCCCGAATTTTCATTATTATGAAATAACCATTTTTTATACATTTCATTTTCATTATTTGTATCAATAATAGATTGAAATAAATTAAAAATAATTTTTTTTGTATCATAAGTAAATCCCATAAAATAACTAGGAGGAAATCTTTGACTTACTAATTTAGCAAGTGAATATTTTTTTGGTAAAATCATATCACAAAATTCATCATAATTTAATTTATTATCTTTATTTTTATCATATTTATCATAAATAATTTTAATATCAACTGGACTGGGACACATTCCTAATTCAATTAAAGTTTGTTTAAAGTCAACAATAGAAATATTATTTAAATTACTTTTATCAAAAAAATCAAATAAATCAGTTAAATTAACATCAGTACAAAGTGATAATGATTCTTTATGACATTCAATAATATTATTTTGTTCAACTAATTTCATTATTAAAGTACATAAATTAACTCTATTTGAATCAATTTGACAATAACAAGTACAAGGATTTGGACAATGACATCTATTACAAATATTAAGTGGTATTTTTTCAGTAATATAATTATTATTATTTAAATTATTATCATTTACATAATTTGGAATTTCAGTTTTTGTTGTTTTTATTTCACTTCTATTCTCTAAATATGAAGGATCTCTTAAAAAATATGTATTTTTTCTTGTATCTATTATATCTCTTTTTGGAATATTTTCTATTGAACTTACTTTAAGTGGAGGATTTGGTTCATAAAATGATTGAATTTTATTTAAAAAATTACTTTTATATTGTGGTGGTTCTTTTTTTATTTGTTTTGTGTAATCAAAATCAATTTCTGATATTGGTTTTTCTAAATTTTGAATTTGATTTGTTTTATATAATGTTGTTGGTGATGTTTGATTTTGATTTAATGAATTGTTATTATTAATTAATTCATTATCTTCATTTATTATATTTTTATTCATTGTGTAATCATGTGATAAAGGTGATTGGGTTAATTTATTTGTCATTCCTGGACAAGGATAAATATTTTTATTTGTATTAATAATATTATTATCATTAAAATTATTATAATTATCAATAGAATTTGTTAAATTTATTTGATCATTATATTTATTTGGTTTTTTTGGTTTTAATGAATTTAATATTTCTTCTTTTATTTGTGGTATTTCATAATTTTCATCTTTCATTTCAACATCTTCAATAGTATAATTTTTTATTCTTTTTTTTACTGGATTAATATCTTTTTCAGTATAATTTTCTCTAAATGGAAAGAAAATTTCTAAAAATTCTTGATAAGAAATTTGTCCATCATTATCAGCGTCAATTCTATATAAAAGATTATTAACATCATCATAATCAAATTCAACTTCATTATCTCTTAAAAAATCTCTTAAATTATCTTTTGTAATATATTTATCATTTTTTACTATTTCTAAAAATGTTTCATATGTTGTAAAATCTTGTTGATTTTTTAATTCATCTGCGATTTGATATAAATCTTTTACTAAATTAAATTCACTTTTTAATATTTCTTGAAATTCTTTTTCGTCATTTGATTCTGAAATATTTTCTTCTTTTGGTTCTCTTGAAATAACTTTTTGTTTTAAATTTCTATCTTTTTTTGGTGTTATTATACCTAAAAATTCATTATAATCAATTGAAAAATCAGAATCTTTATCAAAATTATGAATAAATCTTCTTAAACATTGTTCTTGAAATTCAATATTATTTTTATTTAAATATAATCTAAAGTCATCTAATGTTAAAAAATTTTTTGAATTTATATCAAGAGAATTAAATAATAATTTAGGAAAAAATTTTTCATTTTCACATAAAGTACATCTAATTTTTTCAATTTCTTCATCTTGAGTTTTAATCGTAGAAAAATATTTAATTAAAGTTTCAGTTAATGGATTTGATTTCATTTATTTTAATTAAAAAAATTTATATTATATTTATAAAATTAAATTTATTTTTTTTATATTCTCCTTTTTAAAAAAAATAATAAAAAAATGAAGATAAATTCTATTATATTTCTTCATATAATAACACTATTAAATTCTTTAAAAATAAATATAATAGATGAAGATTTTATAAATATAAAAATTGGTAATCCACCAACTTCATTAAAATTATTAATAGACCCAACAGCTCCATTTTCATATATATTTTCAGAATTTGAATCAAAGACAAAAAAAATAATTGAAGAAGGACAATTTTTAAATGAATTTGGAAAATTTGAAGGAGAATGGCAAAATGATTATTTTTATATAACAGATGATGGTGTTTTTAATTTTAGATTAAGATATTTTAAAGTTTTAAAAACAAATTCACCTCTTAATGTAGATGGAGTATTTTCATTAGGTGATTCATCTTTTTATCCTGATGCAAATATTTATAATATTTTATCACAAATTAAAATTTCTTTTCCAAATTTTCATAAAGTAATGAGTTATGATAAACAAAGAAGTTTATTAATTTTAGGAGAATTACCTGAACCTGATTATTCAAATCCAGTAACTTTTCCTTTATTTGAAGGAAGAAAAGAAAGTGGAACTTTTGTAAATTTAACAAAAATTAGTTTTATTAAAAAAAATAATAGAAGACAAATTGATTATATTAATATTGGTGATATTGCAAAATTAGGAATTTTACCAGTTATTATTGCGCCAAGATATAAAATTAATTATTTAAATAAAAATTATTTTCCTAGAATTAAAAGTCCTACTTCTTATATGAATAAAATATCTAATCCTGAAAAATTTTTTAGTGATATTTATATTAGTGAAGAAAATGATAATTTACTTACTGAAATGATTTTTGATAAAATTGCTTATAAATTTGATTTTGTTGAAAAAAAAAATGGAAAATTTAGATCTAATATAAGATTAGGTGATAATGAATTCAATCCTATTGATTATTGGTATATTGGAATGGATCTTTTATATATTGATAGAGCTGATTTTAATTTTGAAAAAGGTACTGTTAAATTATACTCTTCTAAAGCTTATAATATTACTTCTAATAAATTATTATATTTGTTTAATATGGTTCTTGTTAGTGTTCTTGTTGGTATTATTTTTGCTTATTTATTAAGGAGATTTTTAGCTAAAAAGAAACAAAAAGATATTGAAAAAGGACAAGAATTAGTTGAACTTTAATAATTAAGGTAATATAATTGGATTTATTGGTAAAATTTAATTGAGTTTTATTTTATTTTGGCATTTATTTAAAAATTTTTTATTTAATTTAAAAACTATTATTTTTGTTTATTTTTTTATTATTTATTTATTTAATTGTAATTAAATGAAATTAAGTAAATATATAGATAAAAAACGAAATCAATTAAAAAAGTCAAAAACAATTACAAAACATAACTTTTTTTCAACACAAATTCCATTTGAAAATATAAATAATAAAATGCCAATATTATTCAAAAATCCTATTATTAATTCTATATTAATGAAAGAAGAAAAAAAAAAGAAAATGTTTTCTATTTTTTTATCTAAAACTTTTGGTTATAAATCAAAAATTTTTAAAAAAATTATTGATAATGATAATAATAGTTCATTTAATTTATCTTCCTTTTTTTCAGTTAAGAATGATAAATTTGATTTTTCAATTAAAAATTATTTACATAAAGATAAACTGAAGAATCATAAAATATTTCCTATTAGAAATAATTCATTTGTATTAAAAAAAAATCATTCATCAAATCAATTTTTTTTTGGTAAAAGGTATAATCAAAATTAAAAGAATAATATGACAAAATATGTAAATATAGTTTTTTTAACAATCTTATAAAATCTTTTAAAGATAAAAATTTTTATTAAATTAAATAAATGATAAATATAAACTTAAAAAAAAAGAATATTTAAATATTATTTATTTTAATTTTTTTTTTCCAAATTAACTTTATCCATAGTACTTTTCAGTTTATCAATTAAATAATAAGAATATTTACCAGAATCATCTCTACTAAAAGTACTTAAATTTAATTCATTTACTCTACTTTGATTATAAGTATGATAACTATTATTTGTATTCATAATATAATGATTAGGAGAATTAACTTCTGTAAAAGATCTCATTTTATTTAACGTTTGTTTATATTGATTTTCTCTTTTTTTTAAAGTTATATTTTCTTTTTTAATTGAATTAAATCTTTTTGTAAAAGTATCTTTTAAATTTTTTAATTCAGATTTAATTTCTTCATTTTCTTTTGTTAAATTTTCATTATCAATATTTTTTTTATCTAAATCTTGTACTGCTCCATTATATGCATTTTCTAATTTACCACAAATATTATTTAAATTATCTACTTTTTCTTCTAATTGTTTTTGATAATTTTCATTATTTCTTATCACATTTTCTGCTTCTGTTAATTTAATTTTTAATTCATCATTAAATTTTTCTAACATTTCAATTTTAGTATTTTTTTCTATTAATTCTTTTTCAAGTTCTTCAAATTCTTTTTTTACATTTTCAAGTTCAAATTTAATATTATTTAATCCAATAATTTTTTCATTTAATTCAACTTCTTTATTTTTACATTGTTCAATTTCAGAAAGTAATTTTTGATTATCTTGATTTATTATATTAAATTTAGAATTAAATTCCATTAATTGTTCATTTAAATTTGAAATTTCTTTTTCTTTATTTTCTTTATGTATTTTATTTTCTGAAATTAATTTATTATGTTCTCTTTCTAAATTATCATATTGTTGTGCTAATGGTAAATATTTTGCTTTTAATTCTGAATATTTTTTACTTTTTTTATTTAATGCATTTTGATTTGTTGTATTATTATTCATAAATGTTTCAAATTTTATTTGTGATAATTTTGCTAATTCTTGAAATTCTGATATCATTTTATTTTTTTGTTGAATCATTTCATTTTTTTTGTTAATTTCATAATTTAAATTAGAATTCTCATTTGTTAAATTATTAAGTGATGATAATTTTTGACTCATTTCTGAAATAATTTCTTCTAAATTTTCTATTTTTTCGAGTTGTTCTTTATTTGCTTTTTCATAATTTTCAATTGTGTTTTGAAGATTGCTAATTAATGCTTCTGAGTTACTATTATTATCCATATTTTAATTATTAAAATATTAATTAAAATAAATTAACAAAATTATTTCTTTTTCTATAATTATTCTAATGAATAAATAATTATTTTACTTTTTTTAAAATCATTTTCTTAATAAAATAATTTGATTTTTATATAATTTCAATAAAATTAATATTTATTAAATAACTTTTTTTACTTTTTTCTTTTCATTTTTTTACTTAATTGTTTGGTTATTATAACAATTAATTTATTCCTATTATATTAAAATTAAATTTTTAAAACATTAGTTATAGTAATATTTAAATGATTCATTAAAATATAATAAAATTCAAAATTATAAATTATATATAATAAATAAAATATTAAAAATATATTGTCCTTAATTACTTAAATTCATTTTAATAATTCCTGAATCATCTTTTCATTAAATGGATAATAATCTTTCCCAAAACTATATCCAAGAACTTTTCTTTCAATTTTTCTTTCATAAATTAATTTATGTTCTTCTAAAAATTTTCCACAAACAGCACATTTAAAATTAGAATTAAACATTTGACAATTACAATTATCACATTTATAATTATTATTAACATTATGAAAATTCCATCCATGTCCACATTTACATTCACAATTCCACAAATCATATTTAAATTTTTTATAATAAGATAATAAATATTTATCAGTTTCTTCAGGATAAATTGGAATATAATTAAATTTATTACAATTACAACTATGACATTTTGTAATTAAAGAAGGTTTAATTTGAATTTCATGCTCATCAAAAAAATGACCACATATACATTTATTTTTTGGTCCTATTTTTAAACATTCATTTCTATTTCCAAAATTATTTGAACATAATGTTATATAAATTCCAGTTCTTATTGACTCTTCTGCTGCTTCTATTTGATTTATTATTAAATTTTTAGTTCCTTTTGTTAAGTTTGATGTATTATTTTGTTTTAAAATTGATATAAATTTTATTTCTGGAATATTTTTATTATTTTGTTTAAATATTTTCCTTTCTTCTAATTTTTTATTTAGATTTTCTTGGAAATTTTTTTCCTTTTCTTCTTTTTCTTTTTCTCGTCTTTTTTCTATAAATTTTTTTTTTACTTCTAATGTTACTTTTTTTTGTTCTGGACTACGCATTGAAAAATTATATTGAGGACATTTATTGTTCTTTTTAAATGTTATGAATTTATTTCTAGTTTTCCTTTGATGTAAAAGTCTTAAATCAATTATTTTTTTATTTTCTATATTATTACTATCATAATTTATTTTTTTACTTTCTGAATTTAATCTCTTTTTATAAATTTGATATTCTTTTCTTTCTGATTCATAAATTTTTTGTTTTAATTCTTCAATTTGACTTTTAGAAGAAAAATTAAATAATAATTTCCCAATTGTTCTTATCATTGAATTTTTGTTATTTTCTTTATTTATATCATTTTCAGTCTGAATTGTGATATTTTGGTTTTTCTTTATATTATTACTTTTTTCTTTTGTATTAAATCTAAAACTATTTTTAGGTGTTTCTTCATCTGTATCATCAATAAATGATGAATCAGGAAAAATATTCTTTGATATTTTTTTAATAACCTTAGCATTTTTATCTTGACTTAATTTTCTTATTTCTAAAATTTGAGATAATGTTTGCTTTTTTTTAGATAAACTTTTTTTTTTCTTTGTTTGAGAATTTAAATCAAATGTTTCTGTTGTTGATATTCTCATTTAAGATTTTTATATATCAATTTGTTTAGTTAAAATTTATAATTTATTCATTTTTCATATATAATCATATATAATAATCCTGATAAGAATAAAATTAATGAATATTCATAAGAAAAAAAAATAAATTTGTTATTTTTTTTCATAAAATAAAATTGATTTAAGTTTTCATTATAACAAAATAAAAAAATAATTTAAAAGTAATTATAAATAATATAAAAACAAAATATATAAATAAAAACTTTTCATTTTAATTAATCCTTTTTTTTAATTTAATTTTAAAAAAAAAATAATAAAATTGCATCCCTAATTTCAATTCAATAATTTAAATAAAAATCAATAAAATAAATAAAAAACTACACAAATAATAAAAGTTTATTTCTTAAGTTGATTAAGTGAATTTAAACCATTAATAATATCTTCATCAGTTCTATTACCATAAATAGTAATTTTCTTTAATTCTTCTTCAATATTTTTAAACTCTTCATCACTTAACTCAACATCAGCAGCTCCAAAATTTTCAACAAGTCTCTCATCTTTTCTCATTCCAGGAATAGGAACAACACAAGGTGATTTCCTAAGCATCCAAGCAAGAGAAATTTGAGCAGGAGTCGAATTTTTTTCTTTAGCAATTTTATGAAGATAATCAAGTAAAGGTTGATTTTTTTCAACATTATCTTTATTAAATCTAGTAATAACTCTCCTAACATCATCACCTTTATATTCATCATTTTTAGTATATTTCCCAGATAAAAATCCAGAAGCAAGTGGACTAAAAGGAACAAAACCAATACCTAATTCTTCACATACTGGAATACAATCTTCATACATTCTTTCCATCATAGAATATTCATTTTGAACACAAGTTAATGGGCAAACTTTATGAGCTCTTCTTATAATATCTGGTGTTGCTTGTGAAATACCCCATCCTTTAATTAATTTCTCATTTATTAATTTTTTCATTATTTCAGCAACTTCTTCAATTGGGAAATTTGGTATTCTGTGAACGTAATATACATCAACGTATGACATACCTAAACGATTTAATGATGCTTTTAGATGTTCTCTTATGTATAATTCTTTATCTTTTATTTCTCCTATGAAATGAAATTTTGTTGCTATTGTTACTTTGTCTAATATGTCTTTTACTGCTTCTCCTAATAATTTCTCATTGTCACCGTGACCATAAGCTTCTGCTGTGTCGAAGAAGGTACATCCTAGTTCATAGGCTTTTTTTATTAAACGGAGACATTCTTCGTGTGAGGGACATTCACCATAACCGTGAGATAAACCCATACAACCATATCCTATTGCACTTACTGTTAGGTTTCCCATTTTTCTTTGTTTCATTTGTTTTGGTTGATTCATTTTTTATTTATTTTTTTTTTTGATTATAAATTTTTTTTGGATTCAATTTATATGATTGATATAATATTTTAATTTTTTTTTTTATATTTTTTTTTTAAATGATGTTGAGTTAGTAAATTTTAATTTTTTTTATTTTTTTTTTATTTATTTGATATTTTATATAAAAATTTGTTTATATTGAAATTATATTTCAATTATTTCATATTAATCTTTATAATAAAAATTAAAAATCATTTTTTTTAATATTCTTGTTTGAAGATGATTATAATAAATATAATAAATTTTTGGTTTTAAATTAATTAGAAGACTATAAATTTAATATTTTTAATGAAGTTAAATTATTATTTATAATTAATTTATTATTACTTATTATTTATTTTAAAGACAATATTAATTTATATTAATTTAAATGTTAATCAGAAAAATTAGAATAAGAAAGAAGAAAAGTATTTTTATATTTTTTGTAAAACTAAAAATCTATTGACTAATGTAAATAAAATAAATAAAGATTAAGTTATATATTTAATTTAGTTATCTTTTAATAATTTTGATGAGATATATTTTTTATTTTTTATTTTGATAAAAATGAAGAATAATTAATTTGAAATATTTAATCTTAAATTTTCTTTATAAAAAATCCTAAATATTTTTATACATAAAATATTTATTATTTATCATTTCTTTTTTTTTTAAAAAAATAATAAAATAAACATTAAATTACCATCCTCTTAATTCAATTCCATTTCCATCTTTATATTTATTTTGTGCATATTTTACAACATCATAAATTTGCCAACTAATCATTCCAACAAAACAAATAGCAGCAGAAATACAAATAATTAAATTAGCAGTTTTATTTTCTTCTTTTGCTTTACTAATAATTCTCAAACCAATAAATAAACAATATAAAAATACAAAAACACATAATTTTGGAATAGCATATTTATAATTATGAGTATAAAAATGTCCAGCGCCATAAGTTAAAAAAAATTCAAGTAAAAATGCTTTTAATTGTCTTTTTCTTTCATAATTACATTTTATTTCACTTTCTTCTGGATATGTTGTATATTTTGAATCACAATTACAAACATATTCTGTATTTACTAGTTCACATGTTCCATAATTTTTTGCACATTTTATTGAACCACATGTTTCATATTCTAATTCTTTTTTTGATTGAGTTATTTGTATTATTATAAATAATAAAAATATATTTTGGATTTTAAACATTTTTTTTCTTCTTTATTTAAATTTATTTTATTAAAAGTTTTTTGGAATTAAATTAATAATTATTTATATAAAATTGTTCTTTAAATTTAAAAAAAAATTTAAAAAAATATTCTATTTTTATAAAATTGATTTTTTTATATTTTTTTCTTCATTGGATTAAATTATAATTTTGATTTACTTTATTAATTTTTTGAGGATTATTTGAAGATAAATATCTAAATTTCTCAAGTGACTCATCAGTAGTAATATATCTATTGGCTAATTCAAATAATTTTGTATCAGAAATAGTTTGAAGTGTTGTTACTGGATTTGAATTATTATTAATTGAATTATTTGTATTTTTAATTTCATAATCATTAATTTTATTATTATCAATAAAAAATTCATTAATAACACCATTACTAATTTGTAAAGATTTATTATATGAAATTATATGATTTCCAAAATTATTATTTATAATATGATTATTGTAATTATTATTATTACTATTATTATAATTATTATTATTATTATTATAGCTATTATTATAATTATTATTATTATTATTACTATTATTATTTTTTCCTGTTGAAATTCCACTAAATTGATCTACATTTAATGAATTTTTTCCTCTAGAATTTTGAGTACTATTTTTTTTGGAATTATCTCCAGAATATTCATGAGAATTATTATTATATCCTGGAATTAATCTATTTCCTTTTAATATTATTTTATTTGTATTTGATTCATATCTGGGAGAAATAAAATATGTACTTTTACTAGAATTACTTTGTGGAGGACAATAATTTAAAGAATAAAAATTATTATATGGAATTTTTGAATTTGATTTTAAATTATATAAATAATCTTTTGATTTTTTATTATCATTATTTTTATAATTAATATCTTGAATTGAACTCATTTGTTCTGTTCTACTTTGCTTATCTGAAATATATGTTGTTGGTTTTTCATATAAATTTGAGGAATATTCTCCTGATTGTTGTTTAAATTTTTTTAAAATAATTTGGGATATTGGTTCTGAATTGTAATCTATTGATTTATTTTTATAATTTAATCGAGAGTTAAATAATGATGATAAATTATTTTGAATATCTGTTGTGTTATAATTGTTATTATTATTTATTATTTTTTCATTTGTTTTATTATTTATTAATATTGAATAATTTATTTTTGATTTTGATTTTTTTTTTGGTTTTTTAATATTTGGAATTTTATTTTTAAAATAGTTTGTATTTATATTTTCTTGATTTAAAAGATTTGCTTTAATATTACTTAATGAATTGTTTTTAACTCTTTCAGTTAAAGGTATATATTTATCATTAATTTGATTTAATTTATTTAAAGAAATTGAATAACTTCTATTATGATTTGGTTTTATAATATTTTTATCATTAAATGACTTTAAAATCTTTTCTTTATTTTCTATTTTATTATTTCTTGGTGAATATGAATTTTTTTGAATATTATTTATTTTATCATTATAAAAAATTGAAACCATATGATTTATTTTTGGGGTAAAAGGATATTTAATTGATTCATCTTCATTTATTTTTTTTTCTAAATCTTTTAATTTTAATTCTCTTTTTTGAGATTCTTTAAACAATTTATTATAGATTTTCTCTTTTTTTATTATAAATCCAAATTGTTGATATTGATTTATTCCAATTTTAATTACATTATATCTATATTTATAAAAATATTCAATTTTTTTTCTTTTTAAAAATCTTAAATAAATTAAATATAAATGATTTAATAAATTTATTATCTTATTATTATCATCTTTTACAAACATTGTAAAAATATTATCTGAAAGTACTAAATTAATTTATATATAATTTATAATTTACTCAAAGATTTTTTTCCACTTTTTCCAATTTCATATTTTAAATAATTTGCTAAATTAAATACATTTGTCTGAGGATTCTCTACAGAAAATATTAAATTACTATTATTATTGGTCATCCTAATTCCCTAAAATTGTTTTTAAATAAAATATATATACTTTATCCATTAAGAATCCATAAAAATTTTTTGTTTGTATATTTCTCATTAAAAATACTTTCAAAAAAATATATTTTCAAAAATATAAATTAATTTAAAATTTAAAAAAATTAAATAATATAAAACAAATAAATTTTATAAATAAATCTCAATTCTAACAATAAAAGATTTAATATATCCATAATATTGCAAAAATGTATCTTTTTTTCAAAGAATAATAAGTTTTTTATTTTCCTTTAAGTTTTTATTAAAAATCTTTAAACTTTTGAAAAGTCGTTTCATCAAATCTTATTTCAATGGATAGCAAATCAAAATAATTGAAATTATGTTCAAAGGCATTTTTAACCAATTAAATAACAGAATTTTTTGTCAATGTTATATATATCATATCAATTTTCTATAATCAAATATTTTTAGATATCTTAATAATATCATAATTTATAAATT
>JAEEGK010010336.1_pt1 | contig 21550 bp, 14 predicted proteins | sample 8958771 | NCBI WGS metagenome assembly JAEEGK01 (sample SAMN16246547, study PRJNA631951) | gut metagenome | biome: gut microbiome; feature: rumen; material: SC-attached | host: Bos | place: Iran: Karaj | collected 2018-10 | reverse complement strand
CGGACCGGGGACGCTACTCCGTCGGACCGGCGACACAATTACATTTGACCAGGGACGCTACTCCGTCGGACCGGCGACACAATTACATTTGACCGGCGACGTATAAAAGAAAAACGGACAGTAGCACAAGCAGAAGCCCTGAACACCAAAATCAAGGCATTCAGGGCTCAACTGTTTACAGTTTGTTCCCACGGAAAAATCCCGGTGAGCCAAAATAATTACTTTCCGGCCAGGTGGCATTCCCAGGCCCAGGCGGCCTTGAGGGTTTCTTCGATGCTGCGGGTGGCTTTCCAGCCCATCTCGGTGTTGGCCTTGGTGGGATCGGCCCAGATGGCGGTGATGTCACCGGCGCGGCGGGGGGCAAACTTGTGGTTGACCTTGACGCCGTTCACTTTCTCGAAGGCGTTCACCAGTTCCATTACGCTCAGGGGACGGCCGGTGCCCACGTTGAACACTTCCACATCCTCCTTCATCTTGCCCTCGATCATGCGGGTGACGGCATAGACATGGGCCTTGGCCAGGTCCACGATGTCGATGAAGTCACGCTGGCAGGTGCCGTCGGGCGTGGGATAGTCGTTGCCGAAGATGTTCAGGCACTCGCGCTTGCCGATGGCCGTCTGGGTGATGTAGGGGACCAGGTTGTTGGGTACGCCGCGGGGGAGTTCGCCGATCAGGGCGCTGGGATGCGCGCCGATGGGGTTGAAGTAGCGCAGCAGGATGCCCTTCAGCAGACCCTTGGAAGCCTTGACGGAATCCCTCAGGATATCCTCGCACATGGTCTTGGTGTTGCCGTAGGGGGACATGGCCGGCTGGCGGGGCGTTTCCTCGGTGACGGGCACGGCCTCGGGCTCGCCGTAAACGGTGGCCGAAGAGGAGAACAGGACATTGCATCCGCCCTTCTCCTGTGCGGTTTCCAGCACGTTGAGGAAGCTGATCAGGTTGTTCTTATAGTACATGATGGGTTTCTCCACAGATTCGCCCACGGCCTTGAAGGCGGCAAAGTGGATCACGGCATCGATGGGATATTTCGCAAAGAGGGCTTTCACGGCGGCGGCGTCGCAGAAGTCGATGACCTCCAGCGGCAGCGTACGGCCGGTGATTTTCTGCACACCTTCGAAGCAGGTGCGGTCGCAGTTGGAGAAATTGTCGGCCACGACGACGTCGTAACCGGCTTCAATCAGTTCCACGGTCACATGGCTGCCGATAAATCCAGCGCCACCGGAAACAAGAACAGTTTTTTTCATATGTCAGTGCTTATTATTATGTTTCTTTTCGGCCCTGGCTCTTTCCCGGGCCAGGTATTTCTCGAAGAGGGCGCGTTCTTTCCGGGCCTTCTTCTCCAGCTTGCGCAGGGCTTTCAGCTTGCGGGCGCGCTCGCGCTCCAGTTTCTTCTGCTTGCGGGCCTCGGCCTTTTCCTGGTCGATGCGCTCCTGCTCGGCCCACTTGGCCTCGAGGGCGGCCTGCTTCTCGGCCTTCTTCTGCTCCCTTTCCAGGCGCTTCTGCTCCCTCTTGAGGGCTTTTTCCTCGGCGGGAGTCAGGGGCTTCACGGGGGCGAGGGTGTCCGCTGCCGCCGCCGTGGTCAGGGTATCTACGGGCGGCACGACGGTCCCGAGCGTGTCGGCCGGGGCGGGCACTTCGGTTTTGGCCAGGGTGTCGGCCACCGGTTCGACGGCGGCCAGTGAATCCTTCTGCGCCTGTTCCAGTTCCTTGCGGCGCTGCTCTTCCCGCTGGCGGACCACCTGCAGGGAGTCGCGGATGGCGATGTCACGGTACACCTTCTTGATATAGCCGGGGAAGTAGTCGTCGGTCTGCTTGAAGACGGCGTGTGGCTTGGCCAGGTAGGAGGTGCGCTCGCTGCCGCGGGGGACCAGGCTGGTCACATCCAGGGGAGAGGCGGGCCGACGTTCGGGTTCCCAGCGGAAGCCCTTGAGCTTGCGGTCGTCCTCCGGGAGCTGCACGGTGGGGTAGCCGTCGTTCTTGGGATTGTCGTAGTAGTACATGCGCTCGATCTCGCCGTCCTTGAAGGTGGCGTAGATCATCTTGGTCTCTACCTTGTTCACCGTCGCCAGGGCGTCCTTCTCTTCCAGGTAGAACAGGGACGCGGCGCCGCCCAGGGCGTCAAAACGGGTGAGGGCGGTGGTGGAATCGAAGTAGGCGACCATCTCGGCTCCGCGGATCTGGTTGTAGCTGCGCGGATCTTCCTGCATGGTGATGAAGGCGTTGGACAGCAGGTGCGCCTTCTGCATCTGCTTGTCCTTGATGACCATGTAGATGCTGTCGGCGGCGTACTGACGGCTGCCTTCGTTATAGAAGATGGGGTTCTGGTACAGGCGTACCAGGGAATCCAGGTCTGTGTAAGTGAGGGAGTCGCTGGACATCTGCAGGTCCCGGCGGAACAGGCGTACGCGCTGGGAACCCCACAGGAAGGAGATCTTGGTGGTGTCCGGAGCGGGCGGGACCGTATCCACGACGGCCGCGGGGGCCTGGTTCGTGTCTGCGGGGGCCGGTTTCGTGGTGTCGGCCGGCTGGGGCTTGGGAGCCGGCTTGGGGCCGGGTTTCGGTCCGGGCTTGAGGCCGGGGCGCTCCTGCTCCTGCTTGGCGGCTTCGGCCTCGGCGGCAGCCTTTGCGGCGGCTTCGGCGGCCTTCTTCCTGTATTCCATCACCGGGTCTCCGGAGATGTCGCCCAGCCTCTTCTGCGCCGATGCGCTCCAGGCTTCGGGAACGTCGCATTTCTTGAGGGCGCGGTACAGGAGGACATCGGCCCCGATGTAGAGAGTGTCGCGCTTGCCGCTTTCCTCATCCTCGTCGATGGACATGATGGCGGGCTCGCGCGTCATGCGCAGCTGCTCCAGGGAGTCGGCGTATTCGAAACGGCCGGCCAGGGCATATACGTTGCGGGTGGTGTCCATCAGCTCTACGTTGCCCATCATTTCCACGTCCTTGGTGGCGCGGTGGTAGTAGAGGGAGTCGGACCAGGTCTCCTGGTCCCTGGTGAGCAGGTGTACCTTCTCGCGGAACATGAACAGTTCCTTCGTGCGGTCGTACCAGCCGTCGTTGGCGCTGAGCATCTTGTCGTCCTGCCACATGTCGGTGTTGTAGCCGAAGTAGGCGGTGGACAGGTCGCTCCGGTATTCCAGGCGGGAGGTCTTGACGAAGGTGGTGTCCATATACATGTTCACCTGGTCGTTGAACACGAACAGGTGGGCCTTGGAGTCGTAGGTGCCGTAGAGGCTCTCGATGACCTGGCCGTCCTTGTCCCGCATGGCGGCGCCGTCCTGGAAGATGGCGACCGAGTCCTTGGTGTTGTAGTCCAGGTAGCGGGTGCGGAGGGTGTTCTTATCCTTGTCCTCCAGCTGGACCAGGGAGCCGCGGAACTTGGCCATATCCTCGTCCACGACGTACTGCAGGGTCTCGCTGGTAAGCTGGGTCTGGTCCTGGATGATGCGCACGTTGCCCACGGCGTCGATGATATTGGTGCTTACGTTCCACAGGGCGGTGTCGCACAGGAGGTAGGTGTTGTTATGGTAGAACTTGGCCGGGCCGACGACCTTGCGGTAGTCATTCCCGTCCTTCTGGATGAGCTGCGCGCTCTGGGCGCTGATCAGCTGCACCTTTCCGGCATCCTGGCCTTTTAACGGCAACGCCGCCGCCGTCAGGGACAGCAGCAGCGCCAGTAAGTTATGCTTTTGAGCTTTGAACAACACTATTTCCTTTTGTTCCAGGCTTCACGGCTGAATTCGCACTCGGCGAACAGCGGGTCAATCACGATGTAGGTGGTCTTGATCTTCTCTTCCAGGAATTTATCCACGGCCTCCATCTGTTTCTGCTGCTGCACTTTCTCCAGGATCTGGGTGTAGTCGTGCTCGAAGGTGGCGGTGTGGGCGGGGATGATCTTGTCCACGCGGAGGATCTTGTAAACGAGGTTGCCGGTGCGTCCCTGCTGGTAGCCTTCATTGTCGGTGGACTCCACGGGCTCGGAGATTTCGCCGACTTTCAGGTCCTTGATGGCGGCGTAGTCGGCCGGTTTCAGCTGGTCGATGTCGAAGTAGGAGGAACCGGTGGCGGGGTCTGCCATCTGGCCGCCGTTGGTGCGGGTGGCCAGGTCCTCGGAGTAGAAGCGGGCGGCCAGCTCGAAGCTGATCTCATCGGCCTGGATCTTGGTCTTGAGGCTGTCCAGACGGCCGAAGGCCTTTTCGCGGTCTTCCTGCGTGTACTGGGGCTTGATGAGGATGTGGCGGGCGTTGAACATGTCTCCCTTCTTCTCGATGACTTCGATGATGTGGAAGCCGTCGGGGGTCTCCACGATCTGGGAGATGGTGCCGGGGCGCAGGGCCATGGCGGCGTCGGAGAAGGCCGGCCAGAAGATGGACTTGGAGGCGAGGCCCAGTTCACCGCCGCGGCGGGCGCTGCCGGGATCCTCGGAATAGATGCGGGCCAGGGTGGCGAACTTCTCGCCGTTCATGATGCGCTCGCGCAGGCTCAGGAGTTTTTCCTTCACGGCCATGGCGGCGGCTTCGCGGTCCGGGTAAACGCAGATCTGGCTCAGCTGATATTTGGCGGGCACCATCGGAAGGTCTTCCGGTTCGGTGCTGTCAATGTATTTCTGTACGTCGTAGGGAGTCACCTCGGAGATCTTGGAGGCAATCTCGTAGCGCTCCTGCTCGGTGAGGCTCTGGTCTTCCATGGCCTTGTGCCACTCCTGACGCAGTTTGTACAGGGGCTTGCCGAAGTATTTCTCCAGTTCCTCGTCGCCGCCCAGCTGGGTGCGGAACCAGTCGATGCGCTGGTTCAGGTTGTTCTCCACCATCTCGGTGTTTACGGTGAGGGAGTCCACGCGGGCCTGCATCAGGAAGAGCTTGGATTCCATCATGTTCTCCAGCAGTTCGCAGCGCATGTCGCGGTCGCTGGAGGCGCCGTTCATACGCATCTGCTGCACTTCACTCTCCAGATCGGAGATCAGGATGGTTTCTCCGCCCAGGGTGGCGATGGTCTTGTCGGCTACTCCGCCCTTGTATTTCTGGGCGTTCATACCCAGGCATAACAGCAGGGCTGCGCCCGTAAGGATCAATTGCTTCATACTAGTAAATAACAAATTTTTGGTTGCGAGATGCATCCTCTAGCAAATCTCGCTCCAATTCGGTCTCCAGTTTGTGTTTTCTGCTGCTAAGGATGATATCGCGGATGCGCTCCGTTACATATTCCATGGGCGCAGGCTTCCCTGCGGGGGTCATATCCACGATATAGGCCACATGCAGGATTCCGTTGTCATCCTTGATTTCGGCAAAGTGATTGTGGATGGAAGCGACCAGGCTCAGGTAGTCCGTGCCCAGTTCCTGCGCCAGGATGATGGCGTCCATCCAGGTTTCGGCGGCGTCGGCATACTTGATGGCGGCGTAGGCACCCAGGCTGTCGGCCTCCATGACTTCGGTCTCGTCGTCGGAGGACATCTTCTGCTTGAGGGTGTTCACGCTGCGGGCCTCGGCCGAGATAATCATGTAGCGGGCTTTGAGCAGCGGGCGCTCCAGGCGGAAGCGCTCCATGTTGGCCTGGTAGTACTGCTCCACCTCCTCGTCGGTGATGAGGGTGTCCAGGCGCTGGTTGATGTAGAGCTGCTCGTAGCGGTATTTCAGCAGGGTGCGGCGGTACTCCTCCAGCTCCTTGCTCACGTCCTTGTCCTTGCCGGAGAGCTGCTCCTCGGCCATATCCAGCAGGAGGAGGTCTTCGGCCCAGGCGTTGATCCACTGGCGGGCCAGGCTGGCGCTGTCCTCAGGGCTCACGCCGGCGGGGATGTAGCTTTGCAGCTGGCTGCGGTACAGCTTATGGTTGCCCACCTTGGCCACCACCTCTCCGCGGAAGAGTTCGGCGGCGGCGTCCTGGAACTGGCGCGTCACCTTGCAGGAGATGGCCACCAGGCTCAGCAGCAGGATATAAATGACTTTCTTCATAGAACCTGCAAAGATAGCAAAAATTCAAGAAACCCCATCAGGACAGGGCGTACCTCCCGTGCCGGGGAGAGCGCGTTGTTGGTCAGGAGGGAGAAGGTGTAAAGCGGCTTCCCCTTGCGGTCCAGGATGTAACCGGAGTAGCAGAGGACGCCGTCCATGCTGCCGCTCTTCATGCGTACGCGGTTGCCCTGGGGCAGGCGGACGACGCTCAGCGTGCCCTGTCCCGGAGCGGGAAGGGAGCCGAGGAAGGCCTCGAAGGCGGGGCTCTTCTGCATGGCCGTCAGATAGTCGGTCATCCATCGGGCCGATATGTAATTGTTGCGGGAAAGGCCGCTGCCGTCGGCCAACTGGATGCTGTCCGTGGACAGGCCGAGGTCTTCCAGCACGTCCAGGATGGCCACGTGGCAGCTGTCATAGCAGGCGTTGGTCGTAGCGGCTTCGCCCATCGCGCGGAGGAAGGCTTCGGCGTAGAAGTTGTCGCTGCGCCAGTTGGTCAGGCGGGCGATCTCGCTCAGTTTCGGGGATTCGGTGGCGCCGATTTCCACCGGCTTCCCGGCGGGCTCCTGCGGCACGAAGTCCGGTCCCGAGATGCGGCCGCTGCGGTCGATGCGGGCGTATTCGCCGCTCACCTCCCAGCCGGTTTCCTTCAGGTTCTTCCAGAAGTAGTAGGCGCAGGTGAGGTCTCCGAACTTGTTGGCAAAGTTTTCGGTCTTGGGACGGCGCCCCAGGGCGAAAGTGCCGCGCAGCTGGGCGCGCGGGGCGAGGTCGGTGGTGTACAGGTACAGGCTGTTGCCGCTGCCCTCCGGTCCGGTGGCGCCGAAGTTGAAGGTGCTCATCCAGGGTGTGTCCGGATAGGTCTGCACGAACTGCACGGGGCTGCCTTCCTGCGGTCCTGCCGCCACGTCGTAGTCGATGGCGTTCTCGTAGAAGCACAGGCCGTTCATGCCGGCGCCGTAGTAGGTGCCCGTGTCGTCATAGTTCCAGGAGGGATGCTCCAGAAGGCCTTCCAGCGCGCTGCCGTCGCCGATGACGCGGCCGTGGATGCGCTCGATGCCGGCCTGCCGCAGCAGGGTCTTCCATTTCCAGAAAAGGGCTTCGGGCCGATAGGCGATGGAATCGGCCGATGCGATGGTGGGGTCACCGCCGCCGAGGATGTACAGGTCCCCTTCCAGCGTGCCGTCGCAGATGCTTCCGGTATAGCCGAGGCCGGTCTTGAAGCGGTGATCCGCGCCGAAAGCGTGCAGGGCGCAGCCGGTGGTTACCAGTTTGGTGTTGGAGGCGGGCGTCAGGCGCAGGTCCTGGTTGTAGGCCGCCACGGTGTTGCCTTTGGCGTCACGGACCATGACCCCCAGCAGGGTACCCTCCAGCGGCCCCTTTCCGGCCATCCTGTCCAGATACTCCTGAGCCGGCCCCTGCGCCAGTGCAAGGGTGCAGGCGAGGATTCCGGAAATCAAGGCGATTATACGTTCCATAAATGCAAAAATACTCCTTTTTTCGCACTTATAAAACGTGTGGATGATGGATGTGTGTGAATTTAGCTTAACAATAAATATAATTTGATCAGTTAGACTACCCATGTGGCCAGTTTGCCGGAAGATTGGACCAGTTTATCAAGTAAAATAGTTATCTTTGCAAGGATAAACAGCTACCGACTATGTTGATTGCATTGCAACTCCTCGGCTCCATCGCCCTGCTGATTTATGGCATGAAGGTGATGAGTGAGGCGCTACAGAAACTTGCAGGCCCGCAGTTACGTCATCTGCTGGGCGCTATGACCACCAATCGTTTCTCCGGCGTATTGACCGGTTCCCTCGTTACCGTCGCCGTCCAGTCTTCGGCCGCTACCACCGTGATGACGGTGTCCTTCGTGAACGCCGCGCTGCTCACCCTGGGTCAGGCCATCTCCATCATCATGGGCGCCAACATCGGCACCACCATGAGCGCCTGGATCATGTCGGCCGGTTTCTCCTTCAACATCACCAACGTCGTCTGGCCGGCCTTCCTCATCGGCATCATCCTCATCCAGCTGGGCAAGCACCGCTACATCGGCGACTTCCTCTTCGGCCTCTCCTTCCTGCTGTTCGCCCTGGGCATGCTCAAGCAGGCCGGTACGGACCTGGACCTCGCCAGCAACCCCGCCGTGGTGGATTTCTTCGCCAGCTTCAAGACCAATTACGGCACCATCCTGCTGTTCCTGCTGATCGGTACCATCCTCACCGCCATGGTGCAGAGCTCGGCCGCCCTCATGGCCATCACCATGGTGCTGTGCTCCACCGGCGCCATCACCATCTTCCAGGGTATCGCCCTGGTGATGGGTGAGAACATCGGCACCACCGTCACCGCCAACCTCGCCGCGCTCAGCGCCAATACGCAGGCCCGCCGCACGGCTATGGCCCACCTGCTGTTCAATGTCTTCGGCGTGTGCTGGGTGCTCATTTTCTTCTTCCCCTTCGTCCGCATGGTGTGCGGCGTCGTCGGCCTGGATCCCGAGGCTCCCGAACAGAGCCCGACCCAGCTGTCCTTCGCGCTGGCCACTTTCCATACCTTCTTCAACGTCATCAACACGGCCGTCCTCATCTGGTTCATCCCCCAGATCGAGAAACTGGTCTGCCTCATCATCAAACCCAAGAAGGTGGAAGTGGAAGACGAATTCCGTCTGCAGTACATCCGCGGCGGTCTCATGAAGACCCCCGAAATCTCCGTCCTGCAGGCCCAGAAGGAAATCGTCCTCTTCGGCCAGAAGATGCAGTATATGTATGAGCTGGTGAAGGACCTGTACAGGAGCTCCGACGAAGACTTCCCCAAACTGTTCGAGCGTATCAAGAACTACGAAGACCTCTCCGACCGCATGGAGGCCGAGATTGGCAAGTACCTCGGCGACGTCGGACAGGCTCACCTCTCCGATGAGACCAAGGGCGAGATCCGCTCCATGCTGCGCCAGATCGGCGAGCTGGAGAGCGTGGGCGACAGTTTCTTCAACCTGGCCCGCATCCTCAAGCGCAAGCGCGACAACAAGGTCGAGTTTGCCGATGCCCAGATAAAAGGCGGCATGGAGATGGTCCAGCTGCTGGAGGAAGCCCTCACCCAGATGAACCTGGTGCTCGAGAGTCCCCGCGGCCAGGTCGGCCTGGGCAAGAGCGCCTACATCGAGGCCTGCATCAACGAATGCCGCAACCGCCTCAAACAGGAGAACATCGACGCCCTGGACAAGCACCTGTACGGCTACGACAACGGTACCGTATTCATGGACCTGATCGGGGAATGCGAAAAGACGGGCGACTACGTCATCAATGTGGTCGAAGCCCGCGTGGGAGAGTCCCACGACAAATAATCACAGTTTAGATATCCCGGTTCTTCGGGATGAGCACCCGCAGGGCGTGGGGGACGACCTCCAGCTCGATGTGGGTGCCGGTGCGTGAAGGGTCTCCGTCGAAGTGGATGGGACCGGAAGCCTGGCGGTCGATGGTGATGTGCCGTCCTTCCAGGTTCTGTACGCGCCGGCTGGTGTGGGCGCGGCCGTCCATGAGTTTGGCGGCCAGGACGGGGATTTCATAGGTGTGGAAGGGCTTCACGATGACCACGTTCAGCAGGCCGTCTTCCACGGAGGCCTGGTCTGCTATGCGGGCCATGTTGCCCCACTGGTTGGCGTTGCCCACGGTGATGAAGACCGCAGGGGTGGTGACGACGTTCCCGTCCACGTTCACCGTGTAAGTCTGCGGATGGAAATGCCGCCACAGCTTGATGGCGATGCGGATGTAATTGCGCAGTCCGCGGCTGGTAGAGGAGGCGAAACGCCAGGCGACATCGGCATCCAGGCCCACGCCCGCGGTGCAGAAGAACGGTTTCCCGTCCAGCATGCCGCAGTCCATGTAGGTGATGATGCCGTCGTTGAGGGTTTTCAGGATCTGTTCCGGCTTGCGGCCGATGCCCAGATGGTAGGCAAGTCCGTTGCCGCTGCCGCTGGGGACGATGCCCAGCGCCTTGTTGGTGCCGATGAGTCCCCGTGCCACTTCATTTACCGTTCCGTCCCCGCCCACGGCCACGACGATCTCTGCGTCGGAGGCCTTGGCCAGTTCCGTCGCATGTCCGGGCCGCTCGGTGTAGGACACGTCGAAACTGTGCCGGAGCTGTCCCTCCAGCACTTTCATCAGCGCCCTCTTGTCCTTCGCACCGGACATCGGATTCACTATGAAGTGCACTCTTGCCATCGGCTTACAGATAGAACGTACCGAAGAAGTCGGGACGGTGGAAGTCGGGCTTGGGGGTGTCCACGGGGTTCCAGGACAGGAAGTGGGGGTGGGCGGTCTTGTCGCCGCACTTGTAGATGTTGCCCAGGAGCCTGGCGGGAAGGTTTTTCGCATCCAGGCCGATGACCTCGTAGGGGATGGCTACGGTGAGGCTCCAGCTGAGGAGGTCGTCGGCGTTGTCCACGGGGGCTTTCACGCCGCTGATGCGGCCGATGCGGGCGATCACGTCCAGGGGCAGGCGCACACGGTTGTGGCGGTCCGGTCCGCGGCCCACCAGCAGGAAGCCGGCGGCGTTGACCTCGATGTTATAGTAGTCGGGGCAGTCCGGATCTTTGAGGAAGATCTCGCAGCAGCTGTCTTCCCAGATGTTGCCGTCGTCCTCGTTCTTTACCGTGAGGCCCAGGCCGCTCACGCGCCAGCTCACCAGGATGGCGTCCTGCGTGCGGGCGATGCGTCCGGCGCAGATGGGCGCGTAAGGGAATGTCTCCGGCCAGTTGACCTGGCAAACATCAAAACGGGCCCCTTCCAGTTCGAGGGCCTTCTCCAGATGGTCTCCGCTCTCGATCAGCGGAATGCGAATGCTCTTTTCCATGTCACAAAGTTAATAAAAATATTATCTTTGCGGATATGAAACGAACCATACTCTCTCTGGCCCTTCTGGCCGCCTGCCTCCTTTCCGGGACGGAAAAGGCAGATGCCTGCACCAATCTCATCGTAGGAAAGAAAGCTTCCGTGGACGGAAGCGTCATCTGCACGTATAACTGCGACGGCTTCGGCTTTGCCTCGTCGCTGGGCTACTTCGCCCCCGGCAAGCACGCCCCCGGCGAGATGGTCGCCGTCCGCAGCTGGGCCGGCGGAGAAGTGCACTATATCAAACAGGCCGATTACACCTACAACGTAGCCGGCCTCATGAACGAGAACCAGGTCTCCATCGTGGAAACCACCTGGGGCGGCCGCAAGGAACTCCGCAACAAGGAAGGCTGGCTGGACTACTTCGCTCTCATGAACCTGGCCCTGCAGCGCAGCCGCACCGCCCGCGAAGCCATTGCCGTGATGCACAACCTGGCCCAGGAATACGGCTACAACGAGACCGGCGAGTCCTTCGCCGTCTGCGACAAGGACGAAGCCTGGATCATGGAATTCATCGGCAAGGGAGAAGGCCGCAAGGGCGCCGTCTGGGTGGCCCTGCGCGTCCCCGACGACTGCATCACCGCCTACGCCAACTCCAGCCGCATCCAGCAGTTCCCCCAGGTGAAGAAGGCCGATAAGAAGCTGGGCTTCTGCATCACCAGGGACGGCGACTGCATGTACTCGGCCGATGTCATCTCCTTCGCCCGCGAGATGGGCTACTACGACGGCCCCGACGCCGACTTTAGCTTCCGCGAGGCCTACGGCCCCATGGACTTCAGCAAGATCCGCGCTTGCGAGGCCCGCGTCTGGAGCTTCTTCCGCCACCACTACAACACCGAGGTGATGGACTCCTACCTGCCTTTCATCAACGGTGACATGAGCGAGATCGACCACCTGCCCCTCTGGATCAAGCCCGACGCTCCCCTGAGCTACCGCGACGTCCAGAACGACATGCGCGACCACTACGAGGGTACCGCCCTCGACATGACGGTGGATCTGAGCGCCGGTCCCTGGGCCTCTCCCTACCGCAACCAGCCCGTGAACTTCACCAGCAGCGACGGTACCGCCATGTTCCGCGAACGTCCCATCGGCTGCCAGCAGAGTGGCATGACCATGGTCTGCCGCATGCGTTCCTGGCTGCCCGACGCCCTGGGCGGTGTCACCTACTTCAACCTGGACGACGCCACCATGGTCGCCTACGTCCCCGTGTACTGCGGCATCAACCGCATCCCGGAGCCGTTCCGCGCCGAGAACAACAAGATTACGGAATTCTCCTTCGACAGCGCCTTCTGGATGTGCAACTGGGTGTCCAACATGGTGTATCCCCGCTGGAGCGCCATGATCGGCGACCTCCGGGATGCGCAGAAGGAACTGGAAGATTACTATGAGGCCGACCAGGCCTCGGTCGAAGAGCACGCCGCCACGCTGACCGCCGGCGAACTGGCCGATTATCTCACGGGCAAGACGCTCGCCTACACGGACAAGATGATGAAACGCTGGGATAAACTGGCCAAGTTTCTCATCGTCAAGCACAACGACCAGATCATGCGTCCTTCCCAGGACGGCGAAATCGTCCCCGGACGTCACACGTCTCCCGCCTATTTCCCCGTCTTCATCGATGCCGTCAAGGCTGCGACAGGGGACCGGTATGTAAGGCCGTAAAACCTATTTCAACATGATGCTGCGCAGGTCGTCGATGTCCTGCTGCGGAACACCGATCTTGATGAGGTATTTCACGATACGCTCCTGGTACGTTCCGCTGCTGGTTTCCTTGAAGATGTATTTGCGGACGGACTTGTAGCTGTACGAAGTACGGACGTGCTTATAGACCGGATTTCCGTTGTCGTCCTCTGACATGCCCCAGCTCGAAGGGGTAAAGTAAGTGAGCTCGTAGTCCTTGGCCATGTCGCTTTCGCTTACGCCCAGGGCGCCTTCCAGCAGGATGGCCATGGTGGCTGTGCGGTCACGGCCGGCCCAGCAGTGGAAATAGACTGGTTTGTCCTCTCTCAGGCACTGTACGACGAACTTGAACGCGTCCCTTACCTTGTCCGGATTCCGTTCTACCATTTCCTTGTAGCCTCCGTCAAAGTGAGGGGCGTAGAAGGCGATATCTTTGCCCAGCGGGGAGCTAGTTGAGGCAGATCCTTCTTCCTGGAGGTCCAGTTCGGCCCGGATGCCTTCGGCCAGCATCTCCTTGACGCCGTCGCTGTTGCAGTATTTCTTGCTGATGAGGCCGCCGCGGTAGAGCTTGCGATACGCGACGGTCTTTCCGCCGAGGCCCTTGTAACCGCCCAGGTCGCGTCCGTTGCGTACGTTGGGGGCAAAATACACCTGGTGCAGGAGGCCTTTGGTGTCGAATTCGCCGCTGGCCACGAGCTGGTTGCCCGAAGTGGTGGTCACCTGCCAGCTGTAGGTGGTTCCGGGAACCAGGTTGGTGATATCCTGCTTGTTCACGCCGCCACTCAGGGTGTATTCCCGGCTCCAGCTGCCTTCCCAGACTTTCAGCTTCTGGCTGCCGGACGAAGCCGTCCAGGTGATGGTGTAGGTCGGGGGAACCTCGATGTTGTTCTCACTGGGACCGCCGCCCGGATAACCGATAACGCTGGAATAGCTGTATTCCTGGTCCGTGTCGGAGTAGTTGTAACAGGGATAGTTCACTTCTTCCAGGAACTTCTGCACGTACTGGTTGGTGACCAGGAAGGCGTTCTGCTCGGCGGAGGGGTCCTTCCAGCCCAGCAGGGGTCCGGCGATAGCCTTGGAAAGGGTCCAGTCGGCATCATCGGCCTCCAGGTTCCAGTACATGGCGCCGCGGAGGTCTTTCGCCTTGATGTATTCAGCCTTCAGCTTGACGGATTTGGCGTCGTCGTAGGTGATGACCATCTTGCCGGAGGCGTCGGTCAGGTAGGGAACCATGGCGGTGGCGTCCCAGCATTTGTTGAGGCCTTCGAATTGGATTTCGTTGTAATAGACTTCTTCCGTTCCGTCATGGCCGAAGAAAGGAATGCCCAGCACGATCTTGTCGTAGGGAACGCCCTTCTCGTGGTGCCGTTTCACCGAGCCGTCACAGTTGTGGGAGTCTCCGTTCTTGGTCATGGAAGAGGGATAAAGCGCAGCATTGTGATACGGCGGCTTACCCATGTCATAGGTCATGATATTCACGAAGTCCAGGTACGGAAGGGCCGATGTCCAGTCGATGTAGTCGGCGTTGGAGGCCGATGCCATGGTGATGAGCTTCTCGGCGCCCAGTGCCGAACGCAGGTCCTTCAGCAGCAGGGTGAAGTTCTGCTTGTCGGCGGGAGAGTGGCTGATGCCGGCATCCCCGCTGGTGGGATATTCCCAGTCGATGTCGATGCCGTCCAGGCTGTATTTGCGCACGACCGAAGAGCAGTTCTGGCAGAACTTCTTGCGGTACGTCTCGTTGGCGGCCATCTCGCTGAAGTTGCCGGCGCCCCAGCCGCCCACGGACAGCATCACCTTGAGGCCGGAATGCCTGGTCTTGAGCGCGGCGATTTGGGCCAGCCGGGTCTCGTTCTTGATATCCAGCGACTGGAAGTCGTTCTTGATATGGGCAAACGCGTAATTGATATGCGTCAGATAGGTGGGATCCGGCATGGTCTTATCCCAGTAGGTCGCATAACCCACGATGATATAGCCATCCTTGGGCTGGGTAGGAGGGGGCGTCTCGGTTCCCGAACCGCCGCCGCTGCCACTTCCGGAGCCGTTGCCACCGCCCTGCTGTCCCGAATCCGGTTTCGGGTTGGGAGGCGTAATGATAATGCCGGTTTCCGGTTTTCCGCAGCAGCACATCAGCTGCACCAATAGGAGAATAGCTATTTTGCCAAGTTTCATACGTGTCATCATTTATGCGGTACACGTGCAAAACTAACGGATTCCGCCACACGCAAAGTCGCGGAATCCGTATATTATCCCCCATTTTGCGCAGGGGCTATTGGCTCACCGGGATTTTTCCGTGGGAACAAAATGCCCGACCCTGATCACTCCGTCATGCCCTTCTAAATAATTATTCAACAGTTTCTTTTCTTAAACCTCTAATAATGGAAACTACAATTGCGATAATCATAAGAGAGATAAGGATACAGGACATAATATGCTGTCTATTAAACAGATATAGCTTATCCCAAATAAAAACGAACACAGTTACAACTAAAGAGATTACTTTAGCTACAAGAGAAGTGGTGTTATTACTCATATAGGAATAGTTTTGAAATACTTGGTTGTTGTTTGGTCAAATTTTGGTCCAACTAAGTTATGCATAGTGAAACGAACGAACAAGCGTTTATACAAAATGTTATGCAAAAAAACGTTTCGCTGGGTTTCGTTTTGCTGGGGGGGGTGGACCTGGTCCAGCACATTTCTGGACGAGGTCACTTTTTATGCCGTGGACCTGGTCCAGCACATCGGCCTTCCAGGGGTGTGGGGGGCACAGTCGTTGGACTAGGTCCAGGCCCTGAAATGTGACCTAGTCCAAATACCCCTTGGACCAGGTCCAATTACCCATCGGCCAAAGACTAATTCCCCATCGGCCAAAGACTAATTCCCCATCGGCCAAAGTCCAAGGGTAGGCAAAAAATTCGTATCTTTGCGGCCGTTACCTATAATATATGACCAAGGAAGACGAACAATATTGTTTGAAAGCACTTTCTGAAGGGAGCAGGCAGGCGTTTGAATGGCTGTTCCTGGAGTGGCATCCGCGGCTGGTGGAGTTTCTGACCCGCCTGCTGGGTAGCGAATGCGAGGAAACTGCTTACGACTATGCCCAGGACGTCTTCTTCGACATCTGGATGACACGGGAAAAATTTGCAAATGTGAATTCCTTCTCGGCCTATCTGTTCCAGATGGCGCGTTTCAAGGTCTATAACCATTATGACAAATCGGCCGTGAAGGCCCGCTTCAAGAGCGAGGTCGTCGCTACGGGCTCCGAGCTTGCGCCTTCGGGAGAATCGGCCCTGTATGCGTCTGAGACGGAGGCTTTGATCCGCCGTACGCTGGACGCTCTGCCCGAAAAACGGCGCCGCGTGTTCATGATGAGCCGCTTCCTGGGAAAGTCCAACGACGAGATTGCCGCGGAGCTGGGCATTGACAAGCGCACCGTGGAAAACCATATTACCAACGTCCTTGCCGCACTGAGAAAAGTGATTAAGTTCGTCATTGTCTTGTGTGTATTGGGGTTGGAAGTTTACTAATTAGGTGAAAATGGAGAAAAAGTTCAACATAGAAGACTGCCTGGAAGGGAAACAATCCCTGGAGGAGGTCTGGGAAGGGAGCAAGGCCGAAACCGGTCCTGCGACTTTCCGGGAGCTCGTCCGTCTGGGCAAGAGAATCGATGCTGCCGAGGCCCGCAAGCGCCTGGGCAGGACCGTCTGGACGGTCTTCGCCGCAGCCGCTTCGGTGGCCGTCGTGGCGCTGGTCACTTTCTCGCTCACGCGCAGCAAGTACTCCGTCACGCCCCTCGAAAGCACCTGCAATCTGGTGGCCGATTATGGCCAGACCTCGTCCATCACGCTGGAAGACGGCACCAAGGTGTCCCTGAACGCCGGTTCTTCCCTCCTTTATCCGAAATCTTTCGATGGTGACAACCGTATCGTCTATCTGAGTGGTGAAGGCAACTTCAACGTGGCCAAGGATCCTTCCCGGCCGTTCATCGTGAAAACCGCTTACATGGACATACAGGCTCTCGGCACTTCCTTCTGTGTCCAGTCTTACACGGGTGAGCGCACCATGCGCACTACCCTGAAGGAAGGAAAGGTGAAAGTGAGCGTCCCCGCCGCCGGGGAGAAGTCCTACATCCTGGATCCCGACATGCAGCTGATCTATCGGCCCTCCAAGAAATCCGTCGCACTGGCGCGGGTGGACGCTGAAAAGGTGATGAGCTGGGAGGAAGGCTTCCTGACCTTCAGCAACGCCTCCTTCCCGGAGATTGCCTCCGCCCTGGAAAGACGTTTCGACGTGTCCATCAGTTACAGCTCCGAGAATCTCAGGCGCAGCGCGCTCAATGTCCGCTTCATGCCGGACGAGACGCTGGAAGACGCCCTGGACGTGCTGACACTGCTCATTCCGGAGTCCCGTTACAAGGTCGATGGAAGCCGGGTTTATTTCCGCTTCTGATTTTGAGAAAAAATTTGTGTGTCTCATGGGTCTATGCTTACTCTAGTGTGGACCCATGAGTTTAACACTTTAGTTCGTCTATGAAAAAAACACTATTTGCAACGCTATTCTGCCTTTTGCTGTGCGGAACCCTGTTTGCTCAGTCGCAACAGGTCAACCTGCGCGGCGGAAAGGTAACCCTGGGACAGCTCTTCAAGGAGATTGAGTCCCAGACGGAAATGTCCGTGGATTACGACGCCCAGGAAATCGACCTGGCCCAGACGGTAACGGTTCCTGCCGGAGCGAACACCGTCAAAGCTGTGCTCGACGCCACCCTGGAAGGTGTCGGATACACCGGAACCATCAACAAATCTCACATCATCGTCAAAGTCAAGGAAGTCTCTTCCAAGCAGGGCCATGTGGTGAAGGGTACGGTCATCGACATGACCGGTGAGCCCGTCGCCGGCGTGGGCATCTTCGTGAAGGGTACCAGCAACGGTACCACCACCGACATCGACGGTAACTATTCCATCCCCGTGGGCGGCGACGCCACCCTCATCTTCACCTCCCTGGGTTACAAGGAAGTGGAAGTGGCCGTCGGCAAGCGTTCTACGGTGAACGTTACCCTGGAGGAAGACACGCTTTTTTTGGATGACGCCGTCGTCGTCGGTTACGGCGTCCAGAAGAAGGAAAACCTGACCGGCGCCGTTTCCGTGGTGGATTCCGAATCCATCGGCAAGCGTTCCAATTCCAGCCTGGGCGGTATCCTGCAGGGTACGGTCCCCGGCCTTACCGTTACTACGTCTTCCGGCCGTCCGGACGAGAGCGCCTCGCTGAACATCCGTGGTTGGAACTCCATCAACTCGGGTTCCCCGCTGGTGCTGGTAGATGGTGTGGTAGGATCCCTGGAAAGAGTGAACCCTAACGATGTAGAAAGCATTTCCGTCCTGAAAGACGCCTCCTCTGCTGCGGTTTACGGTGCAAAGGCGGCGTTCGGCGTTGTCCTGGTGACCACCAAGTCCGGTGGCGACAAGGATGGCAAGGGCACCATCCATTACAGCGGCCGCTGGGGTTTCTCTACCCCGACCACTTCTACGGACTGGGAAACCCGTGGCTACGACGTGGTTTACACCCTGAACAAGTTCGGCATGGCCTTCAACGGCAAGAAGCAGATCTTCTACGACGACACCGACATGGCCGAGCTCTGGGCCCGCCGCGACGACGTGACCGAGAATCCCGAACGTCCCTGGGTCGTTCTGGACGAAGCCAACAAGGGTTATAAGTATTACGCTAACACCGACTGGTGGCACGTCTTCTTCAACGACGTCAAGCCCATGCAGAACCACGACATCTCGTTCCGCGGCGGCACCAAGACCATCAAATATTTCCTCTCCGGAAACTTCAACAAAGAGCAGGGTGTCTTCCGCATCAATCCCGATGTGTATAAGAAGTACAACCTGCGCGCCCGTTTCTCCTTCGACGTGAAGCCCTGGCTGAACGTGAGCAACAACACCGCCTACTATTCGGCCCTCTATACCTATCCTGGCATTGCCAATATGGATGACGCCCTTTACAAGTGCTCGGCCGGCTATTTCGCCTACCTTCTTCCCCAGAGTCCGGAGGGTGACTACCTTTATAAGGACAACTTCAACGGCGGTGGACAGACCATCCTGGGCAACCTGGCCAACGAACACTTCAAGAATAGCAACCGCACCAACAACTTCACCAACACCATTGAGGTTACTATCAAGCCTGTCAAACAGTTGGAGGTGAAGGCGAACTATAGCTATTCCTACAACAACTACTATCAGATGAACCGTTCGGTGAATGGCACCTTCGCCGACCTGCAGCGCATGAAGACCATGACGCAGAACACCGGTGACAACGAGGACAAGCTGGTAGAGAATACGCAGACCATCGACCTGCACTCCGTGAACGTGTTCGCGACCTATACGGACACTTTCGCCGATGCCCACAACCTGAAGGTGATGGCCGGCGGTCAGTTTGAGTCTTACTATCACAAGAAGCTCACCGCTACGGGTTATGACCTCATGTCCGAGGAGCTGAACGACCAGAACCTCCTGAACGCCGACGAGGCCGGCAACAAGAGAACGACCACGGCCGGTGGCCAGAGCGAATATGCCCTGCTGGGCTTCTTTGGCCGTATCAATTACGACTACAAGGGCAAATACCTGGTGGAACTGAGCGGCCGTTATGACGGCACCTCCCGTTTTCACCGCGGCCAGCGTTACGGTTTCTTCCCTTCTGGTTCCTTAGGTTGGAGAGTCTCTCAGGAAGAGTTCTTCTCCCCGCTCAAGAGCTGGTGGAACGATGCCAAGCTCCGTTTCTCCTTCGGTAGCCTGGGTAACCAGCAGGTGGGTTATTATGACTACATCCGAACCGTTTCCGTCGGCACGCAGAGCTATCTGTTTGGCGGAGATAAGTCTTCCATCGCCATCTTCGGCGCCCCCGTCGCCAGTGACCTTACCTGGGAGACTGTTCAGCAGAAGAACCTTGGTCTGGATCTGGCTTTCCTGCAGAACAGGATCACCTTCACCGGTGAGGCCTATATCCGCGACACCAAGGCCATGCTTACCAATGGTAAGGCTATCCCTGCCGTTTACGGTGCCGACGCTCCCAAGACCAACAACGCCGATCTGCGCACGCTGGGCTACGAGCTGTCCCTGACTTACCGCAACAGCTTCAAGCTGATGGGCAAGCCCTTCGACTACAGCATCACCGGCACCTTCAACGATTATATCGGTTATATCACCAAGTTCGATAACCCCACCAGAAAGCTTTCCACTTACTACGAGGGAATGCGCTTTGGCGAGATCTGGGGTTACACCACGGACGGCTTCTTCCTCTCCGACGAGGAGGCTGCCAACTACCCGGTGGACCAGTCCCGTGTTTGCTCCATCATCTACACCTCCGAGGGTGGTGAGAAGGGACTCCGTGCCGGTGACCTCAAATACGTGGACACGGATGGTGACAATGTCATCAGCCCCGGCGCCAACACGGTGGACAACCCCGGAGACCGCAAGGTCATCGGTAACTCCCAGCCCCGTTATCAGTACGGCCTTACCCTGGGCTTCAACTGGAACGGCATCGACTTCAGCGCCTTCTTCCAGGGCGTAGGACGTATGGACTGGTATCCCAGCATCGACTCCCGTTACTTCTGGGGACCGTATGCCCGTCAGTTCTCCTCCTGGGTCCAGAGAGACTTCCTGGATCAGTGCTGGAGCGAGGAGAACCCCAACGCCTACTTCCCGCGTCCCCGCGCCTATGTGGCCGGTGTGGGTGACAACCGTGAACTCACCACGCCCAACGACCGCTATCTGCAGAACCTGGGTTACCTGCGTCTGAAGAACCTCACCGTGGGTTACACCCTCCCGGAAAAATGGATGAAGAAGGTGAATATCGAATCCGTCCGCATCTACTTCTCCGGTGAGAACCTGGCCTACCTGGCCCCCGGTTTCCACTGCGCCTATATCGATCCGGAGGCTGCTGCCAAGACCGGTAAGAAGGATCATGTCTATCCCTGGCAGAAGACCTTCATGTTTGGTATCGATGTAACCTTCTAATGATGAAAGATATGAAATCAGTCATTAAATATATCGCTTTTCTGAGCGCAGCGCTGGTGATGACCTCCTGCGAGGACCTGCTGGACCGCTTCCCCAAGGATAAGCTGTCCCCGGAAACCTTCCTTTCCAACGAAAAGGAAATGCGTTCCTATACCAATGCGTTCTATCCCATGCTTCCTTCCGGTTTCTTCGGTACCCAGAGCGACGCCGTGGTGGGCCGCGACCTGGACGAGGAAATCCGTGGCGCCCGCACCATCGATTCCGGTAACGCCGGCTGGAAATGGAGCAACCTTAGAAGCATCAACACTTTCCTGGAGTATTCCGGCAATTGCAAGGACGAGAAACTCCGCAGCCAGTACGACGCCCTGGCCCGTTTCTTCCGCGCCTACTTCTACTTCGAGAAAGTGAAGCAGTTCGGCGATGTGCCGTGGTACGACCGCACCCTGGGTTCCGACGACGAAGCGCTCTACAATCCCCGTGACAGCCGCGAATTGGTGATGCAGAATGTCGTGGCCGATATCGACTATGCCATCGAGAACCTTCCTGCCGAGCACAACGACTATCGCGTGACCAAGTGGACCGCCCTGGCCCTGAAGTCCCGCATCTGCCTCTTCGAGGGCACCTACCGGAAGTACCATGCCGGTGACGTCACCCTCGAGACCCTGCCCGCAGACGCCATGCCTTACACCTGGTACCTGCAGCAGGCCGTCGATGCCGCCTCCAAGTTCATCTCTACCAGCAACTACGGTATTTATAACGCCGAGGGTACCGACAAGAGCTACATCGGCCTGTTCACCAAGTACAACGTGTCCGAGGGTATCAACAAGGAAGTCATCCTGGCCCGTGACTACAGCAGCATCTATGGTGTGACCCACGCCGCCAACTCCGACTATACCAGCGCTACCCTGCACAAATTCGGCATCACCCGCAAGATCATTGCCAGCTACCTGATGGCTGACGGCTCCCGCTTCACCGACAAGGCCGGTTGGGAGACCATGCAGTTCAAGCAGGAGACGAGCGGCCGTGATCCCCGTCTGGC
>JAEEGK010010334.1_pt1 | contig 21556 bp, 14 predicted proteins | sample 8958771 | NCBI WGS metagenome assembly JAEEGK01 (sample SAMN16246547, study PRJNA631951) | gut metagenome | biome: gut microbiome; feature: rumen; material: SC-attached | host: Bos | place: Iran: Karaj | collected 2018-10 | reverse complement strand
TTAAATGGATTACTTCCAATTGATGTCACGGAATTTGGAATAATCAATGTACCTGTTAATCCTCTACAGTAATTGAAAGCACCATCTCCAATAGATGATAAGGAGTTGGGAATTTTTAAAGAACCAGTTAATCCTATACAACCCGTAAAGGCTTCTCTACCAATAGAAATTACAGAATTTGGAATAGTCAACGAAGTTAATCCATGACAATTATCAAAAGCAGCAAATCCAATATTTGTCACAGTGTAACCATTTGCTTTAGATGGTATGGTAATAGATCCGTTATAATTTTTGTTTATGGCAGTTTCATTATAACTACTTCCCCTTCCCACTTGGCAAGTCTTGTTTGCCTCACTAATCACCTTGAAGGTCATATCCACCCCTTCAACTGTTTTGGCGGTAAAGATATCGCCATCGGCAGCATAAAGTGATGTAAACATTGTGCAGAGCAGCGTAACTGCCAGAATACGCATTGATTTACAAAAAGTCATATTCATCATTCCTGTAGTAATATGAATTACTTGTTTTTTAGTTTCATTTATGCACAGCAGAAGCGCGGGACTGCTTTTACCAGTTCCGGATGAAGGTTGTAGGATACCCAAAATAGAAAATGGAGTACAGCCCCACGCCTAAACGTGGAAGCCGTTCTGCCCTCCTGCATTTATCAATCTCGCTTTGAAAATTTCCTAGGTTTTCACTCGCAAGTTGGGAGCATAACGCTTCTTCTGCCGGAGCGAGTCCTTCCCACTCCGATTGCAAAGATAAACATTATTTTGAAAACTGCAAAGTAATTGGAAAGAAAATTGCACAAGAAAGGTTGAGTTATCAACTTTTTTGTGTATATTTGCCAATGAGAAACAGAAAGGCTTATGAAAATATTGAAAACAAGTTTAGCGCGAAGGATTTCCTCGTCTCGCATTGGAGGAACTAAGGTTAAATTGGCAGGGAGGATGGCATTACTGCCTAATATGGAGGTGCCCACAGTGATTCAAAGGTTGACGGCTGCACAAATCGATGCCATTCCCCAAGATCGTTTTACCGTGTCAGTGGTGGATTCTGGTCCGATTGTTTTGGGTCACTATAGCGGCGGTGGTGGAGGAGGTAAATCTTCACTACATGCCTTACGACAGAAAGGAAAGATTCGTAAGGGAAAAATAGGGAATAAGACCTCAAGTTTCGTAATTAACCCATCTTCCATAGATAAGGTTGAGATAAACGGAACGCAATTTTATACCACCATTGTCACACTTTTAAACAAAGCGAGAGAAAGTGCTGACAGTTTATATGATATAAACATCAAGCTCACCCAAGAGCAACGGCATAGCACATCGCAGAAAAATCACAGTAAGCTCTTCCTTCCACCAATAGACGAAGACAACATGACGGGCTGCATCAAGAAGGCCATTGCACACTTCTTTAACGGAAAAGAAATATGCAAAATATGTGGTATCGAATTAAAACCGACTGCATTCTGCCTATTGATGCATGACTATTTCAGACGAATAAACATACTGGAGAACCAGGCGCACACACCTTTCTGCAAATATTTGAAGGACTGTGTGCTGCCAGGCATGCCCATAACATTTACTTCCAGGACTTTTATTAACTATGCCAACGATTACAAAGACTATGAAGAAGCATTCACCAACCCCGATAAACTGGATATTAATTTCAATGTTCATCCCAAGACAACGGGAACGTTTCAGGATGCTTTCCACGAAATAGGATATTATTTTCACAAATCAGAATATTTCGAGCTTTTGCGTGACATGCGCAGTAATATGGGTAAATTCGGGATTTAATCCCTGTAGAAGGGCATTGCAGACAGACAACATATAATGAGGACTCTACATGGGTCCTCATTTTATTTTCCACACACAGACTTCAGTTTTTCCATCAACCAAAATCGAGGCGAAAAAATACATAACTTTGCATCGAACATCCCGAGTTGGTGATTGCTCAAGTCGATCTCATACCAGAGTTATATTGATGTCGCATCGAAGTCATATCGAACTCTAATCGAAGTCATATCGAACTCTAATCGAAGTCATATCGAACTCTAATTGAAGTCATATCGAACTCTAATTGAAGTCTAATTGATAGCAGTCTCCACAAGTAGGATTATAACTAATATTTAAAATGTTTGTATTATGAGCGAAAAAACATTGAAAGACGGTACTAACCGTCATGTGAAGAACCCGAAGACCAATGCACAGACGTTGCAGCGTGTCTTGGTAAAGGCGGTAGGCATGTTCTACGCCATGGTGAAGTTTATTTGCAACCACTCTTTCGAGGGTGTGAGCAATGGTTACCAGTGCATGAACAAGTTCAAGAAGGTGAACTTGAAGTACTTGCGTGAGCGTGCGGCAACGCTGCAGAACTCGGGGCAGAGCCTGTACCAGTTCTACCAGTTCATCCCGCTACAGAGCGACAAGTGGACTCCCTTTGCAGCCATCATCTCGCAGGGCCATCTGCCCGAGGTGTCGGTAGGTATTGACGCAGAAGGCGGCCACAAGGCGTATGTCAACGCGCCCAGCCGTACCTATGCTGACTTTGTGAATGCATGGAATCTGCAGCGTGGCGATCAGGTGACATTCGTGACTGTGCAGAAATTGGGTGGCAAGTACGAGGTGGCATCAGCCCGCATATTGCTCAACCCTCGCAATGCTGACGGTAGCGGTGCGCCTATGACTACGGAGATTGTGAACAGCGAGGGCGAGTTCCCCTGCTCGAACTGGAAGAACCGCTTGAACTTCTCTACTTTTGAGTTCGACACTGACCGCTACAACTTCGTATTGGGACGCGGCGGTGACGTGGTAGCTGCTGGCATCATCGTCAGCCGTAAGGACAGAAGTGGTGGCTGGTTCCGCAGCAACTGTCAGATGGTACTCAACGAGGCAGCCCTTGGCTCAGACCTGTGCAGTCTTGCGCAAGCTGTGGAGAACAGCTATGCTGCTTACGAGATTGACTTGGAATCGGAGTTCTACCTGAACAATGCCGGTGGAGCGAGTGGGACTGGTACTACTGAAGACGTTACTCCAGCAGAGCCTTCCTATGCCACCAATGCTACCATCAACGGTGTAAGCCAGAGCATTTCCGGTGGCAATGTCAATGCCACAGCTCCCATCACGACGATTGTGGTCAGCGGTACCAATCTTGGCAACGTCGAGTTTACTGCCAAGGTGGATGGCACGGGCGATGCCATCAGCCCCACCAGTCACGACGCCTTCGGTGCTACGTTCAGTGGCCTGAATGTTGCAGATGGCCACAGCATTGTGATCTACCGCAGCGGCAGTGTTTGGTTTACCGTCACTGCTCAGGCTTCTGGCGGACCAAGCCAGGAGGGGTAAGAAAAACTCAAAGCCCCAACAGCCTCTCCCCAACCCCTCTCCAAAAGGAGAGGGGTTATTTTTGTTTTTGTGTATATATGATGCCAACAATGGTCAGAGGGTTTTGATGATTTTGGCGGGATTGCCACCGACTACTGCGTTGTCGGGGACATCCTTGGTGACTACGGCACCAGCGGCTACGACGGCATTGCGGCCTATGGTGACACCGGGACAGATGATGGCTCCGATGCATATCCACGCATTCTCCTTGATGGTCACCTGACCGAAATGAAACAGGTCGTGCCTGTCGTAGAGGTCGTGATCAACAGTGACTATCTTCACCTCGGGACCTATCAGCACATTGTCTTCTATCACTACCCTACCCGGCGAGAGGATGGTGGCTCCCTTGTTGATGGTCACATTCTTCCCGAAGGTCATCCGGCATCCGCAATCGCAATAGAAGGGTGACACAACGACGACACTATCGTCTAATGCACACTGAAACAATTCCTCCAGCAGTCCCTTGTAATCGGGGTCGGTGGGTTTTCTTGCCGAGATTTTGAGGCATAGTTCATGACTACGTATCATCTCTGCCTCTACGTTGCGCATACGAGGGTCGCTCTTGCGTCCTGTTCCCGTGGCATCTATGGTGTCAAACATATTATTATCCATGCTATTATCACAAAACTTATTAATTCTTGGGTACAAAAGTAATAAATTTGCCGTAAATTTGGTATTTTTGCAGGAAAAAAATGAGAAATGAGAAATGAGGAATGAGGTTTCATCAGCAAGGAGTGGTGGCCCGACTTTTGCAATTATCGCCGCAGCCGTCATCCTCATCCCGAAGAAGGCACCATCGAGGACGCCATCCTCTGCACACTCTCTGAGCAGGGCAGCCTCATCACTCGCGAGCTGCGAGAAAAATTGCAGAAATCTGTCTATACGCATGAAAATGAAGGCTTTGAGGGCCATTTCGTAAAGAACCGAAGGAGCATTTTCATTCACTCGGATGCTTTTTTTAGTTTCTTTTTTATTTTTAATTTTTTAATTAATTAATTATTAGCCCCCTATATAAGGGGGCTTAATTAAATTTAAAAAAATAAATTATAACCTGCGCCCGCGCGCGACGGTAAAAAAACAAGTTGATTTCCACTCGTAATCAAGTTGATTTTCTATCATAATCAAGTTAGTTTTTAGTCACAATCAACTTAGTTTCCAATCATAATCAAGTTAGTTTTTTTACGCTAATCTGCCATAAATAGACAATTGCATCCTGAGAAGTGATACCTTTGCCGGGCGAAAAATTATTTGTGCCAACAAATTTTGGTGGGTACAAAAAAAAGTCGTAATTTTGCAACCAATAAATAAAGAATTGATCCATGGACGAGATAAAGCGTATAGAGCAGCTGAGAAAGGAGCTGCACGAGCATAATTACAAATACTATGTGCTGAACCAGCCTACCATCGGCGACCAGGAGTTCGACTTTATGATGCACGAACTGCAGGACCTGGAGGCTAAGCACCCGGAGATGGCGGACCCGAATTCGCCCACCCAACGCGTGGGTAGCGACCTGAACGAAGAGTTCCGACAGGTGGAGCATAAATACCCCATGCTATCGCTGGCCAACACCTACAACGAGCAGGATGTGGCCGACTGGTACGAGAGCGTGAAGAAAGGCCTGGCGGGCGAGGATTTTGAGGTGTGCTGCGAAATGAAATACGACGGACTGTCGATTTCACTTACCTACGTGGATGGCAAGCTGACCCAGGCCGTGACACGTGGCGATGGTGTGCATGGCGATGATGTGACCACGAATGTAAAAACCATACGAAGCATACCTTTGGTATTGACACCACCAGCTGCCGGCGACCTGTTTGCTGCCCCAGCCTACCCTCGCGAATTTGAGATTCGCGGCGAGATACTGATGCCCTGGAGCGTGTTTGAGCGTCTGAACAAGGAGCGCGAAGAGGCCGAGGAACCACTATTTGCTAACCCACGAAACGCAGCAAGCGGCACATTGAAGAGTCAGAAGTCGAGCTTGGTAGCAAGCCGCCAGTTGGATGCCTACTTGTATTATCTGCTAGGCGAAGAGCTGCCTGCCGAGGGACACTTTGAGAATCTGGAAGTGGCTCGACAATGGGGCTTTAAGATTTCGGAGGGTATGAAGAAGGTAAAAACACTGCAGGAGATTTACGACTTCATAAACTATTGGGACACTGAGCGCAAAAATCTGCCTGTAGCAACGGATGGTATTGTGCTGAAAGTTAACTCTATCCGTCAGCAACGTGCCTTAGGCTTTACAGCTAAGAGTCCACGTTGGGCCATCGCTTATAAGTTTAAGGCTGAGCGTGTGTGCACCCGACTGAACGAGGTTACCTATCAGGTGGGTCGTACTGGTGCCATCACCCCTGTGGCCAACATGGACCCTGTGCAATTGGCAGGCACAACAGTTAAGCGTGCCACTCTGAATAACGAGGATTTTATCAAGAGTTTCGACCTGCATATAGGCGACTACGTGTATGTGGAGAAGGGTGGCGAGATTATCCCCAAAATTGTTGGTGTAGATATCGATCAGCGCCCCATCATAGCCCAGCCCGTTGAGTTTATTAAGCGTTGTCCTGAATGCGGCACCCCTTTGGTCCGCTACGAGGGCGAGGCTGCGTGGTATTGTCCAAATGATAGCGGTTGTCCGCCACAAATCAAGGGTCGTATCGAGCACTTTATTGCCCGCAAGGCAATGAATATTGATTCTCTGGGGCCAGAAACGGTAGATGATTATTATCGCCACGGATTGATACATAACATTGCCGACTTGTATGATATCGACGTACAGCAGATTAATGGTGATGGTAGCAGAACCAAGTCAGCCCAGCGTATTGTGAACGGCATTGCCGCCTCGAAAGAGGTACCTTTCGAGCGCGTGGTATTTGCTCTTGGCATCCGCTTTGTGGGCGAGACTTCGGCCAAGCTATTGGCACGCCACTTTAAGAATATCGATGCGCTGATGAATGCCGGCATTGAGGAGTTGCAGGAGATTGAGGGTATAGGCGAGGTGATGGCCAAGAGTATTATCACCTACTTCCATAACGAGGAGAACCTGAAGATTGTGGAGCGACTGAGAGGTTATGGTTTGCAGATGGAACTATCTGAGGCTCAGACGGCTAACATATCTGATAAGCTTGCAGGGCAAAGCATTGTGATTAGTGGTGTGTTTACCCATCACAGTCGTGATGAGTACAAGATCATCATCGAGCAGAATGGTGGTAAAAACGTAGGTAGCATCAGCAGTAAAACATCGTTTATACTGGCTGGCGAGAATATGGGACCATCAAAACTGCAGAAAGCAGAGAAGCTGGGAATTAAAATTATGAGCGAGGAGGAATTCCTAGAGATGATAGGTTAATCCTCATCCCAATAACTGATAGTGCGCGTCTGGACTACTTCGATGGTCTGGGCGCGCTGTCCTTTCAGCCAGTTGGTAATGTGCAGCTGGTTGCGAGTCCAGTTATCGTTGTCGTCGCGCTCCTGTATGTCGTATTTCATCGTTACGCTCATAATGCACTCGTTGGTCTTGTCAAAAGCTTTCTGACTCTGCTGAACCATCTCGCCATCATCGTTCCACTTGTATTCGGTAACCAGTTTCAAGCCCGAAACAGTATTGGTCTGGATGGTACGCTTCAGATTGCCCTCATCATTATACTCGTAGGCAATCAACTTTTTCTCGCCCCCATCGGTGGTAGCTGCTGAGATCAGATAGCCCACCTGATTATACTTTCGATCAGTGAGTTCAGTTGACTCGATCTTTCCCATCTCATCGAAATGCTCAATGGGATTCTCGGCCACAGGATTCTCAGTGATCACCTCCTGCACAAAGCCCTTCAGTCCCATATTCGACACATCTTTATAATATGGGGCCATATTCAAATAATAGTAGGTGATGGAGTGTGAGCCATTCTCGTGGAGAGTAATGCTCTGACGGATATAGCCGTATTCGGTCAGGATATAGAGCGAACCATCGCCTTTGGCCTTAAAGTTGCCCCACTCGCGCTGCAGCTTACCCAACAGATACTTCTGATTACGCTCGTAAAGTTCGCGGGTACGATAAGGACCACATGTAACAGTAGCCTCGCTCAGCAGTTTGGTTTTATCGTTTACCGTGACCTCAAGGCGGGCATCCTTAATACCATAAAAGTCGCCCGTAAAGTGATAGGTACCCTCTTCTTCGTCGTCGTTCTCAACAGGTACAAATCCCACACTTTTAAGTGCAGGTATAAACGCCGAATCGGTACCCTCCAAAGGTGCATCCATCATGGTGATACACTTAGGATCATAGATGGCTTGAGCACAAACCATCAGCGACGTCATAAACGATACAACCAATAATGCTATCCTATTCATATCAGTTGCAAAAGTAAGTAGAAAAAGCGAAATCGCCAAATAATCAGTAAAATTTAACCATTCATTATACCATTATTGTTTTAACTTGCGGCCATCATACATTACAAGTTCTTTTTCATAGTGTGTGTAATGCTTTATACAAATAAATTCCTGTAATGATAAATATCATGATATCTGTGAGGGGCTGAGCCAAAAACACACCTGCATCCGCATGCCCGGTAAGCAGTTGCGGCAACAGCCATACCATAGGGAGTAAAAGTAGCAGCGTACGAGACAGACCGAGCCAGAATGTAACTGCGGGACGGTTCATAGCCTGAAGGGTGCTCTGACAGGCAAACTGCAGGGTGGCCACGAAAAATACCACGAACGACAGACGGACCATAGGCACGGCATAGTCGGTCATGGCCCCATCCCCAATGGTCAGCTGCACAATGGGGTTGGTACACAGCATCATCAACAGCCACACCACTACCGACCACACCAAGGTGACCTTCATCAGCAGCCTGACATTCTCGCGCACTCGGTCCAAACGATTGGCACCGAGGTTATAGCTCGTTATCGCCTGCACACCAAAGGCTATGCCATAGAAAGGGAAGTAGAAAAAGTTGTAGAGCATGATGACCAGTGCCATCGTCCCTACACCTACATCGCCAACCATGGTGTAGAGCGTCTGGTTATAGATGCCCATCTGCACCGTCTCGGCCAGCATCATCACCATCGGCGTCACACCGAGGGCCAGACAAGGGGCAATCAAATCCCATCTCAGTCGGAAGTTTGTGCGTAGCAGTCGGATGTCGCCACGACGCATCAGACAAGCGATGGCCAGCACTGCCGCCGCTGTCTCGGCAATGGTGGTAGCCCAGGCTGCACCAGCCAGTCCCATGTTGAAGCCGAACATGAGCAGCGGGTCAAGTACCATGTTCAATATGATGCCCGAACCGAGCACCATGCCCGCCTCTGTGCTGCGCCCTTGTGCCAATAAAAACGGTGCCAATCCTCCCGACACGATGCAGAGGGCATTGCCAGGGGTGGAGATTCGCAGATAGAGTTCTGACAGTGCCGCCGTCTGGTCACTACCACCAAAGAGTCTTACCAGCGGACTGCACTGCCACTCTATCACGCCGCACACCAACACTGCCAGCAACATATCAAACAGGAAGAAACTCCCTAAGGTCTGTTCGGCACGTTGGCGGTTGCCTTGCCCTAAATGATAGCCCACCTGCGGTGCAATGCCCGTACCCACCAGTTCGGACAGTGCCATCATCATATATATGATAGGTACACACACAGCCGAGGCCGTGAAAGCCAACTGCCCGACATCGGGGATATGGGCTATCCAGATACGGTCGATGACATTGTCAAGCCACACCAACAGTTGTTGCAGCATCACGGGGACGGCCATTGACCAGAATAACCCTCTCACGGGTTCGGTTTCAAGACGTTTGCCAGACATTGAATCTTTAGAAATAGCACATGATGTTCTTTTTGAACTCTTCTACACTGAAAGGCTGCTCCTCTACCTCGAAGGTAAGACCTATCTGATTGAGCAAGGCATCAATGGCATCAGGCATGAGCTGCGACAGTTCTGTCATGGTGTGAGGGTGGTCGGTGCTGGCGGCATCAAGCAGCCGGTAGGCTATCCATGCTCCTGTGGCCGTCTGCCAACAAACAGCATTGCAGCCGTATCGCTTCCAGGTGGTCTGGTTGTCCACCACACTCTTCACCCAGTAGAGCCTTTCTTTTGTGTCCCAGAAAAGTATGCCCGCCTGATCCTCGCCTTTCAGACAATGGGGCACGGGGATAGAAAGCAACTCTTCATCGGTGATGTCGGCACCCCGTTCCAGAAGATACTGCTGCATGCCTCGTGGGGCCTGATAGATATTAGCCGTGCCCAGCAGGTTCTCGTCGCTATGCAGCATAGAGAGCAGTTCCTCATGGGGTACGGGCAGATAATGGCGCACGCCGCCATGATAGGTAAGGCGTATGGTGCCACATTCTTCTTCCAATTGCTGTGTCACATCAATAACGTTCTGTCTAGTTCCAACCACCAATTCGGCGCGGCAACTCTCCTCGGCATACATGAATGGCGACCAGGTGCCAAAGACCTCATATTCATCACTAACAGAATCGTCGTGCTCCAGTTCGAAGGCATAGTGTGGCCCCTGTGGCTTGTATTGCTGATAGACGTGTTCGAGGATGCCAGGATTAATACCAAATCCGAACATGACATGGCTGTGCGTAGGCCAGCACAATATCCGCTTCATTTCCTCTATATAGTCAGGTATAGATACGACATTATCCGTATCTATGCCGTCCGCAAAGCCAGCCACGTCAACACAGTCAAGGCCGTAGTCTATGCACATACGAGCAATCTCTATGCTGTTGGCCAGCGAAGTATTGACCACCACATCGAACTCGTCGTGGTGGCGGGGCAGAAAGTCGAAAACGTCTTGTCCATCTTTCAAGTCACAAATAGTCAGTTTAAAACTATCTTGCGGCTCCTGCTCATTCATGATTTTTTCAAAGGCCTTGGCTATATTACCATAGCCAGCTAATAATATTCGTTTCATAGAGTGCTAATTACTAAAAATATGAGAATAAATTAAAAATAGCGCATGATATTCTTTTTGAACTCTTCTACACAGAAAGGCTGCTCCTCTACCTCGAAGGTAAGACCTATCTGATTGAGCAAGGCATCAATAGCATCTGGCATGAGTTGTGACAGTTCAGTCATGGTGTGAGGGTGCTCGGTGCTGACGGCATCGAGCAGTCGGTAAGCAATCCAAGCTCCAGTAGCTGTCTGCCAACAAACAGCATTGCAGCCGTATCGCTTCCAGGTGGTTTGATTTTCCATCACATTCTTTACCCAGTAGAGTCGTTCTTTCGTGTCCCAGAAAAGCATACCCACATGATCATCACCTTTCAGGCAGTGGGGCACGGGAATCTGGAGAAACTCCTCAACTGTCATTTCAGCACCATGGTCCAGAAAGCATTGCTGCATTCCTCGTGGGGCCTGAAAGAGATAGGCAGATCCGAGCAGGTTCTCGTCGCTGTGCAGCATAGACATCAGCTCTTCATGAGGTATAGGGAGGTACTGGCGCTGCTCGCCGTGATAGGTGAGGCGCATAGCGCCACCATCATCCTTCAACTGCTGCGTAATGTAACGGATATCATTTTTGTTAATCACGACCAACTCTGCACGACAACTCTCCTCGGCATACATGTAGGGTGACCAGGTGCCAAAGACCTCATATTCATCACTGACAGCATCGTCGTGCTCCAGTTCGAAGGCATAGTGAGGCCCTTGTGGCTTGTATTTCTGATAGACGTGTTCGAGGATACCGGGATTGATGCCAAAGCCACACATGATGTGACTGCGAGTTGGACATTTCAGCAACGGATCCAAAGCGAACAGGAAGTCCACCGCCGTAGTGCCATCACCCATACCTTCATCTACGCCCATGTCGATATAGTCCAGACCATAGTCTATGCACATCCGTGTAACGTCGATGGTTTCGGCCTGAGAAGTGTTAAACACTATGTCAAACTCATCATGGTGTTCTGGCAGATAAGTGAGAATGTCTTGACCATCCTTCAAGTCACAGGTTGTCAGCGTATAGCTACCACTTGGTTCCTGCTCGGCCATGATTTGTTGAAACGCATGAGCGATATTACCATAGCCTGCTAATAAAATTCGTTTCATTTCTTCTTTGGGATAATATTGTTAAGTTTTTCATTCTGGTCGCCAACAAGCAAGAGAGCCATCTGGCCGGTGATTCCCGACATGATGTCTATCTGTTCTTGAGTATATAGGGCACTGCTACAGTCGGTAAACACCTCGTAGAGATCTTCACGACGAGTGATGTAGGTCGATGAGTGCTCGCCGGTGAATGATGGATCTATATGATAGGTGTTCCACAGTTTGCCGTCGATATTGATATATTCTGGGATATCGGCGGCATTATACCCTATCTCCGTAGCATCACCATCGATACCATCGATACCAAGGTCGCGCAGCAGATGATATTCAGGGTAGATGCGGTAGCGCATGGAACAGAAGATTTCTCTGTGTGTCTGGCTAAGCAGTTCGGCCACGGTCTGGTTCGGATCCGTATCGATGACGATAGGCAGACTGCATAGATACTGGCCATAAACATGGTCGGTGAGTCGCCGGTCGCTACGACCATGATTGAAAGTATAAAATACCACGCGCGTCTCACCCGACATATAGGCTAATGCTATGGCGTAGGCCGCATAGAAAACGGTGGTAGGCGTTTGACCTATGCGCTGGCAGCCTTCATCGATGATAGTGGCAGACACCATGGGATGCGAACTGATGGCAGGCCCCAACGGGTTGTCGGTCTCACGACAATAGTCAGTCATTTGCAGGCCCTCGAACTTCTTCAAATAGTATTCTTTTGCACGGCGATAGGCATCACTGTTGTAAGAAGCAATCTCGCGGTAGGTCATTTCAGCAGCGATGTCACCCTGTTGGTAGAGGGGAATACCTTGCACTGCCTCTTCAAAAGCATTCCAAAGTGCCCTTTGGGATATGCCGTCGAAGAAGAGATGAAAGTTCTCCAAGATGACGTAGATCTGACTGTCAGTCTCCACAAGATAAAGACGCACACAAGCCTCGTTGAAAACATCAAACGGCTTTGTAAACGTGGGTTGTGCCGCTTCCCATTCCGCATCACTCATGCGGAGGTAGTGTACGTTGTTGGGCATCTGCCAGTCCTCGCAAATCATGATATCGTCACCCTGACGCACAAGGTGTATATGGAGATAGCGCTGCTCGTCGAGCATATTTTGCATGGCTCGCAGGAACCTTTGCGCTGATGATCGTTCGAAAGGCATGCATACGGTGACATTGTGCTGCGTCAGTTTTGGGTCTTCCAAAAACTCATCATAGGCCTCCCATTGAATGGCGCTCAATGGGTAAGTAATACTTTCTTTCATATCTTTCATTATTGGTTAAATATTATTGTTAGTCCATGCCTCCACCTAATGCTTTATAAAGCTGGATGTGGGCATCTATCATTTCATAACGATGGGCCAGCAACTGCAGACGGGCTTCGAGCAGAGCCTGGCGGGCCAGAAGCACCTGCAGGTAGTTCACGTCCTCGTCGTACTGCATGCGCAACTTTGAGGCATCAGCAATATGAGACAGTTTCTTCACCTGCTGCTCACTGAGACTGATGGCTCGACGTGCATATTGCTCGGTGGCCATGATGTCGTTCACCTCCCGACCAGCCTCCAACACCGTCTGACGGAAAGTCACCTTTGCCGCCTCCTGCTCTGCCTTGGCGCGCTGCACCTCTGCCCTCAGCCGGCCTCCCGCAAAGAGGGGCTGCGTCAGCGAGCCTAAAGCATTCATCAGCAGTCCGGCAGGACTGACTATCTCGCCCACATCATTTGTCCACCCGATACTGCCCGAGAGCGACAGAGAGGGATAGAGTGCGGCGCGTGCCTCATTGGTGGCATAGAAGGCTGCCTTCAGTGCGGCCTCGGCCTGACGGACGTCTGGACGACGTGCCAGGGCCTGGATGCTGACCGACGGGATGCTGTCGATAGTAAGGCACGATGCGCTCAGCGAGTCGCGGTCGATGTGCTGACAGGGACGGCCCAGCGCGGCACACAGGGCATTCTCGGCTTGACGTAATTGTAGCAGAAGTTCCTCAAGTGTAGCCTCTGCTTCGAGTTTGGCGGCCTCTGACTGGTCAACATCGTCGCTGGTAGCCTCACCAACCTCCAGCAGGACGCGCTGCGTGGCGATGCTCTCCGTCCAACTGTCGATGATGCTGCGGGTGTCGGCTATCTGTGCATCGTACATTTCCAGTTGGTAGTAGGCGGTTGCCACGGTGGCTATGAGTTCGGTACGCACAGCCTGCTCATAGGCCATCTGTTCCTCGACGGTGGCAGCAGCAGCACGCTTGGCATTGCGCATACGGCCAAAGGCATCAATCTCCCAACTGGCCTCTGCACCGATGTTATAGCCCGAGGATGTCTCAGTGAAGTCACTGTTCTTAAACCGTGATTTGCTTTTGCTGGCTGCCAGCCCTATGGAGGGAAACAGTTCGCCCTTGGCACTGCGCAGGGCAGCTTTGGCAGCCTGCACTTGCAGATGGGCGGTCTGGAGATCGCTGTTGTGCAGGAGTGCCTCTTCGATAAGTGCGGCGACCTTCGGCTCGGTAAAAACCTCGCGCCAGTCGGCGGGCAAGTTGCCAGCCAAGCTGTCAGCTGCGGATGCGCCTATAGCGCTAAGTTGTTTTTTCAGCACATCGGTAGCCGTAGAGTCAGAGTGATACGATGAGTAAGTCTTACAGCTCGACAGCAGGCAGACGACTGCCAGTATAGACAGTGTAGTCGTTACCGAGTGTGTTTTGATTTTTTCTTCCAGCGTCTGGAAGAAGATGAAGAATACGGGTACAAAGAGTAACAAGGCCAGTGTGCCCACCAGCATACCACCAACCACACACAGTCCCAGCGTGACATTACCCATGGCACCTGCCCCACGCTCAAAAATCATAGGCATCAGGCCCACGATAAGCGTCAGGGCGGTCATCAGGATGGGGCGCAGGCGTGCTTTGGCAGCAGTGAGAGCGGCATCGGCTATGCTCATTCCCTCGCGGCGACGCTCACAGGCATACTCCGTAATCAGGATAGCGGTCTTGGCAATCAGGCCGATGAGCATGATGATGCCCACCTGCATATAGATGTTGTTCTCCAGTTCTACCAGGTTGATGAACACGAAACTGCCGAGCAGCCCGAAGGGCACGCTGAGCATGACGGCCATGGGAATGAGCAGACTCTCGTAGAGACAGCAGAGCACGATGAACACGAGCAGCAGACTGATGACAAACACCCAGGCTGTGGACGACGTAGAGGCAGCCTCCTCGCGGGCCGTGCCGGTGTACTCATAGCCATAGCCCTGGGGCAGCGTCGCGGCCGACACCTCGCTCACGGCATTGATGACATCGCCCGAAGTGTAGCCCTCGGCAGGTGTCAGTTCTACGTTGATGCCTAAAAAAAGGTTGAAGCGGTTGAGCGACTGGAGACCATAGGTCTTCTTCAGCGTGATAAGTTCGGTGATTGGCGTGTAGCCGCCCTTCTCCGTGACGACATAAATGTTGTTCAGGTCGTCCTTATTCATGCGCAGTCTAGGATCAGTCTGCAACATGACGTGGTAGAGTTTTCCAAAACTGTTGAACTGCGAGGCATAGTTACTGCCTATATAGCCGTTGAGCACGCTGAGCACGGAAGCAGACTCGATGCCATAGCGCTTACACAGCGAAGCATTCACCGTGACAGTGTATTGCGGATAGTTCACCTCGTAGGGCGAATAGACTTCTTCTATCTCTGGCCGCGCTTCCAGTGCCTTCATGAAGTTGTCGGCCACGCCCTTGAGCTTGGTGACGGAGCCACCGCCATAGTCCTCAACATACAATTCCACGCTGTTGCTATAGCTATAGCCAAAGACAGTGGGGAGCAGGAACACGAACATCGAACCGCTCTTCACCTGATGGGTGGCACCCTCTATGCGGTCGTAGATGCTGAAGATGTCGTGACCGTCGTCCTGGCGGTCGTCCCAATGCTTCAGGCGCCCCATCACCAGTCCGGTGTTAGGACCATCGCCACCCAAGATATTCCAGCCTGCTACCGAACCGACGCCACGCATATCGGGGTCGTTCTCCAGAACTTTCGACATCTCATGAACCGTCTTTTTCGTCTGTGCCAAGGTAGAACCCGACGGTGTGGTGATATCTACAAAGATAATCCCGGTGTCCTCGTCGGGCACCAAACCTGTGGGCGTGCTGTAGAGCATCCAGGCCAGCAGGACGATGCTGACAACCGTCAGTGAACCCACAAGCCAGCGACGACGCATGAACCATCCCAATGCACGACTGTATTTACTGAGCAAGGCATTGAAAGCCTTGTTGTAGGCTTGACGAAAACGCACCGACCAGGAGGCTGTCTGCAGTTCTGCTTCCAGAGAGCGGGGTTTCATCAGCAGCGCACACAGTGCCGGACAGAGCGTCAGGGCACAGAAAGTAGAAATGGCCACGGCCACGGCCATCGTCAAACCGAACTGCCGGTAATAGGCACCGCTGAGACCGCCCATGAAAGCAGCTGGGATGAACACACACATGAAGACAATGGTGGTGGTGATAATGGCTGTAGAAATGTTGTGCATCGCCTGGTGGGTGGCCTTCTTGGCAGTTGTCGTCGGGTCTTCCAGTTTCTCCTGCACCGCCTCCACCACGACGATGGCATCATCGACCACAGTACCGATGACCAGCACCAGTGCGAAGAGAGTGATGAGGTTGAGCGTGAAGCCAACCATATACATGAAGGCAAAGGTGCCCACGAGCGAGACAACAATGCTCACCGACGGAATGATGGTGGCACGCCAGTTCTGCAGGAACAGCAGCACCACGAGAATGACGAGCAGCAGGGCCTCGAGCAGCGTCTTATAGACCGCGTTCATCGAGGCGTCGAGGAAGTCGTTGGTGTCCAAGAGCACTCGGAACTCCAGTCCTGCCGGCAAGTGTGGCTTCAGCTCATCCATGAGCCTGTCTATCTCATTGTTTACTCGTTGCGCATTAGCACCGGTGGCAGGGGTAATGATGGCAATAGTGCCATTGTGGGAGTTCACCCAACTGTCGCAGGCATAAGTTACGGTGCCCAATTCCACGCGTGCCACATCGCTGAGATGCAAGTCATTAAAGTCATCAGTCCTTAAGACAATATCCTCAAACTCTTGTTGGTTTTCCAAGCGCCCCCTATATACCAGCGTGTACTGGTAGGTTCCATTTGAATCCTCTCCCAGCGTGCCAATGGCAGCCTCGACGTTCTGACCTTCCAGGGCATTGACAATATCTTCCGGATTCAGTTGGTACTGAGCCATCTTCTTCGGGTCCATCCAGATGCGCATGCCATAGACATTGCCCATCAGCTGGATGTTGCCCACCCCATTAATGCGCTGCAGGCGCGGCTGCACGTTGATGTTGAAATAGTTGGTGATAAAGGCATTATCGTAGCGGTTGTCGGGACATTCCAAAGCAATGATGCGGAGCATGCCCTGCTCCTCCTTCTCCACCTGCACGCCCAGATTCAGCACCTCGGCTGGCAGGTAGCCCTTGGCCTCCTCCACACGGTTTTTTACGCGTATCTGTGCCAGATCGGGGTCGGTGCCGGGACGGAAGGTGACGTTGACGGTGGCCATACCACTGCTGGTTGACGACGACGTGATATACTCCATACCCTCCACGCCGTTGACAGCCTCCTCAAGGGGGGTGATGACACTCTTCATGACAGCCTCGGCACTGGCTCCGGTATATTCCGTACTGATGGTGACCACGGGCGGAGCTACATTTGGGAACTGCTCTACGGGCAGATTGACATAACCCACGATGCCGGCCAGTAGGACAAGCACCGAAAGGGCGCAGGCGAAGATGGGACGAGTGATAAAGAAACGACTGATCATGATGGATTTCCTCCTTTCTTAACTTTCTTTTCTGTTACCTCCATTCCGTTCTCCACGAATCCGGCTCCCTCGGCAATGATGACATCGCCAGGTTCCAAGCCGCTGGTCACCACAAAGTTTTGTCCGTCGTTATAAGGAAGGATGGTCACCTCGGTTTCCACTGCCTTTCCATCGACCACTTTATATACAATATATTTATTGTGGATATCAACGGCAGCTTCCTGCGGAATGACTATGACCTTGTGTCTGACATAGGGTAGTTCGATATAGCCGTTACTGCCGTTACGGAAGATTTCTGTGGAATTATGAAACGTAGCACGTATATAAGTGCTACCATTGTCCTGTTCAACGATTCCGCTGATGGCATCAATATGTCCCTTTTCCTCAAACTGATAGTCCCAGTTGGTATAAAGCGTGACGGGTGGCAGCTTTTCAAGAAGTTCGTCGGTGGAGTTACAGTTGAAGTCCTGAAGAAGTTCAGAGAGTGCCTTCTCAGAGAGTGCGCCGTATGCACGAAGGTATTTATTGTCTGAAAAGATGACCATGTATAGTTCGCCGTCGGGTTCAACAAGTTCACCCACACGGTATTCAATCATGCCTATGACACCGTCTGCAGGACTACAGACAGTGGTGTAGCCCAGTTGGATGCGCGCAGATTCCAACTCAGCCTGTGCCGCTTCCACCTGTGCGTAGGCTTCTTCCTTGGCATGACGGGCTCGAAGCAGGTCGGACTCTCCCACCATCTGTTGAGCATAGAGTTTCTCCTTGCCATCTAAGTTCAACTGGGCAGATGAGAGTGCAGCGCGAGCTGTCCCCACCTGAGCCTTGGCAGCATCAACGGCAGCAATATAAGGGCTTTGGTCGATGACGAATAGCGGCTGACCTTTCTTTACATGAGCACCTTCGTTTACTAAAATCTTAGCAAGCCGTCCACTGACAAGAGGGCGAACCTGTATATTATACACACCTTCCATCTTCACAGAAAAGTTGCGATTCAGGGTAATGTCTTGCCGCTGCACACGCAACAGGCGGTAGCAATCCTTCGCCGTCGGTGTGGTCTCTTCACCACAGTTGGTGCAGAGTATCGACAGAGTCAGCGCGGTAACTATATATATAATATGGTGCAATCTTTGACGCATAACAGATTGTATTTAAAGTTTCTTCTTTCCTGTTTCCTGGGCCACAGCCATTCCATCAGTCACCATCCCGGCATTCTCGGCTATGATGACATCGCCGTCATTCAGTCCACTGGTCACCACATAGTGCTCATCGTTAGCAGAAAGGCCCTTCACCTCGGTAGAGACGGCCTTGCCATCAACGATACGATAAACAAAACATTTGTCCTGAATGTGGATAGTGGCCTCCTGCGGTATGACAAAGACCCCGTGCCTTGTGGTTGGCAGCCCTACATATCCGTTGCTGCCGTTGCGGAACATCTCCGAAGGGTTGTCGAACGAAGCCCTAAGGAGGACTGAACCTGTCAAGACGTCTGCTTCACCGCTAACGGCATCGAAGTGCCCTTTCTGCGGAAGTTCTTCACCCCAGGTAGTATAGAGCGAGACAGGAGGCAACTTTTTCAGCAGTTCGTCGGAAGTGCTGCAGTCATACTCCTCGAATAGGTTCATGAGCAATTTCTCTGACAACGTGATATAAGCATAAATCTGCTTGTTGGCCGCTATGGTGGCGATAGACAGTGTGCTGGTAGGGAACACGACATCGCCTTCGGTGAAATTCATGATACTGATGGTTCCGTCAACAGGACTGTAGATAGTAGTATAGTCCAGGTTGGAACGCGCAGCCGCCAGTTCCGCCTGAGCAGCCTCGAGTTGGGCCGCGGCTTCCTCTTTGGCATGACGCGCCCTACGCAGGTCAAACTCGCCCACCATCTGCTGCTCATAGAGCTTCTCTTTGCCATCTAAGTTCAATTGTGCCGTAGAGAGTGCGGCGCGGGCTGTCCCCACCTGGGCTTTAGCGGCATTGACTGCGGCGATGTAGGGAGCCTGGTCGATGATGAAGAGCGGCTGACCTTTCTTCACACGAGCACCTTCCTTCACGCAAACCGTCTTCAATGTCCCACCAATAAGGGCATTCACATTGATGTTCTCTTTGCTTTCTATGTTTGACATGAACTGGCGCATCTGGGTAAAGTCCTGCCGTTTCACGCACAGCGTCTTATAGGCGTCAGACGCAGTACTAACAGTTCCTTCTTTGCAGCTTACGAGCGCAAGAAGTGCACATAAAGCAACGGAGCCAAGGATATAACTACGGTATGTTTCTATAAGCATAAGCATCAAATCAATACTCGGTTAGTTCTAATAATATATTATTTTAGGTTCATAAACTTGGTATCAAAGATACTCCAAAAAAACGAATCTACCGCGTTAGAAAAGCTTACTGCAAAGGATTTTATCAAATTTAAAACGTTTTTCACAGATTTTAAGAGCATTCACTCGTTAATCTTCTAAAATCGCTTTGATATGTCAGCACTTTTTCATAACTTTGCACCCATGAAAAAGGGACTGGTACTTGAAGGAGGCGCTATGCGCGGGCTTTTCACGGCTGGCATCATCGATGTGATGATGGAGGCTAAGATAGAGCCCGACGGACTGATTGGTGTTTCGGCTGGTGCTGCTTTTGGTTGTAATTATAAAAGTCGCCAGATAGGGCGAGCCATACGCTACAACAAGGCGTTTGCCCACGACAGCAGATTCTGTTCGTGGCAGTCGCTGCTGAAATCGGGCGATCTCTACAATGCCGAGTTCGGCTACCATGTGATCCCTACCAAATATGACGTGTTTGACAATGCGGCCTACGATGCCAACCCCATGGAGTTCATCGCCGTTTGCACGGATGTCGAGACGGGTAAGGCGGTATATAAGAGTCTGCCGAAAGTGACACCCACCACCTACGACTGGATTCGTGCCTCGGCCTCAATGCCTTTGGTATCGAAAGTGGTTGAGTTGGAAGGCATGAAGGTGCTGGATGGCGGTGTGGCCGACTCGATACCACTAGAGTATTTTGAAAGTATCGGCTACGAAAAGAATCTGGTGATACTCACCCAGCCAGACGGCTACGTGAAGGAGCACAACAAGCTGATGCCGCTGATGCGCATAGCGCTCAGAAAATATCCGAAGATGATAGAGGCGATGGACCAGCGACACGTGATGTACAACCAGCAGCTATCGTATGTGTATCAGGCAGAATCAACGGGCCGTGCACTGGTGATCCGCCCTGACAAGAAACTGCCCATCGGACATATTTCGCATAACCCCGACGAAATGCAGCGTGTTTACGATATTGGCCGCAAAACAGGCATGAAATACATAGAACGAATTAAAGCATTTTATAGATGAGAATAGATATTATAACCGTACTGCCAGCGATGTTGGAAGGCTTTGTACACGAGTCGATTCTGGCAAGAGCAGAGAAGAAGGGACTGGCAGAAATCCGTTTGCACAACCTGAGAGACTACACTCTGGATAAATGGCGCCGCGTGGATGATTACCCATACGGCGGCAGCGCAGGCATGGTGATGCAGTGCGAGCCTATCGATCGTTGTATTACAGCCCTGAAGGCCGAGCGTGACTATGATGAAGTGATATTCACCTCGCCCGACGGTGAGCGTTTCGACCAGCACATGGCCAACGACCTCTCCATGAAGGGCAACCTGATCATATTGGCCGGCCACTATAAAGGTATCGACCAGCGTATTCGTGAGCATCTGATTACCAAGGAGATTTCGATTGGCGACTTTGTGCTAACGGGTGGTGAACTGGTAGCAGCCATGATTGCTGATGCCATCGTGAGAGTGGTGCCTGGCGTGATTGGCGACGAGCAGAGTGCACTCTCCGACTGCTTCCAGGATGATATTCTGGCAGCACCTATCTACACCCGTCCGGCTGACTACAAGGGTTGGAAAGTGCCCGAGATACTGCTGAGCGGTAACGAAGCAAAAATACGCGAATGGGAATTTGAACAGGCCATGGAGCGTACACGCCGTCTCCGTCCCGACTTGCTGAAAGAGAAATAAAAAAAATGGTGCTCGATTTGAGCACCATTTTTGTTTTTATTTTGCGAAGCGTTCGGCTTGTGAGCGAATCAGCTCGGCATCGTTAAAGTAATCGATACGCATGGCTTTGCGAACCTCGTCCATGGTCTGGGCGCCTACCTCGCGGGCCTGCTCGGTACCTTTCTTCAGAATATTGTAAATCTCTGGGATATCCTTCTCAAACTCTGCACGACGCAGGCGCATTGGCTCCAGGAACTGGTTGAGCACCTGATTCAGGAACTTCTTGCACTTCATGTCGCCCAGACCGCCACGACGGTAGTGATCCTTCAGCT
>JAEEGK010010331.1_pt1 | contig 21558 bp, 13 predicted proteins | sample 8958771 | NCBI WGS metagenome assembly JAEEGK01 (sample SAMN16246547, study PRJNA631951) | gut metagenome | biome: gut microbiome; feature: rumen; material: SC-attached | host: Bos | place: Iran: Karaj | collected 2018-10 | reverse complement strand
AAAAAATTTCTATTTTATTCATAAAAAATTTTTTAATTAATAGAAGATGGGATATTTGGTTAAAATTATGATTTTGAATTTAAATAAACAATTTAACAAAAAAACATTTAAACAAATATTTCTTTATTTAAATTTACACTATAATTATATAAATAATTATCTAAATTAATATATAAAAAAGTATGGTAAATTATTCATTGTTGGAAATAATATATTTTTTGTCATTGAATTATTTATTTTTTAATTAAAATTACATTTAAATCTTTTAAGTAAAATCTCCTTTCAAAAAGAATTAATTTTTTTGAAGGAAGAAAAAATTAATTAAAAGATTACCTGAGATATAATTCCTTTCAACTAAAATAATTTTCAAATAATATAAAAAATTCTCTTTAAAACATAAAAATTAAAAAAATAAAATAAATATATAACTTTTAGTTAATATATGGAATAAAACAGAAATTTTTCTTTTTAAAATTTATAAATTAATTGAAGAATAAATTAATTTAAAACTTTAATAGTATTTAATTATTATAATTTCTTAAATTTTTATTGATTATTTTTTGGGAGTATTTAATTAAAATTCTTTTGAATCCTTTTAATTTTTTTAAATAAATGTAAATATAAATAGAACAATTTAACAAATTAAAATCTTTTTATAAAAAATAACAAAAAAAAATGTCAAATCCAGAAACAATACGTTCATTTACTAACGATTCAGAAGCAATAGTAAAAAACATAATAGAAAAATTAATATCATTAACAATATCTACATCAGATAATTCAACAATATATAAAAAAATTCCAGATTATTGTTTTGAAAGATTAAAGAGAACATTAGTTTCATTTTGTGAATTAAAATATATGACATATGATAGAGATGATGGCCCTATTCCAAAAGAAGTAAGTTTAAATCCTGCTAAAAGTGCAAATGAAAATTTAGATATATCTAAATTATCTGAATTTAAAAATAGTATATTGGATAAATCTCTTCATTTAAATAAAACTTTATTAGAAAAAAAAATAAATGAATCCTTTTTAAATTGTTCAAAAGAAAATAACGATTTATTCGTAAATAACAAAAAAGAAAATAAAGAAAAAATACCTTTTAATGATAATAATATAGAAAAAATAAATAAATTAGAAATCCAAAGTAACAACGAGAGTCAAATTGAAAATAATATATTATCAATTGAATATGAAAATGATACAAAAAATAAATTTTATAATAATTATTATTTAGGAACAAATTTTTGGGAAATTCTTCCTCAACCAAAACCAATTAAGACAGATAGAGATGCTTCAACAATGATAAAATTTAATAATAATATAATAATGGACCCTGAAAAAGTTCATAAAGAAATTCATGAACAAAATAAGAAAAAAAGAAAAAAAACAGGGAAAAAAACAGTATTAAAAAAAGAAGAAAAAATAGATATTAAAAAACCTAAAATTCTTGCTTTACCAATTGAAGCTCATGATATTCCAATTGAACAATTTCCAAATTTAATGGAAGGTGAAGAATTGAATATTCTAAGAGAAGAAAGAAAAAATGAAATTTATTTAAAAAAATTAGAAGAATTAAAAAGAATTCAAAAAGAAGAAGAAAGATTACAGAAAGAGAGAGAAAAACAAGATAAAATACGAGATATGCAAATGAAGCAAATAACAGTAGATATTAATGGTAATATAGTTCATATAAGACCTTTGAATATGGATCATTTAATAAGTGAATTTACTACAGCAAATGCAAATCAAAAAGAAGTAGATAAAATAAAAGGTGAAGAACCTACTTATACAAAATCAAAAATAACAATAGAAAAAAACCCAAATACTTCAGGAGTAATACAAGATATTAATGCAAAGAAAACAAAGGAAAAAAAAGATATATTTTCAGGTAAAAAAAAAGGTAATTTAAATAATTCATCAATATTAAAAGGGAAACCTCCTTTAGAAGAAAACAATAATAACAATAAACAAGCAAATCAAAAATCTACATTATTAAATCATGATTCTTCATTACCTAAAATATATTCAAAACCTAAATCAAATTCTCAATATGCAGCAGGCTCTAATTTTGAGATAATGAATCCTGAATGTGGAGTTATATTAAAAGAAAATTCTAAATATAAAACTGGAGGAAAAGACTTTTTTAAAAAATATAATAGATATTCAGTTGAAAATTTCGAAAGACAACAAAACAAAACTCAAACTGAAAATTTTTATAGAATAAGAAATGAAGATGTTATGGATGATTTAATTAAGAATGAATTCACTAAAAAAGATATTTCTCCTAAAACTCAACAAGATTTTCACAAAAATTATTTAAATTTAGAACCCAGTGAAATGAATAATACTTTACATTTAAAGACAAAAAATTTGAAAATGGCTTTAAACGCTTTAGATTTGATTTCTGAAAGTGAAGAAAAAGAAAAATTTATTTATACTAAAAATAAACCTGGAGAATTATTTCATAAAAGAGATAATATTAGTAATGATTTAGATGACATGAATAAATTTGCTAAGACTTTAATGGGAAGAGACAATTGGGGAAATGCTGTTTTAAATAATGGAAAAAGAAATTATTATCATATGCCTAAAATTAATAAAGAAATAAATTCTGGAATTAATACTACTAGATTAAGAAGAAAAATTAATCCTTTAAATATTAATTATAGTAATTTTGGTAGGGATAATAATATTTATAATAATAAAATGAGCGTTACTTCCACTAGTGGATTTTTTAAAATGGGAAATAAGAAGAAAAGACCTATAAAATTACCTAAGTTAAAAGAAGAAGATTTTATAAATGCAATAGAAAAAGATGAAGAAAATGAAAAAAAAGGATTTGAAAATTACAAATAATTATTATAAAGAAAAATAATGGTAATAAATATTTTAATATTTCAAAATATAATATTAATATTTAAAAATAATATAAATTTCGAAATTAAGAAATCCAAAAAAACTCTTTATTTTAATCAATAAAAAAGTAAAATAATTTAATTAAAAAAATAAAACAAATAAAACATTATTTAAAAAAATGACCAATGTAAATCAAGAAGATCAAATGTTATATGTATCTTTTAATCAAGATTCTTCATGTTTTGCAATAGGAACTCAGAAAGGATTTAAAATATATTCATCTTATCCATTAAATGATACATATGAAAGAAATTTGGATGGTGGGATAGGAATAGTGGAAATGTTATATAAAAGTAACATATTAGCTTTAGTTGGAGGAGGGAAATGTCCAAAATATAATAAAAATAAAGTAATTATATGGGATGATTATCAAAAAAAAATAATAGCAGAATTAAAATTTACAACAAGTGTAATTAATGTTAAATTAAAAAGAGACAAAATTTTTGTTGTATGTGAGAAAAGAATTTTTATATTTAATTTCCAAAATTATCAAAATATTGATATAATAGACACATATGATAATCCAAAAGGATTAATAGGAATAAATAAAGATGTAAATCAAACAATAGTTTCATTTCCAATATCAATAGATAAAGAAAATACCAAAGGATATATTAAAGTAAAAAATTGTGATAAAGGAAAAGAAATATTAATTCATGCACACGACAGTATAATATCATATATGTCAATAAATAATGAAGGAACAATATTAGCAAGTGCAAGTGATAAAGGAACAATAATTAGAATCCATAGAATATCAGATGGTATATTTTTACAAGAATTTAAAAGAGGAAAAGAAAAAGCTGAAATAAATTATATTTGTTTTGATAATTATGGTAAATTTTTAGCAGCTACAAGTGATAGAGGAACTATTCATATTTGGTCAATGGGAAGTTCGATTAAGAAAATGAAAGAAACTGATGAAATTAAAGGGGATGATAGTATTATGAGTGGAGATAATAATGTTAGTCATGACAATAATAATAATAATAATAATAATAATAATAATTTGATTGTTAATCAAGATGATTTACCTGAGAATAAAAGTTCTATTTTTAAAAGTATTTTTGGGGTTAAAGGAGAATGGAGTTTTGCTCAGGTTAGATTAGAAGAACAAAAATGTATTTGTAGCTTTGATAAAGATAATAATATTATTGTTATTAGTTCTGAAGGAAAATATTATCATGCTAAGTTAAATACTAAAAAAGGAGGAGAATGTGTTATCGATTATACTTCTAGTTTAATGGAAAATGAAAATAAAAATGATAATTAAAATTTTTTTTTTTGTGTTATTTATATTTAAAAAAAATTTTTAATATGTTATTACAACAAAATTATTAATGAAAATATCAAAATTTCCCTAAAATTACATATAATTAAGAAGTTTTTTGTCATTGATAAATAAATATTTATACTATGAATTTTATTTTTTATAGAATTAAATTTTGAAATAATACCAAGATATTTATAAACTTAAAAACATATAATTGTATATATAATACTTTAACTTAAAAGTTTCATTGGTACAATTATATAAATGTTTCTTCCATTATTATTTTCAATAAGCTGGCATTTAAAAATTAACTAAAAAATGTATTTCTTTAAATTAATTTAAATAAACTAAAATTAGCATATTTAAACAATATTTTGATTCTATATAAAAATTAAATCAACCCTTTTCATAAGAAAATTCAATAAAAAACTTCATTAACATGTCTTCCACAAATAAGGATTAGGTGAAGAAAATTTTTTTTTCTCCAAATTATTGAAATGATTAATCATATTTCTATATACAAAATTAACTTGTAATTACTCATATCTTCATTAATTAATATTATAGTAATTTTATTTTAAGATAATAAATATATAAATAAAAAAAAACTTTTATTGATACCCAAAATTAAATAGAAATTAAATATAAAAATATTTAAAGTGATAATTATTTATACAAAATATTCATTCTCCAAAATTTTAATTAAATTTTTTCAGATTAAATATATATAAACTTGAATGTTCGGTAAATTTTTAGTTAAATAAACTTTCATTATTATTTGATAAATCAAATTCACATTTATTCAAATTTTTATACCAATCAGGAATTAAGGGAAAAATAGTTCTATTCTTAAAAAAAATTTTTGGTTTATCATTTAAAAAATCAGGTATTTCAAAATCATTGTTTTTTTCTTCAAAAAAATTTTCGGCATTTATACTAAAGCTTATTTCATCTGTTGAAACATTTGAAATAAAATCTAATTTTTCAATGATATGTTTTTTAATATCCAAATTTTCATCATGAAAATTTTTTTCAAATGTCTCTGATTCCATTTTATAATTAAATTTTATTTAATAAAACTATTAATTGACATCATTGATAAAAAAGTTTTTTTAATATTGAAATTAATTGTTTAATATTATTTTTTATTTTTCTGATTTTTTATAAATAATTTGTTTGATTATCCTTTATTTTACTTTTTTTCTCTTTTTTATTCTTTAGTTTTAAATTTAATAGATTCTTTTTTTTTTTAATCGTAATAAAGAAAAAATGTAAATAATTTAATTAATTTAAAAACTATTTATTAAAATAATTAATAATTATTTTATGAAATCAATAGAACAAAATAAATTTTTAAACCCTTTAGATTAGAACCACAAATGTTATCTCCTCCATTTAATTTTATATGTTATTACTATTATCAAATATAGTATTTTTAAAAGAAATAAATCTTTATAATCATAATTTGTATTATATCAATTTCTGCCATTGAAATTAATTAATTTTATTATATATAATAATAAGATTCATAATGAATTATCTTCCCTTTTTATTTATGTATTGATATGAAATTTTATAATAATTATGACCATAGGAATCAATTCATTAAATTATTTTTAATTATATGTATATTTAATTCGATTTTATTTGATTTATATTAATATATATATTTCTTTCTTAATTTATCTTTTCATTTAATGATAAGAATTAACCAATGGAATTTTTAATTAAAATTCATTTGATATTGTTTCAATCTTTTTTAATGAAATGAAATAGAAAAGACTCTTTTAAACAATTATTTGTTTTTAAGTTTATAATGTTTTTTTATCTAATTGTTTTTTTTTTGAATTGTAATAAATTTTGAAGAAATTTAAGGGAGATAAATTTCATAAAAATAAATAATTTATCTTAAATAAACTTTAATATTTCTTACAAATTTTCACTTTTCTAAATCACTCAATCCTGATTATTTTAGTTTTCTTTTTCTTCATTTAAAAGAATTTTATTTTTTTTTATTACTTTTGATTTTCAAAAATAATTTTCATATTTCTTTTAGCAAAAGAAGTAAAATGAAAAAATTTTATAAAGTATTTCCTTTATTTATCATATTAATTACTAGAATCACAATAAAGACTTTATTTCGAAACAGTAATCTCATCCATTTTTTTAAAAGTAATATTTCTATATTTAATTAAGTTAAACATTGAAATATTAATTATTATTTTTGTTAAATTTAAAACACTTTAACTAAATCAAATTTTAGAAAAACAAAAATAAATAATAAAATCAAAAAAAAAAAATTGGAAAAAATAATGTTTCAATTAAAAAAAAGCAAAATAAATGTCTTCAACAAACTTAAACATAAATAAAATAATATCAGAGAAAAAAAAAAATCCCTTGAACCAAAAATTTGAAAATACCCAAAATATAAATATAAATGAAGAACTGTCAAAAAATTCAGAAGTAAATATATATAATGACACACAAACTTTATATAGTGGAAATTCTTCTTTAGAATTAAGTAGAGATTACAGTAGATTAAGTGAAGAAGCATATCAAATACCAAAAAAAAATAAAAAAGAATCTTTACAATATATAGAAAATTCCCCAAATGGAAGTAAATATTCTCGAAGTTCAAATATATCATATAAAGAAAAATATCATATAGCTTATTCTGGAATTGATAATGATAGAGGAAGTGAAATAACTTGGCATGAAATTGATGTTTCTTCAATAGATGATTTAAAAACTGAAAAGTTATATAAAGAAATTAAAAGATTAAAATTGATTTCAAAAGAAACTACTTTAAATACAATAACAGATGTTTGGTTAAGGGAAGATCAAAAAGTTATTGTTTTTATTACTGATTTATTTGGTATGGGAACTTTAAGACAATATTTAAATAAAATTGATAAGCAAAAATTAAAAGTTATTAAAGGTTGGATTATTACTTTATTAAAGTCTTTAGATTTTTTACATAAATCAAAATTAATTTTCTATGATTTAAATTGTGGAAGAATATTATTTAATGTTACTTTAGGTATTTTAGCTATAAAAGACTTATTTGTTGCTAGTAATGTATTTTATGAATGTTTTAATGAAAAACCTTATGAAATGTTTACTCCAAATTATATGAGTCCCGAATTAATTTCTCAAAATAAAAATTTAAATGAAAAAAGTGATATTTATTCTTTAGGAATGATGATCATTGAAATTATTACTTTAGAAATTCCTTATAGTGAATGTCATAATGAAAAAGAAGTTAAAAATAAAATTTTAAAAGGAGAATTACCTAAAGCTTATTATCGAATTATGAATGAAGAAGTTAAAAAATTTCTTTTAAAATTATTAGCTTATGATCCCAATAAAAGATATAATATTGAAAATTTATTACAAGACCCTTTTTTGAAAATAACTAAAGAAGATTTTAAAATCATTAAAGTCAAAACTATTATGAATAAAAAGAAAAATAGGAAAAGTAATAATGATGAAAATTTGAATTTTAAACATTTTTTTGTTTATAAAGATTTTAAAGAAGATCCTTATAATGAAGAAGGAAAAATGATGAATGATAATAATAATTATGATTATGAACAAAGAGTTATTTATGATGAAAATAATAATAATTATTTAAAATATGAAATAGCATCTAAAAAGAATTATAATGGAATAACAAATAATAATAATAATTCAAATAATATTGAACTTCCAAATAATAATAATTATAATATTATTAATAATAATGATAAAAATATTAATAATGATAGTTCTTCAGAATTGAAAGAATATGAAAATTTAGTTCCTAAAGATGATGATAGTGATAAAATATTATTTAGTGAAAATAATGATGAAGAATTTAAAATAGTTGATGAAAACTATAATGTTCATTTAAAGTTTTTAATTTCTGAAGAAGGTAAAGTTTCTGAAATTCAATTTACATATAATTTATTAAAAGATACTATTGATTCTTTAATGGAAGAAATTAAACATGAATTTAATTTAAACGAAGATAATTTAAATAAAATATATGAAACTTTAAAAAAAGTAAATATTTATTCTAAATTATGTAATGATTTAGAACTTTTACATAATAATTCATTTTAATATAAATTTATTTATATTATATTTATTTAATTATAATTAATTAATTATTATTTTGGTTATTTTGATTTAGTAAAAAATTTTTTATTAAAAATATTTTTTTAAGAAAATGAGTAAGCAAAGTCAAATAAATGAAAATTCAGAAAAAAATATAATATCCTTAAAAGAATTAGAAAGTAGATTAGATTATATTATAAATTCTTTTACTGAAAATAATACTGAAAGTGATTGTTATTTAGAAAAAAATGAAATTAATGACTTTAAAGATAATAAATATTTTTGTTTCAGTGAAAATAAAAATAATATAGAAGACGAAGATTCAATTTCTGAAAAAAACAAAAACGAAAAGGATGAAAAAAATGAAAAAAATTTAAACAAATTAACTAATATTAAAAAAGATTTTATTGGTTTTAAAAGAAAATTTAAAAAAATAAAAAAGAATCAGAGTGAAAATCAAAGAAAAAAACAAATAAAAATTATATTAGAAGAAATAAACACAAATGAACCAGAAACACAAAAACTACAAATAAATAATTATGAATATTTATTTTCTTCATTTACTGATAAATTTGACGAAAGCTTTTTAATAACATCAAATATAAAAATATTATTAGAAAATAAAGATAAAAAAGAAAAAGGAAAAAAATTATCTTTTGGCGAAGAACCATGTAAAATATATAAAGATTCAATATTTAATGCCTTATCATTTATTTCAAACCCTAAAAATAAAATAGAAAATAATATAAATTTTTTTCCTAATGAAATCCAAAAAATAATATCTTCACTTCCTGTGATTAAAATATCAAATGATGAAATATTAAGAAAATTAAAAAATGAAAATTATTCAATTTCTCATAATCAATTATTAAAATTTAAAAATGAGACAATATCAAAAAATAATATAAAAGAATTTACTCCAATTAAAAATACAATAAATAATATAAATATAAATTCAGAAATTAAATATTATGATTGTAATTTATGTGATTGTAAATTTTCTTCTCCTCAAGGCTTAGGAGGTCATATGAGCAGAACTCATAAATGTCAAAGTTTAAAATTCTTAAAAAAAAAAGAAATTAGAAATAAAAGAGAACCTATAAGAAGATCTTTAGAATTGTCTAAAAAAGCTATTTATGAAAAATATTATATTAAAGAAAAAATTAAAGGTGATTTAATTGATTATGATACTTTTATTAAAAGTAAAAAAGGAAAAGAAAAAATTAAACAATTAGTTAATGAACATCCTAAAGAATTTAAAAAAATTAGAAAAGAATTAAGTGAAGCTAATTTAAATTTTGTTGATAATGAATAATATCTTTTTAATTAATGTTTTTAAATATTGAAATTTAAAAAAAAAATTGAATTTATTTAATTATTTTTTTTATTTACTTTCTTAATAATATTTTATTAAAACAATATATTTTAAATTTTCTTTTATTGTATATAATACTATTTCTTATATTTTATTCTTCTAAAAATATATAAGAGATAATTTTCACATTTAAAAATTCCTTTTTATAAAATATAAAAATACTTAAAATATTTTATAGTTATTATCATATTTACTTTTTTTATTATTATTATCAATTTGAACATGAATAATATATCTTTTAATATTTTTACTATAAATATCTTCTCCGATATTTTTTTGATTTTAAATGTTGATAATTATCATTATTATTTTTTTGTGTTTTTATTATATTATATAATTTACTTTTTCATGTTCATAAACATAAAACTTCTATATTAGAAATTATATAATGAAAAATAATTTCATAATTTTTTATTCTTATGATATCTTTTTGCAAAATTTGATAAACAATATAAGTAATCAAGTATATACATTATTAATAATTTTTTCATTTCTCAAGTTTTTTTATTTTCTTTTATATTAAGAATTTGTTTTTATATATTTGATGAATTTTCAAGTTTATTTAAAGAAAAATCTATATTCATATTAGAATTGTTTTTTTCTTTGATAGAATTATTTAAATTTATTTTTTATCTTATGAAGAAACAAACTTTATTTAGGTCAAGGGAAAAATACTTTTTATATTAATAATTTTTTCAGATCAAGATAAAATTTATTCGTATTTTATCAGTAATTTTTATTGATTGAATTAAATCTTTTGACAAAAACCTTATAGTATTATTTTTTATTTTTTATAAGTTATTTTATTTAATTATATTTGGACTTTGAAATATAAAAGTTTGATTCATTGTTATTTTATTTTTTGATTTATTTTATACTTTAAATTTTCTGGTGTTTTTATTCTGCCTTTTTTCAATTTAATTACTTTTCTTTTTTTATTTTTCTTTGGATTTTTTTCTTTCATTATTAAAAACAATTTTTTTATCTAATTTTATATTTATTTTTTAAATATTAATTCCTTTAAATGGAAATATTTCCTTTTTTCTTTTATATATTTAATTATTAATAATTTAAACCAAAAACGAATATAAAAATACATAATTTAATTAAAATAATGAAAGTAATTTCCTTTAAATCATTACTCCTCATTTTCCTTATTTTATTTCAATTATCATCGAATCTTCACCCAAATTTACGTAAACATCTTGAAAAAAAAAAAGACAAAAAAAAAGAAAAAGAATCATATCGATCAATAATAGAAGATTTAGGAAAAGATGTTGAAGAAACAGTAAAAGATATTAAAGAAGCAATTACACTTCTTAAAGAAGCAGAAGAAAAAATAAAAGAAGAATTACAAGATAAAAATGAAAAAGAACATAAAAAAGAAGATGAAAAAATGCCAGCTCCAGAAAGTGGAATTCCTAATGATGATCAAGAACAATTATATGGAGAACAAGCTGAACAATTCTTCAATAGTTTAATAGCTGAAGATTTACCAGAACAAAATCTTAATGGAGATGATGTAGATGAAATGGATGATTTATTTAATAATTTCGAAAAATACATGAAAGAAATTCAAGAAGAAAAAGCACAGCAAGATGATAGTGTAGATCAATTACCAGAATTGGATGATCAAGATTCGTCTCTTCCACCTCAACAACCTCATCAACCAAAACAACCTCAACAACCACAACAACCTCAACAACCTCAACAACCACAAGAACCACAAGAACCTCAACAACCTCAACAACCACAAGAACCTCAACAACCACAAGAACCTCAACAACCACAAGAACCTCAACAAACACAACAACCACAACAACCGGAAGAGCCACAAAAACCAGTAGAGCCACAAGAACCAGAAGGAGGAGTTCCTGAAGAACCAAGAGAATTAAGAGATATTCCAGAAGAAATTAAAGATGAAGGAGATAAAGAAAGAAAAGATGAAGTTCAAGAACCTGAAAATGATATTCCTCAAGAACCAGAAGATGTTAAAATTGATATTCCTGTTATTCAAGAACCATTTGACTTTGATGATCAAAAAATTCATGTACAAACTCCTTTAAAAGGACAAAGACCTGAACAACAAGAAAAAAAAGAAATAATTGAATTACAACCAGTAGAACAAAGTGAAGAACAAATAATAGATGAGTTACCACAAGATTTAAATGATTCGAATGAAGAAGTAAATGAAATTGAAGCTCCTGAAAGTGGAATAGAACCACAAGAAGTTCAAGAAGAAAAACCATTAAGTAAAAAAGAAGCAGAAAAAGCAGAAAAAGAAGCAGAAAAAGAAGCAAAAAAAGCTGAAAAAGAAGCAAAAAAAGCTGAAAAAGAAGCAGAAAAAGAAGCAAAAAAAGCTGAAAAAGAAGCAAAAAAAGCTGAAAAAGAAGCACAAAAAGCAGAAAAAAAAGCAGAAAAAGAAGCAAAAAAAAAAAATAAATCCACTTAAATTGTAATAAATGACATTTAAATAAAATATGAAATTTTTTATAATATTATTTTCATTATTCACTCATTTTTTTATATAAATATTTTTTCATTTTTTTTTAATTTAAAAAAAAAAAATAAAAAAAAATGCTTTCAAATACATTTCAAAAAGGAGCATATATAGAATTATACTCATCAAATAGTAAAATAATAAATCTAATATTATAAATTTAAAAAAAAATAGACAAAGATTTATTAAAGCAATGGAAATTTATAGGAAAAAATCAAAAAATCTATGATAACAAAACAAAAAATTATATTCATACTTTAACAAACGGAGCACTTTCAAAAATGCAAATTCCTTCAAATGAAAAAAATAATTTAGGCTTAATAAAAGGCTTTTTAATTTTTCAAATAGAATTAAATGAAACAAAATCTTTTACTATTGAAGTTTCAATAACAGATAATTCAAATATTAAAAAACGTTTATTATTTTCATCTTGTTCTAAAGAATTAGCAATTAATTCTTTTCTTTGTAGAATTCCTTTAATTAATTTTCCTACTAATATTTGGATTAATTTATCTATTGATATTTTAGGATTTTTTAATCAATATTTTAAAAATCAAAATTTTAAATTTATCAATTACATTTGTCTAAGTGCTAATTGTAAAATAAGAAAAATTTGTGCTATGCAAAAAAATTTTGTTGATTCTCTTAATGACTTTATGGATATTGGAGATGAAAATTTAATGCCTAAAAATTTTTTATTGCCGACAGAAATTGATTTTATAAATATAAATATAGATATTAATTACATTAATGAAAATATTAATTTAAAATTGATAAAAGTAAATAATGGAAATAATACAATTAATAATAATAATAATAATAATGTAATTCCAATTCCAAAAACTTCTCAAGGCCAAAGAAGTAATTATAGATTAAGTACTTTTAATAATAATAATTTACATAATACTAATAATTCAAATAATAATAATTTAAAAAATACTCCTAAAACTTCTAATGGGAAAATCAAAGGGAAATTTTCTTCAAATAATTTAAATAATAACTTAGTTACTAATGTAAATAATAATAGTAATTATTTAACAAATAATACAACAAATTCAAATAATAACTCTAATAAAAGTAAAACAAAAAGTAAAAGTTTAGGTAAACAAAATATAAAAGGAATATCAAATTTTAATCCTTCTTCAAATAAAATGAGAGAAAAAGAAAATTTAAATTTAACAAGAAAAAGAAGTACAAATATATTATCAAATACAAATAAATTAACAATAAATAGTAATTTTTCAACAATTAATCAAACAATAAATAATAAAAATAAACAATGGAATTTATATGATCAAAATGGGAGAAGAATAAATAGAAATCAAACACAAATAAGAGAAAATAATTTTGAATTATCAAAAACTCAAAAACCAATAAAATCTAAAACTCCTGATAAGCCATTAGCTCAGACAATAAATCATAGAAATAATATATTAAATAGAACAAATATTCCTGAAAAAAAAACCAAATTACAAAAAACAATAAAACCACCTTTAATAAATAATAAAACAATTCCAGATGTTTTTAATATTAATAATATACCTATTAAAGATAATAATATTGAAAATAAAATTGATAATGATAAGAGTAAGTTTTTAAGTAGTATATATTATAATGATGATAATAATGTTAATAATAATAATAATAATAATAATGCTTCTATTCAAGAAGTATTTGATTATGATCAAAATAATACTCTTTTAAAAGGAGAAAATAATACTACAAGAGATAGTGAAAGAATAATATATAGAGATAAAAATGATAATTTAAAAATTTTAAATATTAGAATTAAAGATGATTCAAATCACGATTCTCAAGTTAAAAATTCTAATAAAAATTTTATTGAAAATTCATTAAAAGATAATTTACTTAAAAATATTAATATTAGTACTTCTAATAGACCTTATACTCCTCCAATGTCGAATTTAATTCCTGAAAATAATATTATTAATAATGAAACAAATATTCAAAAAATAAATGAAAGTATTATTAAAAATCATTATAATGAAATGGTTTATGATAAAGAAACTGGAAAATATTTTAATTCTAGAACTAATATTTATTATGATCTAAAATAAGGAATATTTATTATATATTTGTTACCCAATTTTTTTTAAAGTTTAAAATATTAAAATTAAAACTTTATTAAAAAAATGTCTTCTAATAATTTCAAAAGTAAAAATAATAAAGATTTTTTATCCGAAAAAGAATATAAAACAATACAAATATTATTTGATTATTTATTTTACGATCAATCAAAATATTACGCTTCATATTCTCGTTTTGAAGAATGTTTTTCTTTTCTTCAATTACAATTAAATTTATTAGAAATATTTAAAGAAATAATAGGATTAAATAGAAAATATATAACATTACCTCGTTTCATAAATAAATATTTAGAATATAAAAAAGGAAAAACAAAAATATCATTTCCTTTAAAGAAATTTTTTATATTTATAATGAATTCCTTAATTAAAGATTGGAAAAATCAACATGCAGGATTTGAATTAAATAATCCAACTTATAATAGTAATAATTGTAGAAATTATAATAGAATAAGTAATTTAACTTTATTACAAAATGAAAATAAAGAAATACAAGGTATTCAATTATTTTATGATGATATTTTTCCTTGTAATTTATTTAATGAAAAATCAATAGAACCTTATTTTAAAATATTAGATATTCCTTTATTATATTTAGAAGAATTTAAATCTTATGATAGTATTACTCATATTTTTGGTTGTTATAGTAATAAAATAAATTTTATTGGATTTAAATGTAAAAGTGGTTTAATGAAAACTTTTGGAGAAAAAATTGGAATTCCTTTTTTATTTGGTGATTATGGTAATGAATTAAAAACTTTAAAAATTCAAATTTCTAATAAAGGTCTAAATATGATTTCTCCTTTTTTTGTTGAATCTTCTATTACTAATATTTGCATTGATAATTTACCTGTTAATTTAAACTTATATGATAAATTCAATGATTATTTAATTTTTGAAGAAAATATTTTCACAGATTCTCAAAAAATTTCAGATGATATTATTAAATATAATTTAATTAAAGATTTTAATAGTGAAAATATTGATTTATCAATTAGACAAAATTCAGAAAGAAAAAATAAAAATGAAAGAAATTTAAAAAGAGGAAAAACAAGATCATTAAATGTAGAAAATAGGAAAAATACTTTTATAGAAAATATAAATAAAGAAAATTTAATTTCTGAAGCAGAAGAATTATTTAATAATAAAATACAAAAAAAAAAAAGTTTAGAAAATGATATTATTAATACTTTAAAAATAAAAGAAAATGAAAATTCAATAAATACTTCAAGAATAAAAAATGATAATAATTCAAGTTTTATAAGTAATAAAAGTAAAAATGAAAAATGGAATAAACCTTCAGTTAAAAATATAAATATAAAAGATATAATATCTTCAAAAGAAAATTATAATAAAATAATAGAAATTTTAAAAATAGAAATTCAAAGAGAAATTAATAATGAATTAAATAAATATGATTATGATAAAAAATTTGATTTTTATGATGAATATTTACTTAAAAATTCACTATTAGAACCTTATCCAATTGCACCAAAGAAATATGAAAGTTATACTGAAATAAAAGATATTGAAATTGATTTTAATACTTTTAATGAAATGATTAAAGAAAAAAAATATATTGATGATGATTCTTTATATTTAATTAAAGATAGTGATAAAAATTTATATGATTTAAAAAGAATTTATTGTGATTGGAGAATTTTATCTAAATTATTATATCAACTTTATACTACTTCATCTATTATTTCGATCATTGCTTTAATGAAAGCTATTAAAATAATTGAAAATATTGAAGAAAATTATTTCGATGATGTTTTTTCTCTTGAAGAAAAAATTAAAATATATAAAGCTTTAATTAATAATGAAAGAACTGTTCATTATTATTTTAATAATATTCAACCTAAATCATATATTAAAACAGGAATTCTTATAAATCAAAATCCTAATTTTTTTGAAGATAATTATGATGATTATAATGATTTAATTTCTGAAGAAGAAATTAATAATAATGATATTATTAAAGTTTCTCAAAAATTAAATTCAATAAAAAATATAATGGAAAAAGATATGAAAAAATATCCAAAATTAAAAATATTATATATTAAATATAAAACACTTCAAAACATTTTAATAAACAAAATGAATAAAGAACAAGAAGAAAAGATATTATCCTCAATAAAATTAAACTATAATGAAAATTTATTAGAATTAAAGCAGAATATAGAGAATGAACCAGTAAAAATAAATCAAAAAGAAATATTATTAATAATGCCAAATGGAGATATAAACACAAGTAGTTTTGGAGATTTAGATTTTCAAAATGAATATACAAATATATTTAAAAAACAAGAAATTCCGCAAGATTCTTTAGAAGAATTTAACGATCCTTTATTTCCTGCTGATTATTATAGTTTAGGTTATATAGAAAATTATGATGTTAAATGGGAAAAAGCAGATATGATTTTATATACTAATAATTTTAAAATATTACCTTCAACTAATGAATTCGAAGGACAAAATTATCATATTAATTCTGGTATTTTAACTAATTATTACTTTTTAAATGGTATATATGCTTTATTAAAATATCCTTCTATTATATATAAATTATTTCCTTTTTATGAAAAAAGCATTAATGGATTATACGGAGTAAATTTGAGAATTGATGGTATTTGGAAAATGGTTTTAATTGATGAAAGTTTTCCTTGTATTGAAAATAAGAAAGATAATAAATTTTTTGCTTTTTCATCTTTAAATGCTAAATTAATATGGTTAAACTTAATTGAAAAAGCATATGCTAAAATTTGTGGTGGATATACTAATATATTAAATGGTAATGTTTCTGAAATTTTTGATTTATTAACTGATGCTCCTACTAATAAAATAGAAATTGCATCTTTAAATAAAAATGAAGTTAAAAATATTATTAATGATGCTTTAAATCAAAAATATATTATTTGTGCAAAAGCAAATAATTCTAATTCATTTAATGTTGGTTTAATCCCTGGTAATAATTATATTATTAATGATTTAAAAAATTTAAGTGTTGGAATATCAGTTGAAAATTTAATATTAATGAAAAATATATTTGGAAGTCAAAAATATTATGGTAATTGGTGTAAGAATAGTAAAAAGTGGATTCCATCTTTAAAAAATAATATTCCAAAAAATGAAGATGAATTTTTTATTTCTTTAAATGACTTTCATCAATTCTTTTCAGTTTTATATATATGTAAAATTTATCCTAGTGAAAGTGAAACACCATATTATTCTTCAAACATTCATTATTCAAAAGATGAAATAACCCAACCTAATATTACTGTATTAAACATCTTAAAAGATAATACAAAAATTAATATTCAATTTCATCAAAAAAATCCCAAATTTAATCAATATGTTAATTTAATGCCTTCTTTTCTTTTAATAACAGATGAATATTTTAAATATATAAATAGTTTATCTTCAAATGAAAGAAATTTTTCCATTGATTGTGTTTTAAATGAGGGAAAATATTATATTTATTCTGATATTATTTGCAGATATATTATTAAAAATGTTGAAAATTTCCATGGTTATACTTTATGTTCTTATAGTAATAATAAAATTGAAATGGAAAAATCACAATTTGATTTAAATGACTTTTATTCTGTTTTAAAGATTTGTCTTGAAGATTATTCTAAAAAATATTTAAACCCTAAAAAATGTGATATGGGTCTTTTTATTTATGATAATATTAATCCTAAGAAAGAATATAAAAATTTCAACAAAAATAAATTTCCTTTTTTATTTAATTTCTTTGATAATACTCAAAGTGAATATGAGCAAGAAATAATAGTTAGGCCAGAAAAACTTTATAAAAATTCAATTAAAGATTATGCTTTTTATTTAGATAATGAAGATAAAAATCTTCTTCAAAAAAATGAAGAAAATATAATTAATCAAACATTAAAAAATAAAAGTGATTATTTAATAATGTTATTAAAATTAAATGAAAATTTTAATTTTATTATTAATACAGAATCAAAAGTAAAAATATCAAATGATGAATTAATAAATTATATAATGAATAATGGGTTAAAAGAAGAATTAGATGAAGAAGGAATGATAATTCAATATATGATGGAATATGAAAATGGTTTTATTGTTTTACTTGAAAATAAATATGAAGAAGATGATTTAAAAATGAAAATTATTATGAAAGGATTAAAATGTGTTTTACCTATTGTAGATGATGTTGAAATATTTTATTTTACTTTAAAAAAAAATAATGTTAAATTATTTAAATTGAAATTATTAGAAAAAAATATTTCTGGTATTGTATCTTTCCAATTTCAATTTGCTTAAAAAAGATATAATTTTTTTTGCTCTTTTTTTTACAATATTTATTAATTTATATAAAAATTCATAAATTAAAGATAACAATCAAATAAAAAATTTTACTAAATCCTAATTAAAATATTAAAAAAATATCAATAATGATTTTTTATAATTATATATTATAAAGAGTTAAATAAAGCAATTTTTTTATTATATAAAAAAAAATGTCTTATGGGAAAATAAAAGATGATAATGATATAACATGTATGATTTGTTGTGGAATATTTAAAGATCCTTTAGAATGTTCTTTTTGTTACAATAACTTTTGTAGACAATGTGTGAATGAATGTGAAAAAAAAAATAATGAAACAAAAAGTCAAAATTTATGTCCTTATTGTAAGAATGAATGGAGATTAATTGAAAATAAACCATTTAGAGAATTATTACAAAAATTACGAATAATATGTCCTAAATGTAAAAATAAATTTAAAAATGAAAAAGAATTTAAAGAACATTTATTAAATTGCTGTAAATATAAATGTAAATTATGTCATATAAGCTTATCTTCAGAAGAGTTTTTAACACATATAATGAGAACTCATAATAAAATAATAATACAAAATTTTATAGAAACTCCAAAAATAAATTCTAATGATTCTAATTCATTAAATTCACTTCAAAGCACTTATAAAGTTGGACAAGATTATAAAAAAATATCTTACTTTAAAGGAGATTATATAAATTTATGGCATAAACATAATGAAATACCTTTTCCAAATGATAATATTATTATTCCAAATCATTTAAATTTAGCTAATAATAATTTATATTATTGTGGAAAAAAAACTAATTTAAATTGTGATTGTTGTGTTAATGGTATTTGCAAAGAAGGAAATTGTTTATGTGTTAATTGCATGGAATTTAATAAGAAATTAAAATATTTAAGTGATCATTATTTAATTAATAAAGAAGCAAGAGCTGCAAAAATGGATAATGGAAAATTTAGATGTAGATTTGAATATAATGTTACTAAATATATTAATGGTAATAAAATGAGTAGTGTCGTTCAATGCAAATTTCCTAATGAGCCTTGTCCTGCTTGTCAAATCTTAAATACTTTATATGAGAAATATTTTGAAAATCAGAATAATAAGCTTTAATATTAGAGAAAAAAAAATAAATAAATGATTCTTGTTATAAATAAAATAATTAAAAAAATAATAAATAATCATTTTCTTTTTGAATTAAATATTTTCATAAAAATAACAAATGATTCATATAAAAAATAAAATGTCAAAAATATCATTAATAATATTAATATTAAATATTCTTTCAATAATAAATACATTAAATATTCCAGTTAGGAATTCATCATATCCTTTAGAAAGTGATTGTGAAGGAAGTGGAAGATCAGAAATTCCAAAAGAAGTAAATGATTGTATTGATCATCGTATTAATAGAAAATTTAAATGTTGCTTTGTTGAAATTTATGATGTTAGTACTAATGAATTTAAGAGATATTGTATGAGAGTTAAAAAAAAAAATTCAACTGATTTAAATGAATTAAGAGCTTATGTTTCTACAAAAGGATTATATAATGTTGTAACTTGCAATGACCATTTCATTAAATATTCAATTTTTTCAATATTACTTTCCTTATTATTTATATAATTTTTTTTAAAAAAAGAAAATTAACTTAAAAAGCATATAAAAAAATTTAAAAAACAAATAAAAAAAAAATAAATATTTTAAAATGGAAAACGAAAAGAAAAAGGAAAAAGAATTTGAAATAATGCCAGAAAACACTCCAGCAAAATTATCCTTTAAAATAATAGTAATAGGAGATAGTGGAGTAGGAAAAACAAGTTTAAGTGAAAGAGCAACAAAAGGAGTTTTTACAAATACATTAGCTCCAACAGTAGGATTTGATTTTTTTCCTTTTACAATTAAATATAAAGATATAATAATTAAATTAGAAATATGGGATACTTGTGGACAAGAAGCTTATCGTTCTTTAATAACTGCATATTATAAAAATTGCTATTTAGCAATTATTGTTTATGCAATTGATAAGTAAAAAGCTTTTTATTTTTTACTTATATATATTTATTTATTTTTTAGTAAAAAATCATTTGAAAATATTCCTGAATGGATAAGGCAATGTAGAGATAATTCAGAACCTGGAGTTAAATTAATTTTAATTGGAAATAAAAATGATATTGAAGAGTATATTTAATTTAATTATTTATTTTAGTCGAGAAGTTGAATACAGTGAAGGTGAAAAAATTAAAAATAATTATGATGTTGATTTTTTTATGGAAACTTCGGCTAAAGATGGCTTTAATACTGAAGAATTGTTTTTTCAAACTACTAAAATTGTTTATGAAAATTATTTAGATGAAATTAAAAGTAGTCCTGTAATTTTTTTTATTTATTTTATTTTTATTTAGACTATTGATCATGAATTAATCGATGATTTAAAAATTGATCATGAAGAAATAAATAGAAGTGGTTGTTGTAAAAAATAATATTTCAAAAATTATTATAAATTTAACTTTTTTTTTAATATTTAATTTAGATAAATAAATATTATTTATTGAAATATTATTTTTTGTGAGAGGTAGTTATTTATTATTCTATAAGATTATTTGTTTTTGTGGTTAATTGTTAATAATTTATAGTTTTTATTTAATTCCATTCTATATATAAAAAAATTATAAATTAGTTTAATTTAGAAAACATTAAATGTGATTTTTGAATTGAATTGAGTTACTTTATTATAAATGAAATTATTTATTATATATAAAAAAAATTTATTTTATTTATATTATCTTTAATTATATTTGAATTTTGAGAATTCAACATTATTGGATGTATTTTAGAATAATTTGGGGATTGGGGATTGGGGATTGGGGATTGGGGATTGGGCCCAATCCCCAATCCCCAATCCCCAATCCCCAAACCCCAACCCCCATTAACCCTTTAAAAAAATGTTAATTTTTTAAAA
>JAEEGK010010330.1_pt1 | contig 21558 bp, 11 predicted proteins | sample 8958771 | NCBI WGS metagenome assembly JAEEGK01 (sample SAMN16246547, study PRJNA631951) | gut metagenome | biome: gut microbiome; feature: rumen; material: SC-attached | host: Bos | place: Iran: Karaj | collected 2018-10 | reverse complement strand
CATATTATATTTTATTTTTAATTTAATTAATTTAAAAACCCAATAAGATATTTAAAAAAATATTCAATTATAGAAAAAATAAAAAATTTATCTGTATTATTATTTCTTTATATTAAAATAAATTTAAAACTAATTTATAATTTAAAACAAGATGACTAATAAAATTATTAATAATTGAGATGTAATTTTTAATCTAAATGCATTACTTTTTCCAATAGTTAATTCACCATTTTTATTAATATTTGGTACTCCATTATTTGTAACTTCCAACTTATAAGTATATCCACCTGATACTTTAGAACAATCAAAAGTGCAATTTAATTTTCTAGCATCTTCTTTGTATTTTGAACAATCACCTATAATTGTAGTAGTTGCATTCTTCAATTTAACATTACCAGAAGAATATGAAATTTCTTCATTACATAAAATAATAGTATTTTGGTCTTTTTCTTTCTCTAAATAATTTACAAAAGGGTAACATGCAAAAACCGAATTAACAGTAAAAGAATATGTAGAACTTAAATCTATATTATTATATTTAATTTTTAAATTATAGGTTAAACCAGGAGTAACAGAAGTCAAATCAAAAGAACAATTTGCTACTTTTGGTTTTGTTTTAATTTCAGTACAATCTCCTGTTATTGAAGTAATAGAATCTCTTGTCATGACTGCATTAACTTTAGAAACAGAAATTGCACTGTCGAACGTTATTTTAATTATTTGTTCATCCATTTTATATAAATTTGTTCCTTCTATGGTTGTAGTAACAACTGAAATTTGATATGAAAGTGAAAATAAGGCTAATAAATGTATTACTAAATATAGAAACTGTCCTTTCATTTTTTTATAAAAATTATTAAGAATAAATTAAATACTATTTTTATTATATTTTATAAAAATAATAATTTTATTATTCCATTAAATAAAAATAATATTCTAAATTAAATAATAAAATTTTGCTAATAATACACATAAATTTTATTCAATATCAATATTAATAGACCATACTTTAATACTTTTATCTTTCGAAAATGATGCGATTGAACCATCTTTCAAAGGAACAAATCCAAAAATATTATCTTCATGATCACTTTTAATTATTTTAACGCATTCAAAACTTTCAGTATTATAAACTCTAATATCTTCACTTTTTCCTCCAACAAAAAATAAATTTTTTTTTTCTAAAATCCCAATTCCACAACAACAAAAAGTATTATTAATCTCTTTAACAACCTTAAATTCAGAAATAGAATAAATTTTCATAATACCATTTCTTCCACCACCAAAAATAATTTTATCTTTATTTAATCTTTCTAATCCATTCCAATAATAAGAATAACAATCATTAATCAATTTAACACATTCTAATTTTTTCATATTCCATATTTTACTTCCATCTTCACCAGAAGAAATAAACAATCCTTTATCTTCTAAAGTTAAAATAGAATATAAACTTCTAAGATGTTTAATAGTACTAATACATTGATATTCATTATCTTTTTCAAGTCTCCAAATTTTAACACAATTATCCCATGAACAAGAAATAATAAATTTATCAGAATAATATTTAACTTTCCATAACATATTATTATGTGCATCATATATTCTATGATTAATTTGAAATTTATTATTTATTTTTATCCAAGTTTTAATACTTCGATCAACTGAACAAGTCACAAAATTATTATCATCTTTTATATCTACATATAATATTCCACAATAATGTGCCATTTTTATTGTTTGTAATAAATTAAAGAAATGATCATATATTTTTATTGATTTATCATCTGATACTGATATTATGTTTCCTGATGGAAAAATATTTACTGAGTTAATTGAATTTTCATGAGGTGTTATTGTTTTTATTAATTGAGGAGATGATATTGATGATCTTGTTTCAATTGAATGAATACTATCTAATTTTTTTAATTTTTGCTCTATTTCATTCATTTTTCCTTCATTTAAATATATTTTGTTCTTTTCTTGGTTCATTTCTAATCTTTGTGTTGTTACTTCATTTTTTATTAAATTATTTTCTACTTCGAATATTTCTATTTTTTGCTCTAATTCTAAATTGTGATTTTTTAATTTTTCTAATTTTTGGTTTTGCTTTTCTAATTTATTTAAATTAGATTTTATATTTAAAGTTAATTCTTCATTTTTTGATTTTATTGATTTAATTTTTTGATTTAACATTATGTTTTTGAAATTTAATGCTGAAATATTTTGGGATAATTCTTCATTTTGAATTGATAAATATTTTATGTTTTTAGATAATTCATCATTTTTTGAATTTAAAGATTTAAGATTTTGATTAATTCTTTCATTTTCTTTTGCTAAATTATTATTTTGATTTTTTAATTTTTGCATGTCATCAATTAAAAGTTCAATAATTTCTTCTGATGTTCTTCTTTTTTGTTTTAAATTTAATTCAACATTAGAATAATTGATTAAAGTAGAAAAAAGTATTAATTTTAAATTTTCTTGATTTACCTTTATTTTTAGATTATTTTTATCAATTGAGTTTGAAATATATTCGAATATATTTTTAATATTATCACTTGATTTAAATAAATTAAATTGAATTAAAAATTCTAAAGGAAAATAGGATTCATAAATATTATATGAATCATTTTGATTTATTGAAATTGATATTGAATTAGAATCTTGATTTAATGCAATATTCCATTCTTCAAATTTTTTTGAAATTTTGGCTTGATTTGGAAAATTAATTGAAAGAGGTTCAGTCATTTTAAATTTTTATATTTTTATTTTTGGTTTTATGTCATATATATACTTAATATATTATAAAAATGATATCTATATTAAATTTACTTTGTCTTTTATTATTTTATATCAATTAGATTTTTTTTGGAAATGGTTTATAAATATTTTGAATATTAATAATTTATTTATTTGACTAAATCATTTAATTTCATTATTTTTTTTAAAATATATTTCAAATAATAACTTATAATTAAAAAAGTATATGGATGATAAAAGAAAAATTTTCAATAGTTTTTTATCAAAATCAATAAAAAGTGATGAAGATTCATCTTTACCACAAATAAATAACAAAGTTTCAGTAGATTCAATAGATATGGATAGTATAATAATGAAAACAGAATCAAAAGATTTATCAGAGTCAAATCGAAATAAGAAGCAACTTTTATTGAGAAACAAATTATTAAACTTAAAAGAGAACGTAGAAAGAAATGAAAGAAATAACTACTTAAAATTAATAGGTGATTTTAGTAAAAAATTAGCAATATCAGCAGATAGTATAAGTTTAGAAGAAGAAGATGATGAAAAAAGAAACATAATCCACAGAGCATCGTTCCAATTAAAATATGAAATATTAAAAAGTATAAAAAATAAAATTAGTTTGGGATTAATAAATAAATTAGATATATATGGTAATTCTGCATTAATATTAGCATCTAAAAATCAAACAAAAGATTCTAAAGTAAGAGCACAAATAATAGAAATGTTAATTCAAAGAGGTGCTGATATTCATATAATTGAACCAATTAATGGATGGACTGCTATTCATTGGCTTTGTTATAATGGTGATTTAAAATCTATTAAAATATTAATGAGAGAAGGTGCTATTATTTTTCAACCTGCTTATAATGGTTGGTTTCCTATTGATTTAGCTGGTTATAAACAACATTTTTCTGTTGTTAAATATTTAGTTGAAACTAATGCTAAACTTTTAGAAAGATTAGGTGAATATGAATTATTAGATCCTGAATTATATAATTTTGAAAATAATAAAAAAGATTATGAATTAATTTTTGGTATTATTAGAGGGACTATTGATAATATAGTTAAAGATACTAATGATAATAATAATAATAATAATAATAATAATTATAATAAAATTGAACATAATCACATTAATAAGGTTCAAAATGGTGATAATGAAGATTTAGATATATATATAGAATTAACTAAATTTCCTCCTTTTGTTCAAACTGTTTATTTAAGATTATATACAGAACATTGTTTATTTTGGGCAAGTTATTTTGATTTACCTGGTAAATTAATAAATCAGTATTTATTAGTTTTTCATACAAATCCTACAACTCAAATGTTTAGTCAAAATGAAAAAAACGCAATTCATGCTGCATGTATTGCTGGAAGTGTTACTTCGTTTCAATTAATTATGAATAGATATTTAACATTATATGAAGAATTTAATCCTAATAGACCATCTACAGTTACTATGATTTTTGGAGATGAAAATCATTATGTTAGAAATATTGTTTATCCTTCTGAATTTACAAAATTTAAACATTCTTTATGGAAAAATGAACATTTTTCTAATTTAGATGAATCATTTCAAGATTATATTATTAAGAATTTAAAATATATTGTTTATCCTAGAACTAATAGGCAAATTAGACCATTAATTAGATTACAAGATCATAATGGAGATATTCCTTTTAATTTAGCTGCTAAATATTCTAAATTTGATTTCTTAAAACAAATTACTAGTAGTTCTAAGAAATATATTGATAATGTTGATAGTAGTTTATCTTATACTAATAAAGAAGGATTAAGTGGGTATTTTTATTTAAAAGATAATGAAATTCAAGAAGATTTTTTAATTTCTTCTGGAAAGAAAATTTATCCTATTCCACCTGTTGTTTTGGAATTAAATAAAAATAATAATACAAAATCTAGTATAAATTTAATAATGAAAATTGGGTTAAGTGAAAATTTAAAAGTTAGTTTAATGGAACATTATAATCCAGAGAAAGTTTATTTATGTGTTGATATAAATGAAAAAGAATTTTGTATTGCAGCAGAACAAGAAAAAATGGAAATGAGATTATTAGATAAATATTTGAAATTACCATTTATAAATAAAAAAGAATTTATAGATTCAGTTGAACCATTTTTAACAAGACAATATCAATTTATAATTTCTAAAATATTATATAATTTAATAGATACAGATATGTTAAAAAATCAAAAAATTATAAATTCAATGTTTTTAACACATAAACCAAATATAACTCAAAAAATATATAATACTATTATTAATCAACATTTTTGGTTACCTAATCCAATTTGTTATATTGGAACTTATTTTTTTGAAGGAAAAGAAATAATATATAAATCAAATAATTTATTATGGAGATATTTTGGTGAATCAATAGCAATGTATTATACTTTTTATGCATACTTTACAATAATGTATTTATTTATTGGAATTATAGGTTTAGTATATACATTAATTTATACAGATAATATTTTTTTAAGTGATCGTCTTTATCCAACTTTCTTTTTATGTTTTACAGTCTGGCATTTTGTTTTTATGTATAAATGGAGAAGAAAATGTTCTGAAATTGAATTAAAATGGGGAATGAGAATGACTGTTTTAAAACAAGAAGTAAGACCCGAATTCAATGGAGATGAATTTTATAGAGATTTAGATTCAAGATTAGAAAAACATGTAAAGAGATATTCTTCAGTTTATGCATTTTTACTTCTTCTTCCAGTTATTTTAATACTTTTAATAGGTGATATTATTGTATTTTATTATACTACAAAATGGGAAGATAAAACAAGTACAAATGCAAATTTTCTTTATAGATATATTCCTTCAATTGTTCGTTCAATTGCTTTAACTATTGTTTCTTATATTTATGATTATTATGCTTGGTGGTCTAATTATAAAGAAAATTATAAACATAAACATGTTTTTGAAAATGTTCTTATTATTAAAATTTTTGCTTTTAGATTAGTTTCTGATTTAACTGCTGTTATTTATAATGTTCTTGTTACTAAACAAATTGATAGAGTTAAAACTTTATTGTATTCTAATATTATTGTTAAATATTTAACTGAAATTGGATTAAAATTTTTTTATCCTATTGGACTTCATTGGCTTAGGAGAAAGTATTATTTCAAAAAAGTTGGTGAATCTAAGAAAATAGTAATAGAAAGAAAAGTTAATTTAATTGTTCCACATATTTCAAATATTTTAGAAAGCGGAAATTATGAATTCTATGATAAAATGGAAGAGGAAAAAAAAACTGAAGAAAAAGAAAAAGAAGAAAAAGAAGAAGAAGATGATGAAATGAAAATTGATAGAAAAAAAGTTAAAAGTGAAGATATATTAAAAATAAAAAACAAAAACAAATCAAAAGAAGAAAAAGAGAATGATGAAATTAATACAGATAGAAAAAAAATGAAAAAAGAAGATAAATTAAAATCAAAAGATAAAAAAAAATCAAAGGAAGAAAATAATATAGATAAAAATAATATAATTGTTGAAATAGATGAATCAAAAGAAATAAATTCTGAAGAGCACTTAGAAGAAGATAAAAATAAAACCAAATTCGAAAAGGAAAGCAGTTTAATTCCAGACAGTGCAATATTTACATCAAATAAAAAAGTAATAGAAAAGATTCCATATAGAAGAGTATCATTCATAACAGGAAAATTAAAAAGAGATCCAAAAGAGGAAAAAAAATTATTTAACATAAGTCCAGATTTTATTGAAATAGAAAATATTTTAACAGAAAAAGCAGATTTAGTATATGATTATGCAGATATAGTATCAATTCATGCAACTTGTTCTCTTTTTGCTTCTTTAATTCCATTTGCTCCAATTATAATTTTTGTTTTTTCAATTTTATCACAAAATGCAAGATTATATGTTGATATTAATTATCATAAAAGACCTCAATCTAGTGATTGTGATGGAATTGGTCTTTGGTTATATATTATTGAATTTATTGAAATTATTAGTATTGTATTTAATGGATTTATGTGTTATTTTTATGGGCATAATATGTTTACTCAAAGAGCTTATTCTACTGGATATGAATTTTATTTAGGTTCTGGAGAATTAAGTTTAGTTATTGTTGTTGTTACTGAACATATTTTAATATTTTTATTGTTTTTATTAAATTTTGCTATTCCGGATATTCCAAGTTGGGTTAAGAAAGAAAAAGAAAATTTAATTAGTTATTATCAAGTTTCTGAATCTAAAAAAGAAATTTATTATGATTCATTAATGAATAAAGCTGTTCAAGAATTGGAACATAAATATCAAAAGAAAATTATAGAAATTGAAGATGAATTAAAAGAAAAAGATAAAAAAATAAATGAATATAAATTTTTATTAAAAAATTTAAAAAATGATATAACAAGAAAAGATGGTATGATAGGTAAAAATGAAGAATTAATAAATATTTTATTGAATAGTACTCAAAAATTGCATGAAAAAGCAGGAGTGGATTATCCAAGAATAAGGCATATGATAAAAGATGAAAAAGGAATAAAAAAAGATATTGCTGTTGGAATGCAAGGAGTAAGTAATACAAGTGATTTACCTGATGATATTTTTATTGATGTTGTTAAATCTACTATTAATATTGATTTAAAATTTGATGAAATTTTACAAAAAGCAGTAAATGAAATTATGACAAGTAATAAGAAAGGTCATAGTGAAAAAGAATTGTATGAAAATAATAAAAGTATATTAAAAACTTATTTTTTCTTTTTATTAAGAAATACTTTTGATTCAATTGAGAAATGTATTCTTTCAAAGAAAATGAATGTTATTTTAAATAATATTAAATATCCTATTGTTTTATGTGATTTATGTCTTAAAGAAAGAGCTAATTTTATATGCAATAATTGTGATGAATTATTTTGTGAAAATTGTAAAAAAACTCATTTATCTAATGAAGTATGGAAAAAACATGAAATTGAAACTTTCAAAATTCCAGAAATTAAAAATAGTAAAAAAAATCTTATTTTTAAAAATAATGAATATGAAGAAGAAGAAGATGAAAATAATTATAATTATATTAAAATGGAAGAATTTTCTTTTCCAATTGAAATGACTCAAAATTTAGGATATGAAAATTTAAATTATTTATTTCATACATTATATGTAGAATATATAAATCATAATGGGATATCACAAAATAATATTATAAGTGCAAAAAAATTTATTCAATTTAAAATGGAATTTATAACTAAATTAGAGACAACTCCTAATCAAGCAATTCTTGATGAAATTGAACAATTAATTATGAAATCACCATTTAATTTACTTGAATTATTTTTAATTAATAGAGTTTGTTTTAAAATATTTAAATTTTTCGGGGCTAAAGCCCAACCATCTCAATTATATAAAACATTAAAATCACTTCAAACATCAACATTTGAAGAAAGATTAAAAATATTATTAAATATTTTAGATATTTTTGATAATCAATTAATATTAAAAAGTGAAATTGAAAAATTTTTAATCTTTTTCTCATATCAAACATATGATGATTACTTATCAATAAATAATATATTAGCATCAATTTATGCTGGAGATATTCAATTTGTTCAATTACCTAATCTATATACTTCAATATTAAAAGATAAAAATTTAAATAAAATATTTAAATATCTTCTCCAATATAAAGAACAAGAAGTAGAATAAAAACAAACTCTAAAAAGAATTAAAAACCCAAATTAACAACAATATAAAATAAAGATTCCATACTTTAAAAAAAAAATAATAAAAAAATAAAAAAAATTAAAATTTCAAATAAATTAATATAAATATATAACATAAAAAAAAATAAAATAAAATAAAATAAAAATTTAATAATTATAAAATGATATTTTTTCATTTCATATAAAAAAAAAATGTTAGAATCACTTATTTTGCAAACAGCTACAACAAATGAAAATGCATATTTCTTTGGTTACATGGGAATAGCAACAGCATTAGTATTTGCAAATTTAGGAGCAGCATACGGAACAGCAAAAAGTGGAGTAGGAATATGTTCAATGGGAGTATTAAAACCAGATTTAATTATTAAAAGTGTAATTCCAGTTATCATGGCTGGTATTTTAGGTATTTATGGTTTAATAGTTGCTGTTATTTTACAAGGAAAAATTACTTCAAATTCTAATTATTCACTTAAAAGTGGTTTTCAACATTTATCTGCTGGATTATGTTGTGGTTTAAGTTCTCTTGGTGCTGGAATTGCTATTGGAATTGGAGGAGATGCTGGTGTCAGAGCTCTTGGACAACAAGATAGAATTTTTGTAGGTATGATGCTTATTTTAATTTTTGCTGAAGCTCTTGGACTTTATGGACTTATTGTTGCACTTATTATGGCTGCTTGAAGATGTTTTTTATATTTTTTTTTTTGATGTTTTTTTATTTAATTTGATAAGAAATAGTGGATTTTATTAAATTTTTAAAAGAGAAAAATTATTATAAGTCTTTTTTTTTTTTTTATTTTTTTTTTTTGGTTTTTTAAAATTTTATAAGTATTTTTTGTTTTTTTTGTTTTTATTTTAATTATTATTTTATCTTTTTTTTTTTTTGATTTAATTATTTTTTTAAGGTTTTATTTAAATTTTTTATTGAGTGAACAATATGTCTTTTTCTTTATATGGATTTAATTCTGGTTTTTATGGTAATAACCCTCATTCTCAAAGAGGAAATGGATATTTTAATAATTTTTTAAGTAATGAGCAAAAAAAAAAAGAAACAACATCATCTCAATTTAATAATATTGGAAAAATCGCTATGACAAAAACAAATTATCATTTTCTAAAATCCCCTCAAAATCAAAATAATCAAAATTTTAAAGCAAATAATAATATATCTCCACCATTAATACAACAAGAATCTAAAAATAATATCACAGATGCAATAAATAGAAATTTTTTAAATATAAATTATAAACCATCCCCAAGAAATAATGAAAATAAAAATAAAACCTATAACACAGGATTATATTTATCAACAAATTTCTCTAAAGTTCCAACAAATAATATTTTAGATAATAAAAAAGATGAAGAAGATATGAATAAATTAACAAATGAATTTGATAAACTAAAAATAACTCAAAAACAATTTCCAACAAATAATAATTCAATATTTAATCCTCCTTTAACATATAGAAGTTACATAAATAATAGTAATCAAACAAAACAATTTTTCAATCCATACAATTCACCATTTTCAAACATATATAATAATAATAATATATTTAACCAATCAAATAATCAAAATAATTCTTTAAATAATTTAAATAATAATAATAATAATTATTCAAGTAGTCTAAAAAGCAGTTTTGGTTCTCAAATGGATATTGAAATCGAAAATTTTAACCCAACATACACAATAACAAAATATTCCTTTAATTCAAAAGCAGGAGCAAATCGTGATGGTCAAATAAAAGAAAATCAAGATTCCTGTATAGCAAGAGAAGAAGAAATAAACAATACAAAGGAATATCTCTTTGGTATATTTGACGGACATGGTTTAGATGGTCATTTAGTATCACAATCAATAAAACAATTCTTCCAAAATTTAAACTTTGAAAACTTAAAACAAAAAGAAAGTATAATTTCAACATATAAAAGTTTATCAAATTATATTCAAACTCAAAAAAATTTTGATGTTTTTGGAAGTGGAAGTACTTGTGTAATTCTATATATAACCCCATCAAAAATAACAAGTGCAAATACAGGAGATTCTCGTGCAATATTAATAACAACAGATAATAAAATAATTCAATTATCAAATGATCATAAACCAGATGAACCAAATGAAAGAAAGAGAATTGAACAAAATGGAGGAAGAGTATCTCAAGCATATGGAATGGGACCATTTAGAGTTTGGTTAAAAAATGAAAATTATCCTGGTTTAGCTATGAGTAGATCTATTGGTGATAAAATTGCACATAGTGTTGGTGTTAGTGATATTCCTGAAATTATTGAGTTTAATTTTGATGATAATAAACCAAAAGCTATTGTTGTTGCTTCTGATGGTGTTTGGGAATTTTTAAGTAATGAAAATGTTAAAGATATTATTTTGAGGTTTTATGATTGTGGTGATACTGATTTATGTGCTAGGGAATTATGCGATAATGCTAGGAGAATTTGGGAAAATAGTGGTTATGCTATTGATGATATTACTGCTGTTGTTGCTTTTTTTGGGGAAAAATAATTTTTTATGGTTTATTAATATATTTTATATATAATATGTGGAAAATTTTTTATTGTTTTTTTTGGAGAAAATTTTTTTTTTTAAAGTTAATGTTATATATTTAATAAGTTAAATTCTGTTTTTTTTTTATGTGTTACAAGGGATTATTTTCTTTTTTTATTTCTGAAATTAGTATATATTTTATATCTAGAATTAATTAATAATTTTTAAATATTTATTACGTAGAATTAGCATAATTTATATAATTAAACAAAAAGCATTAATATGAGATTTATAAAAACTATATATACAATAGTTTTTCTGAATTTTTTTGATTTAATCAAAACAAATAATCTCAAAAAATCATATAGTAGATATATTAAAAAAAGATTATTATCTGAAGATGAATGTAATCTAAAAACATTATCTTGTTTTGAATGTAATTCACCTTTAAAATCATGTGTATATAATCAAGATATATGTTCAATAAGTACTGATAACGATACAACACAACTTTTTTGGTATTCAAAATTAATGACATGTAAAGATAATGAAAGTAATAATAAAATGTCTAATTATTGTGGAACAATTAATATCGATACTTCAAATAGAGAAATTGAAATTAGAGATTCAAAATTATATGGTAGTAATTCTATTGAAAATTTATTTTGTTCTTGGGAATTTTCTAAATCAAAAGAAATTGGTAATATTAAAGTTAATTTTAAGGATATTAATTCTGAAACTTATTTAGGTTTATTTGTTTTTGATTCTGATGCACATATTTTTTTTGACATTGATTATAAATTTAGTGAAAAAATTACTAAAAAACAATTCAATAAAATTAAAATTATTTATTTTCATTCTAAAATTCCTCAATCAATTCCTTTTCAAATGAATATTAAAATTAATGTTGGGATTAAATTTTCTGATATTGCATTATATTTTATTATTGTTATTGGTTTTATTTTTATTGTTATATCAATGATTACTTTAATTCTATTTATTAAAAAAATTTCAAATAATCAAAATATAAAAAAAAATAAAAAAAGGTTTGAAATTGAAAAATTAAGTACTATTAAATATATAGAAGGTTTATATGTTTATAATCAAAATTGTCCAATTTGTTTAGAAGAAATTATAAAAAATACAGAAATTGTTTTATTGAAATGTAATCATGGTTTTCATGTTGAATGCATCATGAAATGGATAAAAAGTGATGTAACAAAAAATAGACACTGTCCAATTTGTAATTTAGATTTTAAACAAAATAAAGAAAAACATTCAATAAATGAAAATTCAAATAATAATCATTCAAATTAAAATATTTTTTATGTTGGATGTATAAATATATACTATCGTTAGTTTTTAAATATTTATAATATGTATAAAGTTTTATATATATGTATGAATATTTAGTAATTATATAAAATTTTAAATATATTTAATAAAATTGAAATTACAGTCATTATTTTTTTAATTAATAATTTACATTTTTAAAGAATAACATTTAAATAAATGACTATTTCTATTAATGATATTTCAAAAGATGAATATGATAATCGTGAAAAATTATATGAATATTATTTTGATATATTAGAACAAATAAATGGAGAGAAAAAAAAAATTGATAATGAAGAATTTAAAGAAATTATTGTTTCAACTAATATACAAACAATTCTTTATTATATTAAAGAATCAATTCCTATATTAATTCATAAAAAAATTGAAGAATATAAAAATAATAATAAAAAAATAATCGATACTCCAATACATATTATAAATCCTTCAATTGAAAATCAACTAAAGAATTATGAAAATCAAATAAAATATTATATAAAATTAAACTTTGAATCAGAAATAGAACGAGATTCACTGAAAAAGAAAATTATTTATTATATGAAAATTGAAGAGAATTTTAAAGAAATGAGTGAAAAATTAAAATATAAAAATGGTTATTTTTTAGATAATGATAGAAAAGAAAATGAAATAGAAATATTAAGAAGAGAAAATTCTAATATTAAAAAAGCAATGGTTAAAATAGAAGAAGAAAATAAAAATTTAAAATTACAAATATTACAAAATGAAAAAATAATAAATGAATTAAAAGAAGAAAATAATAAATTATCAAAAAGGATAAATATGATTGGAAAAAAGCAAAAAGATTCAAATAATAATTCTAGTATTAATATAAATAATAGTGGAAGATCAATTTCAAATTTAATATTTAAAAGAAATATTCAATTAAGAATTAATAAAAATTTATTTTTTGGAGAAAAGGCAATTTCGTCAAGAATTAAATTAATGTCAAAACAAAGAAAAAAAAAAAAAATTGGTTTATTAGAAAATACTTGTTCTTCTTCTTCTTTTATTAGAAAAACAAGTAATGAAAAATCAGTTTCTCCTCATAATATAAATTATAATAAAACTAGTTCAATGAATTTTAAATTTGAAGATGATGCTAAAAAAAAAGAAATTATTGATAAATATTTTAATAATAATAAAGGATATTTCGATTATTCAAAGGTTTCAAAATTAATAAAAAATTCAAAATATTCAAGACAATTTAATCATTCAATTTTTACATCTCAAACAAAATTAAATCAATGTTCAACTGAAAAAAATATAAGCTATTCTTAATTAATTATTGAATTATTTAAAATTTGATAATCATAATGTAATTTAAAAAAAATGCTTTTTCATAATTAGTGATTCATTAATTTAAAATAATTATTAAAAAAAATTTTCCAGTGTTAAAATTATTAATATTTTAATAATAAAAAATGAATTTTAGAATTGATTAATATAATATCGATATATAGGATTAAAATATCATAAATAATATATTAAATATAATTAATTAATAATTAAAAAATATACATCACAAAATGATTAAATATAAATATATTAAATAAATTTTTAATAAATCTATAATAAAAAGAATAAATATGTTAATCAAAAATATTAAAAAAGAAAAAATTTAAACACTTTATTAAAATTTTCAACAATAAAAAACCTTAAAAATCCATAATACACAATTTTTAATTTTTAACTAAACCCAAAAATTAAAAAATGAAAAAAAAAACATCCAACTGTATTTGACATAACTGTACTTTAAAAAAAAAATATATAATTAATTATTTAATTAAACAGAACTTAAATTTCCAGTATAAATGTGAAAAAATAAAAAAACAAATTTAATTAAAAAAGAATGTCAAAGAACATCAAAGATTTCTGTTCAGGATTAAATCACATGGGAATTCCAACTCTTGACTACAACAAATCAGTAGCATTTTATGAGAGTCTTGGATTTAAAAAAGCAAGTACCAAAGTAAATCCTAATGGACAACAAGTTGCATTTATGCAATGTGGAAATTTAATTGTTGAAACTTATGATAAGGAAGGTGCTGCTATGGAAACAGGTGCAATTAATCATATTGCTGTTGATGTTCATAATATTGATGAATTACATAAAATTATTAAGGCTAAAGGATTCAAATTCATTCAAGATAAAGTTACTCCTCTTCCTTATTGGGAAAAAGGAATTAAATATTTCTCTATTGAAGGACCAAATAAGGAAACTATTGAATTCTGCGAAAGATTAAAATAAATATTTGATATTCTTTTTTTTATTTTATTATGAGTTAAGTTAAAAAAATCTATTCGGGTTTTTTATTTTTCTTTTTTTTTTTTTTTTGTTCATTTTTTTTATATTTTTTTTTGGTGTTATTTTCATTTTTAATTTTTTTTTTGTTAAATGTTTGTATTTTATAATTATTATAATTATTATTATTATAAAATATAAAATAATAAAATAATAAAATAATAATTGAAAATAAGAAAAATATGAGAAGAATAAAAAAAATGATAAATGAAATAAAATAAAAAATAATTATAATTTGAAGGTATTTAAATATATTCATAACTTATTTACATTTATTTATGTATATAATCAATATATATATACTTTTTTGGAAAATTATATAAAATGTATAAATAATTTATTTTGAGCCTCCACTATTTGAATTATTACTTGTTGTAGTTACTCCAGAATATATACTATTAAATGCTGATTTTCTTTGATAATTCAATTCAATGTTTGTTATTCCTTCATCTTCATCATCATATTCACTTCCATCATCTCTTTTTTCTAACATTTGAATTAACATTCCATTTTTACCATATTGTGGATGACATTCAACTAATTTTGTTATTTCATTTATTTTTATTATTGTTTCTTCACTTAAATAGTGATAAATCATATTAAATTTTAATATTATTTTATAAATTAATAATTGCATTTTTTTAAAAGCATATTTTGAATTATCACCTTCGATTTTAAAAAGAAATTTTCTCATTCCTCTAATTAAAACTTTAATATTAAAATATTTTAAACATTGTAAATAATCATCAGAATATTTAACTCTGTATGGAAGAATAATTAATGCTCTTTCTAAATCAATAAATCCTTCAGTATCAACTAATTTATCTAATAAAACTTTAAATTTAAATTTAATAGTTTCTTTAAACATTTTTTTTTCAATTATATTATTCTTATATTGATGAAAAATATTTTTTTTTCCTTTTCTTGAATGTTCACCTTCAGATATATTGTCACCACTTACAGTTAAATTTGGACTTAAATCTTCTATTGTATTTATTGATATATCAGATACTGAATTTTTACTTGAAAAAAGACCTTTATTATTATTTCTTTTATTAATTAAATGAAGTTTTTCATACATTTCATATATAGTTACTACTTTTTTTTTTTCTTTGAATCTTAGTTGATTGAAAATTTTTCTTAATTCAGTAATATATTCTTTTGAAAAATATGTTTTTTCTTTAGTTTCATTTTTTAATTTTTTATCTACATAACATAATTTCCAAAAATTAAATAAATCTTCAAAATGAAAATAAATTAATTTAAAAGGAAGTGTAAATAAATCAATTAATAAATAAAAAAAATAAGATTTTTCTAAAACTCCATTTTCATTATAAGTTTTTTTATAAAGATAATCATAAATTATATGATAATAACTTTTAACTAAAGATAAAGGAAAAGCAATTATTCCAATAATAATACTAATAATAAAATAAAACATAAGAATAAGAATATAAAAAATTTTACATAATCTATTGTTAATTTTTTCAGTATTTCCATATTTTTTATCATAAATTAGGATATAAATATTACAAAAAAAACTAAAAATATTAAAAGGAGAAGGTAGCAAAATAAATAAACCATATTTATTATCCCATCTTAATCTTTCATGAGTTAATACTAACATTGCTCTACTTTCAGCGTCAGCATCATCAATTGCATTTTCAAATAAATTATTTATAATACCTACTAATAAGTTAAATAACATTATATTTGATAAAGTTGTAAACATCATTAATATTACATATCCAAATACATTTAAATATGTAAAGTCATCAAATTCAACTTGTCCAAATCCAGTTCCAAATAATGTTAAAAAACTATTATAAAATAAATTAAAATTGGGATTTGATTTTTGGAAAAATAAAGTAAATATTTGAGCAAATAAAAATGTAATGCAAATATCTATTAACATAAATGCAAAAACATGCCAAAAAACACTCATCATTATTCTTATGAAAAGTCCATATGTTAAAGTTTCCATTAAAATACAGACAACTTTCATCCAACTCATTATTAAGATTATTGAAACTATTATTGCTTCAATTAATTCTTGTTGTTTACTTATTATATTTTTTTTTTTATAATCTGGAAAAATTAAATTAGGAAGATTTATATATAAAAGAAAAATACCTAAAATCATAATTATCATAATAATAATTTCTAATTTATTAATTTTAATTGTTCTTCCTGCTTTATATACATAAATATAAGTAAAAATAAAATTAACAAAATATGTTAATAAAAGGCCATTTGCTAATTTTTCATGTTTTAATAATAATTCATGATCATTTCCAATATTTTTAGGTAAAATATAAGCAATATATTCATAATAAATAGTAATTAAAAATATAGTAATACTATCAATAATATATCTAGCACTACAATTATGTTTATAACAATTAAATTGAAAAGTAAACATAGAATCAGGAGGAAAATAATTTTTAGAAATAGCAAAACTAAAATTTTCATACATTACTTTAGTCTTAAGTATTCTTGTCATTCTTAAATAATCAAAAATCCCAAATTCTCTTCCAGAACCATACCATAATTTAGATACAATACCTCCAACATTAGCATTACTTAATAAATTAAAGAATTTATTTTCTGCATAAATTTCTAAAGTATTTCTTTTTCTATGATCAAATTGTTCTTTTAAAAAATAATTTAACATATCTTCATCTTGAATTGATGATTGGATTTTTTCACCTAAATCTAATATTTCATCTGCAACTGCTTGTGCTTTATATAAAAGTTTTTTATTTAAATTTCCTATTTTTAATAAAAATTCTGCAGCTAAAGCAATAAATAATAAAGGTTCTTTACATTTTGTAATTGCTTCTTCATGAGAAGTAAAAACTAAAAGATATGAAAAAACTTTTTGAAAATAATTTAAATTTAAACATTTTTCTTCTATACAACTTAATAAACATAATGAATCACATGCAAATTCTCCATTTCTTAATTCATCTATTAAAACTAATTGAACATTAATTTTTACTTTTCCTTTTTTAAGATAATAAATAATATCTTTTTCTTTTAAAGTCGTTTTTTTACTTTTTTTATTTCTTAATTTTTGTTTTTTTGAAAATTTAGATTTCTCCGTTTGAAAATGTAGAATATCTTGATTATTTTTTATATTATTTTTATTACTATTATCATCATTTCCACTATCATCACTCATTGAACTATCATTTTCATTTTCACTTTTATCAACAAATATAATATCATTTTTAGATTTACTTTTTCCTGAAATATTAGAATTTATATCTTGATTATTTTCATCTGAAATTGGTTTATTTGATATTATTGAAAGTTTTCCTGTTGGAGTTGATATTTCAAAAAGTGAAGGAATAAAAAAACTTTTTCTCCTTTCTCTATTTATTTTTATTGATGCTTGAGATTTTGGAGTTCCTACATTTCCTTTTGCGATATTTGGAAGAATTATTGAACTTCTTCTTTTATGATATGAATTTAATGATATTATTTTTATTTTTGGATATTGATTTTTTTTTTCAACACCAACAATTTCACTTACTTTTGTTTTTAATTTACTTAATATTGAATCTTTATTTTCATTTTTTGGAAATAATAATGAAGATAAACTATCTTTTTGATAATCAATGAAATTCATTTCTGAAGAATCATTATATAATGGTAATTTATAGGAAACACTTCCCCTTTTAATAATATTTTTTAAACTTTCACTATTTTTAGGTGAGTTTGATATTATATTTGAATTATGTAATTTTTTTTCTGGAATTTTAGTTTTAATATATTTATTTGGATTTTTTATTAATGAATCTTCTTCTTTTTCAGTCACTATAGTTCTTTTTATTTTATTAAATGTTGAATTTTTAGCATTTTTTATATTATCTACTTTTGTATTTGTACTTTTACTATAAACACTATCATCTTCATTATTATTATTTATAGTTGTTCCATCATCAGAAACATTATCATCATTTGATTCAATTGTACGTGATTCCTTTAAAAAATTAATAATTTTAGGTTCATTTTGAGGATGTTTAAATGTAATTTTATCAATTTGTTTTAATTTATTTCCAACTTGTAATTTTGACATTATTCCTATATATTCATCTGTTTCTGGAGGAGGAGAATTTAAATATTCTTTACATTTTCTAAATTTTAATAATAATCTTGCTAATTTAAAATATTTTTTAACTAAACATATTCCCATATAAGTTGGTTTTACATTTTTACAATTAAGTGCTCTATCCATGATATCTATTGAAATATCTTCATCATATTTTAAAGTAATTTCGTATATATCTAAGGGAATAAATAATTCATTTCTATCTAATTTATATTGATCAAAAAAATACATTACTAATTCTTTTAAATCACATTTAAAAAATATTACTAATAATTCCTTAAGTGATGTTACAAAAAATAAATTAATTTCAGTTATTAATTTATCAATATTATGTTTTATTCTTCCCATAATTAAATTATAATTTGCTTCTTTATCAATGTCTTTTGAATTTGAATCCATTGTTGGAACTTTCCCTTTATTATTATCTTTAAAAAATTGATATAATTTTCTTTCTCCTTTCAAGGAATTAATTTTATTTTTATATTCATGTCCTATTGTTTCTTTTAAGTCAACTTGTTTAATTTCTTCAATATATTCTTCATAAATACACCAAAGATTATAAACTTGTTCTTCTGACATCTTTTTTCCTATATTTTTCCAAATTCTACCTTCACTAATAATATAACAAAATTCAATATTTCTCATTATAAATTCAAATCCAAAATAAAATTTCCTTCTTGCAGTATTATTTAATATTTTTCTAAAAACTAAAATTTCATTAATAGTTAATGATTCAAAAGATTTTTTTTCAACTGTAACAGATAAAAACTCATCAAAATTAAAACCATCAGTAATATCACAATCATATAAAAAATTTTTAAAATAATCATTATGTTTTTGTTTAATTATTTTAGCCTTATCTTTATAACCAAGTAAAGCTAAAAAAAGTACTTCAACATCATATTCAATATTAAATATATTTTCATTTTCAACAACCAAAGCTTTAAATTGTTCAATAGTTGCTTTTAAAAAAGATAAATCTCCAAAAAGTAAATCATTATCATTATAATTTGTATAATAGTCATTTTCACTTAAAGCTCTTGAAAAATTTAATTCTCCTTCAAGTTCTCTAAAATGAATATCAGTTGCAATTACTAATAAATTTAATATTATATTATTTCTTGTTATTATTATTAATTTTTGTTCTCTTTTTTTTTGTTCTGATAATTCATGTATATTAGTATCTATATTTAAATTTATATAATCTAATACTGAAAATTCTGGAAATTCTCTCATTGTTAATATTATATCTGAATATCCACCATTTAAATAATGAGTATATTTTTTTTTAAATCTTTCTATTTTATTTCTATCCTGGTGATTAGAAAAAAAAAATGAAATTAATATTGCAATATTTTCTGATAAAGATTCTATTTCTGATAATGTTGATATTGTTTTTACACCATTTTGACCATATGTTGAAGAAAATAAAATATTTAATGATGAAAATCCATTACTTTCTTTCTCATTTATTGAATTTGAACTTATATTTTTTTTTGATTTAGAATAAAATGATGGAATACTATTAATTGATGATTTTTTTTCCTTTGGTTGTATAAAAGTATTAATCATATTTTACTTATTTAAATTTTATATAAAATATATAGAATATTATATTATTTTTTTTAATTAACAAATTTTGAATTTTTATTAATTCACAAGTAAAAAAGTAAATATTATAATATATTCAATTATTTTAATTATTTTATAAATATATTAATTAATTATAAAATTCTATATTATAATATCATTATATTTAAAAATATTACAATCATTATGAAGAATACTTTTACTTTTATTTTTATAAAAACTATGATAATAATTTTTGCTGTTGCAATTAATAGGATATTTTGATATTAAACTAAATGTTCTTTTTATTGGATTTATTTTATATATTTTATTATCGTTATTATTTTGAATAGGCAATAATGAAATATAAGAATGTGAATTTAACATTTCTTTTTTGATATTTGTTAAATCTTTTACAAAAAAACTTGATTTATTAACATGAGGATAAATAACATTTATAGTATTTATAATAAAATCAGATTTTTTAAGTGCTTTATGTAACATTTTCCCAAATGAATTTTTAAAAGGTTCAAGTTGATTTTTCTTATCATTATTTACTTCTCCATATTCCATTTTATTCTTTAAATTTTTTGCCTTTAATCTGTCAAAAAGAATCGTATTTACCATTTTTTCATCTTTTATATTTAATTTTTTTTTCTTATTAATTACTTTATCAGATTTTGATTTTACCATTTTTAAATTATCATTATTTTCAATACTAAATGAACCTAATTTACTAGTAATTGTTTTAATAAATGATTTTTTTTCCCAATTAGGAGATTCAATAGTTGAATCGAATCTAAATTTATTTGAATACAATGTTTTATTATCAAAAAATTGATTATTTAAAACAGACATTGAAATCATATTATTTTGAAATAAATTTGATGCTGAAGTTGTTTTTGACAAAAATTGAGGATTATTTGAATTTGAACTTTTAATTGATGTACTTTTTTGAAAAATATTTGTGTTACTATCGATAAAATTTCTTTTATGAATTTTTCTTTTACCATATAAACTTGGTTTTTTAATTCTATTTAATGTAGGGGAAAATATCCTTAAATGTGAATTTTGTTCAAGTGTTTCATTTTCAATTAATTCATTGACTGTGAAAATATTGTTAATTTTTTTTTTTAATTTTTCAGTTGAAAACCTATCATGAAGTCTTATCATTTTTTAATAATTAAATTCAAAAATATAAATTAATAATAATTTATTATTTAAAATTATTTTATTCAA
>JAEEGK010010328.1_pt1 | contig 21560 bp, 16 predicted proteins | sample 8958771 | NCBI WGS metagenome assembly JAEEGK01 (sample SAMN16246547, study PRJNA631951) | gut metagenome | biome: gut microbiome; feature: rumen; material: SC-attached | host: Bos | place: Iran: Karaj | collected 2018-10 | reverse complement strand
ACACTCAGCACCAATCTCGCAGTTACGCTCACGGAGAATCTCTTTAATCAGATTATCCTTACTAGAGGTCAGAAGTAGACTTCTGTTTTTATCTTCCAGACGACCAAGACCTACACGGCTGCGGACAACATGCAAATCGTCCAAAGCACCACGGAAATCACCCGTCTCAGCTTTAGCCTCTGCACGAATCAAATACATCTCAGCAAGGCGGATATATGCAACACCGATAAAGTCATCATTCATTCTGTCGTTCGTATAGTCAAGCATCCACTTGAACTTTCTGTAGCCAGATGCGCAGTCGTCGCTGGCATAGTCTCCAAACTTGTCTTTGTTGTTATACATTGCACCACCGACCCATGTGTCAACATAAGATTGACCAGCATAGTCAAAACCTGCAGGTAATGACTGTCTGGGAACCAACATGGTCTCATACAAACGAGGGTCACGGTCGGCAAAGATATCAATACCCTCAGGATTATTGCCTGCTCCATAAATATTCTCATATGGGAAATTACGACCGTCCTTCATGCCAAAGCACTCCATCAGCTCATTGGTAGGAACGGCACCACCCTGACGAAGTCCGTCGAGACAGAAACCTTCCCAGCCCCAGCCCCATTTGTTATTTCTGGAACCATCGGCGTTAATATCATCTGACAAGTAAAAAGAGGGTTGGGCATCAAAGAGCTTCTCATGACGTGTATCAGTGTTACGATAACGATAAGCACGACGATAAGCCATACGATAACCTGCCTCATCTTCCGTTTCGGGCTGAACTAACTGATAATAATTACCATTAGCCGCATTGTCATCAAAGAACTCATTGCAATACTGCAAGCAGCGGTTCCACAATGTGGGATCTTCCTTACCGAACCATACATGTTCCGCATTTTCCAATCCTGTAGGCGTTTTGGTATAGTTAATATAAGGTTCAGAATTATTGAACAGAGGAGATGCGGCATGCATCCACAACTTAGCACGAAGGGCACGAGCAGAAGCACGGGTCAGACGACCTGACCACTGACCGATTTCATTATTAGGAATATTCCAGATGAATCCTGGCTCCTTAATCGCACAGTCAAGCAAAGAGTCGATGAACTCAACCGTCTTAAAAGCTGTAGCACGACCTTCTTCAAAGCCTTCTCCTACTGCATACGATTTTTTTACAAGGCAGAGACCACCGAAATTACGGAAAGCGTCAAAGTATCTGCTTGCCATAATGGTATAAGCCTCTCCACGAAGACGACTCTTTTCAGCATCAGACATATCTGGAATCTTCTCCATATTTTCTACCAACAACCAGCACTTACGAACGGTCTCATAAATAGAAACACGACCGTCACCACTTGGATTACCGGTTTTATAGGCGAATTTTCCTTGATAGTTACCATTAGGATTGTCCTGACTATCCTCTGTCAAGTTTCCTGTGTAGTAGGTCTGCTTAGGACCACCCCATCCACAATAGCACTGATAGGAGTCTGACAACGCATCGATAGGCGTAGCATTCATCATATTTCCTGTAGTGTAAGTACAATAAATTTGTCCGTAAGCACTCCACAGGAAGTTGCGAGCATATTCTGCCTTAGAGAACACCGTATCAACATTCACATCAACACCAGGGGCTTTCTCCAAGAAGGCATTACCCACATTGATGTCGTCGACACAGGCAGTGAAGATGCCCGTAGCCATCACCAAAGCCAATATGTAATTAAATATCTTTTTCATAATTTTCTTTTACTTTAGAAGTTAACTTGCATACCGAAATTATACACACGTGTCATCGGATAACGCATACCAAGATCAAGTCCGGTGCCTGGTGCCTCTGGGTCATTACCCTTGAAGTCAGCAATGGTAATCAGGTTCTGACCTGATACATAGAAACGTACGTAATTAAGAAGTGGTAACCACTTTGGTTTGTTAATGGTATAACCAAGCTCGATATTCTTTAGACGCACGTACTTAGAGTTAATCATCCAAGCACGAGAGTCACGGTTATTATGAACACGGTTGTTAAATGAGATACGTGGCAGGATGGCATTGGGGTTATCCTCCGTCCAAGAGTTGTCGGCAACCCACTGTACCAAAGCTGAAGTATTGGTAGAACCAAACTGATCACGGAAGTATCCGTTCAGTGTACGACTGGTGTTATTAGCACCTATCCACAACATCGAGAAATCAAATCCCTTCCAGTTAACGTTGGCATTAACAGACCAAGTGATCTCTGGGGTTTCAGTATAGCCGAGAGGCTTCTGGTCATTTTGGTCAACAATACCATCATCATTCAAGTCTACATAGACGGCATCACCGTATTTCAATTCAACATTCTGATCTGGCATCTCCACACCATATTTATCAAAATAACGCTCCTCGGTACCTGGCTGATAGAACTCAAACAACTCGTAACCGAAAGGCTGTCCTACTGGCAGTCCTGTACGGCTCAGATAGTCATACATTGGCGGAACCTCGAGCATATCAATCACCTTGTTTCTAGCAAAGGCGATACTCGGACTGATGCTATAGCGGAAATCACCAATCTGGTCTGCCCACTTCAAAGTCAACTCATAACCGTGATTCTTCACACGACCCTCGTTGACATAGCTCACTGGCAGGCTGGTCACTGCTGGCAGCAGAGAACCATTGGACACCAAAATATCCTTACGGTCTTCCCAGAATATATCGAAGTTCACCGTCAGACGATCGTTGATAAAAGCGGCATCAACACCAAGGTTCCACTTAGAAGCGGTTTCCCAAGTAACGTTCGGGTTACCAGCGGTCAGCTCTTTAACTGCTTGTAGCCAGCCTGCACCACCTGTACCAAAGTTAGCGCCACGTTCTTGTGGGTTAGAAGTCATCGTACCACGATAGAACTGCCATGCACCTGGCAGGTAGAGGAAACGAGCACCATTGGTGTTGTCATTACCGACCTTACCCCAAGAACCACGCAGCTTCAAATAACCAATATACTTCTTGATGGGCTCCCACCACTTTTCACTTGATGGAATCCAACCTACAGAGAAAGAAGGGAAGGTACCATAGCGCTTACCCTCAGCAAAATTCTCTGAACCATTGTATCCGATATTGAAGTCAATCATATAACGGGTATCATAGTCATAGGTTACACGTCCTACAAGACCTACATAACCTTTAGGAATTGATTCGTAGATGCTGCCATCGGAATCCCAAGGATAATATGTTTTGCTCTGGTTGTACAACAACAACGCTCCTACATTGTGTTTACCGAACTTACGAGCATAGTTGAAACTTGCCTCAGCATACCAGTTACGGCTTCCCCATTTTGCCTCAGAATAAGGTATCGGCCATGTGATATTCTCCTTGCGAAGAACTTCTTCTCCTGCAGCATTAAGTGTTGCCACATAAGTGACACCAGTACCAAATCCATTCTGACGGTTCTTTCTAGCGGTATATTCAGTATTATAAGAACCTTTAATCTTGAAATCCAAACCTGGAGTAATGAAGCTCATGTCAAGTTTGTACTGAAGGTCAAGGTTCAGCACATTAGTACTCTCATTCTGATAACCTAAGTCATAATAGTTAGAAAGAGCGTCACGATCATAAGTTCCTACAAGGTTCTTGTCTGCAATAATGTGACGACCTTCTCCATCAACACCAATACCAGCGTATGGGGTAGCACCTTGCAGATAGCGGAAGATGAATCCCTCACCACCACCCATCGTGGTACGATTCTGAACGCGGCCACCTAAGGTCAGTGCTAACTGGCTGTACTTGGATACGTCAATGTCCAAGTTAGCACGATAGTTGAAACGATTGAACTTAAACGTTTCATCATCATTCTTAGAGAAAGTCTTAAAGAGAGAGTTCTGGTTCAAGAAACCAGCAGAAATAAAGTATCTTACTTTCTCCGTACCACCACTGACATTCACATTCACCTGCTCCTGCCATGCAGCATCCTTCATCATATATCCAATCCAATCGGTATTGGGGAAGGTTCTCGGCATGTCACCTTTACGGAAATGCTCCATGACATCCTGATTGAACTTGATACCAGTACTTGCGTAATCATTATAGTTTGCAATATTGGTAGTACCTGGCCATTGGCTCATGGGCAGAGCATCCGTGATAGCAGTATAGTTCCACATCTTTCCATAAGTATAGGAATCAGCGAAATCTACGAATTGTGAAATCTGCTGAATAGCTGCGCTTGCCGAAACAGTAACAGATGCTTTACCTGGAGCACCACGCTTGGTAGTAACAAGAATAACACCATTAGCACCACGCACACCAAACACAGCTGTTGCCGAAGCATCCTTCAGGATAGAAATGTCCTGAATCTCATTGGGGTCAAGTTGTCCGAATGGGCGCTCAACACCATCCACGAGGACGAGAGGATCTGCACTGTTCAACGAACCGGTACCACGAACACGGATTGTAGGTGCATCGTCACCAGGCATACCCGAATGCTGTACCACTGAAATACCTGGCAATTTACCCTGCAAAGCATTTGCCACGTTGGCGACAGGTGCCTTCAACAGCTCCTCACCACCTACTGCAGAGACGGCACCCGTAATGGTCACCTTCTTTTGCTGTCCATAGGCAATAACCACCACTTCTTCCAGACTCTGCAAGTCTGGCTGCATGGTAATGGACATGCTGCGACTGGGTTTTTGTTTCTGAGAAACATAACCAATGTAGGAAAACTCCAAAGTCGCTTTTTGTGAAACAGAGGGCAAAACAAAATTGCCGTCGAGATCGGTAACCACGCCTGTCCCGCTGCCTTCTATCACAACGGAGACTCCAATCATAGGTTCACCTTTCTCATCTTTCACCTGACCTTCAACCCTGATGTTCTGAGCAAAAGTCACACTGGGCAAAAGGCACAATAATGCCAATAACCCAAAGAGATAAGATTTACACTTAATTTCCATACAAAAAGGATTAAAATAATAATATAAAGTTTAAGTTTTTTTTCGTTAATAGTTATTATTTGTCACATGTAGTTATGCATGATGACACAATTTCACCATGCAAAAATAAAACAATTTTACGAAATGACATCACTTTTCCTTGACAAATTTTAATTTTTGATTACTTTTTCATACCTTTCTCATTGTATTGTTAACAATTTCTACACTTTTTTACTAATAAGTGTAAATTTTACAATTTGTATAGAGAGCACGAAAGTATCTTTCGCGCGTACCTTAATAATATTATTTTAATTATGGAAGGAAGATACGTTCCAATTGACCATCATAGGTAGGGATGGTCAAACGAATCGTATCGAGTTTAACAGTATCAGGAAGAAGTATACTGATAAAACGACGACTGGTATAATATTGGGGGACACCACACTGGTCGTGAAGTAACCGAAAAACAGCCGTACATGTCTGGTCATCATTATGACGGATGGTGTCTTGGGCAAGTGCAACCTTCTGTGTGCCGTCATTATCGTCTGCTTGTCCTGTCTTGAGCAAAAGTCCGAGGTTCAGGTATTTCCTATTCTTACTTAGCCAGGCACTCTCTATTCCTATCGGATCTTCGGGTTGTTGTCCCAACTGCCAATGCTTTACGGCACGCAATGTAGGAACAGCACCAAGGGAAACAGGCTCCGCCGTTGTCTCGCTGACCTGATTATAATAAAGGATAGCACGATAGGTAGTGTCTGCCGTCTCTATCCATTTTGCAGTGGCATAGGGAGTCAGTGTGAAACGGTTGCCGTCATCTAACGTGAAAGCTGTCGCTTCTTTTTCGCTATTGATGGAGAGATCAACCAGTTCTGCCTGCATCAATGAATACTTGCCTTGTCCTTTGTCATAACTGTCCGTCGTACAGGAAAGGAGTAAAAAAATAAAAAAGTAAAAAGGTAAGGCAGTCTTTGCCATCCATTTTATGATATGTTTCCTAATACTCATCGTTTTTTCTTTTTACTCTTTTGCTTTTAAAAAGTTCCGTAAGGGGTTGGCATACATGGTCAGCATCCGCTCACGCAGAAACGCCTCATCCTTATTGGGGATTTTGATTTTCGCCAGTTGTGCGGAGAGGTATTCCTCAAAGCGAGTGACATCAGAGGGAGTGTAATGACTAGCGAAACTAGTATTTCCAGGAGAATCAGTACTACTAGAAACACCAGCATTCTCAAGAAGATCCAATGCGATATAGTTACAGGGATAGAGGCTGTAGTGGCGATGGATCTCCAGATCCATACGCTGGGCAACAGCCTTGAAGAACTCATTCTTGGGAAGGTCCCGTAATTCATCAATCCATTCATTGATTGGAGTACCACACTGATAATGTACCCTGCCCTTATAACCGAAAATACCCGTCTTCATATTATCGAGGTCATCCTGTTTACTCTTCTTGAAGTTAGGATTGTCCCTTTTCTGCTGGAACTCCTGTGCCTTCAGATAGTCACATGGATCAAACTCATAACTGATGGTCAAAGGCACGATGTTGAGTTCTTTTAAGTCGCCTCCCATGGCAAGCATCTTCAACACAGACTCCTGGGTACGGTCATCAGAGTCCTTTGCCCTTCCTTCTCGCTGGGCAATCCAGATATTCTCCTTTTTCTGTGTTACGGCATAATGGATATAGCTACTCATCAACTGACTGCTGCGCATCATCTCATGGGCAGTCAGTCCACGACGGACAGTAAAAGCCTTGTTCATGCGAACCAGTCGCTTAATCCAAGGATAAATCAACAAATTATCTCCAATACCAATCTCCACCGTAGTCGGATAGCCCTTCTTATTGAGCGACACATCCAGAAAAGCAGAGTCAAGAACAATATCACGATGGTTGGAGACAAACGTGTATCTTTCTTGGGAGGTGAGAGGTGAAAGGTGAGAAGAGAGAAGAGAGTCTTCGAAACTGAGTCCATCCGTATATTTACGGACGAAATGCCAAACGACAGGTTTCATGAATCGAAGTTGGAAATCCAACGGTGTCTTCACCCCGATGAAGGCAAGGCGCAATAGTCCGTTGCGAACAGCCTTCGGCAACCAAGGCACAAACCCCTTCAGCAACAAAGAGAACTGACGATCGTTTATCAGTTCCTCAAATGCTTGCTTCATCTCCCCTCTTTCGTATGGGCGAATCTCATCAAACTCCTTCCTATCCATGGCGGCAGCAAACTATCTACTATACACTCTAATCTAAGAAAACTGGTTCTCCACAATATCCGTCAGTACTTCCGTCATGGAGAGCCCTGCGGCTTTTACTTGCTGAGGAATGAAACTGGTAGGAGTCATGCCCGGAGTAGTGTTCACCTCCAGCATGTATATCTTACCTTCCGGAGATATGATATAATCAATACGGATAATGCCATTACAATGCAGGATGTCATAGATATGACTAGTTATCTCACCAACCCGGCGTGTCAAGCTTTCACTAATGCGTGCCGGTGTAATTTCCTTCACCTGCCCATTGTACTTCGCATCATAGTCGAAGAACTCATTCGAAGTGACAACCTCCGTAATGGGGAAAGGAACAGCCTTTTCTTTTGTCTTATAGATACCCATGGTTATTTCAGTACCTTTCAGATACTGCTCCACCATCACCTCAGAGCTTTCCATCATCGCCTTACGGATGGCAGGGGCAAGTTGATCGGCATTCTTCACTTTTGACACACCGAAAGATGATCCATCAGTGGCAGGTTTGACAAAACAAGGCATACCGATACGCTGTTCTATCTCATCATCACTCACGAGTTCCTCATAGCCCTTGCGAATCAGCAACGAGTCTGCCACAAGGATACCATAAGCACGCAGATACTGATTAAGGACAAACTTATCAAACGTGATTGCCTCCACTAAGACGCCACTGGTGCTATATGGAACACCTACCAAATCGAAATAGCCTTGCATGATACCATTCTCACCAGGAGTACCATGAATGGTGATATAGGCATAGTCAAAGCGTTTTGCTATTCCATCCTCAATAAAAGAGAAATCGTTACGGTCGATTCTAGCCGTTGTACCGTCATGCAGTTCCACAAGCCAGTCTTGTCCCTTCACATCCACAATATACACATCATACCGCTCTTTGTCAAAGAACGAATACAGACCCTGGGCAGAGCGCAATGACACATCATGCTCAGAAGAGTCACCACCACAGACGATGGCTATCACACGTTTTAAATTCTTCATATTATTTTCTTTTTTTTCGATATTTCAATATTTCGTTATCTCGAGATGTCGAGATTACGATATTTCAGTATTACGACTATAGTGCCGCCATTTCTCAATAAGTGCCGCCATGTCCTCGGCAAGTTCAGAGGTAAAATCCATCTGTTCACCAGTAACAGGATGGACAAAGCCTAACGTCTTGGCATGCAGTGCCTGACGGTTACAGAGTTTGAGACAGTTTTGGATATACGCCTTATAGGAGGCAGTACGTTCACCTCGCAGAATCTCTGTCCCCCCATAGCGTTCATCACCGAAGAGCGGATGCCCAATATGTTTCATATGGGCTCGAATCTGATGAGTCCGTCCGGTCTCCAAACGACACTCCACCAAGGTCACATAACCATAACGCTCCAACACCTTATAATGGGTAATGGCACTCTTGCCGACCTCTGTCCCTGGGGGGAATACTGCCATCCGAAGGCGGTCTTTAGGATCACGTCCGATATTCCCCTCAATACGTCCGGTGTCTTCTGAGAAGTTCCCCCAGACCAAGGCGTGATAGCTGCGGTGCGTATCATGATTGAAGAATTGTGCTCCTAATTCTGTCTTCGCCTCTGGTGTCTTGGCTATTACCAATAGTCCGCTGGTATCCTTATCGATACGATGTACCAGTCCCACGGACGGGTCATTGGGATCATAAGTTGGCAGATCTCGCAGATGCCATGCTACGGCATTGACTAATGTTCCGTGGAAGTTGCCACAACCAGGATGCACCACCATCCCTGCAGGTTTGTTGATGACCATCAACTGATCGTCTTCATAGACAATCTCTAACGGAATATCCTCCGGCTCTATCGTCGTATCATAATGGGGACGATCGAGCATTAAGGTTATCACATCCCCTGGTCGAACCTTATAATTACTCTTGACGGGCTTACCATTGACCTGGATGAACCCAGCGTCTGCCGCTTTTTGAATGCGATTGCGGGAAGAATGCTGCACATGCTCCGACATATATTTGTCAATGCGAACGGCTTGCTGACCACGATCCACCTCCATCCGAAGGTGCTCATACAGGTTATCCTGTCCCTCGTCATCCTCCATCAAGGTGATTTCATCCAACTCCTCTATCATGGTGCCGTAACTTCTACAAAATCATCCACCTCGCCGGCAGGATTACCCTCATGGACCTCATGAATGCCCTCCGTCGGATCTGCCTCATAGGTGGGATCCACATATTCATCTAATACCGCATCATCCTCATCATATGAGCCTGTCCCTATCAGCAACGTCAAAGGAAAGTCTATGGGGACACGGTCACCGTTTGACACTCTTCTGCCCCGACAGACAACACCATAGACCCAGTCTTTCTCACCTACCACCCTCTGAGGCTCTGTCAAACGGAATCCCATCGCCATCAGTTTTGCCTCTGCCTCACGATAGCTAGAGTTATCAACGATATCAGGTATCGCAAAGGTGGGCGACGACGGGGAGTTGACTGTCACGTAAATAGTATGACCAGACTTGACCTTCGTACCAAACCCTGGCGTCTGAGCAAGAATACAGTCTGCAGGTAATGTCTTTTGGAAGCCAGAATCGCTGACCACGATATTCAGCCCTTCTTCCTCCAATAGTAGCCGCGCCTTATGATAAGTCATCCCTTTCAACTCCGGGACATCAATCCCTTCACCATGATGGGTATATATATCCAGTCCATACTTCACACCGACACAGAACAGCACGACAACGACTGCCATGGCAAACAGGTTGAGAAGCACATATTGGCTGGCTATCTTTTTCCAAATTTCCTTCACGTTCATTATATTATTATAAACTTCACGTTCTAAACGGCAAAAATACAAAGAATAATCGACAATGCCAAATAATCGACAAAAAAAATCGAGAGCTAACCTTATGGTTACTCCCGACATTTCTTCCATTTACTCCTTTAAAAACGGAGATTACTTTCCGTGATGCTCGTCAGAAACAGTCAACTTCTTGCGACCTTTCGCACGGCGGGAAGCCAATACACGACGACCATTCTTTGTTGCCATACGCTCGCGGAAACCATGCTTGTTCACGCGGCGGCGATTGTGTGGCTGAAATGTTCTTTTCATTGTTTTTTATCTTTATTTTATTGTTATTATTCAATTTCGGACTGCAAAAGTACGCATTAATTTCGAATTATGCAAGTTTTCTTGTAATTTTTAATGTTTAATCTTTCATTTTTCATATAAAAGTATTACCTTTGCACCCGCAAAAGGAGATATATACATTATTAAAATAGCTATTTTATATGATTAATTCACAAGACATTAAGAAAGGAACTGCTATCCGCATGGATGGCTCTATTTGGGTTTGCATCGATTTCCAGCATCGTAAGCCAGGTAAGGGTAACACCATCATGAACATCAAGATGAAGAATGTCACTGACGGTCGTGTATTGGAGCGTCGCTACAACATCGGTGAGAAACTGGAGGATGTGGTCATCGAGCACCGTGACTATCAGTATCTCTACGAGGATCAGGAGGGACGTATCTTCATGAACCAGGAGAGCTTTGAGCAGATTCCTATTGCCAACGACCTAGTGATTGGTCATGAGTACATGAAAGAGGGTGACGTGGTATCTGTTGTCAGCGACACCACAGACGGTACCATTCTCTATGCTGAGATGCCCGTTAAGACGAATCTTCGTGTGACTCACTCAGAGCCCGGTATCAAGGGTGACACTGCCACTAACGCCACCAAACCCGCAACACTGGAGACTGGTGTAGAGGTTCGTGTTCCTTTGTTCATCAATGAGGGAGATCTCATTCAGGTTGATACCCGCGACGGCAGTTACCTGAACCGTGTGAAGGAGTAGTTTCAATTGAAATTGATCATTGACAATTGAAGTATTCGATTATCGTTCCAGTATTCAATCGCCCTGACGAAGTGGACGAATTGCTTGAGAGCCTTTGCTCCCAAACACTGAAAGACTTCGAAGTGGTAATTGTAGAGGACGGATCAGAGATACCATGCAAGGATGTTTGCGACAAGTACGCAAGCATCCTTGATTTACATTATTACCAGAAGGACAACAGCGGTCCTGGTCAGAGTCGTAACTATGGAGCAGAACGTGCCAAAGGTGACTGGCTCATTATCCTTGACTCCGACGTGGTACTCCCCCCAGGATATATGGAGAGTGTAGAACAAAACACTCAACGCTCAACGCTCAATACTCAATTGGCATGCTGGGGCGGTCCAGATGCCTCCCACCCTTCCTTCACCCCTGTGCAAAAAGCCATCTCCTATTCGATGACCTCTTTCTTCACCACTGGTGGTATCCGTGGTGGCAAGAAAAAACTCGACAAGTTCTATCCCCGCTCCTTTAATATGGGTATCCGTCGAGATGTCTACTTGCAACTGGGGGGCTTCTCCAAGATGCGCTTCGGAGAGGACATCGATTTCAGCTACCGCATTGTGGAGGCTGGCTATCAGCCCCAGCTTTTCCCAGAGGCATGGGTATGGCATAAGCGCCGTACGGATTTTCGCAAATTCTTCCGACAGGTCTATAACAGCGGTATTGCCCGCATCAATTTAGAGAAGCGGCATCCTAATACCCTCAAACTGGTACATTTGTTACCATCGGTATTTACTATCGGAGTAATTGCAATGGTTCTTGTCTCCGCTGTCGGACGTGTCCTGATGCATTATGATGACGTACACCGTTGGTTCTGGCTCTGCGCTGCTCCATGGCTGCCTATCATCCTCTACAGCCTCGTCATCCTCATCGACTCCACCATACAGAACAAAAGTCTGAAAGTAGGGCTACTCAGTATTCCCGCTGCCTTCGTCCAACTGATGGGCTACGGACTGGGATTCATCGAGAGTTGGTGGAAACGATGTGTCTTAAAACAAGACGAGTTTACTGCATTTGAGAAAAACTTCTATCAATAGCAAATCTTTCTTATTATCAACTAAAAATGGAAAAACTAACTATTAATCAATGGGCGGAAGAAGACCGTCCTCGTGAAAAAATGATGCGACAGGGCGCAGAGTCACTGAGTAACGCCGAGTTGCTTGCCATCCTCATCGGGTCTGGCTCCACCAAAGAGAGTGCCGTAGACCTGATGAAACATGTACTGAACGACTGTCACAACAACTTAAACACCTTGGGCAAGAAAAACATTGGCGAGCTCTGCCAGTATAACGGTATCGGAGAGGCGAAAGCCATTTCCATACTCGCTGCCTGTGAGTTAGGGAAGCGGCGTCAGATAGAGACACTTGAGGAGCGTTCTGACTGTGGGACCGCCACCCGTATCTACAACCACATGCATCCTGTGATGCAAGACCTGGACACTGAAGAGTTTTGGATTCTACTTATGAACCAGAATTACAAACTTATCAAGAAGATGCGTGTCTCACATGGTGGCATCACCGAGGTAGCAGTAGACATCCGTATCATTCTCAAGGAAGCTGTCCTTGCCAATGCCACCATCCTTGCAGTCTGCCACAACCACCCTTCAGGTAATCTCCGACCCAGTAAGGAAGATGACCACTTGACAGAGAATCTGCAGAAAGCATGCAGGGTGATGCGCATCCTTTTCCTTGATCACGTCATCGTGACTGACGGTCATTATTACAGTTACCACGAAGAAGGACGACTGTGAGCGTTGCAACCCAGTTGCAGAAATGACCACTTTTTCTTCATTTGCAACCAGGTTGCAGAACTCTTTCCATACCTTTGCAGCAGAATTAAAAAATATAAAGGTATGTCACACGAACATCATCACCAAGAGTGCTGTGAGCACAATCACCATCATGAGCATGGATTGAGAAAGCAACTAATTCTTATCGTCCTGACCGTCATATTGCTGGGAGTAGCTGTTATCATCGAGAATAACATTCAGTTTTCTACATGGCAATTGTTACTTATTTACCTCATACCCTATCTGCTGATCGGACACGACACCTTGAAAGAGGCAGCAGAGGGGCTTGCCCATGGTGATGCCTTCAACGAGCATTTTCTAATGTCTGTAGCGACCATTGGTGCCCTCTGTATCGGTTTCCTTCCTGGTGCCGAGACAGAATTTCCCGAAGCCGTCTTCGTCATGCTGTTCTTTCAAATCGGAGAGCTCTTCGAGGGTTATGCTGAGGGAAAGAGTCGTGAGAGTATTGCTCATTTGATGAACATCCGTCCAGATATGGCACGGATGGAGGTAAGAGGTAAGATAGAAGAAGTAAAGCCTGAAGAAGTCGTCATAGATTCTATCATCGTGATTCGTCCCGGTGAGAAAATACCCCTTGACGGTATTGTCATAGAAGGGACATCTGCCCTCAACACGATCGCACTAACGGGAGAGAGTATGCCCCGTGAGATTACTATTGGCGATGAAGTCATCTCGGGATGTGTCAACCTGTCGGGTGTCATCAGGGTACGGACAACCAAGAGTTATGGGGAGAGTACCGTATCAAAAATCATTGAGTTGGTAGAACATGCTACCAAACATAAGTCAAAGAGCGAGACGTTTATCACTAAGTTCGCACACGTCTATACCCCTATCGTGGTCTTTGCCGCCCTTGCTATCGCCATCCTCCCGCCCCTCTATGCCGCATTAGCCAGTTCTCAGCTCTCAGCTTTCACCTCAAACCTCTCCACATGGCTCTATCGCGCCCTGATGTTCCTTGTCGTCTCATGCCCCTGTGCCTTGGTCATCAGTGTCCCCCTCACCTTCTTTGGTGGTATCGGTGGTGCCTCCCGCAAAGGAATATTGATCAAAGGCGCTAACTATATGGACGTTCTTGCCCATATCAATACTGTGGTCTTCGATAAGACGGGCACACTGACCCACGGACAGTTTGTCGTAGAGGCTGTACACCCCGACTCCTGTGACGAGCAGCAGCTACTCCATCTCGCCGCCCATGTAGAGCACTACTCTACCCATCCCATCGGCGCCACCCTTCGCGACGCCTTTCCAGATGAGGCGACTGACGGCTGTCATATCTCTGACGTTAAAGAGATGGCAGGACAGGGTATATGTGCTAGTGTAGAGGGAAAAATTGTTGCAGTCGGCAACACCAAGCTGATGGACGCTGTCGGTGCGAAATGGCACGACTGCCCACTTTGTGAACATGAACATCATCCTATTACGGGAACAATCATCCATATCGCCATTGACGGTATCTATGCCGGACACATTGTCATCAATGACAAAGTCAAGGACGATAGTGCGAAGGCGATACAACAACTTCGGCAATTGGGGATCAGCAGGACTGTCATGCTCACAGGCGACCGGCAGGAGGTGGCGGCGCATGTCGCTCAAGTCCTTAAGATGGATGAATACCATGCCGAGCTTCTACCTGCTGATAAAATCTGTTATTTTGAGAAAATGGTCAATGAACAGTCAATGACTAATTCGAAAACAGCCTTCGTCGGCGATGGCATCAACGACGCTCCCGTTTTGGCTCGCGCAGATATCGGCATCGCCATGGGAGGACTAGGTAGTGATGCTGCTATTGAGGCTGCCGATGTCGTACTAATGGACGACCATCCCTCAAAGATAGCACTTGCCATCCGCATTGCCCGACGCACCCTCCGCATTGCCCGTCAGAACATAGCATTCGCCATTGGAGTGAAAGTAGCAGTGCTCCTCCTTGCCGCCTTTGGTCTTGCCACTATGTGGCTCGCTGTCTTCGCAGACGTCGGTGTCACCGTCCTTGCCGTGCTTAACGCCATGAGGGCATTAAAATACTCAAAATAATTGGGTATTTCTCTCAATTTGGATAAATTTCTTTGACCTAAAGGTACAAAGCGTGCTAAAGATACGATTTCTTGCACTCAAAAATGAAAATACATTCTCATTTTGTTCGCTTACTCGAAATTTTGCACTATCTTTGCAGATGTTATGACACAAGAAGAGAAAACCCATTTGGAAGAACGGATTGTAGACGTGCTGAAAACCGTCTATGACCCAGAGATCCCTGTGAATATCTACGACCTCGGCATGATCTACAAGATTGACGTACAAGAGGATGCTTCCGTAGAACTGGATATGACGTTTACGGCACCTAACTGCCCTGCCGCCGACTTTATATTAGAAGATGTACGCACGAAGGTCGAGAGTGTGGAGGGTATCACCTCCGCGAATGTCAACCTCGTCTTTGAGCCTGCCTGGGACCAGAGTATGATGAGCGAAGAGGCACGTGTCGAGTTAGGACTTGATTAAATTGTAAATCGTAAATTGTCCAATTGTAAATGAAGAACGTCTATTTCCTTTCCGATGCCCACCTAGGGTCACTTGCGATTCCCCATCAGCGGATGCAAGAGCGGCGATTAGTGCGTTTTCTCGACAGCATCAAGGAAAAAGCTGCCGCCATCTACCTGCTGGGCGATATGTTCGATTACTGGTATGAGTACAAATACGTAGTACCTAAAGGATTTACCCGTTTTTTGGGGAAGCTCTCTGAGCTGTCGGACATGGGTGTTGAGATACATTATTTCACTGGCAACCATGACATCTGGTCATATGGCTATTTGGAAAAGGAGTGCGGTGTCATCCTCCATAAGAAAGAGGAGACGACAGAAATCTATGGCAAGGAATTCTTCCTCGCCCATGGTGACGGATTGGGTGACCCTGACAAATCTTTCAAAGTCCTGCGCTATCTCTTCCATAGCAAGGTTTGCCAATGGCTTCTCTCCAACCTCCATCCTCGATGGAGTATGGCACTCGGTCTCAATTGGGCGAAACACAGCTATATCAAGCACAAGGAGACTAACGACATCCAATATATGGGAGAGGAAAAAGAACACCTAGTGCTCTTCGCCAAAGACTATATCGAAGACCATCCGGATATCGACTACTTTATCTTTGGACACCGACATATTGAACTGGATATCAAAATCGCCCGCCATACCCGCTTGATGATTCTTGGTGACTGGATTAGCCAATTTACTTATGCCGTCTTCGACGGTGAGCATATGTTCTTAGAGGAATACGTAGAAGGTGAGAGCCAACCATAAGAAAACAAAATTAACAACCCATGAAGAACTATTTAGTAATCATCACCACATCCCTGCTGCTCATCCTTACCAGTTGCAACCAGCAGCAGCCACGTTATGTCATCGGAGTCTCCCAATGCTCAGCCGATATCTGGCGAGAAAAGCAAAATGCAGAGTTGCGAATGGGTGCCTATATCCAAGACGATGTGGAAATGCGTTTCGCTGCTGCCTATGACAGTGACGAACGACAGATACAGCAAATTGACAGTCTCGTCGCCACAGGCATCGATTTGTTGATTGTCGCACCAAACCAAGTAGCGACCATCTCACCGGCTATTGACCGTGCCTATGACCAGGGAATTCCTGTTATTGTCTTTGAACGTAAGACCAATTCCAAGAAATACACTGCCTTTATAGGTGCTGACAATTATGAGATGGGACGTACCATGGGAGAATATATCGCCCGTCAACTGAAAGGGAAAGGACGTATTCTAGAGATCAAAGGACTTAAAGACTCCTCTCCTGCCATTGAGCGTCATAATGGTTTTGCCCAAGCACTCAGCCAATACCCCGAGATACAATTGGTTGAGACCTTGCAGGGAGACTGGACTGAGGACAGCGGTTACAAAGCTGTCAAAGACTATCAGGGCGACCTCAGCAAGATAGACTTCGTCTTTGGACAGAATGACCGTATGGCAATGGGAGCACGCAAAGCACTTTCTTCCCTTCATGCCTCTCCCTCCGCCAAATATTGCGGCATTGACGGTCTACCTGGGAAAGACGGAGGTATCGAATTAGTACGCGACTCCTTGTTGAATGCCAGCTATATCTATCCCACCCATGGCGACCAACTCATCCAACTTGCCGTTAACATCCTTGAAGGCAAACCCTATAAGAAGGAGAACCTCTTAAAATCGGCACTTGTCACCCGTGACAATGCCAATGTACTGCTATTGGAAAGTGAGGAAATCATGCGTCAAACAACCTATCTAGATCAACTGCATGAGAAGGCTGACACATACCTGCAAGAACTTGACACCCAGCGCACGATCACATTTCTTGCCATTGGCATCATCATTTTGCTGCTGATTACCATGGTACTCTTCTATCTTTACCACATAGGTCAGATGAAACTACGCAGAGAACGTGTCGTCAATACCTTATGGAACCTGAAACCAGAGGAAGTTCCTCAGATGGCACCTGAGACATTGGCGAATGAGGAGAAAGCTGATGACAACGAACCGGCAGTAGTTTCCGTCTTCATTACCCGTTTCAAGGAAGCGGTGGAAGCACGTCTGGATGAAAGTGAGTTAAGTATAGAGGACTTGGCTGCCGACATGAACCTCAGCCGTGTACAACTTTATCGTAAGGTGAAGTCCTTTACAGGCTCTACCCCTGTGGAACTGTTACGTACGGCACGTTTGAAACGAGGTTACCATTTGTTGATGACCACTGATAAAAGCGTCAGTGAAGTAGCCTATCAAGTGGGGTTTACAGCACCCTCCTATTTCACCAAATGTTTCAAGGAAGAGTATGGTGTACTACCTGGTGATGTCCGCCACTAACAGAGTCTTTTTATGCAACTGATAATAAAAATCGTTCAATATTTAACACAAATGTTACATTGAACGATTTTTTTAGTTGTTTGTAACATGTGTTACATCCCCTGCCTATAAATAGAAGTACTTTTGCGACAGTTAACAAAAGTACTAACCAAATTAACAAGCAAATGAAACAAGCGAAAAGATTCATTTTAAGCTTCCTCGCCTTGGCGCTATGTACAATAATGTACGCGCAAGAGGCAATCACGGGTAATGTCGTCGACCAGACAGGAGAGCCTGTCATCGGTGCTACCGTGATGGAAAAAGGAACGTCAAACGGTACAGTAACCGATTTTGACGGTAATTTCTCGTTAAAGGTAGCTGCAGGCAAGACCCTCGTCTTCTCCTACATCGGTTACCAGACTGTTGAGTTGCCAGCTGCCAATGGTATGAAGGTGACGATGCAAGACGATGCCTTCTCACTGAACGAGGTTGTCGTAACGGGTTACACCACCCAGCGTAAGGCAGACCTGACAGGTGCCGTATCGGTTGTCAGTGTCAGCGAACTTGCCAAACAGAATGAGAACAACCCCATTAAGGCAATGCAAGGACGTGTCCCTGGCATGAACATCTCTGCAGATGGTGCTCCCTCTGGTGCTGCTACCGTCCGCATCCGTGGTATCGGTACGTTGAACAACAACGACCCGCTCTACATCATCGATGGTGTTCCCACCAAGGCAGGCATGCATGAGTTGAATGGTAACGACATTGAGTCTATCCAAGTATTGAAGGATGCAGCCTCAGCAAGTATCTATGGTAGCCGTGCTGCCAACGGTGTTATTATCATCACTACCAAAAAGGGTAAGGAAGGTAAGATCAAAATTGACTTTGATGCCAGCATCTCTGTTCAGACCTACGCACACAAGATGGAAGTGTTAAATGCCAAAGAGTTCGGTCAAGTGATGTGGCAGGGTTATGTCAACGACGGTCTCGACCCCAACATGAACGGACTGGGTTATCACTATGACTGGAGTTACAATCCACAGGGTATGCCAGTACTCAACGGTATTACCATGAATAAGTATCTGGATCCTGCAGGCACTACTCCTGCTGCCGATACCGACTGGTTCAAAGAAACCACTCGCACTGGTCTGATACAGCAGTATAACGTATCACTGAGCAGTGGTTCTGAGAAGAGTTCCTCTTTCTTCTCTGTTGGTTACTATGGTAACAAAGGTATCATCAAGCAATCTGACTTCAGCCGTATCTCTGCCCGTATTAATACCGAATATAAGTTATTGAAAGTGAAGGATCTTGACGTAATTACGGTAGGTGAGCACTTCACTTTGAACCGCACCAGTGAAGTGAATGCCCCTGGTGGTTTCCTGGAGAATGTACTTCAGTTCAACCCGTCACTGCCCGTACGTACCATCAACGGTGACTATGCAGGTCCTGTAGGCGGTTATCCCGACCGTGAGAACCCACTCGCCCGTTTGGATCGTAATGCCGACAACCGCTACACATACTGGCGCCTGTTCGGTGATGCCTATATCGATATCAATCCCCTCAAGGATTTCCATATCCGTTCCAGTTTCGGTCTTGACTATAGCCAGAAGGAACAGCGTATCTTCCAGTATCCTATCACCGAGGGTACAGTAGCTAACCCCATCAATGGCGTAGAAGCCAAGCAGGAGCACTGGACCAAATGGATGTGGAATGCCATTGCCACTTATAATCTGGAAAAGGGCAAGCATCGTGGGGATGCCATGGTTGGTATGGAGATTAACCGCGAGGACGACAAATGGTTCAGCGGAAAGAAATACGACTATGCTGTGCTGAATCCCGACTATATGTGGCCTGATGCCGGTGTCGGCGAGGCAGAAGCCTTCGGTAATGGTGGTGGCTACACCCTGGTATCATTCTTCGGTAAGGTGAACTACACCTACGATGACAAATATATGGCTTCATTCACAATCCGTCACGACGGTTCCAGTCGTTTCGGTAAGAACCATCGCTATGGTACTTTCCCCTCTATTTCCGCCGGTTGGCGCATCAACCAGGAGAAGTTCCTGAAGGATGTTTCCTGGATTGACAACCTGAAGCTACGCGCTTCTTGGGGACAGACAGGTAACCAAGAAATCGACAATATCGCACGTTATACCCTTTATGTAAGTAACTATGGTGAGGCAGGCTTCGGTGGTCAGAGCTATGGTACCAGCTACGACATTGCAGGCACCAACGGTGGTCAACAGCTGCCCAGCGGTTTCAAGCGCAACCAGTTAGGCAATGACGACCTGAAATGGGAGACCACCACACAGACCAACCTCGGTCTCGACTTCGGTCTGTTCCGCAATGCTCTCTACGGCTCGTTCGAATGGTACTACAAGAAGACCAAGGATATTCTGGTTTACATGCCAGGTATTGGTGTAATGGGTGAAGGCTCCAGCCAGTGGATCAATGCCGGTGAGATGAAGAACACTGGTGTCGAGTTCAACGTCGGTTACCGTGGTGAGATTGGCAAACTGTCATACGATGTAACAGGTAACTTCGGTACTTATCGAAACAAAGTAACCAAGATTCCCGAGACGATTGCTGCTAACGGAACTTTCGGTGGTAACGGCGTGAAGAGCGTTGTAGGTCATCCAATGGGTGCCCAGGTAGGCTATGTCTATGACGGTATCTTCAAGAGCCAGGACGAGATTGACAATCACGCTGCACAGAATGGTGCCGGTTTGGGACGTATCCGTTGGAAGGATCTGAACAACGACGGTGTCATCAACGAGCAGGATCAAGACTGGATTTACTCTCCAGTACCTGATTTTACTTGGGGTTTGAACGTTTACTTACAGTATAAGGACTTCGACTTCACCATGTTCTGGCAAGGCGTACAGGGTGTTGATGTTATCAGCGACCTGAAGAAGCAGACTGACCTCTGGAGCGGTCTGAACATCACCAACCTGAACAAGGGACAGCGCCTGCTCGACGCTTGGAACCCCAACAACATGGGTAGCAACATACCGGCTGTCAGCATCATGGACAACAACAACGAAAAGCGCGTCAGCAGCTACTTCGTCGAAAATGGCTCGTATGCCAAGCTGCGCACCATCCAGGTGGGCTATAACTTCCCCAAGAGTATTGCCGAAAAGCTGTACATGCAGCGGCTGCGTGTCTACGTGTCTGCGCAGAACCTGCTTACGATCAAGAGCAAGAACTTCACGGGTGTAGACCCCGAGAATGCTAACTTCGGCTATCCTATTCCGCTGAACGTCACATTTGGCTTAAACGTTTCATTCTAATATAAGTAAAAAAGATAATAATATGAATACCAATATAAAGAATAAGATTGCTTCGAGTTGGGGGATGGGTGTGCTGGTAGCCTTCGGTCTCCTTACCTCCTGTAGCGACTTCCTCGAGGAGCACACGCCGCAGGGCACGCTGAGCGAGGAGCAGGTGAAGTCGCCCGAGAATGCAGAGAACATGGTCATCTCGGCATACGCCATATTCACTACGGCAGAGGACATCAACTCGTCGTTCTCGATGTGGAACTTCGACGTACGCTCCGACGATGCCTACAAGGGCGGCAACGGTACCAGCGACGGTGACGTGTTTCACCAGCTTGAGATTCAGCAGGGTGTGCTGACCACCAACTGGAACATCAACGATATGTGGGAGCGGCTGTACAAGTGCATCTCGCGTGTAAACAGTGCCATAGCCCTGCTGAACACCTGCGACGACTCGTTTGCCATGAAGCAGCAGCGACTGGCTGAGATGAAGTTCCTGCGTGCCTATGCACACTTCCAGCTGAAGCGACTCTACAAGTACATACCCTTCGTGGTGGACGAGAACCTGAGTACCGACGGCTACTATGCGCTGTCGAACCGTACATTCACGAACGACGAGGGTTGGTAGGTGATAGCCGCCGACCTGATGGCGGCTTATAAC
>JAEEGK010010320.1_pt1 | contig 21575 bp, 21 predicted proteins | sample 8958771 | NCBI WGS metagenome assembly JAEEGK01 (sample SAMN16246547, study PRJNA631951) | gut metagenome | biome: gut microbiome; feature: rumen; material: SC-attached | host: Bos | place: Iran: Karaj | collected 2018-10 | reverse complement strand
CAGGATATCGAAGAGGCGGCGGTTGGTGCAGCAGGGCTCGCCGTTGAGGCGGTTGTAGCCGCACATCACCTGCTGGACGTCGCTGTTTTTGATGATGTATTCGAAAGCGGGGAGGTAGGTGCTACGGAGGTCGCGCTCGGAGACGCGGCTGTCGAATTCGTGGCGCGTGCCTTCGGGACCGCTATGGACAGCGAAGTGCTTGAGGCAGGCGGCGGTGATGAGCGGGTTGCCCACGTAGTTCTCGGCCCATGCATGCTGCAGCCCTTTCACGCAGGCGCGCCCCATCAGGGCGGTGAGGCAGGGATCCTCGCCGTAGGTCTCCATGCCGCGTCCCCAGCGCGGGTCGCGGAAGATGTTGATGTTGGGGGTGAAGAAGGTGAGGCCCGTGTAGTCGCCGGTGCCACCGGTGTCCTGCGCCATGTGGTATTTGTTGCGGGCTTCGTTGGCGACGAGGGTGAACATGAACTCCACCCTCGCGGGGTCGAAGGTGGCAGCCAACGCAATAGGCATGGGGTAGACGGTGGCCTCGCCGGCGCGTCCCACGCCGTGCAGCGCCTCGTTCCACCAGCTGTAGGCCGGCAGTCCCACACGCGGGATGGCAGGATTCTGATGCACCATGAGCGAGAGTTTCTCGTCGAGGGTAAGGTTGTTGATGAGCCACTCCACGCGCCCGTTGAGGCTCTTGGTGGTGTCCTGCCACGGGTATTGCTGCGCCCAAACGGTTGAGCCACACATTGCTAATATGCAAATAACAAAGGTATGAAATCTATTTTTCATAGTGCAAAGATACAAAAAATATATTATATCATTTTTTTTTCGTACTTTTGCCGCATGAATCGTACCCTTTTTAACGGCCGACTGAAGATGGCGGAAATGATTGCGTCCAACTACGACCTGATCCTTATGCTGCCACGATTTGGAATACCTCTGGGTTTTGGCGAGAAGACCGTCAAGGAGGTGTGTCGAGACTGTGGCGTCGACGACCATTTTTTCCTCACGGTTTGCAATATCTACACTTTTGACGACTACCGTCCCGACAGTGAGGACGTTTCCCGCATTGACAACCGGTTGGTGGCCGAGCATCTCCGAGCCTCGCATCGTTACTACCTTGAGGAGCGCCTGCCCCACCTGCAGCACCACCTGGACCATATCACCGAGAAAGCCGGCCAGAGTGGCGAGATCCTCCGCAAATATTATGCCGACTACTGCCGTGAGGTGCGCGAGCATGTGCGCAAGGAAGAGAAGAATCTTGACCAGATTCTGAGCAACGCCTCCGCCCATTCGCTCAGCCATTATATGCAGAGCCACGACAATATCCGCGACCGCCTCAGCGACCTCACTCAGATTATCTACAAATACCTCCCCGGCGAGCGTCTCAACGAGGAGATGATGGAACTGGTCTTCGATATCCTTCAGCTGAGTCGCGACTTGGAGAAGCACGCCATGATTGAGGAACTGCTGCTTGTCCCGCAGGAAGATTACAACCTCAGTGACCGCGAGATGGATGTCCTTGAACTGGTGGCTCAAGGGTTGAGCAGTAAGGAGATATCCTCGCGTCTCAACATCGCCGTCAATACCGTCAATACCCACCGCAAGAGTATCACCCGCAAGACCGGCATCAAGAGTGTCGCCGGCTTGGCGGTCTACGCTATGTTAAAGAAAAACTAACCCCATGAAGTCATTGAAATACATCCGAATTGTATTGGCAGCCGTAGTGCTTTTCTGCATTTCTGCGCTGATTCTCGACACTACCGAAGGTGCCGTCCTTCGCCATTGGTTGGGCTGGATGCCCAAGGTGCAGCTGCTGCCCGCCATTCTGGCACTCAATGTGGTGGTTGTCGTGGCCATCCTGCTGGTGACATTCCTCGTTGGCCGCCTCTACTGCTCCATCGTCTGCCCCATGGGCATCTTCCAGGACATCTTCACCTGGTTCCACAAGCTCATCTTCGGCAAGAAGCGTCCCTTCCGCTATCGCAAGCCCCAGAATTGGCTGCGCTACACGGTGCTGACGCTCTTCGTCCTGCTGATGGTCTTCGGGCTCAACGGCATCGCCACCCTTGTGGCTCCCTATAGTGCCTATGCCCGGATGGTGGCCAATATCCACGGCACTGGCTTGGTGCATTGGGTGGCCATTGCCACACTCTGCTGCGTGGGTGTGATGAGCTTCATGTACGGCCGCCTGTGGTGCAACACGCTCTGCCCCGTGGGCTCCCTGCTGAGCCTCGTCAGCAAATACCGTCTCTTCGGCATCAAGATCGACGCCTCCAAGTGTGGCGGCTGCCGCAAGTGTGAGAAGGGCTGCAAGGCCATGTGCATCGATATCGACAATCATACCGTCGACCACTCCCGTTGTGTCGACTGCTGGGCCTGTCTGGCCAACTGCAAGGCTGGAGCCATAGACCTTAAGGTCCTTAAAGACCCTAAGGATCCTAAAGCCCTTAAAGATCCCTCGCGCCGCAAGTTCATTGCCGTCAGCGCCGCTATGGGTGCTGCCACGGCACTCTCCGCACAGGAGAAGAAACTCGACGGAGGCCTCGCCGCCATTGAAGACAAGCAGGTCCCCAAACGTAACCTTCCGCTGAAGCCTGCTGGAGCCATCAGCCTGAAGAATTTCGAGAACCGCTGCACCGCTTGCCAGCTTTGTGTAGGCAAGTGCCCCGAGAAGGTGCTGCGCCCATCCACCGACCTCTCGTCGCTCATGCAACCCTACATGGCTTTCGACCAAGGCTACTGCCGCACTGCCTGCACCCGCTGCAGCGAAGTGTGTCCCACCGGAGCCATCCAGCATATCGACAAAGAACAGAAGACCGCCATCTCTATCGGTCATGCCGTGGTGCTGCCAGACAACTGCATCGGCTGCGGTGCCTGTGCACGCCATTGTCCCTCCGAGGCCATTATGATGGTCGACGGACGACCCGCCGTCAACGAGAGCCGCTGCCTCGGCTGCGGTGCCTGCGAGTACTACTGTCCCGCACGCCCCATGACCGCCATCTATGTCGAAGGCCGTGAGCGCCACGTTGAAATCTAAGAAATTAATAAAAAACGATAAAACAATAAAAAAAAACTATCCCACTATGAGCATCAATGTCTCTGAAAAATTCAACGAAGCCGTCCGTTATGTCGGCACTTGGAAGTTCTGGAAAGAACTTGTCATTATGATCCTCGGCATGATGGTTTGTGCCGCCGCTGTCTACTATTTCCTCGTGCCCTCCAAACTCATCATCGGCACCATCTCCGGTCTCTCCATCGTACTCAACCAACTGATGGGCAACGTCCTCAGCCTCGGTACACTCATCATGATCATCAACATCATCCTGCTCATCCTCGCCTTCATCCTCATCGACCGCGAGTTTGGCTTCAAGACGGTCTTCACCGCCCTCATCCTCGGTCCTCTGACCGACTTCTGGGATTGGATCTTCCCCTGGAATATCAAGAATTCCGCCGGCGAGTACATCCTCGCTTCCTACAACGATGTCATCAAGGACTACTCCGTCATGGGTGACCCCTGGCTCGACCTCTGCTGCTTCGTGCTCCTCCTCTCCGCCTCGCAGGCCCTCATGTTCAGCATCAACGCCTCCACCGGCGGCCTCGACATCCTGGCCAAGATCGTCAACAAGTATCTCCACTTCGACATCGGCGCTTCCGTCTCTGTCGCCGGCGCCGTCATCTGCTGCACTGCTTTCGCCATCAACCCCTTCCGCATGGTCATCATCGGCCTCATCGGCACCTGGATCAACGGCCTCGTGGTCGACTACTTCACCGCCACCCTCAACAACCACAAGCGCCTCTGCATCGTCTCCAAAGACTATGAGCGCATCCGCAAATACATCATCGAGGAACTCCACCGCGGCTGCACCCTCTACGAGGTCACCGGCGGCTATACCGGCGAGAAGTCCATCGAACTCGAGGTGCTCCTCAACAAAGATGAGTTCAGCAAGATCCTGGCTTGGATGAAGAACGAGAAAATAGAAGCCTTCTCCACGGCAGGCAACGTCAGCGAGGTCTACGGCTACTGGTCCTCCGGCCGCAAGCACAAGGCCCGCAAAGAGATAGTAGACAAACGATAATAATGCGTGATTTATTAAACCCATTATGAATAGACGCGATTTTCTCAAAGGTCTCTCCGGTGCCGTCGTCGCCGGCGCCGCTATGGCGGTAGGCTGCGACAACCCCCAGACCGTCAAAGCCGAAGGCTACGCCGCTGGCCCTGTGCCCACCGATAAGATGACCTACCGCACTGACACCCACGGTCAGAAGGTCTCCCTCCTTGGCTTCGGTATGATGCGTCTCCCCGTAGAGGGAGGGGGCGACCTCCGTGCCAACCCTGATGCCAAACTCGATCAGGAAACAATCAACCGCATGGTGGACTACGCCATCGAACACGGTGTCAACTATTTCGACACCGCCCCGGTCTATCTACGCAGCATGTCCGAGGCAGCCACCGGCATCGCCCTCAGCCGTCATCCGCGCGACCGTTGGCTCGTCGCCACCAAGATGTCCAACTTCCGCGACTGGTCCTACGACGCCAGCATCAAGATGTACCACGACTCATTCCAGAAACTCCAGGTCGACCATATCGACTACTATCTCCTCCACTCCTTCGGCGGTGTCGACAAAGAGACTGGCAAGAGCGATTTCGAGAAGCGCTTCCTCGACAACGGCGTCCTCGACTTCCTCCTCCGCGAACGCGAGGCCGGCCGCATCCGCAACCTCGGATGGTCCTTCCACGGCCTCCAGTCGGAATTCGACAAAGTCGTTGCCATGCACGACCGCTACCATTGGGACTTCGCACAGATACAGATGAACTATGTCGACTGGCACTATGCCCACGAAATCGAGGAAGAGAACGTCAACGCCGAACACCTCTACACCTCCCTCGACAGCCACGGCATCCCCATCGTCATCATGGAACCCCTCCTTGGTGGTCGTCTGGCTAACCTCAACGACGCCCTTGCACGTCACCTGAAGGATCGTGACCCTCGCCGCAGCCTTGCCTCATGGTCTTTCCGCTACCTCGGCATGTATCCCCGCATCATGACCTCCCTCAGCGGCATGAACACCATGGAACAGCTCGAAGACAACGTCCGTACCCATGCCCCCATAGAGCCTCTCTCTGACGACGACCTTCGCGTCCTCGAAGTCCTTGCTGAGAAGTTCGCCCACCTGCCCTACATCCCCTGCACACACTGTAACTACTGCCTCGAAGACTGCGGACCCGACGAAAAGATCTGTCCCATGGGCATCGATATCCCCGGCATCTTTGCCCACTACAACAAATGCCTCGACGAAAATAACATCGTCGACGAAGGCACCGCGGACCAGCGCGAGTTCCGTCGCGCACGCCGCGCCTATCTTACCTCCTACGACAACATCAACCGCATGCATCAGGCTGACCGCTGTATCGACTGCAAAGCCTGCATGACACATTGTCCGCAGCACATCGACATCCCCGAAAAGCTGCACATGATTGAAGAATATACAGAAAAACTTAAAGACTCAATGGTATGAACCTTTTAATGTTAGGAACCTGGGAAATAATCGTCATCGTCCTCGTCGTCCTCCTGCTCTTTGGCGGCAAGAAAATTCCTGAGCTCATGCGTGGCCTCGGCAAAGGTGTCAAAAGCTTCAAGGATGGCATGAACGGTGTCGAAGACTCTGACCGTGTCGAAGACACTAAAGAAGAGAAGATTGAAGACGAAAAATAAATTTCTATTTTCAATTTCCAATTTCCTTGACTTTCTGGGAGCACCTCGATGAATTGCGCTCACGCCTGTGGCGCATGTTGGTGGCTGCATTGGTGGCTGCTGTCGTCTGCTTCTGCTTCAAGGATGTCCTCTTCTCCCTCATCTTCGCTCCCAAAGGCGACAACATCAACCTTGTCAACATCGAAATCACGCAGCAGTTCTTCACTCACATGCGTGTATCGCTCTGGATGGGCATCATCCTCGTCTCTCCCTACCTCATCTACCAGCTCTTCGCTTTCGTAGCACCAGGACTCTATGCCCTCGAACGTCGTCTGGCCTTACGCGCTGCCGGCGGCGGCTACCTCCTCTTCCTCGCCGGCGTACTGCTCAACTATTTCGTAATCTTCCCCTTCACCGTCCAGTTCCTCGGCACCTACCAGGTCTCCCCCGACGTCCCCAATCACATATCCCTCTCCTCCTACATCTCCTTGCTAACCGTCATGACACTCCTCATGGGTGTCGTCTTCGAGCTCCCCGTCCTCTGCTGGCTCCTGGCCAAGTTCGGCATCCTCAAGAGCGCCTTCATGCGCCACTACCGTCGCCACGCCATCGTTGTCATCCTCATCATCGGCGCCATCATCACCCCCACCGGCGACCCCTTCACCCTCTCCCTCGTCTCCGTCCCCATCTACCTCCTCTGGGAACTCAGCATCCTTATCGTCAAAAAATCTGAAAAGAAACGTTAAAAAACTGATACTACAAAATTTTTTATGGTTCAAAAAAAAAGTCGTATTTTTGCATCTGGTAATAATTTAAAACAATTAAACTATGAATTGGCAATCCTTTAACGATATTTATCAAGTAGTCAACGGTTTCTATAAAATATTGTTGCCATTATTTATTATTGTGATTCTCTGTTTTTTGATAAAAATTATGGTAGAATCAAATAAAAGAATAATTAAGAAAAATAAGTTGCTTGACAAAGAATTACATAAATCATATATCATTTTTTCAAGCCTTCCAATCAGTGTCTTTTATTTGGCTAATGAAGAAGTGACAGAGATGCGTGCGGAATTGCATATAAAAATAATTGGAAACAGGGAATTTTTGTATACAGTTAATGCTGGTAAATCATACCATCGCTCAATCTTCAAAAACAAGTCGTATGGGAAAGATGAAGACTGGACTTCTGATTATGAGTATTTCTTTAGGTGGTGTGGTAAACAATTTTACTTTAACATCATTTCAATAGCCGTTTGATAGAAAACCCATGAAAAAACTACTTTTAACAGCATTAATCTTAATTTTCAATTTTCATTTTTCAATTTCCCACGCCCAGTGCCCCGAGGCCCTGATGAAGTACGCCGAACGTTACCCTGCCGCCGAGTCGCAGGATCTCTACAAGCTTGTCTTCCAAGACCTCTACGGCCCCGGACACCTGATCACCGACTCCCTGGCAGCCGTGCGCTACATCTCCTCCGAGATGGCCGAGATGAATGACAAGGCCTACCCTGAATACATGCGCAAAATCGACGAAGGTCCATTCCCGCTCTACGAATACACGCTGTGCGACAGCAATTTCGTCCGCGTCAACCTCGTCCTTGTCAAACGCGGCGTCATCCCGCTGGAAAAGTTGGTATCCGCCGTCCTCCGCAGCACCGAGGGCATGGTTACCCCCGACCACCGCTTTGTGATGAGCCACAGCAAAGCCTTCAAGGCCGCCTACGACCCTCATTATCGTATCATTAGACGCGATATCTTCGAGCGCGAGCTCCGCAGCGCCATCCAAATCAGTCTCCTCGTCGGTCCCGTCCATTAGACCTCTCCGAGCCCGGATTGGAAATCAATAAGTTACAAACCTAAAAACGCATATAATCCTCTGGTTATATGCGTTTTACTATTTTAGTTAACATATAATTCTCTGAAAATCAGTACCAACACCGTACCAACACCGTCCCATCACCGTACCAACACCGTACCATCTCCTACCATCGTCGGTGATGATAGGATGATGGTACGCTGAAAATACGTTTTTTTTTCGTATATTTGCAGATTGGATTAATTATGAAAATCATAAATACGTTATGAATATCAAGAAGATACTTGTGTCGATGGCGCTTGTGTGCCCGCTATTGTTCTCGGCTTGCGGCAGCACCTCGACGCTGACGGAGGAGAAACCCCGGAACGTCATCCTCATCATCGGCGACGGCATGGGGGTGCCTCAGGTCTATGCCTCTGTGGTTGCTGCAATGGGTAACAATTCGGCTTTTTTGCGTTTCCCCTTCAGCGGATTTTCGCGCACCTATTCACGCAACAAATACCGCACAGACTCCGCCGCCGGCGGCACGGCGCTGACTACGGGCCGCAAGGTGGACAACTACCATGTGAACTGGGGTCCCGACTCGGCACGTTACAACACCATTTTCGACGATGCAGTGGCACGAGGCATGAGCACGGGTTTTGTGGTGACCAGCAGTGTGCTCGACGCCACGCCGGCAGCCACCTACGGCCATGTGCCCTATAGAAAGATGTTCGACACGCTGAGCCTGCAATTGTCGCAGTGCACCCATTCGGTGATGATTGGCGGCGGCAGGAAATATTTTCAGCCTGAGAACCGCAAGGACGGCTTGTCACCACTCGATACCTTGGCCCGTCGTGGATATACGGTAGTGGACAGTTGGGGAGGGATGTTGACCTTCGCTGGCGACCGTTTGGTGGCGTTGCTCTATGATGGGGACCCGCTGACGGCTCCTGCTCGTGGCAATGTCTTGGAGTTGGGCAGCCGCAAGGCCTTGGAAATGCTGGGTCGCGACCCCGAGGGGTTCGCTCTGATGATCGAGGGGTCGCAGATAGACTGGGCGTGCCACAATAACGACACTGCCTACCTGCGCGCCGAACTGGCTGATTTTGAGTTGATGCTCCATGCAGTGCTCGACTGGGCTGCGAAGGATGGACATACGTTGGTGGTGGTCACCGCCGACCATGAGACTGGAGGTGTGACGCTGCCCAGCGGCGACATCGAGAAAGGCGTGAATGATGTGAAATTCCTTTGGGGAAGCCACACGGGCTGCATGGTGCCGGTGTTCGCTTACGGTCCCGGAGCGCACCTTTTCTCCGGTATCCAGGAGAACACCGATATCCCGAACAAGATTAGAAAACTGATGGGATTATGATAAAATTCTGTGTCCGTTTAGTGCAACGGTGGCTGCCTGAGCCTTTCATCTTCGCCATCCTGCTGACTTTTGTGGCGGCGGCGGTAGCGATGCCCGTATGCCATCAGACACCCCTCGAGGTTGTCGAGAACTGGGGCGGCGGAGTGTGGAACCTGCTGGCTTTCGCCATGCAGATGGCGTTGGTGCTGGTGTGTGGCTCGACGTTGGCAGCTGCACCGTCGGTGAAGCGGGGCATCGGGGCGCTGGCACGTGTGCCGAAGACGCCTATGGCGGCGATAGCGCTGGTGACGGTGGTGTCGGCATTGGCTTGCTGGTTGAACTGGGGCTTCGGCTTGATAATAGGTGTGGTTTTCGCCAAAGCCATAGCACGGCAGTTGTCGGGAGTGGATTATCGTTTGCTGATAGCCTCGGCCTACAGTGGCTTCGTGGTGTGGCATGCCGGTCTGTCGGGCTCTATCCCGCTGACGATGGCTACGCCGGGCGAGGCGCTGGTAAAGGCAACCAATGGGGCTTTGACCGCACCGGTGCCGGTAAGCCACACGATACTGGATCCTCACAATCTGGTGATGGTCCTGCTGGTGATAATGGCTATCACGATAGCCAATACGCTGATGCACCCGAAGAAGGGTGCCGTGACTGTGGACCCCGCACTCCTCGAAGAGGAAGATCCTAAAGACACCAAGGATTTCAAGGGTCTTAAAGACCCCACTCCCGCACAGCGGCTGGAGCACAGCCCGCTGCTGTCGTGGTTGATAGCGTTGCTGATGTCAGTGTATGTGGTGGTGAAGTTGGTAGTGAGAGGGGGTATGCTGGACTTGGGTACGGTGATCATGATTTTCCTCGCGTTAGGTCTGATGCTGCACGGAACGCCTGTGGCCTATGTGCGTGCTTTCGGCAAGGCTACCACAGGTGCCGCCGGCATCATCCTGCAGTTCCCCTTGTATGCAGGTATCATGGGCATCATCACTGGTGCAGGTGAGAGTGGTATAGTGATGGGCGACGTGATAGCCAAAGGCTGCATAGACATCAGTACTCCCGTGACCTATCCGCTGCTGACTTTCCTGTGTGCTGCCCTGCTGAACATGTTCGTGCCGTCCGGTGGCGGCCATTGGGCCATCCAGGCCCCCATCATGTTCACCGCCGGAGCCAACCTGGGCGTGGATGCAGGTCTGACGGGTACTGCCATCGCCTGGGGCGATGCGTGGACGAACCTGATACAGCCTTTCTGGGCTCTGCCGGCATTGGCCATAGCGAAGCTCTCGGCGCGCGACATCATGGGGTACTGCCTGATAGACTTGCTGATCACAGGTGTCATCATCTGCGGAGGACTGGTGGTCTGGGCACTGTAAAAGACTAACACATTAACACATTAACGCATTAACACATTAACGCATTCAATAGTTATGTTCGAAAACGTTATCAAACACTATCTGGACTTCCCCAAAGAGGGAATCGATTTCATCGATGTGCTGCCTTTTCTGCAGGACAGGGAGGCTTTCCGTTCGGCTGTCGCTGAAATAGACCGCCTGACGACGGCGCCCAACGTGGCCACCGTCGAGGCGCGCGGATTCCTTTTCGCTGCGCCCCTGCTGTCGGTGAGCGAGCATGTGCAGACAATCGTCCCTTTCCGCAAAAAAGGCAAACTGCCCCATGCCGAGGGCGATCTGGTGAGGGTAGAAATAGAGAAAGAATACGGTAGCGACGAGCTGTTCTATCGCAGAAGCGATTTTGCGGCTTGTGTACCTAACGGTGACTTTATTGATGTGACGCTCTTCGACGACCTGCTGGCCACGGGAGGGACGGTGAAAGGCATCATCGATTCGTTGCAGCGGCAGACCATCGGCGGCCGCAAAATACGCATCAAGGAATTCATCTTCCTTGTCGAGCTACCCGCCCTGCAGGGAAGAAAAATACTGGAGCAGGTGGCACCGGTACACGCGCTGATGCGCCTGGAAGGAGTGGAGTAAAACAATCTTTATACCTTTGATCGTAGATGGAGAAGGAAAACAATAGGGAGCGTCTGGCACGGATGGTTATCATTGCCGGTGCCGTGTTGGTGGGATTGTTCCTGTGCTGGTTGTTGCGCGGAGTGTTGACCTATATCATCCTGGCATTTGTGGTTTCGCTGATAGGACAACCAGTGATGAGGTTCTTGAAGAGGGTGAAGATCAAGAAGAAGGCACTACCCAACTCGGTGCTTTCCGTCTGTACGTTGGTAATCATTTTTTCACTGCTCTTCATGGTGGTGACACAGATAATCCCTGTGGTTTCCAGTATAGTGAGGGATGCTGCGACAATGAATGCTTCCGGTTTTCTGGACAGCGACAACCTGAAAAGGAGCATCAACGAGTGGGTGGTTAGCGTCTTCCCTTGGGTGCATGCCGACTTTGACGTGGTGAAAGCAGTGCTGCACCAGATTTCGGATGTGATGAGCTTGTCTACGGTGTCAGGCATCCTGGGCTCGGTGGCTTCTACGGTGGCTGGACTGACCATAGGTCTTTTCTCCGTGGTATTCATAGCGTTCTTCTTCATCAAGGATGAGAATCTCTTCAGACGTATTGTGGGGGCAATGGTCCCCGACAGGATAGAGCATCAGGTGGACAAGACCGTCCTGGATATCGAGCGACTGCTTTCGCGCTATTTCCTGGGACTGATAGTGGAAGTCATCGGGGTGGTGGTGTTGGATTGCCTTGGACTGTGGCTTATAGCACGCATAGATTTCAATTATGCGCTTGGAATAGCTTTTATTGCGGGACTCCTTAACGTCATTCCCTACATAGGACCTCTGGTAGGTGAGATGCTGGGTGTTCTGCTCTGCGTCATCATTAAATGCGGTATTGGGATGGGCCTTGCAGTGAATCCTTGGATATTCGCTTTCATCGTGTTGGGAATCATGTTGACTACACAGATAGTAGACAATATGGTATACCAACCGCTGATCTACTCCACAAGCATCAAGGCGGGACCGCTGGAGATTTTCATAGTTCTGCTGGTGGCTGGCTATGTGGGCGGTGTCACGGGAATGCTTGTCGCCATTCCGGCCTACACAGTGGTGCGTGTGGTGGCCAGCCGTTTCTTTTACAAATACAAGGCTGTCAGGCGCTTGATTCCAGAACGAGAGCAGGAAGAGACGGCTTCTTGAGGCGAGAATCTGTCAGTGCTTGAGTCCTGCCGGGGTGCTATTGTCCAGCAGGCCGTCGACCAACTGGCGCAGACGTGCTTCGTCGCGAATGAGAGCACGGAGTTCGGCGAGAGGGGCCGCATTGGGACTGTCGTCCATCCAGAGTTTCAGGTATCCACCTTCAGCATATTTCTCGTGCAAGTGCTGCAGGGTGCGCTGCCAGTGGCCTTCGTGGTCGAGGTCGGGATAGTGGCTGAGGCCATATTCCACCGTGCGGCGGACGATGGTCTCGGGCTCGATGTCACGGTCGGCTTCAGCGATGATACAACCCAGGGAGGAGCGTGGCTTGGAGGAGGCAGAGGCTCTGTGGTCCTCGGCAGCTTGGGCGATAAGTTCAATCTCGTCTTCACTGAACCACCGCTGTAGGTCTCTGTCAGCACGGATGATGCGGCCCGAAGCCAGGTGGTGCACCTCTCGACCCTCACAGATTCCGATGTCATGCATGGCGGCAGCGGCATAGGTCGTGGCAGACGGCATGAGGATCATGCTCCGGGCTATCACCCTGCGGATATGGTTAGGCTGATGGGCGGCATCGTAGTGTTCATGCTGGGGAAGAATCCTGTTCTCTACATATTCTTTGAGGTCGGCAGGAACGCAGTCGTAGCGCCACCACTCATAGGCGTCGCGAGGCGAGCCGTCAGGCATGTAGATGATGCCGCAGTAGACAAACCCTTCCTTCTCGAGGATGTGGCGCATGGGACGGTTGCTGGCATGAGTGTCCACACGCAGGTGGGCGGCGTGGCTTTTGGCGTAACGGAAAGCCATGTCGGCGATGCCGCGGGTGCCCTCTGTCGCCGCCAGGCGGTGCAAGGTGGAGTAGGGGGTGAGTGTGTCTATCCAACGTCCGTGGTCGATGTAGTCGTAGGTGGGCTCTATTCCGGGAACGAGGGCGAAAGTGCCCATGCCTTCGATAATATACGATACCCCGCGACGGACATCTTCCTCCACATCCTCGTGTGTGGGATAGCCCACCCACTGGGTGAGGTTGCCATCGGCGCGCATTACACTTCGGGAGTGGTCGTACATGCTGAGAATCAGTTCGATGTCTGATGGGGCTGTTTTTCTGATATTCATAGATACAAAACGAGAAAAGCCTCTTTTTATTGTGTCACACAATAAAAGTGGCGCTGTCAAGTTATTATATGGAACAATTCTACTCACACATTCAAGCATTAGGGAAGTATGCTTCATAGCTTAGGACTTTTTGGGCTTTTTCTGGGTTGCATGATGGCAGCCACCATCCTGCCATTCTCATCCGAAGCCCTTGTGGCTGGGGCTATGGCCATGCACTATCCCCTATGGCTCATCATCCTTGTAGCCTCGCTGGGCAACACCGCCGGCGGAATGATCAGTTTCGGCATGGGCTGGCTTTGCAAGTGGGAATGGTTGGAGAAATATTTCAAGGTGAAGCGCGAAAAGCTGATGAAAGTACACGACCGCGTTGCCAAATACGGCGTGTGGGCGGCACTATTCTCTTGGGCGCCTCTGGTGGGAGACCTCATCTCCATAGCCCTGGGACTCATGCGTATCAGCCCCTGGTGGACGCTGCTGGTCATGTTCATCGGCAAAACCCTTCGCTATGTGGTCTCCGCCAGCCTGCTGGGACTCACGGGATGGTTCTGATCATTTTTCTGCACATAGTGTCCCCCTGATCCTCTCCAGAGCCTCAAGGAGTTGCGCCTGGGGGCAGCCGAGGTTGAGTCGGAAGCATCCTTCGTACATAGAACCTCCGTCCTGGGGCCCGCGACCTTGTGGAGCGAAGCTGGTGCCGTCATTCATAACGACCCTTGCCTCATTGATGAAGCGGTCGGCCAGTTCCTTGTGCGGAATGCCGTAGGCACTGAAATCGAGCCATGCAAGGTAGGAAGCCTCGGGGAGAACAGCCTTGACCTTGGGAAGATGTTTCTGCAGGTATTCCTCCAGCGTCTGGACGTTAGCATTCAGATACTCCAACATCTGACGCTGCCACTCCTCGCCCTGGGCGAAAGCCGCCTCGGCAGCTGTGAACGCGAAGATGTTGCCGCCGGCCACCCCCAGCCCGTCGAGCCAGCCGAAAAAGCGCCTCCTCAGATCCGCATCGGCCACATAGCACACCGAACTGCCTAAACCGGCGATATTGAAAGTCTTGCTGGGAGCCATGAACGTCAGGCTGTGCCGTGCGGCGGCCTCGCTCACCGTGCTGTAACTCACGTGGCGGTGGCCGGGAAGGGTGAGGTCGGCGTGAATCTCGTCACTGATCACGAGGACGTTGTGCCGCTCGCAGATGTCGGCAATGCGTTGCAGCGTCTCCTTGCCCCAGACTGTCCCGGCGGGATTGTGCGGATTGCTCATGATGAACATCTTGCAACCCTCGGCCTTGCGCTCGAAGTCGTCGAACTCGATAGAGAAACGTCCATTCTTAATCTTCAAAGGACTGCACACCACCTCCCTGCCGCAAGCCTTCGGCACATTGAGGAACGGCGGGTATACCGGTGTGGTGACCAACACTTTGTCGCCGGGCTGAGTGAGGCAGAGTAGGGCATAGCTGATGCCCGCCACAATGCCCGGGATGAAATGCAGGTCCTCCTTCGAAGTATGGATGTCGTAATGGCGTTCCAGCCATGAGGTCACAGCCCTCCAGTAACCCTCGGAGGGCATCGTGTAGCCCAGCACGGGATGGTCGCAGCGCTGGCGGATGGCATCTATCACAAAGTCCGGCGACGGCCAGTCCATATCGGCCACCCACATGGGTAGCAGGTCTTCGTGTCCATATTCTTTCCTCGGCGCGTCCCATTTGAAGCAGTCGGTACCGTGCCGGTCTATCGGTTCGTCGAAGTTGTAATGTCTCATGATGTATGTTGTTTCAAGGTGCAAAGATACGAACTTTTTTTCATTGTAGGGAAAAAACATAAAGTGAGAGTGAATGCAATAAACACACCAGTATTTCGTTATTGGCCTGTTATGTTGATAGGAGAGACAATAGCACTGGGAGTGGCCGTCTCGTGGACAGCTACGGCACTCTTTGCCGAAGTGGCGTCGAAGCGCATGGGCTCTTTGCCGCTGAACACATTGCGCATGACGATGTCGCTCACCCTCCTGGCTGCAACATTGTGGTTGCTGTTGGGGCAGCCCTGGCCCCGTTTCGCCGACGGCGACACATGGCTATGGCTGGCACTCTCCGGCGTGGTGGGATATGTCATCGGTGACTACTGCCTGATGCAGGGTTATATCTATATCGGCTCGCGAATCGGGCAGCTGTTCATGACCCTCTCGGCACCCACGGCGGCCATCACCGGCTGGCTCCTCCTGGGCGAGGAGATGAGCTGGAAGGCTATCCTTGGCATGGTGGTGACGCTGTCGGGCATAGCCCTGTCGATTTTGGCCAAGCCAGCCTCCCCTGGCGTTTCGATTTTCAATCTCCAATTTTCAATTTCCCGAAAGGGGATCTTCTTTGCTGCCATGGCAGGCATCTGTCAGGGCTTCGGTCTGGTACTGAGCAAGATGGGATTGGAGCACTACGACAACGCCTTGGCGGTGGCAGGCATAGATCCCTCGGTGGCCCCCGACGGAGCTGTGTTGCAGGTGCCGCTCTTCCTCAGCATCCCCTTCTCGGCAACGATGATACGTGCCACGATCGGGCTGGTAGGATTCTTTGTGCTGCTGCTGGTGTTCAACAAGGATTGGAAACAGAAGTTGAGTCATGCAGCCCACGACCGCAAGGCCATGTGGTGTCTGCTGGGGGCCACGGTGTTCGGCCCTTTTATCGGCGTCAGCGCCTCGCTGCTGGCCACGCAGTACACCTCCACGGGCATCGCGCAGACACTCTTCGCGCTAACCCCTGTGCTCATCATCGCCCCGGCAGCATGGCTCTTCCACCAGAAGGTGACGGCACGTGAAGTTGTCGGTGCCGTCATCAGCGTCATCGGCGTATGCTTGTTTTTCGTCTAAATTATTTGTCCAAAAAATATAGCTATTTTTGCACTCGATAGTGCGATGTGAAATACCCTAAAACAGATAAAATGAATAAAACAATCCTCTCTTTTATTGCAGCACTGATGCTGGTGCCATGTTTCCCGCAGAGCGTGAAAGCCCAAGCCACAGGAAGCACAGAGCTGACCAATCTGGTTATCTTCATCCGCTTTTCCGATGACGAAGAGATCACCTATCCGTTCGACACTATCGACCGGATGTTCAACTCGCAAGAGCCCGGCTACCTAAGTGTCTACAACTATTTTGATGCCCTCACCTATGGACGCATCCACTACAACACCGTCTATACTAATAATATCCAGAACGGTGTCATCGTGTCGTATGTAGACATAATGCCTCGCGGCTACTACCAGCCTTACAGCGACAATAACCCCATCGGCTACACGACACCGAATCCTATGATTGGCATCTCGATGCGCGAGGCCCAGCTACAGGCCCGGGCTTTCCACTATGTAGACTCCCTTCATCTGGTGGACGACAGCGTGGTGCTCGATGGTAACGGCGACGGCTTTATTGACAACGTGAGTTTCATCATCAAGGGAGGCACGGGCGAATGGGCTTCCTTGCTGTGGCCACACATGGAATACTTCCCCCATGATTCCATCGACCATCCTGTCGTAGTCAACGGCGTCCGTCCCAATACCTTCAACTTCGAGTTTGAAGGGGCTCCTGTCCACTACTTTGATGTGAATACGTTCCGTCACGAGATGGGCCACTCGCTCAATTTGCCCGACCTCTATCACTACTTTAACTATTCTGATGTCAGACCTACCGGCGACTGGGACCAGATGTTCCACGCGACCCAGGGCGGCAATCATATTGCCGCCATCTATAAAAACAAGGTTCTCCATGTTTCGGACGACCCGATAGAGATCACCTGTGACGGCGACTACACTCTCCACAGCGTAGGCTCCAGCTCGGAGCAGAACTGTTATTACATTCGCTCCGCCATTGACAGCACACAGTGGTATGTCCTCGAATACCGTCGTCAGAGCGACCTCTTTGAGGCAGGCATTCCCGGCAGCGGACTCATCGTTGCCCGATGGAACGACACTGTGCCCATTGACTATAGTGGCATGTTCGCCAATGGTTTCTTCGACTTCTTTAATCAAGCACACCAGTATTGGATTTTCCGTCCAGGCAGCACCTGCGACACCATCGATGGTGACCTCTTACAGGCACACTTCAGCCAGGCCTCTGGCCGCACCTCTTTCGGCCCCTCCACCGACCCACATCCCTACCTCACTGACGGCACCCCGGAGCAGAGCTTCGAAATCACCGATATCTGTGAAAACGGAACCGAACTCACCTTCCACGTCCACTTCCTCAACCAGAGTGGCATAGCCGAGCAGCCCTCTTCCGACGTCATTGTATACTATGCCGACGGACACATCATTGTAAAAGGCGCTGAAGGCGAGACGGTGCAAGTGTTCGACATCATGGGTCGTCGCATGGGAAACCATGCACTGGCTACAGGGGTCTATATGGTTAAAGTGGGCAGTCGTCCCGCGAAGAAGATTGTCGTCACAAAATAATACATGGTACCTGCCAGGAGGTCTAGCGGTGCCTAATCGAGTTTGATCGCGGGCCAGCCGTAGTCCTGGTAGTAGTGGATATTCAGATTGTGCTGCTTAAGATAGTAGCGCAACTGCTCTTGGCGGACGGCCTCGCGTACCCGCTCGTTGGAGTGTACGTTCTCATAGATGTCGTAATAGCTGCCGAAGATGCGCTTGGCGCTGGCTACGTTGCCGGCACCGTCGACGGTCTGCTCGAAGGCAGTCACCGTGTATTTGCCATCCTTCTGGCTCAGCGTCATGCTTCCTGCGTGGTTGCCGCCCGAGACACACTTCAGCGTGTCGCCCGCCACATTGTACCACAGCACCCAGAAGTCACCCATGAAGAGCTCGTCTTCCTCATGTATCATCATCAGCACCGGGATGCAGAGCTCGCCTTTCTGGTACTGTTCGCCGATTTCGCGCACCAGATAGTCGCTGATGGCTTCGCGCACGGCCTGTTCTTCGCGGTTGATGGCGATGTGACGGATGCAGTCAGCCTTGTGCCCGTCAAAGTCTGACATCAGCCACACACCATTCACCGTCTCCATATACAGCTGGTGCTCCTCGATGTCGGAGGTGGAGTCGAAGCTTCCGTCCTCCCATTGCTGACGCACGCTGATGGTGGCTGTGGCGTGGCTCTCGTCGGTCTGCTCTACGGAGACGACGGTGAAGTCGGCCATCGTACCACCGTTTCCGGTGACGAAGTAGTAGAGCCATTCGTGATCCATGGCCTCGAACTCAGGCAGGTGGTTGAACATCGTGTCCAGCACGTTGTAGAAGTCCGCCGTCATGTATTCGCGCGACTCTTCACGCAACTCGTGGTCGGGGATATACTTGCATAGTTCCGCTGCCCGTTTCTTCAGTTGCTCCTCGTTGTTTGTACATGCCGCCAGCAGGATGGCGGCCAAGATGATGGATGATAGTTTCTTCATGAGTATATGTTTTATTGTTGGTTATCGTATTGGGCAGCTCAGCGGACTGGTGATTTCGCAGCCACGGTTGCGGGCAAGCCACAACTGTGCATAGCTGCATGTGGCCTCTACGCGGCCGCCCCGTTGTTCGATGGTCTCCACCGCTCTACGCACCAGCTCCGACGCGATGCCCTGTCCACGCAGACGGTCGTCGACATAGGTGTGGTTGATGACGTATACGCCGTCGCGCTCGGGATGCTGTGGCCCGCGACCTTGTGGAGCGAAGGTTACTTCCCCCACCTCCTCGCCGTCCACGACGGCGGCTATCCGGTTCTTATATGTGATGTATTCCATTAAATTGAGAATTGAAAGTAGCAAAGTGAAATTTCATAGTTCAAAAATCTGTGCCATACGGGCAAACCTAATTCAAAAAGTCAGTAATGTTTTCGGGAGTGATAACCTGTAGTTCGGTATTTGGATAGGCTTCGGTGAAGGTTTTGGTAAGAGATGCTTTGGTGCGCGGGTTCCATTTTATCTCGTATGCGCTCAGTTTTCCTCCTCCCTCTTCCAGATAGTCCACTTCCTGCTGTTGCTTTGTACGCCAGAAGTACGAATTCACCCACCGACGATGGTATTCGTTGCTCTTCATACGCTCGGCAATGACAAAATTCTCCCACAAGGCTCCTATGTCTTGTCTGATCTCGGGGGCATTGAAGTCGGCAATCAAAGCATTGCGTATGCCATTGTCATAGAAATATATTTTGCGGCTCGACTTTAGTTCGTGTCGCAGATTGCGTGAGAAGGAGGGTAATCGGAAGATGATATAGCATTGCTCCAAGAGGGTGACATATCGCTCCACAGTCTTGTTGTCGAGTGAGCACATCTGGCTTAATTCGTTGAACGACACCTGAGACCCCACCTGATAGGCAAGGGCACGCAGGAGGGTTTGTAGTTTGTCGGGGTGCTTGATGTTCTCCCACGAAAGAATGTCTTTATACAGATAGGCATCCGTCAACAGCTTGAGTATCTCCACTTCGTTACCGTCGTTCATCACCACCTCGGGGTAGTAGCCGTAGACGATACGGCGGGGCAGCATCCGCATCTCTTTCATTTTCCCGTGATGTGCCACCATCTCTCCAAACGACAGGGGGAACATCCGATATTCCCATTTCCTGCCCGTCAGAGGCTCGTTCACCTTGTTTGCCAAATCGAACGACGAACTGCCTGTGGCAATCACTTGTATGTCGCTGTCCGAGTCAGCAAGCAGTTTCAGTCGTAGCCCTATGTCCTTAATGCGTTGTGCCTCGTCAAGTATCACTATCTTGCTGTTCCCAAACTCAGAGAGAAGTCTGTCTGCCGACGCATTGTTGAAAAGGTTTTGCACCTGCATTTCGTCACCGTTCAACCATAGAACCTCTTCGTTCTTTGCCAGGATTTGTTTCAGCAAGGTTGTTTTTCCCACTTGCCGAGCACCTAAAAGCACAATAACTTTGCCTTTAAATAGCTTGTCCTCAATTGTTTTTGAAAGGAAGCGACTGATCATAATACCGTATATTTACGATGCAAATATACAACTTTTTTGGAATTAACTCCAAAAAAGTTATAACTTTTTGGGAATTGATTCCAAAAAAGTCATGTTTTTCGACGCTAAATTACATCCATAGGACGCCTCTTCCATTGTTGTTCAAAATTTTTGAACATGCAAAAAATTTGAACAAAATTTGCTGTAAAAAATAAGAAATAAATAAACTACGCAAAAAAATTACAACTATTGCCTCAAAACATCATCTCTTCATACAGCTGTATTGTCTGATTTTTTTCACTTTGCAAGTCGCTGTATTACTTTTCTTTGCAGCATATTGTATGATTATTTTATGATACAAAAATACAACTTTTCGCAGATTTATATGAGAAAAAATACAACTTTTTGCATGTTTAAATAAAAAAAATTACAACTTTTTGCAAATGCAGAAAGGGTAATTATGTAACTTTTTGCAATAATAAGCCATTGTGAAAAATTGATAATCGGTTCTATTCACACATTGGCTCCACGTGTTTTAGTTACACGTTGGCTCCACGTGGTCGCCGACCTCTATGGCCGCAATGCGGTTCTTATAGGTGATATAGTCCATTGCTTAATTCTTAATTCTTCGCTACAATATTTTTTTAATCAAAGTGCTCAGTTCCCCTTTGGGGTGCTTAACTCTTAATTTTCTTCAGCACCAGCCTTTCCATGATGTAGTCCCCATAAACACCACCTCGGGGAATTCGCCGCTGGCAATGATGTCCTCGTTGTTTGCGTCACTTATATCTGTTTCACGAAACTCCAGCTGCCCATCTTATTCCCGCGGCAGTCCAGTTCCATATAGTCGGCCACCTCGAATCCGAGGTGCTTGTAGAAGGCCAGGTTGCTCTCGCTGTTGGTGAAGAAACATAGGCGCGTTCCGCCATATTCCTTGACAAAGGGGATGACGCCTTCCATCAGCATCTCGCGACCGAAGCCTTTGCCTTGTTGTTCTGGGCATACGGTGAGGGAGCTGAGATACCATGTCGTTCCGCCCAAAAGCGTGTGACAGAAATGGCCCGCCGTGGTGTCCATCTCCAGCCACTCCTTTATCGTCCTCTGATCGGGAAGCATCATCACCTTGACCCATCCGTGGAGCAGATACTGCAGGTCGGACGGCTTCCTCCAGTCGGGAGGGAAGAGGTCGGCCACCGCGACTAGTATGCCGTTATGTCGTGCCGAGAGGAAGCGGGCGCGGCGGCGGGTGGTGCGGTATTCGCTACGGATCATAGCGCGCATAAACCGCAGCCGCTCCTCTTCACCTGGAAAGAGATTGGTGAAATACTCGTAGCCGGCGAAGGCCCGCACAGAAAGCTCGGCGCATTCTGCGGTCTCCTTGCGGTTCATGGGTGATATGGTGAGACGTTGGGTGGTCATTATCTTATTATTTTTCTGTTGCTATATCTGTTATGTGACAGATTCTTGAATTTATCCTTGATTATCGCCTTTACCGCTTGCACCTGCTCCCATAAGATATACGACCTTACTCATTCCTCACATTTTTTTTCTTCATATATGGCCATTAATTGTGTTGGAC
>JAEEGK010010316.1_pt1 | contig 21580 bp, 16 predicted proteins | sample 8958771 | NCBI WGS metagenome assembly JAEEGK01 (sample SAMN16246547, study PRJNA631951) | gut metagenome | biome: gut microbiome; feature: rumen; material: SC-attached | host: Bos | place: Iran: Karaj | collected 2018-10 | reverse complement strand
TCGACTTCAAGTCTGCCAACGCTGTCCACTTTTTCACGTGTTACTTTCATAAGCGTCTTCCTTTCCTTGTTGTGTGTATGTTAACCGCCTTCGACACCTCAGCCGGCAGATTTATCGCTGCGCCGGGGATTTGTCTTCACGGCATGTTGTAACCCAGGTATTTCAGAAGAACTACAAATTTCGTAGCAGTGTTTCAGTTCTATTATACTTAGTTTCTGTCGATATTTTTCTCCAAAAATCATCTCATATCTGTAAAAAGTTTTGTCAGATTTTTCAACTTTTTGTTTTCATATATGCGACAAGCGTATCATACATATCTTCTTCAGAAGGAGGGCATCCGGGTGCTGAGACCTCAAAAAGTGCCGTGCAGTTCCCGACTCCGACGTGTCCCGTCTTCCCCTGAAATCCCTGTCCGATGTGTATGACGTGATCGGGGATCTTCTCGAGGAGTTCCTCCAGAAGGCCCTCTTCCTTCAGTCGCTCCAGTACCGGCACCAGTGTTCCGTAGCATGCGCTGCATGAATCGACTTCCTCGAGCGCGTCCCTGAGGTCCACTGTTTTACGGGTGAGCTTGAGATTCTCATCGGGCGCCGGAGTGTCCGGTTCCCCGTTTCTGCCAAGCTTTACGATATTTGCTCCCGCAATATCCGTGCTTCCGCAACCGAGCTTCTCCGCGATCCCGATATAAGGCACTTCGCTCACATCGTAGTGCAGCAGCTTGCAGACATAGCTGTCGATCAGGACGGGATCGATACCGGCCATAACGCAGTTACATGTGACGGGATTGCCGCCCTCTTCGAAATCGAGGTCACCGCATATGTGATCGACGACGACAAAATCCTGCCTCACGACCGTGAGCAACCTCCCGATCGGCTCATGAAGCCCGAGAGTATGAAAACGCCGCTTCTCGTCAGCCGGAACCATGCCCTTCATATTCTTGATCGCGCATGTGATGCGGGTCTGGCAGTGTCCCTTCATGACAGGCACTCCGATCATAAAATCAACGTTCTTTGCACAGTCCGCTATCTTCAACTTAAGCCCGGCTGTCTCTATATGCGTATATGTGCTCTTCTGCGCGTCTACAAAAGGAACACCGTACTTTTCGACGAGCCTGTCATATCCGCAGACCTCAAAACATTCCATCGTATCGCCGCCGCAGTAGCAGCTCTCCATCATGGTGATGTTGTTAAATCCGTGCTCCTGCAGGTACTCGATTATCCCGGCGACCACTTCGGGATGAGTCGTCGCGCCCATCATGGGCGGCGTGGGCGACACGAGATTCGGCTTGATCCCGATCTTTTTGTCCCTGTCTCCGATCAACTCCGCCAGCTCCGCACGCTCAAGTATCTCACGCGTCATCGCTGTGTAATCCGTCCCGAAGATCTTATATATCTCATTAGATTTCATCTTTTTTCCCTTTGTACGTTCTCTTGTCTTTACCGGCTTTTGGGTCACCCCAGTACCCCTCACTTCCGTACGTATAATAATACCCCGTGGCAAGCTTTCATGCAAGCCACGGGGTGTAGTCATGTCTTTTTCTTCTGAGCTAATACGTTCAAAGTCCTTTTTGCTCTTAATCATGTCGTACCGATGTCAATGATTGAGAATTCCCCATAAGCACAGTTATTGAAATTGACTCTATACTTTCCGACAGAATAATCATATCCCTTAGGATTTAATTGAACATATTCAAACACGGTGCTTTCCGACGGATTGATGATCAAAAAATCTTCTTCAACGGCAGGGCAATGTATAGTGATCCATTCTCCGCCACCCAGATTGCTCCCCCTGCTTTTTTTACACCTCGATTTAGTATGTCGGCAGCTAAACAAAATGTAAAGATTAGACAAACATAGTATTACGGGAGTCAAACGTCCTTTGTGTGACGATAGTGTTTACAAACCCCGAAATTATGTTATAATGAAAAAAACTCTGTTTTTGACACATAATCGACACAATCTGTTCGATGCAATCGTGTCAGGGACATTTTTGAGGTGACTAATGGAACAGTACATCATCAGGGGGGGACAGCCACTCGCAGGAGAGGTCATCATCAACGGCGCCAAAAACGCCGCTCTCGGCATCGTTGCAGCCGCTGTCATGACCGATGAACCGGTTATCATAGAGAATTTACCCGATGTTTGGGATATAAACGTTTTGCTTGATGCGATCGAGGACGCCGGTGCCGTTGTCGAGAGGACCGACCGCCACACCGTCTGCATCAAGGGCACCCTTAACACCTGTCTCATCGACAACGAGAACATGAGACGCATGAGAGGTTCCTATTACCTCCTTGGCGCGCTTCTCGGCAAAAAGAAGCAGGCGTTCGTTCCTCTTCCCGGCGGGTGCAACATCGGAAGCAGACCCATAGAACAGCACATCAAGGGCTTCAGCGCACTCGGCGCACAGGTTGAGATCTCCCACGGCATGATCAATGCCACGGCAGAGAGCCTCCACGGGAGCCATATCTATTTCGACCTTGTTTCGGTAGGCGCGACGATCAACGTCATGCTCGGCGCGGTACTTGCCGAAGGCCAGACCATCATCGAGAACTGCGCAAGGGAGCCTCACATCGTCGACGTTGCGAACTTCCTCAACAGCATGGGCGCCAATATCAAGGGCGCCGGTACCGATGTCATCAGGATCAAGGGTGTTGAGTCGCTTCACGGAAGCAACTACTCGATCATCCCGGACCAGATAGAGGCCGGAACGTTTATGCTGGCTGCCGCTGCTACACGCGGAGACGTGGTCATCAAAAACGTGATCCCCAAGCATCTCGAGGCCATCTCGGCCAAGCTTATCGAGATCGGGATCGATGTTGAAGAAGAAGACGACATGGTTCGTGTCAATGCACAGAACCGTCCCGGATACACACAGGTCAAGACTCAGGCTTACCCCGGTTTCCCGACCGACATGCAGCCTCAGATGACGACCCTTCTTTCGCTCGGAACAGGCACCAGCATCGTTACAGAGACGATCTTCGAGAACAGGTTCAAGTATGTTGACGAGCTCAGGAAGATGGGCGCAGACATCAAGGTTGAAGGTAATTCCGCTGTTATCCGCGGCGTTGAGGGCCTGACCGGAGCGACCATCTCAACACCCGACCTCAGAGCCGGAGCCGCACTTGTGATCGCAGGTCTGGTTGCCGAAGGCACTACAGTTGTAGAAGGCGTTGAATACATCGAGCGTGGGTATGAGCAGTTTGAAGTAAAACTTCGCGGCCTCGGAGCCAAGATCGAAAAGACGCAGATCAACACCGAACGCAAGGCTGTGAAGAAGAAAAAACAGTCAACCCCGAAAGCGAAATAAATCTGATCAGATAAACAGTAGAGGCAGGACCCGGTGTCCTGCCTCTTGCTGTGAAAGGAATAATGTCCCGCCTTAAACGGGTCAGTATGAAAAAGAAAAAAGTATTTCTGATAATCGATTTTACAGGATCTCCATAATGGTACGTCCGGATTCCTTCGAAAGGTCCACATATTCGTCGCCGTTCATCTTGATAACGGGACGTGAGTATGCGAGCTTATTGATAAAGATGATCTGTCCGATCGTGCCGTCACTGAGTCTGACCTGATTGCCCACATAACTCTGTGTGATGTTCTCCATGAAAGGAAGCAGATAAACGGGATCAAAAAGCGAGAGACCGTCTACCTCGAAGAGGTGGATGACCTCGAAAGGACAAAGCGCCTTGCGGTAAACACGGGGGCTCGTCATGGCTTCGTAAACATCCGCGATGGCGAGGATCTTCGCACACTCCTCTATCTGGTTGCCCTTGAGGCCCATCGGGTATCCCGAACCGTCGCAACGCTCATGATGCATCATGGCAGCGAGCTTCACCTCGCGGGGAAGCTTGCGGTCCTTAAGAACGTTGTAGCCCTGTGTCGTGTGCGTCTTGATGAGAGCGTACTCTTCGGGAGAGAGCTTGCCGGGCTTGTCAAGGATCGCCTTGGGGATCAGGAGCTTTCCGACATCGTGGTAGATACCGCACTGCATAAGGACCTCGATCTCGGCCTTGTCTCTGCCGAGCCATGTTCCGAGCACGCCGCAGATAAGCGAAACGTTTATGGAGTGCGAGAACGTTACGTCATCGAAGTTACGCATGCAATGTAGCAGGTTAAAAAGCTGGATACCTGTCCTGCACGAATGAAACATATCGTCGACCATACCCGTGAGGGTGTCGTTGTCGGGATCAGCGCTTCCCTTGAGCATGGCTGTAAGCTTCTGTTCAAAAACGGGGATCGATTTCTCAAAGTCCTGATTGAAGGCTATAAACTCCTCGGTCCCGCGGAGCTTCTCAAAGAACGAGACTTCCCTTGCTTCCTTGCCGGCAGCGGCAGAAGCGGGTTTCGGGGAAGCGTTCTCATCACTGACATACACACGCGCGGAAGAGATCGAGTGAAAGCGCATACGGGTGATGGCCTTGTCGGTCAGAACTACGTCCCTGGGGACAATAAGCTGGTTTGCAGAGTTGTAGACATTGTCCGCAACCAGCATACCCGGTGTAAGATCGTTGATGTTAATGCGCTTTACTTCCATAAGGAAAACCTCAATACAATGATATAGTTGAACTCGTTCAACACAAATACATTAAACCCTGCTTTGATTTTACACGAACTGCGCCTAATTGTCAAGAAAAATCCACAAAACGAGGAACTCAGAAGTCCATTCTCGGGATTCGCAAGTGTAAATAAGGCCGTCCTGCTTCTGACACTCAAAGCCGGATTTCTGCCATGGTTTTTCAAAAGGCATCTGTAACAGAGAATATATGCGTTCTCTGCTACAGACGCCCTCATCACATAATATTCAAATGCACTTACTTTTTTTTAACGGTGACCTTACAAGTCTGCGACTTGGTGTTACCGGCAACATCAGTGATCGTGCACGTGATGGTCGCTGTTCCTTTCTTCTTGCCCTTTACAACGCCCTTTTCTACGGTTGCAACCTTGGAGTTCGAGCTCTTCCACGAGATCGTTCTGGGGATCGCATCGACGGGATCAAGCTCGGGTGTAAGAGTTGCCTTTGACGAACTGCCCTTAGTCGTAAGGGTCAGCTTCGACTTTGAAAGCGTAAAACTCTTGAGCTCTTTATAGGGTGCTACCGTCAGGGAATAGATCGCCTGACTGAGCCAGAATCCACTCGAAGCCGCGGAATTCATGCCGTTGATCCTGATATAATAGGTTCCGGCGGGAAGCATCTTTAAGACCTTCTCCTGGGGTTCCGAAAGAGAGTAGGTATATTTGAGCTCGGGCTTTGATCCGCTTCCGTCATAGAGTTCCATAGTGATACTTGCATAGGGATTGTCGAAAACCTCTCCCTTCAGGTAAAGTCCTTCACTCTTTGTTGTGAGGACAAACCAATCGGTGTCATCATCATCCATGCCGTATCTTTGCAGCTTTCCAAGGAACCCGTAATTTGTTTCACCGTTTAGCTCAAGCTTCTGCGCCTTTTTGTAGGTATTGTTGTCTTCTTTGTCGACCAGATTAAAGTAATACTCTTTAGTTTCAAGCTTGATCGTACCTGTTGTGGAAGTGGTTCCCGCTCCGCTGATGGAGAGATAGTGCTTTCCTTTCTTGAGAACACTGTAATACCACTCCAGGGCAATATTACCGTCATCATCCGGATAGATCTCATCTCTGCTGATAGAACTGTTGGATTCTGAATCATAGTAGAACGTGATGATCAATCTGTCCGAAACATTTCCGATCGAGATCAGAACACCAAGCTCGGCATCATTCTTCGGAACATCTATCTCGTAGATGACCGTGTTCTTCTCTTTTGTGAGCTTGACCGAGCTGTCCTTTTGTCCTGCCTTAAGGGACTTTTTGATAACAGAGTCTCCCGCTGCCTGCGCCGTGTCGGGCGCAAAGAACGCGATAGCCACGATGGCAAATGCGGCTGCTGCAAGTAACCTGAAGAATCCTCTTAAGACTTCACTTGTTGCATTTCTTTTCATGTTTGGTATCTCCCTTTTTTATTTTTCCCTTTTTGACTCTTTCGGTTCGAGGGTGTTCTCAAACCACGTATCATTATTACACAATTGTTGAATTTTTTTCAACTATTGTATATAATCTTTCTTGTCCGGGGTCGGTCTGCGGCATTAAGTTTTGGCGCCGTTATGTCGAAAAAACTTTGTGTACGTTTTGACCCGGATCAAAGAGAGGTTTACATGAGCGCATTTATTGACATCAAGTCAGTCACAGGCAGTGATTACAGAGCAGTTAAACAGGATCTGAAATTCCGCACCGGAAAGTTTCTCTGGCGTGTGGTTTTTAATATTGCGCTCAATCCCACGACAGTCAACAACCAGAACCTGACCGTGTACAACTCAAGCAATCAGCCCGTCGACACCGTCATCAGCTACAACGCTGAGCTCAATTCCATCGAGATCGAGCCCAAGGAGCCGTACGCTGCAGGCGAAACCTACACTCTGAACGTTTCTACAAACGTAGAATCAAGAGGCGGCCAGCGCCTCAAGAACGCGATCAATATTGAGTTCATGGTCTGATCGTTTTGTTCTTACATTACTTCGATCACAAGCCCGGGTTTTCCGGGCTATTATTTTACTGCTTCGATGTCTTCAAGCTCTATCGCGGTCTCTCCGCTGATCTTTCTGCCGTCTGCGGTAGCGGCAAGGTAATCCTGCGTCGCTCTCCTGTCTGCCGCGTCGATCACGGCATTTATAAACCTGCGGCTCGCCGCATATCTGCCCGCCGGCTCTGCCTTAATCGCCTTAACCCTCGCAATGAGCGCGTCCTCAACCGCCTGAGTAACAGAGTAACCGCCCTTCATGATCGTGTATTTGACCATATTGATGATGTCGGCCTCGTCGATCACGGGCACATGTATCCTCACGGGCAGGATCGAGTTGAGCTCTCTGCGGTCACGAAGGAGCTGCGTCATCGCACTTCTGTTGTCGGCCAGGATCAGGCCGAGCCTTCTGCCGTACTTGTCGCAGATCTTCAGGATGCTCTCCACCGAAGTCCCGCTCAAAGCACCTGCACCCTCGATCACAAGACATCTTCCCACAAGCTTGCCCACCTTGGTCTCAAGCTCCATCTTGTTGATCTTCTCTGCGGGTGCGAGCGCGCACGAAGCCTCTTTGATCAGACCGCTCTTGCTCTCGATCTTCGCGATCCCTTTGATGATCTCGATCATATCCGTTCTGTCGGCACCCGTTACTGCGATCCCGGCATTTATAACCTGTGTGTTGAGGATGATCTCAAGTGCCTTAATGATCTGCACACGGATGTCGTTAATGTACGCAAGATACCCGAACTGGTCATCAAGCTTGCATCCGCTCTTCTCGAGGAACGCCGCCAGACGGCTCCCCGCAGGAACCTTTGTAAGGCCTTCCTCCGTAAACGCATATGTGACAGCCGTTTCCTTTTCAGGCTCTTCCGCGAACTCTTCTTCCTGTTCCTGCTCTGCGATCTCCTCTGCCGTCTCCGGCTCTTGTGTCTCAGGGTCTGCTACAGCTTGCTCTGTTGCTTCTGTACTCTGTGTTTCTGAAATCTGTTCCTCTGTAACTTCTTCTTCGACTACCTCTGCATATTCCTCCACAGAGTTTTCTGTGTTTTCGGCCGTGGATTCTACCGCGTATTCTTCAGTGTTTTCTTGCTCTTCTTCCGTGGGTTCTTCTGCGGACTTCACAGTTTCTTCTGCCTCTTCTTCCGTGGGTTCTTCTGCATACTCCGCAGTAATCTCTGTGGTCTCCTCAGATACCTCTACTGTCTCTTCTACTCTTTCTTCTGCGATTTCTTTGATTGCTTCCTCTGTCGCCTCGGCGCTGATGGAGATGACCTTCGGCTCCTCTGCTTCAGCGACTGCGCGCCTTACCTCTGCTCCGAGATCGGTCTCTTCCTCGTCCTCAAGCACCATGTCTTCTTCTATGATCTCTCCGGGCTGCTCGATACCTTCTTCCTTGAGCAGCTGCATGAGAAGCAGATCGTCCTTGTCGAGCTTCTTCTCGGGTTTCTGCTCAGCGGCAGACTCCGCTACCGCAGCAGCTTTATCCGTCTCTTCGACACTTGTTACTTCAGCTACTTCATCCGTGTTGTCAGTTACCTCTGTAACTTCTTTTGTCTCACGGGCATCAGTTACCTCTGTAACTTCCTCTGTCTCGCCGGCGCTTGTTACCTCTGCAACCTCTTCCGTCTCACCGGCATCTGTTACCTCTTCTGCTTCTTCGGCTTCCGCTGCCCCGTCGGAAGTGAGTTCCGTCACATCGGGATCGACGGCGTCATGCTTCGCAAACGCCTCTTCCACAGCGCGGGCGTTCTCTTCTGCGAGCTCTTCTTTTCTGACTTTTTCCTCGGCTTCCTTGGCGGCGCGTTCTTTTTCTATGGCTGCGCGGGCACCCTCTTTTTCGTAGTAGTCCCTGAGCGCCTTGGCACGCTCGACGTACTCACCCTCACCGAAGAACACGATCAGGTCGTCACACTCCGCCATGCACTTTTCAACTTCGCCTGCCTTGTGATAAAGCTTGGCGAGCTCATAAGCCCAGGCCTCGATATACTCTTTCTTTTTAAGCTTCTCCAGTGTGGGGATCAGCTCCTGAACAGGTTTCCCTTCAAGCTTGTCGATATTGTATCTGAAGATAAGTCCGTAGAAATCGTTCCTGTCGATCTTCTGATACTCGCGCAGATACTTCTCCGCCTCTCCCGGGCGCTTGAGTCTGAGCGCAAGATTGATGAGCTGCATGACAGTGTTGCGGTTTGCAACTCTGTCATAGAGCTCGAGATAGCACTCGCGTGCCTTAAGAAGCATCCCTTTCTTTAGAAAGAGAGCTGCAATCCCTCCGAGATCCTCTATGTTTTTAACCTTCTTAAAGTCAACCGTTTCGGCAAGCTCGATCGCCCTTTCGTCCTGCCCCTTGGCGATCAGATCCTTGATCTGTCCCAGTTTTACGATAAACTTATACTTTTCCATGATCTATCCCCTTGATCTTTTACTCAAAGCTCTAAACTTCCCGATAGTCCCACCTGCCCCGGTGAGGCCTTTGTCTTCCAAAAACCGTTCCTACTTTTCAGAAGCGAATCTCTCGTAGAGCTCTCCGATCGTCTCCTTCTCAAGAAGCTCCTCTTTCTTCCCGAACAACACGACCTTGCCCTCATTCATGATGCATATATGCGTCGCGAGTTCTTTGATCTCCTCCAGATAATGCCCGACGTAGATGATCGTCTTCCCTTTGTCGCGAAGTCCCGCGATAGCGTTCTGTACCATCCTGCCGGAGTCGATATCGATGCCCGCCGTCGGCTCGTCGAGCACGATGATCTCGGGATCGTGCAGAAGCGCAACGCCAATATTAAGGCGTCTCTTCATTCCTCCCGAATAGTTACCGACCTTCTTCCGGAGCATTTCCTCGTCAAAGTTGATGTCCTTGCAGACCTCTTTGATCCTCTCCTTCAGGCGCTCCCCCGTCACTTTGCAGCTCTTGCCCCAGAACTTCATGTTGTCGAGGCCCGAAAGCTTGTCGTAGAGCGCGATGTCCTGCGGTACAAATCCGAGCTTCGCGCGGATCGCCGCGGGATGCTCTGCGATGTTCGTCCCGTCCCAGAGGATCTCTCCGCTGTCGGGCTTGATGAGAGTGGCGATCATGGACATAAGCGTTGATTTACCCGCTCCGTTTCGCCCTATCACGCCGAGCAGCTGTCCGCCTTCCACCCTAAGCGTCACTCCGTCCACCGCGGCACGTCCTTTATAGCTTTTTTTAACGTTTATGATCTCAAGCATGTTTTTTCCCTTATTTATCCCTGTAGAACTCCATTGTCTCCGCAAGCTCCTCGGGCAGCGAGCCCGTGCGGTTCTCGATCGCCTTGTAACGAAGCTCGAGCTCGTGGATCTTCTTGTTCCTCTCGCGCTCGAAACGTGCGAATGCCTCGTCGTAAAGCGGCTGCTTCTCTACCTGTGCGCGGGTGCTCATCGGGAACGGGCAGTACGTTGCGAGGATCTCGCGAGCCACCTTGTTGAGCTTGACCGCTCCGGAAGCCTCCGACTTGATCCAGATCTCGTAGTCGAGCGTGAAGATCTCACGGAGGTTGTTACGCCCACGCTGGATCTGGAGCTTGACTTTCTCCTTCCTTTCCTCGGAAAGCTCCCTGTTCTTCTTGAAGAACTGGATGTAGTCGGCATACTCGGAGGTGAGCGAATGCACCTGAATGTTGTTCCACGAAGGGCCCTGGATGGTCTTGCAAAGTGCCCATCTGAACTGCCCGAACGCCTTTACGAGCATGTCTTTAAGCGACGTATATGTGATAGCCGGGAGGAAGAACCTCCCCTCCGAATCTCTCTTTCTGCCCGTGATCTCCTGCCACATGATACAGTTGCGGCCGACGGTCGGGAACAGGATAAACACGGGGAACACCTGCTTCATCCTGTACTCTTTCTCGATACCGCGCTCCTTGTCCACAAAAAGAGCCTCTCTGTGGAAGACGGAGTAATCTATGCCGAGCAGTTCTTTAACTGCGTCGTTTATCTTGGTAGCGTTGCAATATGCTTCGTCGATAGTGGAAAGCATCATCCCGGAATGAAGCACCGGAACGAACGTGGTGAGCGATCCGTTAACAACTCTGACGCCGTGGAAGAGGACTTCCCTGATCTCATAATGGAGCTTCTTGCCGCCGTCGCTCATCGCTGTCTTGATCTCGGCGTCGTTCAGCTTGCCCTGCTTCTTGAGGTCTCGCAGTACTTCCGCATAGTCAAGACCCATGTCGTTACGCGAGGGCTCTTCCTCTCCACGATATATGCGGGTGAGCCACTCCCTGATAGTATACACGGCGCACGGCCCCTCGGACTTCACCTTGTTTATCGAAACGAGTGATGCGAGCTCTTCCTCTGTGAGGAGCTTTTCCTCAAGGAAACCGAATTCAAGGAAAAGATCGACCGCAAGAGGCGCCTTGTCCTTCTTAAATGAAGCAAGCAGGGTCTTTTCGTACAGAGAGTAAACCTTTTCGGCCAGGCTGCGGCGCAGCTTTCTCATGTCGTCATCCGTGCTGTCGCGATCCTCCGCATTGATAAACGCATCGAGCATCTCTCTGAGAGCCGACTTGTCCTCGCCGTCATATCCGGCGAACGAAGTAACCGTTTCATACGTGCCCTTAAGCTCTGCCACTGCTTTCGCAACATCATGCGACTGCATCTTTGTTTCGGAGTCTCCCGCTGCCGAGCCCGAGAAATCCTTGCCGGTCTTGTATTCCGCAACAAGTCCCGAAAGACGGCTTCCGTCAAACATGTGCTCCGAAAGGATCTCATCATCGAAGGAACGGGCCGATTCCTCACATATCGATGCGAGCGAATCAAGGAGCACAACCGCATCGTCAGCGCTCTTGCCTTTTTTGCGCAGAGTGGACGCCGCGCCCAAAAGTCCCTGTGCGAGTCCGTTTCCGGCCTCGATACGGTCAAGTATTGAGAAGCAGTAATCGGCAAGCTCCGAAAGCAGATCGCAGAGCACGACCTCTGTGCCTATAAACTCTAAAAGAACCTCAAGCGTCAGCAGGTCGCTTCCGCAGAAGAAAGCCTTGATCCCCTCGTACGGGATCTTGGCATATTCAAGGAGGACCTCCATCCTGTTCTCATAAAGCTCTGCTTCGGGTTCAAACTCTTCAAGTGTCATAAGTCCCGGAACAGCAGCAACCTTTATGCCGCCTCCGAGAGAAGTATATCCCGAATAAGCGCGCGAAACCGTATCATGAAGCTTTGAAGCCAGAACACGGATCTTGTCGTATCTTTTATATAACTCCTGGATAAACCTGGAATGAGAGAACACCGTAACGCCGCAATAATCCTTGTTTGAGCTGAGGACCGCCCTCAGTGCCTTTCCGTCCTGCGCGGAGAAAGCATAAGCAGTAACATCCTCAACTGCCTCGCATGAGTACTTGACCCCGTCGGCCGCGCCGGGCAGCTCCCCGAGGAGCGCACCCACACCCAGTACCAGACTGAATCCGTTGTTGCTGACACGTACCTTGCCTTTAAGAACAAGGCAAAAGATCCCGGCCGGATCAGATTCGTTAAAGAGCACATCTCCCGGCGAAAATTTGTTGGTCTGGTTGAGCTTCATTTTTGTAACCCCTTATGCGCGTTTTTGCGTGTTGTTGATCGTTTAATGTCAGATTTCAGATACAGAGTTCATTATACCTCAAAACACACAAAAACACAATCGAGCAGGGTGGAACCTGCCGGATTGTGTTTTTGATGGTTTTGTTTTTTTAGGACTTAGCACGAGAGCTTGTAACAATAAAGCATCTGCTCCTCTGTATCATATACAGCTAACAAGTACGTGCTTCGCCCCCTATGGTTTTCCTCTTCTACAACCTCTCTATACTTTCCTTCCGAAAAGAATTTGCCAAGAAATTGTTTGCTTCGCTTATTGAAGCCATAACTCGTAATATATGAAAGATCAAGTGGCATCTCGTTCCAATCCGTAAAGCTTTCATAAAAGGATGTAGAATCCAGGTTTGCTCGATATAAGCAGTCTTTATCGTCCGAATATCGATCATAATAGTCAAATACTCTTTCAAACTGTAGGTATCGGTCAAATCCGAGGTTGTCCGAAAACTCTTTTGAGATTTCTTCTGACAAATCCCGTCCGGTCTCATAAGAAGACGGAAACACCTGATTAACTACGAGTGTTAGTCCCATGAGCACTATTATAATACCTAAAATGATTATTGCTTTTTTCATTTTGTATCTGCTCCTTTATAATTCGACTTTCCTTTCAAAATGCTTATCTGAGTAGATTTGATTAATAATGGTTGTCATAGAAATACATTTTTTCATTATCCATGTCATACACCGCAACGTAATTCTTCATGCAGATCAAATGAAGCGGATCTCTGTCGGATTCCTTATAAAACCCTTTTTTTATATTCCCCATATACTGTTTCGCTTTATTATCCATATTGGGGTAATCCGGTTCCCACGTTTCCCATTCAGCTAACTTGGAAACTATTTTATCCTTGGGAATATTTGATACATACAAGATGTATCCGTCCACCTGGAATTCCCCTAGGTTTTCGAACACCACCTTAAACTCCGTATCGCAATCCACTTCAAATACCTCTGCAAATGATTGTTCCGGCGATACGATTACCATTTCATTCCATAGCCGTACCATCAGAAAGAAAAGCATTATACTCTCGACAACAATACAACAAATGTAGCAAACCTGTTTCCTTTTCATAAAACTCCTTGCGCCTATTCTGTTTTAAAATCCCTTTTTGTCAGGTGTTATTGTATTGAAAAAGCAATATATACATCTTTTTGCTTTAAAATATACGAGTTCTGACACAACCATGCCCAATTATTTATCATAGCAACCCATACATCGTCATACTCCCAATATTCAAAATCAAATTTGTCAGAAATATTTATAACGATTGAGTTATAGTATCTGCTCATAATGATACTTACGTCATGAAGGGAAAAAACCAAGTCTGCTATTTCGTTTTTCGGGAATATAAGAGAGCCCGAATACGACATTTGACCACTGTTCCTATATGAACTTAATAAATTGGTAAAACTCGGACTATTCATAATGGCTGCACTAAACTGACCGGATTGCTCATAATAATCGAGTCCTAACACAGAGTATCTTACTAACGTCGCTGACAAAGGGTACCCAACACTCTCAGCTATATCCGCTGCTGCCAGCCATGCTAAAGTTAAAGTAAAGTAAGTATAATCATCTACAGCGGAGAGTAAGCCGTATCTTGGGAGATTGTTTCCTTTTTTTCCTTCAACTCTTTTTTCCCCTTTCGCTTCAATCCGTTCTTTACATTTGTCGATCACCATATTTAACTCTGCGTTTGATAAACTTCTCAATACGTTGATCATTTCTTTGGGGGTTGATGATTTTTGTGTTAATTTATCGAGTATTCTCTCGATTTTCTGTACCTGCTTTGTATTAGTTTCATTTTTTGCATGAGCCAACGTCGGCCCACTAATCGATATCAGAATAGTAATACATAATACTATTGATACTACTTTTTTCATTCTCTTCCTCCTTTAATATACGGTAAAACCGTTTGTTATTTTTCAACTCCCCGGGTTGTTGTGATTATCACCATAGTTTAATTATCTTAACTTTTCAAGCGATTTTCAAAAACGACACGATTTTTGTCAAAAACGACCACCTAGGCTCGTATGATCAATGTTTTTTGATGATGTTGTCAAAAATAGCCTTTGTCGCTTCGTTCCTGTAAGACCTGGATACGGAGAGGACTTTACCGTCATGCAGCAATACTTTGTTCATCTTATTGGATACAATATGATGAACATTTACCAAATAGCTTTTATGGATTCTGATCAGCTCTGGATATTGATTCCATATTTCTTCCAGGCTTTCCTTGGTTAAAACGCGTGATTCTTCCCCTGTTTTTTTATCGGTGACCAAGAGCGTGCTTCCCCTTTTGGTTCCCTCAACACAAACAATGTCGCGAATGAAGATATTCTTAGCTTCTTTTCCGTCAAATAGAACGAACTGCCCGTCTTTCCGGGAGGTCTCTAACTCTTGTAAAATATCCACGATCTCTCGGTTCATTTTCTCTTCTGAAAAGCCCTTATACAAAAAACTGTACGGGTGTACCTTGAACAACTCCGGATAGGGATCGTAGCCGGAACAAAAGACTATCATTATGCTTTTGTTTTTTTCTTTGAGCTTTTTTGCCGTTTCCAACCCATCGATCCCTTTTAACGAAAGATCAAGGATTACCAGGTCAAAATCAACACCGTTCTCAAAATCGGTTATCAAATCCTCACCTGATGTATAAGTGTAGATACTAGGCTGAAGATTAAATCCTGACAATGCTTTCTTTACTCTTCTTTCCAGTTCGGAAAGGATAACAGGTTCATCATCACAGATTGCTAAATTACATGTCATTGCTCCGCCTCCATAGTTTATTCTTCCGATCGATTCGATCATATTGGTTCGCCATAGTTCTGTAAAGCAACGGATTTTAACATCATGTTACTTTTCATTGCATCTGCGTATTTTAGGGCTTTTCAAGCGTCCCCTGCGGAAAGAAAAACCAGCTTTTATGTTTCATCACACAGATGGTAACACACGCCTTACCAAAAATCAGTTCACAATTGCTCTAAAAAAGTTCACAGTTTTTCGTGTTTAGTTCATTTTTTGATATGTAATCACAAGTATTTCCGGTAAAAAAGATATCACTTTCTATTTTGCCGCACTCGGAAGTGCCGAGGATACGGTGTTTATATGTTTCAAATATCCTTTCACAACCATCATACCAAAACAATGTTACAAACCTGCTACAATTGTTTAATAATTTTTTCCAAAGTTTTATTTTTTAACAGGCTCATAGCATATGATCCTGTTTACTACATAAGTACGATTTTATTTGCCTTTGGTTTCATATTTTATTGAAAAAATTGGTTGGTGTCCCATCTCTATGCTATAATCAAATAGACAAAGGAATCCTATGGGGTTCGGAATGATGCTTAAATAGGAGAACGGTATGCATATAGACAGAAAAAAGACCTACAGATTTAACAACAAAGTGGATTACTGCGTGGGAACGGGACGTATGGGACTTGCGCTCACGAAAGAGTATTACGATCAGCTCCGGATCGTGCAGGAAGAGATCGGATTCAAGCATATACGAGGGCACGGACTCTTCCATGAGGACATGGGGATCTACGAAGAGCGCAAGCTTTTCGGGAAGAAGACCTTCTGCTACAACTTTACGTACCTTGACCGAGTGGTCGACAGCTACCTTGAGCTGGGGATCGAGCCGTTCTTAGAGCTTGGTTTCATGCCGAAGGCACTTGCGTCGGGCGAGCAGACGATCTTTTACTGGAAGGGCAACACTACGCCTCCGAAGAGTTATGAAAAATGGGCGAAGCTTATCGAGGCTACGCTCACGCATCTGTGCGATCGCTACGGGCGTGACAGGGTAGTCACCTGGCCCGTCGAAGTGTGGAACGAGCCCAATCTTCCCGGCTTCTGGAAAGGCGCCGACATGGAGGAGTACTTTAAGCTCTACAAAGTATCGCATGAGGCGGTCAAGAGAGCGGACTCAAGGTTTAAGGTCGGCGGACCTGCAGTCTGCGGTATCAAGGATGAGTTCTGGATCAGGAGCTTCCTCGAGTTCTGCCGGAAGGAAAACTTAAAGCCCGACTTTGTGACACGTCATCACTACACTACTGAGGAACCCGAGTGGAAGGGGCACTTTACGTACCAGTTCCTTTCGGATCCGCATTCCGGATTTGCGAACCTTCAGACCTCGCGTGATGCGATCGATTCATTTAAGGAGTTTAAAGGTCTTCCGATCCATATCACCGAGTTCAACACTTCATATATGCCCACTAATCCGATCCATGACACGAATGAAAATGCGGCCTACATGGCGCATCAGCTCTCACACCTCGGAGACATGAACGAGTCCTACTCGTATTGGACCTTCGGAGATGTCTTCGAAGAGCACGGCATACCCCACACCCAGTTCTACGGCGGGTTCGGACTTGTTGCGGCAGGTGGCGTGAGAAAGCCCACGTTCTGGACATTTGCCTTTTTCAAACGTCTTGAGGAGCTCTCAGACAAATGCATATATAAGGACGAGGAGAGCGTGCTTGTCGAAGACGAGAAGACGGGCGAGATCCGCGGTATTGTTTGGAACCGGGGCAAAAAGCCCATAAGAAAGAGCTTCACCTTCCCCACAGGGGAAAGCAAAGCTCTTGTAGTCGTAAGACAGACTGTCGATCCGAAGACGACCAACCCGCTTAAGGTATGGCACGATCTCGGAGAGCCGGCGGCTCCTTCCGCGGAGCAGCTTGAGATCATCAAGGCATCCGACAGACCGTTTGTAAAAACCGAGGTCCTTCATGCAAGAAGCGGTGAAGCGACTCTGACTTCGAACGTCCTCGGTTACGGCGTTGAGTACTTTAGCATCAAGCCCCGTACATTCACGCCGGATAAGGGTTACAACTATTCGAGGGTCGTTGCGGGATTTGCACGATAATTCCCTCTTGTTGCTTTTTCGATCGCGGCAGCAAGCTGATCGGGCTTGAAGGGCTTGGAGATGTATCCGTCCATGCCGTGATCGAAGCAGCGCTTTCTGTCTTCCTCGAAGGCGTCTGCCGTCATCGCCAGGATCGGGACGGATGAAAGTCTCGGATCGTCCAGCATACGGATCCTGTCAGCTGCTTCGCAGCCGTCCATGACAGGCATCCTGATATCCATAAGAATAAGATCGTATTTACCTGCCTCCGATGAGGATATCGCACGTACGGCCTCAAGTCCGTTGTGTGCCTCGTCGAAGGTAATATTTTTCTTGCGAAGAACGTTCTTCTCAAGAGTAAGGTTGACGGCGTTGTCTTCCACAAGAAGCACATGCATGCCGCTGATCGTGCGTGCGGTCTCCTCGATAAGATCCTCATCGAACGAAGGCTCGACTTCCTCGGTGGAAAGAGGAATCCCGGCAACCCAGGTGGTGGTCTTGCCTGAGCGGTTTATAGCGAAATCTCCGCCGAGAACCGAGATAAACTTCTTGGCTGTAAAAAGACCCTGAGCAGCAGGCGAGGACTCGTCCGCGATCTCGACGATCTCCTCGAAATCGGGAACGTCGGGAGTCTCGGGTTCATCAACGGAACATGAGACTTCGAAGAGGAATCGACGGGCATTTCTGGCTTCGCTGACCTTCTGACGTGAGGTATCACCTCCGTCAAGGATCTCATCAAGGTCGATAAGGTCTGTGGGAACCTGCTCCTCTCGGATCGTAACATTGATCGAACCATCGGAGGGAGCACTCTCGACAGCCGTAATAAGGAGCCCGGAGAGAATCTGTTTGATACAGAGAGCGTCTCCGACCACCTCGTTGTGAACAACATCCGACTCGTCGTGGGTGATGATCAGATTCTTCGAAGAAAACTCCTCGTAAAGGACATCGCAAACGTTCTCGATAGCGTCGGAAAGTACGAACCTTTCCTTGCTGACATGGATGTCACCGGAATGGATCCTTCCGAGATCGACAAGCTCATCGAGAAGATGCATGAGAGACTGTCCTGCGGAACGGATCTCGAGAAGACTTGTCCTGACCGATTCGGGATCCGAATCTGAATCGAGTGCGAGTTCGGTAAAACCGAGGATCGAATTCATGGCTGTACGAAGGTCGTGGGATAGCCTGGAAAGCATACGGTTTGAACGGATCGCTTCGTTTTTGGTCTTCTCCTTTTCCTGACGAAGGGCGGCTTCGCTTTCTTCGAGCTTGGAAAGAACGGCGAGCTTCTCACGGAGAAGCTTCTCCCTTTCGACTTCGTCCTGTATGTCCTGTGCGGTACCCGATGCATAAACGAGACCGGACAGATTGTCACGGATAATGGTGAGGAACACCTCAAACCAGCGGTATGAACCGGCCGAAGTGCGCAGTCTCATACGGATGGCGGCTTTGTCTCTGCGGGAAACTATTGTTTTGACCTCGGGGATGTCTTCGGTGCAGATAAGAGTTTCGAGCGAATCGGGCAGAGGCGCGATCATGGTGTGCTCATCGTAGGTTCTGCCGGGAACGGCATAGCCGAGAGCGACACAGATCGACTCACCGGGATCAAAAGACTTGAGCTTTCCGTCGGTTCCGAGAACAAGGCGGAAAGAATTCTCAGAAATATTGGGGTTATCCGACATAAGGAACCTCCTTGGTAAATGGTTTCTGAGGTAAAAACAAAGGACACGGAAAGTGTTCCCGTGTCCTTTATTATACCATGTTTTAAGGATTCGTAAAGCATGAGAAAGAATTCGTTGTTACTATATTTTAATAATCCGACGCATTCCTGACGAGATCTCTGAAGGAAGCTCTGGCCTCATCGCGCGACTCGGCTCCCGCGGACATAAGCATTAGTGCTGTTTTGTAGGAAGAGGTTCCGATGTACTCACTTCCGCGGATGTTCATCGAGAGCTCGATAATGCCCGCTGCCCAGGCGTAATCGGGAGTGATCGCATCATCACGCTCGGCCAAAACCACATGATCTTCAAGAACGGAGGTCTCGGAAGCGGGCTCCTTGTAACGGATTGCAAGTGTGAGCATCTCGTCGCGATCGGCTGCTTCTTTAAGCTTGTTTTCCTGATACTTGAGACCGCTGCCGGAGTCGTCCGAATTCTTGTTGTAAGAGATCTCGTAACAAACTGTGACCTGTGAACCGGCACCGACTTCGCCGCCGTCCTTCTTGTCGTCGCTAAAATCCTCAGCTGCCATGGTCCTGTTTTCGTAACCGATCTGGCGATACTCAGCCACAACTGCGGGATTGAATTCGAGCTGGAACTTAACATCCTTGGCTACCGTAACCGTCGTGCTCTTGAGCTTGTCAACAAGCACCCTCTTTGCTTCCTGCTCGCAGTCGATGTAATAGTAGTTGCCGTTGCCGGCGTCCGCGATCGATTCCATATTGGCGTCGGAGTAGTTGCCGGCACCGAAACCGAGAACTGTAAGGAACACGCCCGTTTCCTTCTTCTCACGGATAAGATCCGTAAGACCCGATGTGCTTGTGATACCCATGTTCATGTCGCCGTCCGATGCAACGATGACACGGTTGTTGCCGCCCTTTATAAAGTTCTCTTCTGCGCATCTGTATGCTTCGTTGATGCCGGCGCTGCCGTTGGTGCAACCGCTTGCGTCGAGGGAATCGAGTGCTCTGCGGATCCTCGAGTGCTGGTCGCCGCTTATGCCGTCAAGGAGTGTCTCAAACGAGCCGGAATATGTTACGAGTGAAACCCTGTCATTCTCCGTAAGGCTGTCTGTGAGCATCTTAAAGCCCTTAACTGCCAGATCGAGGCGGTCGGAACCGTACATTGAACCCGAAGTGTCAACCAGGAATACGAAGTTGCTGCCGATGTAACGGCTCTCCTCCTCGTTTGCCGTAACGGTCAGCATAAGAAGGTCGTTTTCTTCGTTCCAGGGGCAGGTGTGAAGCTCTTTCCTGACGGAGAACTTCTTGCCTCTCTCTGCTGTGCCTGCCGTGTAGTCAAAGTAATTGATCATTTCCTCTGTCCTTACGGCGCCGGAAGGGATTGACGAAAATCCCGCACCCTCGCTTAAGAGTCTCCTGATATTTGTAAGGGATCCTGTGTCAACATCCGCTGCAAAAGTGGAAAGCGGAGATACTGTTGTCTTTTTGAAGCCCGACTCCTTGACGTCGAGATATTCTTCAGTGTTATACCCGGGCTGTGCGGGTGTGGTGCCGACCTGTCCGCCCTGCACGCTCATACCGTTCGAAGCGGTGTCGTAGTAAAACCCGTCGTATACGGCGCCGTCTTCTTCCTCATAGGAGGTGCTGTAAGTGGCGTCATTCGATCTGTAGATCTCTGCGGGATACTCATATGTGGTCGCGGTCGATTTCGATTCTTTGTAGCTTTCGGATGACGAGCATCCTGTCATGATGGTTGTTACTGCAAGTGAAAAAGTAAGTACCAAAGAAATAAGTTTTGTTCTTTTCATAATATTCTCCTCTTCTTTGCTCCCTGAAGAAAAGCGGAGCCGGTAAACCTGTTGCTGTTTCTCTCCCCCGGCGAGTCCGTGCTTACCGGTCAGCACTTTCGCCGTTCTGATAAATAGACGAAGGGGGAGCAGGGTCGGTTCCATTTTATTTTGATAAAGTGTTAGCATATGAAACCGTAAGGTCGCGTAACACAAAAAGTCCTCCCGTATGCAACCGATCGAGTATGAGAAGGAGGGAAGGGCAGGCAAACACGAAAAAGCCCCTTTTTAGCTTTAAAACATGGTATAATAGCGACATGGGTTAGATTTGGATATTAGTGAGTCATATGATAATCCGGCCTGTTCGGCGTCGGAGAAAGGGTTATAGATGAATTACAAGGTTATTGACAAAGAGGCGTATTACAGGAAGGGTGTATATCGTCACTTCACGGAAGACTGCAAGTGCTCAACCTCTATGACGGCGAGGATAGACGTAACCGAACTCGTAGAAAAATCCCAAAAGACAGGGACAAAGTTCTATATCAATTTCCTGTATATTCTTTCAAAGGTGATGAATTCACGAGAAGACTACAGGATGGGGTATCTTTGGCAGACGGATGAGCTCATCTGCTATGACAGGATCAATCCGACGCAGTATGTTTTTCATGAGGACACGGAAACCTGTACGCCTGTTTATACGGAATACGATGAGGACTATGAAAAGTTTTACGCAGCCGCACTGCGAGATGTCGAGGAAGCAAAAAAGACAAGAGAATACGGCCTCGATATGGCAAACCATCCCAACTGGTTTGATGCTTCGTACATTTCCTGGTTGTCATATGATTCGCTGAACATAGAGCTTCCGGACGGACATCTATATTTCCTGCCGATCGTAAACTGGGGCAAGTACAGAGAAGAAGGCGGCAGGATCGTCATGCCGGTGACTGTCCGACTTAATCATGCGATAGCCGACGGGTATCTGGTCGCAAACGTTTTCCGTCTTTTGGAGCAGGAGATCAGATCTTTTGTATGATCTTTTTATGTATCCTCAGGAAGTAGAAGATCGTCGTAGCGGCTGACATGATCTCGGCGATGGGGCATGCCCACCACACAAGGTCGACATCTACGAACGAAGCGAGGATCAGTGCCGCGGGAACGAG
>JAEEGK010010314.1_pt1 | contig 21581 bp, 14 predicted proteins | sample 8958771 | NCBI WGS metagenome assembly JAEEGK01 (sample SAMN16246547, study PRJNA631951) | gut metagenome | biome: gut microbiome; feature: rumen; material: SC-attached | host: Bos | place: Iran: Karaj | collected 2018-10 | reverse complement strand
CTAAACGCTTTTTCCCTGTTTTAGATTTTTTCCCCATTTTTTATATATTTCAAGATATATATGAAATTTTTTTTTTTGGATTAATTTATTTTTATTTTTTAGACGGGATATTCTTTTTTTAGATGAATCAAATATTATAAAACAATCATATAATGATTAATATTTTTATTTTGCAATGGCATTGAATAAAAAAGAAAAAGAGACTCATGGAACTTTATCAAATTAGGTTAAATAAAAATAAAATTCAAATATTTAAAATTAAAAATGCTACTTTGAATAATTATGAAAATTTAAATAATTCTTTATCAAAATATTCAAGAAGAAATATAAAAGAATTAGACATTTTATTTTTTTGACAAAGAAAAAGAGATGAAATCAATAATTTTTAAATAAAGTGTCTTTAAAAACAAAGAAAAAAGAAGAGAATTAGAAGAAATAATTTCTAAAATAAACAGTGATTTAGCAAATTATAAAATTGTTTTAAAAATTTTAACAAGAGATGATGATTAAATAATATATAAATGAAAAAAAATTAATATTTAAATTTTAAAATAATTAAAATATTTTTCTAAAAAAAGGAAAATGTATAATTATTCTTCGAATAAAAAATACAATTTAATAAATAATTATATTATTAATTTAAATTAATTCTTTTAAAAAAGAATTATTATTTTTAATTTTATTAACCCAAAAAAAAATGAACCACAAACCTAAACCAAAAAGTAAAAATTTGAAAAATATATAATAATTCCAAAATAGAAAAAAACAAAAAATCAAGAATCAAAAAAATAGAAAATTCACAAAATTCTTTTTTTAATGATGAAAAGTTAGAAAATATGACAGAAATAGATATAGAACTTACAAAAAAAATTGAAAAAAAAGAAGAGCCAAAATACATATTATCACCATCTAAATTAAAATATTACAATAATCGCAAAATGGATGCTCCAGAATATACAGATGGTGAAGATTCAGAAGATGAAGGATTATCAGATTATAAACCAAAAGGATATCATCCAGTTCATGTTGGAGAAGTATTATTAAATAGATATATTATCACTCAAAAATTAGGTTGGGGTCATTTTTCTACTGCTTGGTTAGCCTTTGATATTAAACATGGTAATTATGTTTGTATTAAAATTCAAAAAAGTGATCAAAGATATATTAATGCTGCTTATGATGAAGTTGAAATTTTACAAGAATTAGCTAAACATAATTTTGATGAAGAATGGTTAGATTCTTTAAGAGAATATTGGAAGGATGAACCTGAAAAAATTAAAGATTTAAATATTATGGAACATACTCAAACTGTTCAATTACTTAATTCTTTTTTATATGCTGGAATTCATGGAAGACATTTTTGTATGGTTTTTGAAATTGTGGGTGTAACTTTATTAGAATTAATTAAAAGATATAATTATAGAGGTATTCCTCTTCCTTATATTAGAATTATTACTAAACAAATTCTTATTGGATTAGACTTTTTACATAGATTTTGTAATATTATTCATACTGATTTAAAACCCGAAAACATTTTAGTTTGCTTAACTGAAGAAGAACTAAAGAAAATTGCAGAAACTGGCTCTTTGAATGATCCTAAAGCTGAAAAGGATTATAATTATAATGAAGTTAATCATTTAAATAATACTACAATTAATCATTTAAATAATACTACTGTTAATAATATTAATGGTAATAATAATAATGAAGAAAGTATGTCTATGGAAATGAATACTTTAAATTTAACTTCAACTACTTTAAGTGGGAAAGCTAGAAGAAGAAAAAATCAGAAATATAAAAGAAAACAAGTTAAAAAGTTAGAAAGACAAGGATTATCTCAAGCAGAAATAGATATAAAAATAGAAGAAATAATGAATAAAAAGAAGAAAGAAAATGAAATAGTAGAAAAAAAGGAAAAAATAGAAGAAATTCAATATAATATAAAAGATTTAGTAGATAGACCAAAAATAGCATCTCTTCCAAAATATAATTTAACTCTTAATAAAAGAGATGATGATTCCTCAGAAGATGAATTAGAACCATTTGATATAGAAGAGTATTCCCAAATATTAGATTATTATTATAAAGAAAAAAAAAGAGTTAAAAACGATTCAATATATAGAAATAATATAATATTAAGAAATAGAGAATTAAAAAATGCAAAAACAGAAAAAGAAAAAGAATCAATAAATCATAAATATGCTCAATTATTAGAAATGAAGGGTCCTCCCTTGGATAAATCAATAGAAGTGAAAATATGTGATATGGGAAATGCATGCTGGTTTACATATCATTTTAGTACAGCAATTCAAACAAGACAATATCGTTCTCCTGAAGTTCTCTTAGGAATAAATTATAATGAAACAGCAGATATATGGTCATTAGCATGTATAGTATTTGAATTAGCAACAGGAGATTATTTATTTTCACCTCGAAAAGGAGAAACATATAGTAAGAATGATGATCATATTGCAAAATTTATAAGAATGTTAGGAAAAATGCCAAAAAATTTTGCTTTAAGTGGTGATAATTCATTTAAATATTTTAATAGAAAAGGAGAAATGAGACGTGTTCATAATATACCTAATATACCTTTAAAAACAGTTTTAATGATGAAATATCATTTTAAAGAAAAAGAAGCTGAAGCATTAAGTGATTTTCTCATGCCTATGTTAGAATATTTACCTGAGAAAAGAGCTTCTGCTAGAGAATTATTAAATCATCCTTGGTTAAAAATGGAAGATAATTTTGATGTGAAAATGAATGAAGTTGAAATTGCAAAAATGAATTTAATTGAAAATTTAAAAAATGAAGAAATTGAAAATGAAAAAAATAATAATTTTTTAAATGATGATGATAGTGATAATGATAGACAAGTTTATACTAGTGAAAGTGAAATTAATGAAGGTGATAATGAAGATAATTCTGAATATGATAATGAATTTAGTGATGATGATAAAGAAAGTAATGATAGTGGAGATGAAAATCCTGATAAAGTTAATATTATGAATTTTAATAATTCATTTGCACAATATGGACAATTTGTTGATTTAACTTCTTTAGATAGGGCTAATCCACAGTTTGATCAAATTATGGGTAAATATAATGAGGAGAAATAATTGTTATATGTATTATTAAAAGGAGATATGGGATTAATATTTATTTGTAATTTTTCATTTTTTATTTTGATGTTTTTTGAATTTTTTTATTTTTAAATGTAAATATAATTTTTTTATTTAGAATTATAAAAAAAGAAATTGAAAGATAAAATAAAAAATTAATGAAAGAATATCTTACTATAATTAGAATTGAACTATCAAAAACATATATGAACCTCATAAAAACATATTTCAAAAAAGATAGTTGTGAATTTGAAAGTTTTAAAAATTTATTAATTAAAGGAAAATTTCTTTTATAATAATGATTTAATAAATCTCCCTTTATTACTTAAAAGAAACTTTTATTTTAAATAAAAAACTATCATTTTAAATTGGAAATGAATTTACATATATTACAAAGCTTAAAAAAGATATTATATAAAGAAAAATAAATCTAAATTAAATTTTTTTATAGATAAATGATTTAATATATAAGAATTAATTTATTATATAAATTAAATTAATCTTTTTTCTTAAATTTTGTCTCAGTCACATTTCTAAAATAATTAATACATAAATTGAACAATAATATATTTCATTATATTTAATAATACACTGAATTGTTATAAATTAGATAAATATTTATTTAATTATATATTATAGATTTCCTCACTTTATTCTTTATATTTATATTCTCAAAATCTTTTAAAATATAATTTTTTGCTATACTCATTTGCTGATAATTTTTATTTAATTTATTTAAAAAAAATTGATAACTATCTAATTGAACAGTCTCTGTTCTTTTTGGTTTTCTGTTTTTTCTTTTTATAAAATTTAAACTAGAAATTGTTCTTTCATATTTTTTCTTTTTATATTTATTTTTTTTATCTTCATAATTTTCATTATCATTTATAGTATTTTCACTTCCAGTGGTAATACTATCAGAACTATTTTTATCATTTTCTTTAACTCTATTAATTTCTTTACAAACATGTTTCTTTCTTTGAATCAAAATATTTTTAAAATTTAATTCTTCGTTTTTAAAAATATAATTATCATTACTATCATTATTTAAATATGTTTCACAATAATCATCTATAATTTCTAAATTTTCATCATTTTTTAAAACTATATAATCAAAAATCTGATAATAACTATCACATTCATATATACAATAAGGCCATGAAAGATCACAATAATCAACTCTTTCTAAAATTTTTTCTTTTAAATTTTCCAATTTAAATTGATTATTTTGATTTATTTTCTTTATCATTTCACTTAAAATAAAAAGTCTATTATAATTAATATAACTATTATCAAATTCATATTTTTTTAAAATTAGTTGAAATTTAAGGGCATTCAAATTCTTAAAATTATTGATATAATTTTTAAATAACATAGTAAGAGCTTCTAAATTATCAACTTTTAAAAATTCATCTTTTAATTCTTTAATTAAATAAATAGCTGTTTTAAATAAAACAACTTTTTTATCAACAAATAAAATATCCCAAACCAGTAATTGAGCTTTAATAGGAAAATTAACAATAAATAAAGATAAAAACCATTGCATTAAAATATTTTTAATATATATCATTAAATCTTCTCTTAAATTATTAACTAAATCAGTACAATATTTTTCTTGCATCATACAAACAAGAATATCAACATCAGTCATAATTCCTGACATTTCAGAAAAAAAATCAATTGTTAATATATATTCTATAACTTGAGTAAATAACCAAAAAACTTTTTCTTCATTTGATATATATTTCAACATTCTTCCAACTATAAAATTAAATCCTTGAACATAACCTATTGATAAATTTCTTTTTGAATACGTCAATAATACATTTCTTAATTTATTTATTGTTTCTGTTTCATGGAAATATTGATCTTCTGGAAAAGTTCTTTTTAAATCTAATTCAATTTGATGATCATTTGGTAATTCTATATTTTTTGGATATTGATTTAAAAGAAAATCATAATATTTCGGATGTTGTATCATTTCCTTTTTTGCTCCACTAGAAATTAACCAAAATTCTCCTTTTAAATTTTCAGGAATACATCCTTTATATATTAACATTTTATATTTTTGAATATCTTCTTCTGTAAAATATTCTTTTTGTAATAAATTGATTCCATCTTTTTCCCATGTTATATTTGATATTTTTTGTTTAAATGATAATAAATGTGAAGTGTTTATTAAAAATGAAGGATAATTTGAATTTTCTGGAAATATATTAATATCTGATATACTTCCTCTTCTAATATCTTTTGAATTCGATTCATCAACTTTTCCGTACATTATTCAGTTTATTATTTTGTCAAATAATATAATTTATAAAATATTAATACCATTTCCATAAAATAAAAAAAGAATATCCCGTCTAAAAAATAAAAATAAATTAATCCAAAAAAAAAAATTTCATATATATCTTGAAATATATAAAAAATGGGGAAAAAATCTAAAACAGGGAAAAAGCGTTTAGACAAATATTATTACTTAGCAAAAGAACATGGATTTCGTTCTAGAGCAGCATTTAAGTTAATTCAACTGAATAAGAAATATAAATTTCTTCAAAATTGTACAGTATTAATAGATTTATGTGCAGCTCCAGGAGGATGGTGTCAAGTAGCATCAAAAGAGATGCCAATATCATCAATAAAAATAGGAATAGATTTAGATCCAATAAAACCAATTCCAGGAGTAACAACATTTCAATGTGATATAACAAGTGAACAATGTCGTCATTTAATAAAAAAAGAAATAAAGCATTTAAAAGCAGATGTTGTATTACATGATGGAGCACCTAATGTAGGAGGACAATGGTCAAAAGATTCATATGGTCAAAGTGAATTAGTATTATTTGCTATTAAATTAGCTTCTGAATTTTTAAAAGAAGGAGGATGGTTTATTTCAAAAGTTTTTAGAAGTTCAGATTATAATTCACTTATTTATGTTATGAGAAAATTATTTAATTTTGTTGAAGCTACTAAACCACTTGCAAGTAGAAGTCAAGCTGCTGAAATTTTTGTAGTTTGTTCTGGATTTAAAAATCCTAGTTTTATTGATAATAAATTATTTGATCCTAAATTTGCTTTAAAACAAATTGAAAGTGAAAGTGAAATTAAAAGTAATAGTATTAAAAGTATTAAAAGTATTTTTGATAGAAAAAGAAATAGAGGAGGATATAATAGTGATAAATTATTTATTGTTAAGAAATTTAAAGATTTTGTTGAATGTAATAATCCTTATGAATATTTAAGTCAAGTTAATAAAGTAAGTTATGAAGATGATGAAAGTCAAAAATATTTAAAAGTTGTTAAAGTGAATTTTGATTATGTTTTATATTTTGATGATATTCAACTTTTAGGTAAACAAGAATATAAAGAATTAATTATTTGGAGAAATAAAATTAGATCTAAATTACATTTTGAGAAAAATGAAAAGAAAGAAGAAAAGAAAGAAAAAAGTATGGAAGAATTAATGGATGAAGAGATTAAAAAATTTGAAAAAGCTAGATTAGCTAAACAAGAAAAAGATAAGAAAAAACAAGAGAAAATATTATTAAAAAATAAACAAAGTTTTATTGAACAAGAAGAATTAACTCATGATAATGATATTGAAGTAGATGATAATTTATTTGAATATATTCAAAAAAATAAAATAAATATTGAAGAAATAAAGAATAATAAAGAAAATAAAAATGAAGAAGAAGAAGATAATTTAGGAAATTATGATGAAATAAATTTAAGTGATTTAGATGAAGATGATTATATTGATATGATGAATGAAGATATAGAAGAAAATGCAAAATTATATGAAGAAGAAAGAGGAATAAATTTATTAAGAAAGAAAAAGAAAAAAGGAAAAAAAAATGAAGATGATATTAAATTAGTTGCAAAAGAAGAAAGTGAATCAGAAGAGATTAAAGAAGAAGAAAATGATTCAGAAAATGAAAAAGGAGATAATAGTAGTGATTATTATAGTGAGAATAATAAAGATATTTCAATTGATGAAGATAATGATGGAATAGAAGATATAAATATAAAAAATCCATTAAGAAAACAAAATAAAAAGAATAAAAAAGAAGAAAAGATAAAAAATGAAAATGAAGAAGAGAATTTATCATCAGATACAGAGGAAGAAAAAGTAGTAAAAGAGAAAAAAAAATTAATAGAAGAAGAAGATAAAAAAGAAAATATATCATCAAGTGAAGATGGATATGATACAGATGAAAAAGCAGAAATAAGAGCAATAGCAAAAAAAATGTTAAGAAAAAAAACACGTTTAGATATATTAAATAAATCATATAATAGATATGCATTTGAAGATGATGATAAAGTACCAAATTGGTTTATTGAAGAAGAAAAATTACATAATGTTCCTCAAAAACCAGTTACAAAACAAGAAGTTTTAGCAGAAAAAGAATATTTAAGAAAATTTAATGTTAGAATACCTAAAAAAGTTTTAGAAGCTAAAGCAAGAAAAAAAAATAAATTACAAAAAAGATTACAAAAAATTAAACAAAAAGCAGAAGCTATTAGTAGACAAGATGAATATACTGAAATTTCTAAAGTTAAACAAATTGAAAAATTATATAAAAGAGAACTTTCAAAAGGAAAAGAAAAAAAAAGATATATTATTTCAAGAAGTAATAAAAATAATATTGGAAAAGATTCTAGAAATGTTAAACATGTTGATAGAAGATTAAAGAAAGATAAAAGAGCTATAAAAGCTAGAGAAAAAAGAAAAAAAAGATTTAAAAGAAGAAAATAAATATATTTTATTTTTTATTTCCCTATAAAATAAATAAAATAAATTATATAAGTTTTTAAGATATTGTATATATATATTAATTAAAATAATAATATTTTTTTAATAAAAATGAGTATTTCTTCTTTAAATGATATAAATTATTTTTGTTTTAATTCTAATCCTATTTTTATTATTCCTCATGATTTATATGATTATAATAACGAACAAAATAAATTTTTGAAAGAAGTAAAAAGTTTAAAATCAACTGAAAGTGGTAACTCTTTTGAAAATCTTAGTATTGTTTCATTCTTAACAGATAATTGGAAAAATCGAATTAAAAAAACTGTTACTTCTTCTAAAATTAAAATATTAAAACAATTAGGAATTAAAAATTAGAATTATCAATCAAAATTTTTAATAATTAATTTTTTAGGTTAGTTACTTTAGATTTGTAAATAAAACTTAGGTGTAAAATTTTTTGAATTTATTCTTAGATTTAATAGGACTTATATATTTGTAATTAAAAAAATTAGGGTAATAATTAGATGTAAAGGACAAATTAATTTTAGGATTTATTTATAAATAATAATTATTATAAAAAAGAATATATAAGTTAATAAGATTATTCATAATTATTTATAATTATTTTAATAAAATTTACTTTGATAAGAATTTAATTGATTAAAATATTTATGATAATATATTTATTTATATTACATTATATTATATATATATATTTAGAAATTAATTGTTTTATTCAAGATAATTAATTCAAACTAAATTTGTTACCTCATTATATAAATAATAAATTTATATATTTTCATCTTTTTCAATAAAAAGACTTTCTTTTTTAATTAAATAAACTTCGGCATCTTCAATATCATTAAATTGTGTTGAAGCTTCAGAATATTTTCTCAATCTTTGTTCTACTTTTTCTTCCTTTTTAATTATTATATCATTGAAAAAAGAAGGTATTTCTATTTCATCAATTGAAGTAATTTTATTTTTTTTATTTTCTAAATAAATTGTAGAATCCAAAGTATAATCAGATTGTTCAACTTCTTTTCCAATTTTTTTAACTTTATCTATATAAAAAATTGGAGATTTTAAACTTTTAGATTTATTAACTTTTTTACATAAAAAAATCTTTTCTTTATTTATATTTCCCAAATCATTTTTGGAATTCATATTTTTTATTTTTTTTAAAGTCATTTATAAAAAATAAGTTTAATTAAATTTATTTATTTGAAATTTTAGATTTATTTGTCGTTTTCCTAGTTAATACTTGATTATTATAATTGGTAAAATTTTTTCCTTTTACAGCTTTATCACCTTCTTTAACAATTTTTTCAAGTAATTTAATTTCATTTTTTTGATTATTTTCTAATTCTCTAAATTTATTTTTATATTTTAATAAAAGTGATTCAACTGCAATGGCTCTATCTCTTTTAAATTGATTATAATTTGATTGAATTCTTTGTTCTAAAGCTCTAGTTTCATTATTTTGTTTATTTCTAATATTTTCTACTTCTTTTTCAAATTTTTTTATTCTGTCAATTTCAAAATTTTCTTGTTCTTTTTTGGTAATATTTGCAATTTCAATTTGAGTTAAATGTGCGTTTTGATAACTAATAAAATGTAAAAAATATTTTATACTCTTTCTTCTTTACAAATAAATCTAATTTTTTATTTGCTGCTATTAAATCACTTGTTGGTTTTGGATTTAAATTAGAATTTTTTGCTTCATAATCTTCTTGAAATTTCTTTAATTCATCTTCATGATTTTGTTCTAATTGTTTCTGCATTTCTTGAAATTTATTACTTAAATCATAAAATTGTTTATCCATTTCCATATTAAATTGATTTAATTCTTCTTTTTGAGATAATTCTAATTCTTCTTTTTCTTGTAAATGACGAATTTTTGCGTCTTTTAAATTCTTTTTATCTTTTACTTTATTTAATTGAATTATTCTTTGTTTTGCTAATTCTGCTTCTACGAATTTTCCTTCTTTTTCTGATTTGTTCATAAACTCTTCTAATAATTTTATATATTCATCTAATTTTTCTGTTGGTAATTCCATAAAATTTATTGAATTTGTTAAATTGCTTTTGTTCAATAAATCGTTATTCATTTTTAATTAGTTTAATTTTTCAATTGTTTAAAAAATATTTTTAAATAAAAAATATATTTAATTTAATTAAATTTTAATATTCAAAATTTTCAAACGTCCAAAATAACATTTTAAAAAATGGGAATATTAAAGTTTCCCTTTGTTTACTTTCTACCAATAATAATATTAATAACTCAAAAAGTAATATCTCAAAAAGTGAACTTCAAAGAAAATGAAATAGATTCTTCACCAACTCAAATAATATATTGTGGGTATAAAAATAAATCAACAATAATATTAACAGAATTAAATGGAATCTATCTTTCAGAAAACAATGGATTTTATTTTAAAAGACTAAACGATATTTTTATAAATAAAGGAAAAGATGAATTAGAAGAATCTTCAGATGATATAGGAAAAATTTATCAAATAATTCAAAATCCAAAAGATAATAATTTAACTATATTTTTAGGAACAACAGGTATTAATTATATAGGAGAAAATTGTGGAAATAATATAACAGCAATTAATCATGGAAGAAGAATAGATGAATTTATTTTTCATCCAACTGAAAGAAATTGGGCTTTAGCTTCAGCATATACAATTTGTGATGATTTTATTAATGAACCTTGTAAATTATATAAAGAAGTTTTTGTTACTTTAGATTTAGGTTTATCTTGGAAACAAATAGGAAAATATGTTGTTCAAGTTAATTGGGGTATTGTAGAAAAAGAACAAATTGGAAAAGGAATTCCAAAAGAAAGAATATTAATGAGTTATGAACCTAGAGGTTTAGGTAATCAAAAATTTGATAAATGGAATTATAAAGTAGATCTAATTTATTCTGATGATTTTTTTGAAAGTTTTACAATTTTAGTTGAAAAAGGGAATAAATTTTTCCTTACTAATCATTATTTATTTGTTGCAAGTGTTATTGACCAAGAAACACAAGAAGTACTATTATTAGGAGGAAAAAGTACTCATTTTCATTATGATTTAATTCCAATTGAAACAAATCAAAAAAGTTATATTGAACATAATTATATATTTCTTGATTTGAGTTTTCATAGTGTTTTTTTGCATATAAATCACTTTGGAGAAAAATTTAATTATGGTAATATTTATACAAGTGGAGCAAGAGGTTTAAAATATAGTTTAAGTTTAAAAAATAATGTTAGAGGAGAAGGAAATAAATGTGATTTTGAAAAAGTAAATAGTGTTGAAGGAGTATATATTGCTAATGTAGTTAGTGGAAAATACATTAAATATATTGATAATAAAATGAAGCAAAATTTTGAAATAGTAAATAAAAATAAAAAAATAAATAAAAACACCTCAAATAAAAATAATATAAACAACACAGAAAATTCAAATGAAAATTTTACATATAAAGATTTTATAAAAACAGTAATAACAAATAATAAAGGTGGAAAATGGGAAAGAATAAAAGCTCCTGAAAAAGATAGTGAAGGTAAAAAATATAATTGTGGTGATTATTGCTATTTAAATTTATTTGGTCCTTCATCAGATAATCCTCCATTTTATAGTGTAGAATCCGCATCAGGAATAATAATATCAAATGGTAATATTGGTCATTATCTAAAATATAATGAATCATCTACTTTTCTTTCAAGAGATGGAGGATTAAATTGGTTTGAAATAAAAAAAGGTTCTCATATATATGAAATTGGAGATGGAGGAGGTTTAATTTTAATTGCTGAAAATAATAAATTAACTAATTTAATTCAATTTACTTGGGATGAAGGTTTAACTTGGGAAAGTTTAATTATATCTGAAGAAAAAATTTATATTGTTAATATTGTAAATGAAAAAAATACTATGAATAATAATTTTATTATTTATGGTTATAAAATTGGGAAAAATTATAAAAAAGGAATTGTTATTGGAATTAATTTTAATGATTATTATGAAAAATGTAAATTACCAAATGAACCAAATAATCCTTTAAGTGATTATGAAATTTGGTCTATTAATAATAATAATAGTAAATGTTTATTAGGTCATAAAATTCAAATAATTAGAAGAAAAAGAGAAAGTAAATGTATTAATAGTGAAAAATTTAGAAAAATAATAAAAGAAAATTGCAAATGTACTGAAGAAGATTATCAATGTGATATGGGATATGAAAGGTATGATATTGGAGAACCTTGTTTAAAAATAGATAATAATAATAAAATTGATATTCCTTTAATTTGTAATGATAATTATATTGTTAGTAAAGGTTATAGAAAAATTGCTGGAGATACTTGTGAAGGAGGAATTGATTTAAATCCTTATGTCGTTGATTGTCCTGGTAACTTTAAAGTTTTAAAACATTTTAATTTAATTTTTGGAATTGGAATTTTTTTAGTTGTTTTTATTATATTTTATTTTAGTTTTGAAGGAGAAATTTTTGAAGGGAAATTAAATCAAATTCTGAACAAATTTAATAATGAAAATAATTATACTTTTAATAATAATATTAATATACAACAACAAAAGAGTTCTTATATTAATTTAAGTGATGAAAATGATGATGATGAAATAAATCCAATAAACATTTAATGAACAAAAAAAAATTTTTAAAAATATATATATTTAAAATAAATAAATTCACTAAATTCAATTATAAAATAGAAGAAAAAAAAATTATTCCAAAAAAAAAATTTTTCAAATATTTTTTTAAATTGAGAAAATAAAAATGGATAAAGATGAAGTAGGAAGTGATTTAGGAAAATCTGATTCAGAACATGTATCTCAATCAGATGAGGAAAATGAACAATATGATTCAGAACCTATAGGTTCAAGTTATGATTCAAAAGAAATGAGTAAAGGAAGAATAATGATATTAAAAGAAAATTCTGAATCCCAAAAAATAAAAAAAAAAAACCATAATGTTGAAAGAAGAATAACACATAAAGAAACAAAAAGAAAAGCAACAATAACAAAATTTAATGCAGTTGAACATGAAAATAGTGAGGATGAAGAAGAAGAAAAAAAAAACTTTAGACAAATAGTAGATAAATTTTTTTCAATAGGACATAGATTAAATATATTACAAATAATAACATCAGGAGTATCATTACTTTCATTTATATTTTATGTAATATGTACATATAAAACTTCATTATTTAAAATAATGAATTATTTAGATTTCTTAATTATAGGATGTTACTTTGTTGAATATATGGTTCATTTTATTTTAGCTCATCATAGACTTGCATATGTTTTAACTTTAGATAGTTTAATTAATTTATTTACTATGGTTCCTGGAATTTTTGGGTTTGTCACACATGATTATATGACTTCTGGAATATATATGTTTATTAATACTAGTAGAGTTTTTAGATTTTTAAGAATACCTAGAATTATTAATATATTTAAAAACAATGAAGAAAATAATGTTAATAAACAAGTAACAATGATTATTATAACATTATTAAATATTATCTTCATATTTGCAGGAGCTATTCAAATTATTGAATATAATGAAGTAGAAAAATCAATTAAAATTCAAAATGATGAATTAAGTTTATTAGCTTTACATATGAGAACTAAATTTCATCATTATTTATATTTCACAGTAGTAACAGCATCAACAGTAGGATATGGTGATATATATCCATTAACTCCAATAGGAAAATTGTATTTTATGGCCTTTGTACTTTTAGTTATTGTAGTTATACCATATCAAATAAATGATTTAATTACTATTATGAGTTCTCAAAGTGAATATTCAAGATATACTTATAAAGCTTCAAAAGATATTCCTCATATTATATTGACTGGAGATATTTCTTTAGATTCTTTAAGAAGTTTTTGCCAAGAATTTTTTCATCCTGATCATGGTGGTCAATATCGTCATGCTGTTATATTAAATTCAATTATTCCAAATAGAGAAATGGAAATATTTCTTCATGAAAAAACATATGAAAATTTTATATTTTATTTACAAGGGGATGGACTAAATGAAAAAGATTTATTAAGAGCTGATGTTCCAAGAGCAAAAGCATGTATAATATTTAATAATAAAAATTCTAAAGATCCACATTCAGGAGATCATCAAAGTTTATTTTTAGGAATATTTATAAAGAAATTTGTATATACTTATAATAATGATCAATTAAAAAATGCAACAAATTTAAATCAATTATTATTATCAACAAATACTTCATTTCATTTATGTATGCAATTAAATAAACCAGAATCATCAGCTCATTTTTATAATACATTACAACCAATGTATAAAAAGCATATGAAACAAGATCAATTAATTGTTATTGAATCAATTAAAATGAATTTATTATCAAAAAGTTGTTTAACACCAGGAATAATGGCTTTAATCACAAATTTAGTTATGAGTTCAGGAGAATTTTCAGATTCAAATGGTGAAAGTGAATGGATGAAAGAATATGCTGAAGGAAGAGGACATGAAATATATAGAATACAATTACAAGCTTATTATCAAAGTTTAACTTTTATTGAAGTTGTTGAAAATGTATATAATCAAGCACAAGCTATTGTTTTTGCTTTGGAAATTGAAATTGGAGGAGTTAGTATATTAAAGTTAAATCCTTTTAATTGTAATGGAATGAAAATTATGGAATTTATTGAAAAAGCTAAAGATTTAAATAATAGTGATAAAACTAAAGAAAGTAGAAGTAAAATTAATGATATTAGTGAACAATATAGTGATGTAGATAAAGAGAAATTTAATTATCCAAAAAATTTCGGAGATAATAAAATTAGAATTTTTGTTTATTTAATTTGTTCGGATAAAGAAGTTGCTGATGAAATAGCAAACAAAGAAAAAGAAACATCATTAATAAGAAAACCAACATTTACAAAAGATAAAAAAGAACAAGCTTTAACAAATATATTATCATCAATTCCATCAATGGTTCAAAATTTAATGGGAGGAAAAAATTCAACAAATGTTATAGAAGTAAATAATCAAAATACTAAAAAAAATGATTATAACAATCAATCAATGGGAAATCCATTAGGAGCATCTAATAATAATTATGTAAATAGTGATTCTTCTTCAGAATCAGAAGATGAAGATGATAAAGATAGTGTAATTCAATTTTCAAGTTCAGATATGGATTTTAATAGAAATGATTATTATTTTAATGATAGTCCAGAACATTATTTAAGAAATAATATTGAAATAATGCATCATTCAATTAAAGATAGAGAAGATATATCTAATCATATTATTATATGTGGATTACATCCTGCTTTAGTTCATTTTATTTTACCTTTAAGAGCTAAATATTTACAAGAAGATGCTTTAAAATGGATAGTTATTTTAGCTCCTTCTTTGCCTCAACATTTATTTGAAGCTTTTACAAAATTTTCAAGAATTATTTTTATACAAGGTTCTCCACTTTTACCTGAAAATTTATTTAGAGCTAATATATTAAATGCTGATAAAGCTGTTATTTTATCTAGTGGCCAAAGTAAAGCAATTAAACAAATTTCTCTAAATCAAATTCACGATAGTACATATAATTTTTACAGTGAAGAACAAATGTTAGATGCTGAGACAATATTTATATATAAAGCAATTAAAAAATGTAATAAAAATATTCAAATAATGACTGAATTGATTTGTACAAATAATATAGAATATTTATTAAGTACTTCAAATTTACAACAATTATTTTATAAGCAAGATGGTCAATCTCCTCAATATGAATTTACTCCTTTATATGCTTCTGGAGAAGTATTTACTCCTTCAATTATTGATAGATTAACATGTCAAAGTTATTATAATCCTCATATTGTAACAATTTTAAATTTATTATTAAGTGGAGAAAGAGCTAATAGAAGTATTAAAATTAAGAAATTAGATGAATTTTATTCTTTAGGTAATTCTAATTTATATTTAGTTAAAATACCTGATGCTCATGTTAATGAATCATATGGAGAATTTTTTTACTTTTTATTAAGACATCATTCAATTGGTATTGCACTTTATAGGAAAAATATAATTGAAGGTTTTTATTATGTATACACTAATCCTAAAAAAACTACTTTATTAAGAGATTCAGATTTTGTTTTTGTTTTAAGTAATAATGTAAATATATTAGATTTAGTTGATGAAAGATTAATAATTAATGATGCAAATGATCTAAGTCAAAATAATGATTCTAATTCTTCTGATTCTGTTGTTGAAGATGGTATTCAAGATCAAAATGGAAGAGAAAAAACTAAAATAGTAAATCAAGATAATAATAATATTAGTAATAGAAAGAGAAATACTAAAAAATTAGATAGTAATGCTATGGATAAATATGCTAGAAATGATTTATTTATTAATTCTATTGCTAAATTAGAACAAAAGAAAAATAATGAATCTACTAAAAATGCTCAAATTGAAAGAATTCAACAAAGAATTGAAAATATTAAAAATGATTTATTAAATATTAAAGATGGATTTGTTAATTTACCTAGTTTTATTGATAAAATTATTGATAAGGAAGTGGATAGTGAAATGATGGTATACTTAACTAAAAGTTAAAAGTAATTTTATATTTAATGTTTTTTTAGTTTAACTTTATTTATTATACTTTTGAAAGTAATATAATATTGAATTCACTTTTCTTAAAATTAAAAATGTTTTTTGAATTCTAAATTTATATATAAAATAAAGTTCTATATTTTTTAAATTTAAAATCAAAATTAAAATAAAACGTCTAAAATAATTTACTTTCTATAATGATCATAATTAGTATCATCAGTTCCAAAAACAATATTACTTTGTCCACCAGGTCTATTAGAGACTTTAACAGAAGTATGAACACCTTTATTAATATTTTGATTAGGATTTTGATTATCATTATTATTATTTTGTTCAAATCTCTTTCTCCCGAATTTAGGTTTTTGAGGTTCTGGTTCAGGATTATCTCCCCATCCTAATGAAAAATGGTCTTTTCCTCCTGGAGGATTAATCACTCTTGTTGATGTTTTACCTGTTTTTCCATATTGATCTATATTCACTGCGTTCACATTTTGAACATTATCTATCATTCTTCCTCTGTCCATTTAATATTTTTAATTTCAAATATTTATTTATATATCAAATTTATTTTGGGTTTTTATTTGTTTAAATCTAATATAAATTTAATATTTTTTTCATAAAATTTGATTTTTAAATTATTTAATTGTAAAATTTATAATTTTTCAAATAAGTTATGTTGAATCAAGAAATACTCTAGGAAAAGAAAAAGAGAAAAAATAATTTAAATTCTTTAATTATTTGGGAAACCCTAATATTTGGAAAATATTACTTTAAATTAAACTTTTTGAATCTATTTTTAGTAAAAAATAAATTTTTATTATGATTAATCTAATTTTCAAAATAATTTATAAACTTGATATAAATAAATTATTGGAAATAAACGACTAAAATGTTAAATAATTAAAATAATTTAGTTATGATAGAAAAATATTTCGTTTTATATTTTCCATATTAATTATATTCTCAAATAAAGAAATTCAAAAAATAATTTAATTGAATATTTTAATGTTAGATAACAAATTCCTTCAGAATTAATAGAAAAAATAAAATTACATTGCATCCCAAGATATTAAGAAGTTATATAAGTGATTCAATTGATATTGTAATTCCAAAAGAAAATCAAAATAAATAAAAAACTTCTTTCCTTCAAATTAAAAAACCATTTTATGGAAATTAAGATGAAGATAATATGAAATGTAAAAGTAGATTAATTATAGATACTGAATTAGAAGTTTTACAAAAAGAAAAAAATGAAATTTTAGATAATAATGAAATAAATGATAATGTTGAACAAGTTGAATGTAATTACCAACAAAAAATAATTTTCAATATAATGATAATGATATAATAATAGAAACAGTGTTAAATCAATTAAAAGAAAACAACCAATAATAGAATCTCTTTTAAATAATCAATATCAACAACCAATGAATTATCAACAATCAATTAATTATCAATAAACAATTTATCATCCTGTTTATCAACCTTTGAATCAAAATATCGGTAATAATCTACAATATAATTTTGTTAATGAATTATTTTATAGTTAAAAAACTTGTGTTTGAAAATAAAAGATTAAAAAATAAGAATCATAAAGAAAAGGGATCAACAAACAAAAATAGTAATTTAAAAGTTAAAATTAAATCTCCTAAAATATTGGTTGATTTTGCTTATATATAATGTTTTATTATTAAATACTCATTAAATTAATTAAAAAAGAAAAAAAGAGATTAAATTTTTATTAATTCTTTCTTACATCAAGTAATTTATGATATATAATTCTTTTTATCTGATATTTAAATATAGAGGAGTTTTTTTGTATAAATATTTAACCTTAAAGATATAATAAACCTTTATATTAACTGTTTTATTAAGTTTAAAAGTTATTGTTCATAATGGCAAACATTCATGAATTTTTAATTTTTACTTTGTATATCAAAATATTGAATCACATTATTTCCTGTTAGAACCAATAATTCGTCTGAATGTTTAAAAATAGAATGTTTAACCCTTTCTTTATAATTTTCCTTTTTATCCATCATTCGCACATTTCTTAAATCAGGATTAAATTGATCTAATTCAATTACATCATCTTGAAAAAAACAAACAAAATGAACTTCTTTACAAAAAGCAATGGTTATAAAATTAATACTTATTTTTGTTGTATCTTTATAATCATTAATATTTAAAATATATAAATGATTAATTCCAGCAATTAATAAATAATTATTCATTAAACATAAATCTTTAGGACTTATTATTTCTTGTTCTTCAAAATATTCGAATAATATTTTTTTGTTTTCCTTATCATAAAAGAAATAACCAAAAGTATTTGCAAAGAATAAAACATTTTCTGAAACTTTAATTAGAGATTGAATTTCTTTTTCGATTTCTTGTTTAAAAACTTCTTCTTTATTTTTAAAACAATATAATAGATTTGGTTTTCCAATAGCCAAAAATTGATTTTCATAATTAGAATCATATAAATAAACTATTTTTTCTTTTAATTCAAATAAAATACACTTTCTCTTTGTTTGTTTTTTTAAATCAATCAATAAAATAAGATTTTTATTTTTATTTGAATGATTCTCTAATGACACTAAAATTTGTTCATTTTGATAAGAACAAAAAAATACTATATCATATTGATCATATGAACATAAACTTTCTTGTTCGTTATTTACAAATACTTGATTTTTAGTTCTATATGCAATTTTTGAATTATTTATTGTTAATATTTCTTCAATAACAAGGTTTGTACCTTTTTTAGTATTTATCAAATCAGATTTTTTTAGAATAAGTGTCTTTTTTTCTTCATTTTTTTTGGTTTCAATTGGATTCAAATTGTCATTAATTTTATTTTTATTTATGCTTTTATTATTTGAATCCTCAATTGATTCATTTGAGCTTTTATTGATTGAATTTTCTTCGATATAATTGTTTGGAATATCTTTTTTCATTTTTTCTAAATCCTCTTTTATTCTTTTGAATTTTTCATCATCTAATTTGTGTGTATTTAAAAGATTTTCAATATTTTCATTTATTTCAAAAGAATTTTCAAATTCTTCAGATTTTTCATATATATAAGTTTTAGAATATTGATTATCTAATAATAATAATCCAATTTCATTTAAGTTAATAAATTGAGAATATTCAAAATTATGATTAATAATGACTGTTGGAATATAATATTTATCTAATATACATTCATAAAAATTTTGAAAAATGAAAATATCTTCAAAATCATTTACAACAATCACTTTTTGATTTATTAAATATTCATATTCCCTTCCAATATATTTATAAATAAATTGATATTCTCCTATATAATATTCTGATATTGAATATCTAAATGTATTTTCAATTTTATCTAATTTAGTATCTAAAATTAAAGTATTATTAATTGATTTTAAATAAATATAATCTAAATTTTCTAATGATGAATTATGAGAATTATTAATTGGACTAATATTTATTTCTTTAAAACTTGAATTATAATTAAATTCAATACCTGAATTAAGAATAATATAAATTTTATCAAAAATAAAATTTAATTCAAAAACATTGACTTCTAAAGCAATTGAAGATTGTTCATTAGATATAATTTGATATGTAACTGATGAATCATTATCATATTCTAATTTCATTCTTTCTATTTTATAAATATAAATTTTTGCATTTTCTTCAAGTTCAAATGATAAAATTATTTTACTTCTTTTATAATCACTAAATATTAAAACTTTTCCAGATAATTTTTTCTGAGTAGAAGGATTATTATAATCAATATTACTATAGACAGATGATATTTCTTGTATTAAGAAATTATCTGAAGATACTTCGAAAGTATTAATTCCGACATATAATTTTTCTGGAATATTAATTTTAAAATCAGCCTCTTCTATTGACTTTGAAATAAATATATGTTCTGTTATTAAAATATCATTTATAAATAATTTATAATAACCAGCTTCAAAATTTATAAAATCATCTGGTAAATAACACCTATAAATATTATTAGTTTCATTATATAAACTTTGTTCAGTACAATTAATGTTTTTTTTTTCATTTCCATTATCAAATGTTAAATTTAAATTTAAATCAAGCTTTGATGATGATTTATATATATAAAAATTAATATATGGAGCATTATTATATATACAGATCAAATTTGGTGATGCTAATTTTATATCTATAAGGGAAATATTAAATGAATAAATTGGTGTATATAAATCATCTCCTTCTATAATTAATAATTTATAATCTTTTCCAGAAGTTAATTTTTCTTGAAAATTAGTATCTAATTGAAATTTTCCATTTAATAATGAAGTAAAATTATAATAGCATAAATTATTATTACAATTATCAATATTTGGATCAAAAAGAACTAATTTTAAATTATCAATTGATATATCAATAATATTTGTATTTAATTTAAATTCGTAATCAAATTTTTTATTATTAAATATATAATAACTTGAAGGAATTTGATTATCAAAATAAAGAAAATCAGTATAGTTTTCATAAATATTGACATAATCTTTAATTAGATGCTCCTGATCTTCATTTAAATAATTTTTAAAAGAAAAATAATTTTTACCGATTTTATTTATTGTAAATTCATATATTCCATTTCCAATTTCATTAAGTTCTTCTTTTTCTTTTCCTAAAATATAATTATATAAAATTAAACTTTCTTTCCCATTTTCAATATATCCTTTATAATATGTATTATTAAAATTATTATTTATTACATAATATTTCCTTTTTATTTTAAATTCTATACAAGAAATAATAATACCTGTTCTAATGGACTTTGAACATTCATCTATATAAAATAGTTCATATTTTTCATTTTTTTTAATAATAATTAAGAATTCAATTCTAAAAAATTTACCAATAGATGGGTAATAAATAATTCGAGCATCGTATAAACTAGTTTCTTTTTGGAGATAAAAATTAAAATGATTGTATGAAATCAAATTTAAAAATAATGTTATTTTTTCATTTTCAACAAATGATATTTCAGAATTAGCTGAATCTATTATATAATTATAAAATTTTATTCCTGTATGAAATTCATAAGAAAA
>JAEEGK010010313.1_pt1 | contig 21582 bp, 13 predicted proteins | sample 8958771 | NCBI WGS metagenome assembly JAEEGK01 (sample SAMN16246547, study PRJNA631951) | gut metagenome | biome: gut microbiome; feature: rumen; material: SC-attached | host: Bos | place: Iran: Karaj | collected 2018-10 | reverse complement strand
AGGATCGTCCGCGCGGCAGCGACATTGTAATCGTAGAACTTCGTACGCCCCTCGGTGGGGACCAGCATGAACGCGCCGCGCGTTTCCCGCTTGTCGGATTTGTTGCAGTGCAGACGGATACCCAGATCGACGCCGGCGTCGTTGAACATCTGCGCGCGCTCGGCGTTCGAAATATTGACGTCCAGCGTTTCGTGCGTGATCACGACCGTTGCGCCCAGTTCCTCCAAAAGCGCTTTCAGATACAGTCCGACGTTTTGCACGACCTCGTATTCATAAACCTTGCTGTTGACGCCGCGGCAGCCGCCCGCGACCTTTTGCTTGGTCTGTCCGGAACCGGGCGCAACGGGCTCCGGCTTCGGGTTGTAGATGCGCTGATGTCCCGGATCGATCCCGATCGTAATGCCCTCCAGCGGACGCGGCGTGGGCGTGGGTGAAGGCGTGGGCGTCGGTTCCGGCGTGGGCGTGGGCGTCGGCGCAGGCGGCAGCGTCGCTGCGGCGGCCGCCGTTTCCAGGGTGATTACCGCCTCTTCCAAAGGCGCGGGCGAAGCGGTCGGCGTTTCCGTTCGGGAAGGCTCCGGTTTCGGCGCGGACGGACCGCATGCGAGCAAAATGCATGCGAGAAGGATCAAAGGAATGAATTGTAACAAGGAATGCCGTTTCATATTCTGTATTATAGCACGGCTGATAACGCGCCGCAAGCACAGAAAAAGAGCTGCCCTTCGGCAGCTCGGACGCGTCATTCCGAGCCGCGTTTTTTGTCTGCGGCCCGGAATGGCAGGAAGCGGTATGTCCCTTACAGTTCTTCGAGAAGTTCTTTGAGCTCGCGGACGGAGTCGGCGAAGACCTTCAGCGCGTCCTTGACCGGCTGCGGGCTGGTGAGGTCGACGCCCGCCAGCTTGAGCTCGTTCAGCGGATAATCGCTGCCGCCGGTGGTCAGAAACTTGAGATAGCCCTCGGCGTCGCCGGTCTCGACGATGTGCGACGCGATCGCGACCGCGCTCGAGAAGCCCGTTGCGTACTGGAAGACGTAGAACGCGGTGTAGAAGTGCGGGATGTACGCCCATTCGTAGGCGATGTTCTCCGGCACCTCGGCGCCGTCGTAGTACAGCTCGACCAGCGAGCGATAGATCGCCGTCAGCTTTTCCGCGGTCAGCGGTTCGCCGTTCTGGTACGCCTCGTGCGCCTTGCGCTCGAATTCGGCAAACAGCGTCTGGCGGAACAGCGTCGTGCGGAAGCCCTCGAGGAAGTGGTTGAGCACGTACGCGCGGCGGGCCTTGTCGGTCTCGGTCTTTAAGAGGTACTTGGTCAACAGCACTTCGTTGACCGTGGACGCGACCTCCGCGACGAAGATGCAGTAGTCGTGGTTCATGTAGTCCTGCGTGTTGTCGGACTTATAGGAGTGCATCGCGTGGCCGAGCTCGTGCGCGACGGTGTACGCATCGTCGAGCGCGTCGGTGTAGTTCAGAAGCACGTACGGATGCACGCCGAACACGCCGCAGGAGAACGCGCCGCTGCGCTTGCCCTTGTTCTCATAGACGTCCATCCAGTTCTCGGTGTACGCCTTGTCCAAAAGCTTCTGATAGCCCTCGCCGAGCGGTTTGGTCGCTTCCTTGACGAGCTTTTTGGCCTCCTCGAACGGGACCTTGAAATCGACGTCCTTCACCATCGGGCAGTAGAGGTCGAACATGTCGATCTTTTCAAGGCCGAGCACCTCCTTGCGCAGATCGAGGTATTCGCGCATGGTCGGAAGGCTCTCATGCACGGCTTCGATCAGGCTGTCATAGACGGAGACCGGAATGTTGTTGCGGAACAGCGCCGCTTCGCACGCGCTGCCGAAGCCGCGGACGTCCGAACGGAACTGATCCTGCTTGACGTTGCCGCCGTACAGCGCGGCAAACGTGTTGATGTACTTCTTGTACGTGCCGAACATGGCGTTGAACGCCTCCTCGCGCACGGCTCTTACCGGGCTCTCGCGGAACACGCCGAAGTTGCCCGCGGTCAGCTGGACCTCGTTGCCCTCGGCGTCGTGGACCTTCGGCAGCTCCATGTCGACGTTCGTCAGCATTTCGTATGCGTCCTGCGGCGTCTGCGCGGCGTCGCCCATCATTGCCAGCATGCGTTCGCGCTGCGCGTCAAGGCAGTGCGCGCGGTTGCGGGCGATGTTTTCGATCATGAAGCGGTACGGCTTCATTTCGTCGGGCGCCAGAAAACCGTTCAGCGTGTCCTCGGGGATCGCAAGGATCTCCGGCTCAAAGAACGCCAGCATCGTCGAAAACTGCACATACGCGCTCGTCGCCTTGCCGTCCATCTCCTGATGCTTCGTCTCGGAGCCGTCGGCGCAGCGGTGAAGGTTCGCATAGATATAGGCTTTCTCCAGCCGTTCCGAAAGCGCGTTGATCGTGTCGATCCCGGCCTTGAAGCTCTCGCGGGAGCTGCCGAGCGTGCCCTCGACCGCAGCGATCTTCGGAAGGTCCGCAAGGATGCCGTTCAGCTCCGCTTCCCACGCCTCGTCGTTTGCGTACATGTGCGTAAAGTCCCACTGGAATTTCGGGTCCATGTCTTTTCTTGCCTGCATATTCGTTCTCCTTTGCTTTATTCAGGAACAGTATACCGCAGATTTGCCGCCGTGTCCATGGGGTCAGTCGGATTTTTTCAGCGAATATGCGGTAAACCGCCCGCGCCGGATCACGACGACGGGCAGGCCGTACTGCCGGAGCAGACGGATATCGTCCGACACGCTCTTTCGCTCTGCGCTCATCCCGCGCTCGGACAGCCGTTCGAGCATTTCCCGCATCGTTACCGCATGCCCCGCGCGCTCCAAAATGTCCTTCACATACAGGATCTTTAGCTTTCCATCCACTCTCTTTGCCATACAAAAGCCCTCCTTTCCGGCTCTTTACGGACAGTCTACAAAACGATCTGTCCCATAAACCGGAACGGAGGGAGGAGAGCTTTGGCGCCTTCGCTGCGCGAAAACACATGATCAGCCCCTACGGGGCAAGCCTTCTCCTTGAGGAGAAGCTGTCACGACGAAGGAGTGACGGATGAGGTGTTCTGATCCGGGATTCTCCGTCGGAGGATCCACCTTACTGCAACAGCCTACGGCCTGCCCGAATGCTATCGCATAATGCTTCCGTCAAGCGCATTGATGCGCAGCACGCAGACGGTTTTGTGCCGATCGGCGAACGCAGTTCCGTCGTTGACCGACGCGACGAATTCCCATGCCGGCAGCAGATAAAGCTCCGTCTCGTTGTCCTTGATCGGATAGCGCTGCATCGTGAGCCGCACCGTATGGACGGTAAGCTGCATCGGATAGCCCTTGTCCACAAACATGACTTTGCCGATGTCGCTTTTGAACAGCGCCTGCACGTCCTCGAACGGCAGCAGCTTTGCGGCCTCGTTCTCGGTGTTCAGAACGCGCGACGGACGCATGTATTTGAACCGCACAAGCTCGCCGCTCTTCGAGATCAGGAACTCAATGCTTTCCGGTTCGTACCGGATCGAATAGTCCGCGGACGAACCGCCGCCCGCCGCCTCGGCAGCGCTGTCCGAGCCGTGATACCTATACAGATCGGTTGCGGGCAGCCCGCCGTAATTTGGCGCATAGGAGACGATGAAGCCGTCGACCGTGTACGTGCCGAACGCCCTCACGGCGGATTCCGTCGGATTGACCGACATCAGCGTCGCGTCGATTGTGAGCGCGTCTAAAACCGCCTGCGCCGTTTCGACCGCCGCCTGTTCCGCATCGTTCTCCGGCACGGGCTTTTTCACAACCGGGGAAAGGATGTTCGGGTCCTCCGGCGCGTTCAGATAATAGATTGACCGCTCGGACGCCTTCAGATACCGGAACGTGCCGTCGCCGTTTTCCGCCATCAGGTCGAACGCGCCGGCCGCGCCGTCCCACGGCACAAGCGGCGGATCGTCCGGCGCATTCGCATACACCTTGTTCGCCTGATTGAGCAGCAGATCGTACTGCTCGCGCTCGTACGTTTCGGACGTCTTTTCCTGCTCGGCAAGGTAGCGCGCCATCTGCGCCTTGTAGTAGGACTTGGTCTTTTCATGGCTTGCGCAGTACGCCTGCCGCTCGCCGAAAAACACGCGCAGCAGCCGCGTCGCTTCGTCCGCGTACGGCGGCGCAAAGCCGATGCGGTACACCGGCGCGGTTTCGCTTTCGGGGATCTCGACGCTTGCGTCGATCGTGACGTCCAGCCGGTCCATCGCCGCCGCGACCGAGAAGCTGTCCGACCAGTCGACCGTGCGCATGCGCGGTGCCAAAGGTGCGGACGGCTTCGCCTCAACAGGCGCGGGAGATTCCGATTCCGGTGTGCGGTTTGTTTCCGGCGCGATCGCAACCGTTTCCGACTGCGGCTCCGCCGTTGCGGCAATGATGTCCTCGAGCCTGCCGTCCGCCTTGTTGACGACGATCTCCGTCTGCGGCGTCGGCTGACAGGCTGCAAGCAGCAGCGCCGCAAGCAGCAAAATGGCGATTCGTTTCATACAATTCTCCTTTCTTTCGGGAGGCCGGGTCAGCCTCCCCTACAACATGGATGTCCCTATTTATATGACGCTCTTGCAGCGCGTTTCGCGGCGCAGACAATTCATGCCGTAAGGCAATTTTATGACGCCTTTTCCGGCAGCGCTGTTGTGTTTTTTGACGGGGCGCCGAGGACGTCGCCCCCTACAAATGCTAATAAGATTCTTGTACATGATATCCGGGCAAGGCAATCGTGTTTGAATCGTTATCCGTAGGGGGCGACGTCCTCGGCGCCCCGTTTGATTTAAAGATTCTCCGCCGGAGAATCCGCCTTCACATTCCCGCAGGGAATATTTCACTGCCGCAGGCAATTTCACCGCGAAGCGATTTCACCCGCCGCAGGCGGATTTCACTGCGGCAATGCCGCCCGCGGCTTGCCGCTCAGTATCCGTACTCCGGGTTGATGATGGAGCCGTCGACCGCGTTCAGGATCATGCATTGCTGCAGCGTGCCGGAGAGATCGGCGCGCCGCTTTTCTCTGGCGGATTCCTCCGCAAGCGGCCAGTCGAAGAATACGTACCAGCACGGCATCTCCAGGAACCCGTCGCCGTCCTTTTCGCGGATCGTGTAGGTGGACAGCAGCAGCCGGTAGATCTCGTAGTGCCCGCCGAGGTTGTACGGATCGCCGGCAAGACACGCGGCGAGCGTCTTCTTGATCTGCTCCTTGACCGTGTCGAACGGCAGCAGCTCCACGTCCGGATTCACAATCCCCGCGACCGTCTTCGGCGCGTAATACACAAAGCTCTGCAGGCCGTCCACATCAATGAACACGTCGATGTATTCGTCCGGGATCGGTGCATTGTAGATCGCATCGCCCGCCTGCTCGTAGCTCAGATATTGCGACGGCAGCATTTGCGCGTTGTATGCGGGATAACCGCCGAAATCGCGGCGCAAACGAAACGACCAGCCGGTGGAGACGCAGAAAAACGTCAGATCCTCCACGCTGACTTCGTTGCGCCGGATGTAATCGGCGGGAAATGCAGCGTCCAGCACGAAGTCCGTAAAGCCCAGACGCTCCATCTCGCGCCGCAGGATCGCTTCGGCGTCCTCCCGCGGCATTGTCGGCTCGACCCATGCGTTCACGACCGGCTCACGCTCCTCCTTTGCCTGCTCCACCTCATAGGAGCAAAGCACACGGAACACGTTGCCGCCCTCGTTTTTGCGCTGCACAACCCAGTAGTCCGGACCGCACAGGACCATAACGGTTTCGCCGTTCTCCAGACGGTAGCACGTTCGTTTTCCCATGCCAAGTTCCGAATAATCGGAGACAGGCCGTTCCTCCAGTTCATCCGGGGCGTCCTGTATGGCATCCATATACCATGCGGTTTGCTTTGCAATCGTCTCGTCATCGTCAATAACGTAGTCATAATCGCCGAGATCCGGAATGCCGTCGACAAGCCATTGTTTGCGCTCTTCCGCCCAATCCAAGTATTCCTTCAGCGAGGTTTTCCAATACTCCTTCGTGTATTCGAAGTCATAGGTCGCGACGGGCTTTGCGGGCAGCAGCGTGTTCAGCTTTTCGATGACCGTATCCGTCGTAAACGCCGCGCTTTGTGTACGGAAAACCGGATAGCGTCCGTCCGTTTTTTGGACGATCTCGGCATTGACGCCGATAAAGACGCCGCTTTGCACCTCGGTTTCTTCCTCCTCCCAACGGTCGGGGAACAGCTTGACCTCGTTCGCGACTTCGCGCGGGGCGTCGGTCGCGTCCAGCTTCACCGTGAGCGTGTCGTCGCCCTTATTGACGATGTACTCCTGCTCCGGCGTCGGCTGACAGGCCGCAAGCAGCAGCGCCGCAAGCAGCAAAATGGCGATTCGTTTCATACAATTCTCCTTTCTTTCGGGAAGCCGGATCGGCCTCCCCTACAACATGGATGTCCCTATTTATATGACACTCTTGCAGCGCGTTTCGCGGCGCAGACAATTCATGCCGTAAGGCAATTTTATGACGCCTTTTCCGGCAGCGCTGTTGTGTTTTTTGACGGGGCGCCGAGGACGTCGCCCCCTACAAATGCTAATAAGATTCTTGTACATGATATCCGGGCAAGGCAATCGTGTTTGAATCGTTATCCGTAGGGGGCGACGTCCTCGGCGCCCCGTTTGATCCAAGATTCTCCGTCGGAGAATCCACCTTCATGTGAGAAGCACGCATCATGCGCCGCAGGCGCGCATCATGGCGCAGCCGCATCATTTGCCGCAGACAATCATCACTGTATACAGGATATCATCCAAATTCGTCCAAAACGTCAAATAGTTGTCACAGAGTTGTAACAGAGTTGTAAAAAAGGACCCCGGAATGCGTGATTCCGGGGTCCGGTGGGGAAATGGGTCATTCATGTCTTAATGCTTCGATCGGGTCGAGACGCGCCGCGCGGTAGGCGGGGACGGCGCCGAAGACCATGCCGATGACGAACGAGAACACGACGGTCGCGGCGACGATGTACCAGCTGATGAAGATCGGCACGCCGGACATCCTGGAGATGCCGTAGGCAAGGCCGACGCCGACGAGCACGCCGAGCACGCCGCCGAGGCAGGTCAGCACGCCCGCTTCGATCAGAAACTGCGCGGAGATGCGCCGTCTGCGCGCGCCGAGCGCCTTTTTGAGGCCGATCTCCGGCGTGCGCTCGGTCACCGACACGAGCATGATGTTCATGACGCCGATGCCGCCGACGAGCAGCGAAATGCCCGCAACCAGAATGAGCTGGCGGTTCGTGGCGCTGCTTAGCTCCTGCAGGTTTTTCGCCTGTTCCAAAAGGTCCTCGCTCTTATAGCGGACCTCCGGGTTCTCCTTCTGGATCGTGCCGTTTAAGATCTCCTCGGCCTTGCGGCCCGCGGTCGTCATGGCGTCGGTGTTGACGGCACGCAGCGCGACCGAGCGCGTCTCGTCGTAGCGGAACAGCACCGGCCACGTCGAGAACGGGATCAGCACCTTGCCGCCGGTCGAGGTGTTGTAGGTGAAGTATTCCTCAAGCGTAGAAACCGTCGGGCGGAAGTCCGACGCGCGCGTGAACTCGCCGATGACGGTATACGGCTCGCCGCAGATGTCGATCGTCTGTCCGACCGGATTTGTGCCGGAGAACAGCGCGGCGGAGACCGTTTCGTCGATCAGCGCGACCTTGCGGAACTTCGCGTAATCGCTGTCGGTCATCCCGCGGCCCGCCTTGACCGTGTAGCCGTAGACCGTGAGGTACGTTTTGTCCACGCCGTAGATCGTGCCGGCGGACAGGCTCTTCGAGCCGCTGCGGATCTGGCCGTAGGCGTCGCGCTGCGCGTAGTACGCCGCGGAATCGACCTCGCTGACGCTGCGGATCTCCTCGAGCGTGTCGTCGTCGAGCGCCGGGATGTACTCGGGCGGCGTCGACCAGCTGCTCTCGAACGGGTAGTCGCCCTGATACAGCCGCACGGTGACGACGTTCGAGCCGGAGCCGACCAGGTTCTGCTTGATCTGCTCGTTCGTGCCCATGATCGTCGAGGCGATCGCGATGATACTTGCGATGCCGATGATGATGCCGAGCATGGTGAGCGCGCTGCGGAGCTTATGCGAGCGAATGCCGTCAAACGCTTCACGGATGTTTTCCAACATATCGATCGCCTCCCTTACCAGCCGTAGCCGTAGTACACGTCGGACTTGGCGTCCTCGACCGGGTTGCCTTCCTTGCAGTTCTTGTCGTACGGGAAGGCGATGCGGTCCTCGGGCAGCACCGGCGCGCCGAGCAGCTCAATATACGAATTCATGCGGCTGCCGGTCTTGACGACGCGCTTTTTGAGCACGCCGTCCTGCGCGACAAACACGCAGGTCTCGCCGTCGATCTCGCGGATGAACGCCTCGTGCAGATAGATCGTACCCTGCTCGAACAGCGCCGAATAGTCCGAAAACTCGATGTATTCGCCGACGCCGGGCACGACGTCGCCGACGACGTCAAGCACCAGCAGATAGCCGGAGGAGTTCGGATTGCCGCTGCCGGAGTAGCTCGTAGAAATCGGCATCGTGCCGACCTTCGAAACGCGCGCGGTCACGTTCTGTCCCATCATGTACGAAAAGCCGGTAAGCTCCGTGCCGACGGGGTAGTTCTGCAGGTCGTCCTCGCCGACCATGACGGAGATATGCAGGCCCGTGCCGCCGCGGATCTCGATCAGCGGATTGCCGCTTTGCACGTCCTGCGGCTGCACGGCAGTGATCACCGTGCCGTTGATCTCGGAGAACTGAATGCCGTCCAGGCCGCTGCGCTCCGCCTTTTCGATGTCGAGCAGCAGCTGACGGTAGCGCAGCTCGTCGTCGCGGATGCCCTTTGCGATCTCGCGGGCGTACGCCTCGCGTTCGGCGCGCGACATTCCGCCGCCGCCGTGATACGGGGGAGGCGTCTCCTCCGGCGTGGCGCTCGGAACGGGCGTGGGCGTCGGTGTGGGCGTCGGTGTGGGCGTCGGCGTGGGCGTGGGCGTCGGCGTGGGCGTCGGCGTTTCCGCGGGGCGCACCTCGGTTGCGAACCACCATGCGCCGTCCGGCGAGAAGCAAAGCGCGACCGAGAAGCGGTCCGCCTTCAGAAGCACGTACCAATCGCGTGAGAATTCCGCCGCCTGCTCTGCCTGCGCGGTCAGAAACGCATTCGACGCCTTTGCGCCGGACGCATAGTCATAGACCAGCGGGTCGGACGATGTGCCGTTGCCGGATCTCGGGCTGTCGAGGTTCGCGCTTCCGCTGCTGTTCTCCACCTTGACCGCGAGCGTGAACGCACCGTCGGGCGAAGCCGAGAGCAGGATCTCCGCTTCGGGCTGTACGATCCTTGCAAACACCGTCGCGCCCTGCTCGGCGGCTGCGGCAAGCAGCGCCTGCAGGAACGAATACGGGACGCGATCGCTTGCTCCGATCTCGTACACGAACGGATTGGACTCCGTTCCGCTGCCGCCGGTCGGGGTATTGAGATCGTACTGCATGCGTGCCGAAAGCCGGATCGCCCTGCCGCCCGCGAGCCCGTCCGCCGAGCTGTGCCGCGGACGCGGCGTCGGCGAGGGGGTGGGGGTCAGAAGCGGACTTTCATAGTCCTCACGCGCATATTTTTTGTATTCCAGATACGATTCGCGGAGCTTGTTTTCGAGCTTGATCAGGTCCAGCTTGTTCTGCTCATAGCTGAGGTTCGCCTGCGTCGCGTCGTAGCGCAGCAGCGGATCGCCGACGGACACGACGTCGCCGGGGTTCACCAGCACCTCAAGCACGGTGCGCTCGCTGCTCTGATAGATCGTCTGCGACGCGTCCGAGGTCACGATGCCGTACAGATACGTCTGGTTCGGCATATAGGACATCATCCACTGCATGGCCGGATAGACCTCGCAGGGCGTCGGCTTTTTCAGCTTGAAATACGCGAACACGCCGCCGCCGATCAGACCGGCAACGAGTACGCAGATGAGGATGATTTTCAGCGCTTTTTTCATCGTTTTGCGCCTCCTCCCGACAGAACGCCGTCGTAGATGTGCATCATTTTGGCGGCGCGCTCCGCTACGGCGTGCTCGTGCGTGATCATGATGATTGACATGCCGCGATCGTGCAGCTCGTCAAAGATATCCATGATCTGCTGGCCGGACACGGAATCCAGCGCGCCGGTCGGCTCGTCGGCCAGAAGCAGCTTCGGCTGTGTGCAGATCGCCCGCGCGATCGCCACGCGCTGGCACTGTCCGCCGGACAGCTGCGTGGGATAGAAGTCCATGCGGTCCTGCAAGCCCACCTCACAGAGCGCGGCCTCGGCGCGCTCGCGTCGTTCCCTCTTCGGGACGTTGCCGTACATCAGCGGCAGCGCGACGTTCTCCCACGCGCGGCGGCGCTGCAGAAGGTGGAACGACTGAAAGACAAAGCCGATCTTTTCGTTGCGGATGCGCGCCATCTGCGTGTCGCTCGCCTTGCTGTTGTCGACGTCCTCGAAGTAATAGGTCCCCTTCGTCGGCGTGTCGAGATAGCCCAAGAGGTTCATCAGCGTCGATTTGCCGGAGCCGGACGGTCCCATGACGGCGATGTACTCGCCCTCCTCCATGGTGAAGTTGACGTCGTGCAGCACCGGGACGGGATGCTCCGGCGTGCCGTAGGTTTTTTCAATGTGTTCGAGACGGATCAGCATATCAGCCTCCGAAATCTGCAGAATCGACACCGTACGCGTCGTCGTCGATCATCGCGCCGTCAAAGACCATGCCGTCGTCGATCATCGCGCCGTCGAAGACCGTGCCGTCGTCGATCATCGCGCCGTCGAACACCATGCCGCCGTTTCCGGACTCGTCCCATTCGCCCGGCATATCGCCGTTCAGGCCGGCGTCGTTCGGATCGGCAAACTGCGTCTCGGTCGCAAGCATGCCCGCGCGCACGGTGTCGTCCGGGAACGCGATGCGGTCCTTCGGCGAAAGCCCGGACAGGATCTCATACATCTCGGCCGCTTCGTCATACGCGCCGACCTCGATCTTCCGCTTCTCGATATGGCCGGTCGCGTCCGCTGCCCAGACGTAAAACGCGCCGTCCTCCTGCATCAGAAATGCAGAGGGAAGCTGCAGCGCGGCGCTTGCGTCGTCCGCGGTGTTCAGGTCGATCAGCACGTGCTGGCCGATCATCAGGCCCTCGATGCTTTCCGGCTCGACATAGAACGCGTACTTGCTGGCGCGGTCGCCGCCGCCGTCATAGTATATCGGCTGATCGCTTGCGGTCGAATCGGTGTCGATGCGATAGATCGTCCCGCGGTACACGGTGTCGTCCACGCGTGAGCGGACCAGCACTGGCATGCCGGGGTAGAGCGTATAGATCGTCTGCTCGTTCACGGTGCCCTTGACGCAGAAATCCGTGCCGGCGATGATCGAGATATACGCGTTGCTGCCGCCGCCATAGCCGAACGGATCGCTCTGCGTATCGTCGCGCACCGAGCGCACGGTCCCCGTGACCGGCGAACAGACCTCGCTCGCATCGATCAGCGCCTGCATCTCCTCGGCCTTCTGCTGCTTATCCTTGAGGTCGAACTCGGCCTTTTTGATGTCCAGCTCGACCGTCTGGATCTCCAGCTCAATGCCGTACTTGTCCTTTTCCTTCGCCTTTTCGAGCCGCTTGTTGAGCGATTCGAGCTGTTCGCGGTTCGTGCGGAGCCCGTTTTCGATGCCGGTGATGTCGATCAGAAGCTGCGCGTGCGACAGCGTGAGGTCGTCTACGTCGTAGCGGAACAGCGGATCGCCCTCGCTGACCTTGCTGCCGGTCGTCACGAAGCATTCCTTGACGGTCATGTTGGCCGACGGATTGATCTCGATCACGTCCTTCGCCTCCACGATGCCGTTGTACTGCGCCTTCATGCCGACGGGACCCAGTCCCGCGATCTCGGCGACGGACTGCACGTACGCGGAACCCTCTTCCTTGGCAAAATTCCGCTGATAGATCCAGTAACCGCCGCCGCCCAGCACGGCGAGCACCAGCAGGACGACGATGAGCTTGACCCAGCCCTTGCGTTTCTTTTTCATAGAGCACCTCGTTTCCAAAAGCTTCTCTTTATAGATACTGTTCAGGAGTGCGTTTCGTTGCACGTTTTTTGCGCACGGAACGCAAAATATTCTCGGAAAACAAAAACGTCCCGGACGCGGCGGTCGGGACGGAATCGGTTTGACGCGCCATCGTACAAGCTTTAGCACCTTACTGAGGCAGGTTGCTGTGCGGTCTTTGAGCTTGTCTCTCGCGCACTCTTGATGGCGAGCCGAGTATAGCATCGCAGTATGCAGAATGCAACCGTTTATTCACACATTTTTCACGGATTTTACATTGGATATCATGAGAAATTATGCGTAAAACCCGCAAATCGACGTATACAGGAGCGCATGTATCGGGCTGCATAAAACGGCTTCCGCCGATGCGTCAGGCCTTTTTGACGCTTTCGATCGCGACCGGCTCAAAGCGGTAATCCTGCATAGCGTCGGGATACTTTGTACGGTCGACCGGCGACAAAAACATCTCCTTCGGGCGGATCCACAGCGCGCAGTCGCCGTAGAGCTGACGGTAGACGACGTACTCCTCGCCGGTCTCGGAATGCTTCGCGACGCCCTCGACGAGGTAATGATCGCCCTTGAAATGGCGGTAGATGCAGCCGGTCTTCAATTCGCGTCCGGACGTCATACCGGTTCTTCCGGGACGGCGTTGAAGAACGCGTCGTACAGCTCCTTTGCGGCGTCGAGCCTGTCGTACGGCACATAGAGCCTTGTCAGACCGACGTTGACGCCGAGCTTCACCGTGATCCCCGCGCCGAGCACGGAGCGGTCCGTGCAGGGGATGTCGTTGTCTGAAAACAGCTCCTTCAGCATGCCCGCCTGCATATAGGGCACCTCCGCGACGAGACAGAAATCGCCGGGCTCCGGTTCTTTGAGCTTTCGGTTCCGGCAGCGCGGACACACCGGTGTGTCGACGAGCCGCATGCAGTTTTCACAATACAGCGCCATAGATTGCTTCCTCCTTAAAAGATTTTCTTCAGTGTACCTAAAAGTCCGCGGTAGAGCGACTTTCCGACCTCGCGGCCGACCGAGCTTGCGGCGGACGACGCGGCCTTTGCAAACGGCGACGCGGTCTTGCTCTTGCGCTTCGCCTTTTCGCGCAGCGCATCCTTTTCCTTCTGCGCCTGCGTCCGTTTATCCTCCTTCTCCTGCTTTTCGCGGGCCTTGGCTTCTTCCTTTTCCTGCCGTGCGCGTTCCTTTTCCTCGGCCTCGCGGGCGGCGGCTTCCTCCTTTTCCTGCGCTTCGGCCTTGGCCTTGCCGGTCAAGATCTCGTACGCGGATTCGTTGTCGACGGCGTCGTCATACTTGCCGTACAGCGTGTCCGCCATGATCTCGCTCTTGCGGCGCTCATCGTCGATCATGCCCATCATCGACTGCGGCGGCAGGATCGTGCAGCGCTCGACGATCGACGGGCGGCCCTTCGCGTCCAGAAAGCTCACCAGCGCTTCGCCGGTGCCGAGCTCGGTCAGCGCGTCCTCGGTTTTGAACGCCGGATTCGGCCGGAACGTTGCGGCGGCGGTTCGGATCGCCTTTTGCTCGGCGGGGGTGTAGGCGCGCAGCGCATGCTGTACGCGATTGCTTAGCTGCGCCAGCACCGGGTCCGGCAAATCCGACGGCTGCTGCGAAATGAAATACACGCCGACGCCCTTCGAGCGGATCAGCTTCACGACCTGCTCGACCTTGCTCTTCAGCGCCTTCGACGCGTCGGAGAACAGCAGATGCGCTTCGTCAAAGAAGAACACCAGCTTCGGCTTGTCGAGATCGCCGACCTCCGGCAGCTCTTCAAACAGCTCGGCCAAAAGCCACAGCATGAAGGTCGAATAGAGAAGCGGGCTCTGGTACAGCTTTGCGCAGTGGAACACATTGATGAATCCGCGTCCGTCCCCGTCGGTCTGCATCCAGTCATTCAGCTCGATCGCCGGCTCGCCGAAAAACCGGCTTCCGCCCGCGTCCTCAAGCTGCAGAAGCGCGCGCTGGATCGCACCGGCGGACTGCTTGGAAATATTGCCGTATTCCTGCAAAAGCTCGCCTGCATGCTCGGTGATGTACGCGACCATGGCGCGCAGGTCCTTGAGGTCGGTGAGCAGCCAGCCGTTGTCGTCGGCCACGCGAAACGCGATCGACAGCACGCCGCTCTGTACGTCGGAAAGGTCCAGCAGGCGGGAGAGAAGCTCTGCGCCCATCTCGGAAACCGTCGTGCGCACCGGATGACCGCCCTCGCCGTACACGTCCCAGAACCGCACGGGATAGCGCCGCATTGCAAACGACGCAGGATCGACGCCGATCCCTTCGAGCCGCTTTGCGATCTTGTCGGTCATTTCGCCGGGTTTGCAGCAGCCGGAAAGATCGCCCTTCACGTCCGCCAGAAACACCGGCACGCCGAGGTCGGAGAACGATTCCGCCATCACCTTCAGGGTGATCGTTTTGCCCGTGCCGGTCGCGCCTGCGATCATGCCGTGGCGGTTCGCCATTTCGGGCAGGATATACGCCTCGGTCTCGCCCTTGCCGATCAGAAGCCTGTTGTCAGTCAGCATCGTTTTCTTGCCTCCGCAAAACACCATATTTTCAAGTATATCATATCATATTCTTTTCAAAATGTCCACGGAAAAACGCCTGCGCGATTGCAATCTGCGCGCGGCTTGACTATAATATAATGTGACTATGTTTGAAGCAGAGGTTGACAGTCATGCTGATGGTTGCGGCATTCGGTCAGACAGACAAAAAATCTGCCGGTCTTCCGTACCCGCAACCATAAGCGCACCGTGCCGAGGGCTTTACTGCCTCCGACGGGGCGTGTCTTTTGTTGCTGAAACCACAGAAAAGACTTCGTGAAAGCGAGAGGAAATGAAGATGAAAAATAAGTTGTTATCCGTTTTGCTGACCATCTGCATGGTCGCGCTGCTGCTGCCGGTGAGCGCAATTCCGGCGTATGCGGAGACGATCGAAACGACTTCGGAGACCGAAGAAAAACCGGATGCCGGAGCGCCCGTCACGCTTACGGGCGGCGGTTCCGGCTGCGATCCGGACGCCGTTGATGATGCGCTTGGCTTGCCCAGGAATGCGGCTTCCGACTGGGATGCGCTGCAAGCCCTGATCTCGGCGGGCGGAACCGTCACGCTGGACAGGGATTACACAGCCGGGGAAGATGATCATTATCTGACGGTGCCTGCAGGCGTCACCGTGACGCTGGACCTGAACGGACATACCGTGGACTACGGCGAGTCGGGCGACGGCATGTATAACGATGATCAGAATCCCGACTATTATATCGGCGCAATCGTCGTGTTGGAGGGCGGCGCGCTCACGGTCTGCGACAGCAGCACAGACGGCACGGGAAAGATCACCGGCATCACGGACGCAATACTCCGAAAAACGATGGTCGTTTACGGAAGCTGCACCTTGCAGAGCGGCGCGGTCGCCGGGGAAATCATGGTGGGCGATACGAGCAATCATCCAACCGGCAGCTTCACGATGAGCGGCGGAACCATGGAGGATTGCTCTCTGACCGTCAACGCTTGCACGAGCTTTACCATGACCGGCGGCAGCATTTCCGGGCACGACGTTGAAGAAGTAGTCTTTAATTACGGTACGTTCACCATGAGCGGCGGCACGATCACCGGCACGGATGTGACAAGCTGCGTTGTGCAAACCTACAGTCGTTTTACCATGACCGGCGGCACGGTCTCCGGCGCCGGGCAGGCTTTCGGCATACGTACGGGCATGCCGGATAACCTCCATGTTTCCGGCAATCCGGTGATCAGCAGCGTTTATCTTCTCGGAATCTCATATGTCTTTATCGACGGCGAGCTGACAAGCGGCGCTTCGATCCCGGTGATCTCGGGGGCGAAGCCGACAGAATACGAGCCCAGGGTCATCACCTGGGATCTGGCAAAGGGCGGCGAAAACGCGGAGCGCTATTTCACCAACCTGACCGACCTGACGGATATGGTGAAGAACGATGACGGCGAGCTGGAGCTGCGGCGGAAAGTCGCGCATACCGAGTGGGACGACTTGCTGGCACTGCTTTCGACGAGCGGCACGGTCACGCTGGACAGGGATTATACCGCAAACTCTGTCGATCAGGAACTGACGATCCCACAATGGGCGGACGTGGTGCTGGATCTGAACGGCCATACTGTGAACGGCTCGGCACTGAGCGGGTATCGGCTTTTTGTGTTGAATCCTGGCTCCTATCATCCCGATTGTGATACCACTACGCTGACGATCAAAGACAGTGCTACGGGGGGCAGGATCCTCTGCGGCACAAATCAGGCCGTCCGGATCGATAATGATGCCGTTTTTTACATGACCGGCGGTACCATCGAAAGCGGCGCTGCACCTATCGTGGAAACACTGGGCAATTTTAGCAAGTTTTATATGACCGGCGGCGCCATCACCGGCACGCGTACTTCGCCTTCGGACGGTTCCTGCGTGAGTTTGTGGGGCGACAACTTCTTTATGAGCGGCGGCACGATCAGCGGGACAGGCTATCATAATGTGATCAGCGACGGCAGCAGCATCGTAAGTACTTCCATCCTGAGCGGCGGGACGATTACGGGAACCGATGTGACCAATGTTCTGAACTTGGCTCAAAATACCAATTTCATTGTGAGCGGCGGGACGATCGACGGAAGCGGCGCGACAAACGCGGTGCATGTCGATCCGTATCTTGACCTGAGCTCCATCCGCTTGACCGTCTCCGGCTCGCCGACGATCAACGGCGCGCTGGCGCTGAGAGGGGAAATGGGCTCTGTTTCCCTCATCTTCGCCGGAACGACGAATCTCGAGGGTGTGCAATTCAGCGAGGCGGGGGACATTACCGGCAAAATAAAGGAAGGGTATACAGATTACGTCATAAAACGCAACGGAACAGACGCAACGAATAACGGCGACGGGACATTTACGATCCCGGTAACCACGGATGCGCAAACCATCACGGCGGAAATGAAAACGCCGCTGACGCATGCAGACCTGACCTTTGATAATTCCGCACAGACCTATACGGGTGCGGCGCTTGCGATCCCGGTCAGACATCTGGGCAGACTGCTGACAGAGGGTACGGATTATACCGTGACCTATACGAAGGACGAAGAACCGGCGGAGTTACTGAACGCGGGAACCTATACCGCGACGTTCACCGGGATGGGCGACTATACCGGCGGGAATTCGGTGGAAATGACCGTCGATCCGGCGCCGGTAACGCTGACGGCAAACAGCGACGCATTGACCTACAACGGCATGGAACAGACCCTGACCGGCTTCACCTGCAGCGTGGAAGGTCTGACCTTTGCAGGAACCGTCATCGCAAGCGGCAGCGGCACGTACGCGGGCGAGCATGTCGTGACCTTCTCCGGCGTGACCCTGAACGAGACGAGGGACGCCACCGGAAACTATGTGGTGACCGCCACCGAGGACGGCATACTGACGATCGACCGGAAACCCGTCACCGTCACCGCAAAGGGACAGCGCGTGGCTGTCGGCAGCAGCATCGTTCCGGGTCCGGAGCAGGCGACGCTGACCGGCGCTGTGGAGGGACATACCCTCGCCGAAGTGACGCTGACCGAGACGGACGGCACGATCACCCCCGCAGCGGCGAAAATCGTGGACGGCGAGGGCGGCGACACGACCGCCAACTACGCCGTAAGCTACGAAACCGGCGCGGTGACGTGGCTTTACGCCGTGACCGTCGACAGCGTCGTCGGCGCCACGGCGGAGCCGGACAAGACGCTTGCTGCGGCGGGCGAGACCGTCAACCTGACCGTCGCCACGGACGAAGGCTATATGGAGAACACCCTGACCTATACAACGGGCAGCGGCGATCCCGTCGTCATTGAAAACCACAGCTTCACCATGCCTGCGGCCCCCGTGACCGTGACGGTCAGCTTACGCAAGGATGTGAGGATCTTCTGCACCGCCGACGTGCCGGATCAGACGTTGGGCAACTATGCCTACCTCTTCTACAAGTTTGAGGCCGCAAATGAAAATCCCGACGTGGCGGCGCATATCGGCGCGGCGGTCATGGACGGGGAAAAGGTACTGACCCTGGGTACGGACTATGAATTCGGTCTGGTGTTCTTTGCCGACGGCACCGATGATCTGCCCGGAAACATCGACGACGTATGCGTGGTGGAGATCAACGGGATCGGCGCTTATTACGGGACGCTGCTTTCGCCGGAGTTCACCATCGTCGCGCCGGTCACCTCCGGCGACTGGGGCAGTAATCTGCACTGGGAGCTGCGCGAGGGAACCATCATCATCACCGGCGCAGGCGGGATGACTGAAGCGGACAGCTTCACCGACTATCCGTGGTTCGCCGTTTCGGACGGCGCTTCGGCGGTTGTCATCGACGCGGGCGTGACGAGTGTGGCAGCACAGGCGTTCGGCGGCAGCAACAACGTCAATCCCTATGCCGGCGTGACAAGCCTCAGTCTGCCCGCGACCCTCTCGACCGTCGGGGATGATGCCTTCGCCTACATGACCGGCATTGAGACGGTCGATCTTTCCAACGTGACCGCCATCGGCGTGCGCGCGTTCAACCAGTGCCGCAGCCTCACCGTCACCGTGCCCGCCACCGTGACCGCTCTGGGCGACGGCGCGTTCGACGGATGCCGGGAAGTGTACTATTCCGTGATCGTCAATGATGCTGTAAACGGAACGGTCAGCGCAGATGTGACCTGCGCCGAAGAGAGCGAAACCGTTACGCTGACGGTCACGCCGGATCCCGATTACGAGCTCAAAACCCTGACCGTCACGGATTTAAGCGGCGCAGACATTGCGGTCACGAACAACACGTTCGTGATGCCAGCGTCGAACGTCACGGTCACGGCGGAGTTCAGGGCTATGTTCTTTACCGTTACGGTGAACAACGGCACAGGCGGCGGGAGCTATGCGCCGGGCGACAGCGTCACGGTCACGGCGAACGCGCCGGAAGCGAACATGCGGTTCAAGGAATGGACCGGCGCGGACGGGTTGACGTTCACCGACGGCAGCGCATATACCGCGACCGCGACCTTCACCATGCCGGAAGCGGACGTCACGCTGACGGCGACGTACGAGGACGCGCAGGAGCCGGGCAATGTGTATCCGATCGGCAGCTACGAAGAACTTAAAGCGTTCGCCGCGCTCGTCAACAACGGGAACACAAACAGAAATGCCAGACTGACGGCGGATATCGTCGCGGCGGACGGGAACTGGACGCCGATCAGAGAGTATTACGGAATCTTTGACGGCTGCGGATACACGATCACGGGACTGCGCATATCATCAGAAGATAATTCGTACGCCGGAATGTTCAGACTCGTTGAAGAAGGCGGCGTGGTGCAAAACCTTGCGCTCAAGGACGTGTGCATACAGGCGGGATCTTACGCGGGCAGCATCGCGGGACGCAACAAGGGCGTCATACAGAACTGCTGTGTGACCGGTACGGTGACCGGCAGCAACGATTCGTGCTATGACGGCGGGATCGTCGGACTGAACAACGGCAGCATCCTGTACTGCTACAGCGCTGCGACGGTGTCGAGCGTCAAAGCGGGCGGCGTGATCGGCGTGAACAACGGCACAGCACAGTCCTGCTATTACGATTCCGACGTGCTGACGGCGGTCAGTGCGATCGCGTACGACTACAGTACGTCGACAAACGTCTCGGGCCTTACTACGGCGCAGATGACCGGCACGGCGGCAGCCGACAACATGACGGGCTTCGATTTCGACAACGTCTGGAAAACGACCGAATCCTATCCGTCGCTGAGGACACCGGAACCGATTGAGCCGAAGTTCGCAACGCACAGCCTCGTCCTTTCCGGGCAGATCGGCGTGAACTTCTTTATGGATCTGCGACCGCTGTCCGATGCGGACCGGGTCGGCACCTATATGACGTTTACGATCAGCGGCAAGGGCAGCGTGTCTTCGGAGCCGGTATACTTCGACGAGAGCATGATGAACAGCGACGCGCTGTATCACAAGTTCACCTGCTATGTCAGCGCCATCCAGATGGCGGACACGATCACCGCGACGTATCACTGGACTGAGGACGACGTGGAAAAGACGGTGTCCGACACGTATTCCATCAAGCAGTACATCGAGGGCTTCGACGCCGCGCTTGCGAAGGATGAAAACGCCTTTGATGCAAAGACGGTCGCGTTGGTGCATGCGCTTGCGGACTACGGTCATTATGTGCAGATCTTCCTCAGCAGCATCAACAACTGGGAGATCAATACGGGAACCGAACCGGATAACAACAAGTACGCGCAGATGATGGAGAATCCGTACACGGGAAGCTATACCGTCAGCACAGTCCGGTCGGCGGTGGAGGCCTATCAGTTGACGGCAGAAGAGAAGAAGAACGGACAGGCAGTGACAGAAGTCGCAGTGTTCAAGGCACCGTCCATGTCGCTTGTGCTGGACAGCGAGACCGCGATCCGCATCTTCCTCGCGCATGCGGACAACACGCCGCTGAATCTTGCAGACGTCGATATTCGTATGGATACGGACAAAGCCGTCACGTGGGAACCGATACAGAAGGGCAACCGTGTCATGGTCGAGATCAGGGGCGTCAAGGCGGGCTGGCTGACGGAGACGTTCACGATCACCGCAGAGGAAGGCGACAACACCCAGACGATCAACGTCAGCGCGCTGTCCTATGTCGGCAAACTGCTGGATTCTGCGACATATGCCGACAATGCCGCAGCCAGGAACGCCGTCTGCGCGCTGTACGCATACGCGATGGCAGCAAAGGGCTTTAACAACTGATTCCGAAAGCATCAAGCAGGACCGCCCCGGCGGTCCTGTTTTTGCGTACAAAGGCAAGGGCTTAATCCTTGCCCTCCCTGTGCAGGGGAGGGTGCCGGGGAACGAGCCGGATGCGGTGAAATCGCGGCGGCGCAAGCCGCCTTTTTCGTGCTTGCCAGTTTGCGCGGAAAATGGTACAATACGGTCAAGCGAAGGGAGGCGGAAGGATGCTGTACGAATACCGTTTGGAAACCCCGAAGGAGGGATTTATCGACATCACGGAGCAGGTGCGCGACGCGTGCAGGCAGAGCGGCGTGTTTGACGGCATGCTGACCGTCTACTGTCCGCATACGACCGCGGGCGTTACGATCAACGAGAACACCGATCCGGACGTCAGAAACGACCTGCTGCTGGCGCTCAACAAGACGTATCCGGACCGGAAGGAGTTCCGGCATTCGGAGGGCAACAGCGCGGCGCATCTGAAGGCAAGCGTCATCGGCAGCAGCGTCACCATCATGATCGACGACGGAGAGCCGGTGCTCGGCACCTGGCAGGCGGTGTACTTTACGGAGTTTGACGGTCCGCGCTCGCGGCGGTTCACCGTCAAGGTCATGGGAACGAGAAAATAAACGGGAGGAAACGGTATGAAAGCGTTTGAACGGCTTTTACGGTATGTCGTCGTCTACACCACGAGCGACGAGGAGAGCACTACGGTCCCGACGAGCATGCGGCAGTTCGATCTGGCGCATCTGCTGGTTGACGAGCTCAAGGCGCTCGGGATTTCGGACGCCGAGGTTGACGACAAGTGCTACGTCTATGCGACGCTGCCC
>JAEEGK010010312.1_pt1 | contig 21582 bp, 16 predicted proteins | sample 8958771 | NCBI WGS metagenome assembly JAEEGK01 (sample SAMN16246547, study PRJNA631951) | gut metagenome | biome: gut microbiome; feature: rumen; material: SC-attached | host: Bos | place: Iran: Karaj | collected 2018-10 | reverse complement strand
AATAAAAATAATAATAATAATAATAATAATATTTCTTTTAAAGGATATCATCATAATTTTAATAAAATAAATAAAACCTTTCATAAAAAAAGAAATTCTTATACTCAAACAATGTTAAATAGAGAAAATTGTTATTTAAGAGATTATTATAATAAACAACAAAAAATAAAAATAAATAATAATAATTTAGATATTAATCGTAATAAATTTTTAGATTCTTATAGTAATAAAGGTATTAGTGATAAAAAGTTTGAGGAAATTTTTAATAAAGAAAATATTTTTAAAAAAATTTTTTTAATTTTAGATACTAAAAATAAAGGTTTTATTGATATAAAAAATCAAGAAACTAAAAATATTCCTATTCAAATTATTATTATTATCACACCTATTTTTAATAATTTAAATAATAAAGATACCATTTCTTTAAATGAATTTATAAATAGAGGAATAAAATTATTTGATAATCTTTCTTTCAAAAACAAAAAAATTATTTTTGATTATACAAATAAATTATAAATTTTATATATATTAAATATAAATGTTAAAATAATAATAAATCTATTTTAAATATAAAATAAATCAATTTTTCATATAAACTTTTTATATTTAATAATTTCTCTAAAATAAAATAATAAATAAATAAATTATAAATTAAAACTTTTTTCTTACAAATTGTTTATTTAATCTATATTTTGATTTAGGTTGAATCGTCAAATTATTTTTATAATAACTTTCATTATAATAAATATTAGGAAAACTAATTAAAGAATTAACTTCCCAATTTTTTTGGAATCTTCTTTCATCTTGATCTATTTTGTTTTTAACTTTTCTTAACAAATTATTAGTTTTATTTGCTAAAAATAAATGTCTTTCATTTTCAAAAACATCATTAACTCCAATAATATTTTCAGAAAAATATTTATAATGTCCTTCCATAATTTTTTCAGGATAATTTATAATAAGATTTTTTTTTTTTTTATTTTTCATTAATCCAATGCAATCTTTTATAATTTGAGTTTTTGATTGTTCATATTTTTTTTTTTCTCTTATATTTGTAATAAAATCAAAAGTACTTTTAAATTTAATATTAAAATTCTGAGTTTCTGATTCTTCTTCTTCTTCTTCATTTTCATTTCTTTTTGTATCTAAATTTACTTTTAAAGCTCTTTTTGATAATCTTAAAGTTTTTAATTTTACAAATTTTTTTGATATTTTTGTGTTTTTAAATTCATCTATTATACTTTTTCTTCTATTATTTTTATCATCTATTATTATTAATTTTTTTTTTTTTTCTTCATTTTGTTTTTTTATTTCAATTTCTTTAATATTTTGGATTAAATGTTCAATGGAAGAAATAGAGTCATTTAAATTTCCTCTTTTATCTCCTTTATTTTTATTTAAATATATATTTTCATTATCAATTATTTTGGAATTATTTTTACTTTGTTCTTTATATAAAGAATAAAGTAAATTTTCTATAGGTTCCTCAATAAAATCATTTAATTCATTTAAAGGTTCTTTTTTTATATCATTAATACCTAAAGCTTTATTTAAATTATTTTTATTTATAGTATAAATTTTATTTCTATATATTGATAATATTTTATATATTTTAATTCCAGAAGGAAAATTATTTGTAAGAAAGTAACATACATTATAAATACTATATTTAATAAATAAAGTTGATTCTGATATTGAAAAAAAAAATGAAATAAATTCAGTAAGTGTATTTGAGAATATTGTAACATCTTTAAATATTGATGTGTAATGACATGGTATACTATTACATATTTTTAATATTTTATAATAACCAAAAAAAGTTGGAATACTTTCTTTTTTTATTGTCATTAAATCTTCTTCTGGTACTGCTTTATAAATATAGGGATTTGAATATTTTTTTTGAAATAATTTTAGTGCTTTTTTTTCAAAGTTTATAAATATTTTTCTTCTATTTTTGAATATTGTATATTCATAATCTTTTTTATTTCTATTTTGAATTTCTGATGTTTGTAAATTTCTTAATATCCTACTCAATCTTCTCATTTTTTTTTTAAATTATTATAAAATATAATTTTATTTTATTATAAAATGTAATTTATATAATTAAAAATATATTTAATAATATAAATTGAAAAAGTTAATATATGTAAAAATAATACTATAAAAAAATTAATTTTTAAAATTTTTTTCAATATTTTAATAAATGAAATCAAAAAATTCAAAAAATACATTGTAAGTCATATTAAAATAATAATTAGAACGAAATTTCTTTATTCAAATCATGTAAACAATTTTAATGAATCAAAAAATATAAATAAAAGAAATAAAGTTCAAAAAACAAAATATATTCAATTTAAAACTTTACAAGAACAAAATAATAAAATAAAAAGAACAAAAACAAAATCAATTTTTGAAAGATATAATAACCAATTAAAATCAAAATCAACATATTCTTTAAATAAATATAAAACAATAAATAATGAAAAAGAAAATCAAAAATTAATTTTACCATATACCTCATCAAATGGGAATGTAATTCATAATGAAAATTTATTTTCAGGGTCTGAAAATTCATATTCAAGTACATATAATTCTTCAAGTAGAACAAAATTATTTTCTGAAAAAACAATAAGACATCATCCTTTATTAAGTAATAATACTATTTCAATGTATAAAAAATATAATTCAAATATTTCTAGAAATTTTGTAAATAAAATAAATAATACAATTGCTCCTCAAACTACAAGAGATCATTTTTTTTTAAGAAAAAAAAGTCCTAATATTGAAGATCTAAAAAAAAATAATATTAATTTAATTAACATTAAAAATAATATTAATATTAATAATCAAGATTTAATAGATAAAAATTATTTTTCTTCAAGAAATATAAATAATAATATTAATAATGGTCCAGTTAAACTTTTAAGTATGAATGAAGAAACTTTAAAAAATGTTTTTAGTACTTCATCTATAAATTCTAATTCTTCTTTAAATCAAAATTCAAATACTACTAATAAAGCAAATTCAATGGAATTTTTAACTAAAATTAATAATAAAGATAATAATAGTAATTTAAATATGTATATTTCTCCTGATAGAAAAAGATTAAAAAATAAAAGAGCTCAAACTTTTGAATTGTCTTTTAGTAAATACGTTAATTCTTTTAAAAAAAGAAGTAATGATTTTAGTACTATTCAAAGTGATTATAAACCAATTTTTAAAAGAAGAAAGATGAAAATTAAAAAAAAAAAAACTAATTTTATTCCCAGTCATAAATTTATTAAACAATTATCAAAAATACCAGAAAATATCAATAATGATAATAATAGTGTTAAAATTAGAACAGTTAATTCAGTTAGACATGAAAGAAATTCTTCAACAATAGAATTTATCATTGAAAATGAACAAAATTTAATTAATATTAATAAAAGAAAATCTTGTGAAATTAATTTAAAAGAAAATTCTTTAATTAAAGAAAGTGAAGTTAAAAAAATAGAAAATAGTCAAATAAGTAGTGGAAGTTTAAGTGAAGAGGAAAATTCTTTAAGTGAAGATGAATATTTCATTGATAGGAATAATAATAAAGAAAATACTATAGTGCCTCAAAATAAAAATAATATAATTGATTTTAATTTAAAAACAATTAAAAAATCTAATAAACTTTTATTTTTTGAAGAACAAATTAAAGATAAATTCAAAGAAATAAATGATAATTGTATTAATATTAAATTTAATAAAGTTGAAAATATTTTATTTATTTTATATGAATATCTAGAACAAAATGAAGAAAATTTAAATATAAAAACAATTAATCATCATATAATTGATGATAAAAATATAAAAAAAGTAAAAGAAGAAATATTTAATTCAATTAAATTAAAAAATGATGAATTATTCTCATATAAAATTCACAAAAAAAAAGACAAAAGAAAATTTGAAACAATTAGAAAAATAAATGTAAATTTCCCAGGTGAATTTTTATATGTAAAATACTTCGATATAAATTTAATATATCAAATAAAAGAGAATTACTTAATACATGATTTTAGTGAAATAATAAATACAAATAATGAAACTTTAATAAGAAATTTCACTCAAAATAAATTATTATTAAGAAGAAAAAATAATATTTCAGGAAAAGAAAAAACATTTTTAAAAATAATTATCCCAAAAATAAAAAATTTACCAGCTCAAGATTTTTATTATATGCTAAATTTTCATCAAAAAGATTATGAATATTTTATAGTCCCAGATACAACATCAGTTAAATTAGAAGATGTAAAATTAAGAATATCATTAAAAATAATAACATCAAATACAATAAAAAATAAAACTAGAAGAAGGTCATTGCAAAGTACATTAAAATTTTATTTATCAAAAGATGATAAATTAAAAAATATAGATAAAAACTTATTAAAAAAATCATTAAAAAAAAATAATTACTTTCGAAGATTAAAAACAATAATTCGTCCAAATCACAAAATTGAAACATACCAATTAAAAAATTCCTATAATGACATTCAAACTAAATTAATAGAAAAAAATTTCCAATCATCAGTAAATAAATTACAAATGATATCAAAAGCAAATGAATTAAAATATAAAATTTTTCAATCATTAAAAACACATATTGATGAAGTAATATTTTATATTAAAGATAGAAATTATCCAGGTTTTATTCAAACTTTTGAAAAATATAAAATTAGTCCTGATTCAAAAGATATTAATGGAGATTCTTTATTAAGTATTGCAGTACAAAGTAATTCTTTTCAAATTGTTAATTATTTATTAAATGCTGGGGCAACTCCAAATACTAAAAATAAAAATAATAATACTCCTTTACATTTTGCATTAACTTTTCATAATTATGAAATTGCTGATATGTTAATTCAAAGAGGTGCTGATGAAAAAGCTATTAATAAATTAGGTATTACTCCTTGGCAATGTGTTGATAATGGAAATTCTATTATTTAATTATTTATTTATTTTTTTTTATTTTTATGTTTTGTATATCAAAATGTGTGTTATTATATTTTTGAAATAGGAAATAATAGGGAAAAAAAGTTTTTTTTTATTGAATAATAGGTTTTTTTTTGATTCAAAATGAAATATCAAAAAAAAATATATAAAAAATAATAATACAAATTTATAAATTAAAAATCGTATCCATATATAAATAAATAAACCTTAATTAAAAATCGATAATAAAAATAATAATTCCAAATTAAAAAAATTAATAAAAAAAAATTTTTAAAAAAAAAAAAATTAAAAAAATTTAAAAAATGTCAGAAGAAGACTATGACACAATATTTAAAATAGTAATAGTAGGTGATAGTGGAGTAGGAAAAACAAATTTAATAACTCGTTATTTAAAAAATGATTTTAAGCCAGAAACAAAAGCAACAATAGGAGTAGAGTTCAGTGATAAAAAATACATATATAAAAATAAAAATATAAAAATTCAAATATGGGACACAGCAGGACAAGAAAGATATCGTTCATTAACAAGTATGTATTATAAAGGAGCAAAAGGAGCAATTTTTGTTTACGATATATCATCAAAAATTTCTTTTGAAAATATTGATAAATGGTTAATTGAAATGAAAAAAACTGCAGATGAAAATATTAAAATTATTTTAATTGGAAATAAATGTGATTTAATTGAAAAAAGAGAAGTTAAAGAAGATGATGGCAAAATTAAAGCTAAAGATTTAAATGTTCCTTTTATGGAAACTTCTGCTTTAAATTGTATTAATGTAGAAAAAGCTTTTAATTTTTTAATTGAGGAAATTGCTAATTTAGAAATTAATTTTGAAGAGGATTTTGATTTTGAAGATTTTAAAGATGGAAAAAATGTTAATAATATTAATTTAAATGATAATGAGAAAAAAAATCAGAAAAATAAAAATTGTTGTATGAAAAAGTAGTTTTTTTTTTGTTTTTTTTTTTGTTTTTTTTTTTTTTTTATTTTTTTTTTTAAAATAAAAGTTTTTTAATTTTGAATTTTATTTTAAATTTTAAAATTAGCTTAAAATTAATAATTTATATATTTAACAAAAATAAAAATTTAGTTTATTATTGGTGTAGCTGCATTATTCATCATTATTTGATTATTTCCAAATGGAATTTGGGCTTGATTATAATTATTATTTTGATTATATATAATTGGAATAGGAGGAGCATTATTATTTATTTGATTATTCTCAATTGGAAATGCATTATTAATATTATTAATATTATTATTATTATTATTATTATTATTATTATTATTATTATTATTATTATTATTATTATTATTATTATTATTATTATTATTATTATTATTATTATTACTTAATATAATTAGTTGTGCTTCTTCCTGGTTATTATTTTGATTTTTCATATTATCAACATTTATTTTGAATAATTGTTTCCTATCTTCAGGACAAGTATTATGAATTTCATCAGATTCTAGTGGTAAAAACCAATTTTTTAAACAAGTATAATGAAAAACATGTTGACATTCAGTAATAGTAATATTATCATCAGGATTAAAATCTTCCATACATATACCACAATTTGTAAAATTTTTATCCTTAAAATCCTTAAATTTTGTTGGTTTAATATTATTGAATTCTTTTTCAGCAACTTCTCTCATTTGTTTTTTAAATTTTTTTTCTTCTTCACTTATTATATTTGAAACTAGAATAGTTCCCGTATTTTTTTTATTATAAAGAATAATAAAAACAATAAAAATAATAAGAATAATTATAATAATAATAATACAAATAATAATAATAGTTTTACTATTATCTGAATTATTATATGAAATTGTAATGTCAAAAGGATTTTTAGAATAAGTTTGAGGTGTATAAACAATAATATAAATTTCTGGTTTATTTAAATGATATGTAACATCATCTTCATTAATTAAAATTTGATTATCATCATTTTGTTGTGTTACATTTAAAATAATTGAAGGACTAGATTTAATTTTTTTTTTAATTCTAATATAATATTTTTTATCAATGTTAGTATTTGTTATAGTATATCTACAAATTAAATTAGGTAAACCATATTCATCATCTTTTTCAGGTAAATTTATTTTAATATCTTTTTTAACTAAATATTTATTTAATTCACCACAATATTCTTTAGTTATCTCGTTAATTTGGTCAATTGTATTTTTATCTTTATTTTCATAACAAAATAATATTCTTTGAATAAGACCTACATTTGATGAAGATTCTTCATTTTTCTTACAAGAATATGATTCCCATTTACATTTATTATCTTTTGCTGCATTACAATCAAAACAATTATTTATATATCTACAAGTTGACTCTGGTTCTGATTGAGATTTAATTTTAATTATTAAAAAGATAGAAAGGTATAATTTTATAAAATTCATTTTTTTTATTGCTTTAAAAAAATCTTAATTTGGAAAAAAAATATTAAATAAATTGAAAGTACTATAAAAATTTTTATATTTTTAATATCAATAATTAAAAGCACTAATTATATAATTTAAAGACAATTATTTTTTTTTATTTAATAGTTTATTTTAAAAATTATAATTTTTTTATATAAAAATTAAAACAATTAAAAAAAAATATAAACAATAACAAATAAAACAAAAATATTTTTCCAGAGAACAAAATAAAAAAAATAAAAAAAACATGTTTAAAATATATAACATTTTTCTTTAACTTGTTCATAAGTTTTACTAACATCAATATCAAAAATATCACCGAAAGAAATAGAAGATAATTTTTTTTTAATTTCAGAAGCTTCATCATTTAACTTATTTAAAATTCTTTTTCTATGACCTAACTTAACAATTCCAATTTCTTTTTCTAAAATATCTAAAGTTAAAGGATGTTTTGATATCATTTGCAAAATAATTAATTCTTTATTATAATATCCAGCTTTAATAAAATTATTTAAATATTCTCCTAATTTAATTTCATTCAACCAATCATTTAATTTTTGAATATGAACATCTTTTTTATAATTTTTTAAATCTTTACAAATATAATAAATATCATCTGGTAATTTAGTTTTAAAATTTTTTGCTTCTTCTTGTATTTTTATTAATATTTTTGCCCTATCACCAGGTAATTTTATTCCTGATTGTTTTAAATTTTCGTCAGTAATTCCCATTTTCCCTTTTTTTGCTTCATTAATTAAAAAATTTATGTCATCAAAACCAAGATTTATTAAATTTGAATAATATTTTTCTAATTCTATTTTTTTTAAAAATATATATAATGGATTTTTATTTATATTTTTTTCTTGATTTTTGATTGGTGATGCACGAATTGGTTGATTAAAATTAAAAGATAATGTATTTTTTTTTCTTTCTGTTTTTGCTTTTGAAGAAATTTCTATATTTGTATTTTTTTTTATGAAAATAGTTTTATCAATTTTATTTGGGAAAATTAAATCCATATCAGAAATTTTTATTGATTTATTAGATTGTAAATTAGTACTTAATTTTTTTTTATTATGTATACTTTTATTATTATAATCATCATCTTCATCATCATTTTTTATTTTAAAAAAATCTTCTTCTTTATTATCTAAAGGATTAAAATTTTCATCACATTTTTCATTTGAATCATCTGATAAATTTAAATCATCATTATTATTATTATCATTATTATTATTTTCATTATAATCATTGTAATCATTATAATCATTATCATCATTATCAGAATAATTATAATCAAAATTTGATTTTGAAATTGATCCTTTTTTATTAAAAGTACTTTTTTTATTAAAATTATCAACACTAAAATTTACCATTTCATCATCATTATATTCTTTATAATTTTCATTATCTTTTAAATCATCCTTTTTTGTATCTTCAATAACAACAATATCTTTATTTTCTTTTTTAGGTAATTCAATACTTAAATCAAAGAAATCATCATTTAACGATTCTCTTATTTTACTATCATTTTCTTCAATATTAGTTGATATAATATTATTTTTTGAATTATGTGTTGTTTCTAAACTTTCATTTACTTTTTTTTTTGGTTTTACTAAACTTAATCCAATATTTACATTATCATCAATATTATTATTATTTATTTCATTTTCTTCTTTTAATTTGTTTATTGAAATTTGTGAAATGATAATATTATTTGATATTTGTGTATTACAATTTGTTTCATCGAATTTATTTATTGAAATTTCTGTATTGACATTATCGTCACTTTTATATTTTGACATTTCATTCTTTAATTTATCATCAGATTTATTAATTGAAATTCCTGTATTAACATTATCTTCACTTTTATATTTTGACATTTCATTCTTTAATTTATCATCAGATTTATTAACTGATATTTCAGTATTTAAATTATCATTTTTATCTTTATGTAATTCAATATTTTCTTTACTTCCAAAATTATTAATAAATTTAGGACTAGTAATTTTTTCTTTTACCTCATTAGCTTTTTCTCCTTTATTATTAATTATATTAATATCAATATTATAATCAATTAAAATTTTAATAATATTTTCATTACTTAACATATAAGCTAAATGAAGTGCAGTATTACCATCATTATTTTTAATATTTAAATTAATTCCTTTTTGGATTAAAGGAATTATCATATTTTCTCTTTGATATAAAGTTGCTAATAATAAATATGTATTTCCATCTTTATCTTTAAAACTCATATCTAATAAAGGTGAAGTTAAAAGTAATTTTAAAACATCTAATTTATCTCTTTTAATTGAATATGATAAAAAAGTTTCTCCTTTTATATCCTTCTCATTTATTAAATTTGGATTATTTATTAAGATATTATATAAAGATATTAGTGGTAAATCACTACTGATTATTAAAGATGAGTTTGATGTATGACTTTGATTTCGAATATATTTATTTTTTCTTTTAACATTCATTTATTTTTATAAAAAAAATCATTAAGAAAATTTAATATTTTTTTAAATTAATTATTAAATGGGTAATTGTTGTTATAATAAAAACTATTTTGAATTTGAAATTGTTAAATGTCAAAATATAAGTGATATTAAAAAGTTAATTGAGGATAAAATTAAATATTTAATTAAAGAAAAAGAAAATTATAATATTTCTTATAATAATGAAAGTGATAGAAGTAATAAAAATATATTAAATAAAAATATTAATGATATTGAAAATATAACTAAAGAATATGAAAGAATGATTAATTTACTAAATCAATATGGAAAAAATATAAACTCAATTCCAAAAATAAAAAATTTAATTGACAATATTTCTAAACATGAAAAACAAAAAGATTATGCATCAATGAAATTTATAATAGATGGTTTTGAAAATTATTGTATTTCACATTATTAAAAGAAAAATAAAAATATTTAAATTTTTTTTTTATATTTACTTGGATCATTACAAATTAAAATTAATTCATCATCTGTAAAAGGACAATTATCTTTTTGTATATTTGATATTTTAATTAAATATTGCATAAATAATAATAATAAAATTGACATTATTAATACTGATAATGATACTATTATTAATCTATTTATTAATGTCATTTCTGATTCTTTTATATCTTTCATTATTGGTTTCTGAATTTTTTTTAATCTATCTAATTCAGTTTCTTGTTTTTGATTATCTTTTAAAAATGTTTTATTATTATTATTTTGATTATTAATATTTACTAAATTTATAAAAATATATTTTTTTATAATATTTACTTTTGTTTGTTTCATTTTTTTTCTTTAAATTATTTTTTTTTAAACATAGGGCTTGAATAAGTAAAAACAAAACAATAAAAAATATATGTTTCATATTACTTTAATATATATATAAAAATTAAAATAAATATATAAAAAACATTAATATATATCATTTTCAAAAATTATTTTCCCAAAACTATTGTGATTTTAAAACACATTTCTTAAATATGAATATAAATCTATACATAAATTACATTTATTGAATAATTTATACATTTTTACTCAATTTAATTTTATTTATTTTTGGATTTAAGTGAATAAACCACAACAATTAAAAATGGATTTTTTTTTTTTAGGATCAACTTTAATTATAACTCTAGAAGTATCTTCTGAATAATTTGATTTCCCATCTTTAAAAGTTAAATTATTATAATTTTTAATTCTAATTGATTTTTGAGGAGAAACTAAATCAGGAATTTTTTCTTTATCTTCTTCATTATCAAAAATTCCTATTTCAATTTTATGGAAAAAATCAGAAATTTTATCTAAATTTTTTTCTAAAAATAATTTTTTAAAATTTTCAAAACAAATAAATAAACAACTCATATCTCTATTTCCACCATAACTAATTGAAGCATTCAATATTTTTTTAACTATATTTTCTAATAAAATTTCGAATGAAGAATTATTTAATAAATCTTCTAATAAAGTTTTATATATAATAATAATAATTTCTTTATTAGTTAAAACTTGAAAAATTCCTCTATTAAATAATAAAATGAAATCTAATAATTTTTGAGATGGAATATTTTGTATGTTATTTAAAGAGAATATTTTACTTGAGTTATTAATTGAAAAAAGTCCTTTATAACAAAATAATTTATTTGATTTAAAATCTTTATTATTTATTATAAAAATATTATCATTTTGGAATTTTAAAATAAGAATATTTCCAATTATATTGGAAAAAAAATTTTGATCTATTATTTCATTAGTTGATAAAGTCTTAAATTTAGAATCTAAAATTTCTTTTTTAATTAAAATACTATGTAAATCAAAAAAATGAAAAATACCAAATTCATTTTTTAAATTTATATTAATTGATATATTTGTCCTACATTTTGGACAACTATTTTTAAAAGTTAAAGCAGAAAAACCAAAAATATTTCCACCTTCTATTTCTTTGCTATATACAACTGGTTTATTTTTTATTAAAAATTCATTGAAAGATTTTAATAATATTTGTTTTGTAAAGATTGGGATTGTATAAGTATTTAAAATATTTTTTTTTTGTAATATATCAATATTTGATAAATTCCTTTTTTTAGATATATTATTAATTAATGAATCTTCTTTTAAATAATTATTTTTATAAACAAGATTATTTTCATATGTTATTAATCTATGTAATTTATTATTTTCATTATTTTTTTCATCAACATTATAATTATTATTATTAATATTATTAATATTATTATCATTTAACTCATTTATACTTATATTATTTTTTTTTGAATTATCATATATAAATAAACTTTTTAAATTTTTTCCACTTTCTTCAAATTCATTAATATTACTATTTCCATCATTATTTATAAGAAATGAATTATGAGAACTATTTTTAAAGGTTAATTTATCATAAATTATATTTATATAATTATTATTTGAACTATTATTTCCCGTTAAATTTTCATTACCTATTGAATTATTATTAATTAAAAAATGGGAAGTTTGATTTAAAATATCATTTTTTTTATCAATTATCTTATTTGGAATAGGTGATTTATCATTTTTTGAACATCTTCTAGATATATTATTATCACTAGATTGAGTATCAAAATTTCCAGATGATTTTGAATAACGTTGTTTTTTTTTATTAAATTTATTTAAAATATTTTTGGAAATTTCATTTAATTTTTGACAATATGAATTTGAATTTGAAAATGACATTTTTTCAATATTTATTTTTTTTTAATATTTTATGCTTTTTTATTAATAAAATAATAATTATTTCTTTTTGGTATAAAAAATATAAAAACAATTAATTAAAAAAGAGTTCTATTATTGGCAATAAAAAAATGGATATAATAAAAGAAGAAGAAATAAAAGAAGTTAATGAAAAAGATGAAAATGAATTAAAAGAAATTCAATTAACTGACTTTCAAGTTTTCAAAAATGAAATGTTTAAACATTTACAAATACTAGAAGATAAAATAAACCAAAAAATATCAGAAAAAGCAATTTCAACAGAAAACAATTTTACTGAATTATCAGAAAAAGTAAATTCTTTAATAGAAAAATCAAACAATCTTTCAGATTTATTTTCAAATATAAAATTTCGTCAAGAAAAAATATTTGAATTAGAGGCATTTAAAAAAAAATCAGAATCTCAATTATTAACTCATGATATTCAATTAAATGAAGCAATAAAAGATATTAGTAATTTAAGATTTAAATATGATAAAATATTTATTGATAATTTAACATTACCTGGATTTATTGGAGCAACGGCACAATATAAAAATTTAAGTCAATTTTTAAGTTATTTAATTCAAGAACTTTCTTCAATTAATTATACAAAAGAACAAACTAAAAGAGAAATGAAAGAAATAAAACAAAAGTCTGAAAATACTATTAAAGAAGTTACTACTCTTGTTAATAATTCACAAACTATTTGTAATAGTTATTCTGATACTAAAAATAATATTTTAGAAGAGAAAATCCAAAGTGAGATTAAATTATTAAATGAAAAATTAATGGATTTAAGAATTGAAAATGTTAAATCTTCAATGAATTTAGAAAAAAAAACAAATGAATTAATGAATGAATGGGAAAAAATTATTAATATTAAAGCTGAAATTGAGGATAAATTAAATAACAATATTAATTATTTTAAAAAAGATGTTGATACTGCTGTTAAAAGATATAATGATATTATTAATGAATTTTATAAATTAAAAACTAAAATTGGAAATCAGAGAGATATTAATCAAAAAAAAAGACCAACTGTTCAAATAAGGAGTGATCAAATTAATGCTTTTAAAAAGAAATTAAATTTAAATTCTAAAGGAAATAAAATTGTTGATGTTGAAAAAGATATGGATTTTACTGATGATGAAGGTGATAATCAAAAGAAAGAAAAAGTAAAAAAATTAGTTAGACAAATTACAAATAAGTTTAATGATAAGAAAAATGAAATAAATAAAAATAATATTAATAATTCTAATAATGATGATCTTAAGAATCTAACAATTACTAATGTTGAAATTGTGCTTAATAATAATAATTCTAATGAGAATATAATTATAAAAGAAGACAATTCTCAAGAAGGAACTAAAATTTCAAACATAATTCAAAATGATAAACCAAATATTAAAATAAAAAATACTTTATCTAATAATAATAATAACAAAACTAATATTGCTATTAATAATACAATTACTTCTAATAATAATATAAACACTAATAATACAATTACTTCTAATAATAATATAAACACTAATAATACAATTACTTCTAATAATAATATAAACACTAATAATTATTTAAACTCTAATAATAATATAAACACTAATAATAATTTAAACTCTAATAACAATATAAACACTAATAATAATATAAAATATTATAATACTATAACTACTAATAATAATAAAGATAATAATATTGATAATAGCATTTATAATAATGATTCTGAAGAAGAGAATTCTATAAATTTATATAAAAAAAAAAAAAATTATTTAAAAAAGAATGAACCAATAAAAGTAAAAAATACAAATCCAAATTCATTTCGTGATTATAGTATAATTCAATTTGAATTAAAAGAAGAAACAAATAATCCATCTGGATTATTTATATCAAAAAATTGTTTAAAAAAAAGATTTATAGCAAATGAAATAATATCACAAGTTAATCCAAGAAGAACAGAAAAAAGGAATACTACATTTGTTCCAATAAGTATAAAAAATAAAGTAAAAACTTTTGGAAAAACATATAATAATTTTTATAGAGATTATATTAATTGTTCAAATAATAATAATAATAATAATACTAATAATAATATAAAACAAAACAATAGAGTAAATAGTAATCCAAAAAATTATAATAATAGATTAAATGTTGGATTTGTACCAGCTTCAAGTTTAAAAATTCATTATGTTGATATTTAGGTAAAAGATTAAAAAATTGTTATTATAGAAAAAATTTTAATATTTCAATTCCAAATTATTACTTAAAAAAATTTTTTAAATATTTTTAATTGAATAATTTTATAATATTTTTTTTACATTAAATATTACAATAAAAAAAATGAAATTAAATTTCGGTAAACAAAAAACAAGAAAATTTAAAGATCTTGATCATTTTAAAATATTAAATTCAATGAATCAAAAAACTACAGATAAATCAAGAACAAGTTTTTTAAGTATAATGACAGATAATAATGGAGAAATAGAAACAGAACAAGAAAAAAATGATAAATTATTACAAACAATAATAACAGATTATAATATAGGAAAAAAATTACCTTTAAAAGATTATTGTATTGAAAATAGTGATATAGATATTAATTTTTTATCTTCTATTATTAATACTAATAAAAGATTAAATGATTATATTTTAGTTTCTCCTAAAGAAGAAGGTGAAAAAATGCAATTAGTTGAAAAACCTATTATTGATAAATATAGAGAAGAAAATTCACATTATGAACATTCAATTCAAAAATTTAATAAAGCAATTAAAGAATTAAAAATTAATTTTTTTAAAACTTCAGGTGAAAAAAATTTTATTAAACAAGCACTTGATTTTCAAAATAAAATAAATACTAATAATACAAGACAATTAAAAAATATTAATAATATGATTATTGAAAGTAAATATATAAATAAACAGTTAAGAGAAAAATTAACTGAGAAAATTATTGAAAAAGATAGTTTATTAAATGCTGTTTATAATTATATTTCAAAATATGATGTTGAAATGGGAAATGAAATTAAAAATTTAATTGAGAAATATAACTGTCAATATTGTAAAGTTTGTGAAAAAAGTGATGAACAAAAATATATTGAAAGTTTATTTAATAAAATTAAAATTTTAGAAAAAAAAATTGCTTCTAAAAATAATGAAATTAAAGAATTACAAAGATTTCTAATTTTTCCTATAAAACATATTAAAACTAGAAAAGATATAAAAACAACAATTGTAGCAATTAATAAATCTAAATAATAAAATAGTATAAAGTTTTCATTAATATTTAAATAATAAATAATGAATTTTATTTATTTAATCAAAAAAATATTTTAACAATTAAAAAAAATTAAAAATAAATAAATCACATTTATAAAATTAAAATTAAATAACAATTTAATAAATATAGAGAAAAAAATATATAATAAATTTTTATTCAAGTTTCCTTTTCTTATAAGCTTTATTCATATCATATTCATTTTTTTTCATTTGTAAAATTTGAATAGGTAAATTATCAGAAGTTCTAATTTTTAATCTAACATTCATATCGCTTTGAGTTTTTCTTTTTTCATTAATTTTAGAAATAAAATATTTAACAGCTGGTCTAACATTAATAATAAGTAAATCATCTTTATTTTGATTTTGAATATTTTTCAAAATTTCATTAGGATCATTAAAATCAATTCCATAAAAATAAGTTTTTTCATATTGAAAATTCATATCTTGAATTTGAAATCCTTTAGTATAAGGTCTTAATTTAATTTGTGGTAAATCTAAAAACCCAGTAATTAAAAATCTTAATCTACTTTCAACTAATCCATCCCAATATTTAAAATTTTCAGAAGTTGTTGCAAGGATATCAATTTGTAAAAAAACATTATATTCATTAAAAAAATCAATTTCATTAAATAAATTATGCCATTTTAATCTAACTTCTCTATCATTATTTTCAAAAATAATACTTTCAGTATAATTAGCAAATTTAATAAATTCTTCAATTAAAACTCTTTTTGTAGTTTCTGTAGTATTATAATTAGTATTTTGAGATGGAAAAGCAGGAGTTAAAATAGTTAAAACATTAAAATATTTATCTTTATCTTTATCATCTTTTGGTTTCCATACTTCAATTTCACATTTGAATCCAACATCCTTTTTTAATTCAGTAATTTTAACTGGTTCTTCCCAATTCCAATTAGCATAAACATGAAAAAATTTTCTAATTAATTTATTTGGTTTTAATTTAGGGAACATTTGACATACTTTAGCAACTAAAATTGCCCAAGCAACACCACCAGGATATCCTATAACATTACCATAAATTCCTCTTTTTTTAGCCCATAATTTAATTACTCTTAATGTTAATTTAAAATTTTCTTTATCTGGAACTAGACTTAAAATTGCATTTGTAACTCTACAACCATTTAAACTTAAAATACATTTTCCTGAACAATATCTTAATACATTATCATCTTCAAGTGTTAAATTTTCATTTATTGTTTTATAATTTAATCTTGCTACTAAAATATCAACTGGAATACCAGAAAAAATAATTTTTATTATTGGAACATTTGCATCTTTAACAGGAGAAATTTGAGTAATATCTTTTTCTGTTCTTAATTGTTTTTCCATTTCATCATAAAATTGATCTCTATCACAATGATCTGGACCTACACATAAAACATCCAAATCATCACCTGGTGAAACAACACCAAGACGATATGAACCAAATGAAAAAAGCTTACCTCCTGCATTATGAGCATCTTGTTGTGATAATCCTTTTTTTATACCTAAATTTTCACATGCTTTTTTTACTAAGGAATCTAATTTTATTATCACTTCTTGACGCTTTAAAGATTCATTTTCTGATTCAAAGAGATTGTAATCTTTTTTTAATATTGATTCTATTATTTCTGTTTCTTCTATGTCAGAAGGTATTGATTCCTCTTGAGATATGAAGTCTGGAGGATAAGATGAAGACATTGGACTCTCTTCTTTTATGTTTTGTTTAGATTCTTGATTTTGAGGTTGAGGTTCTTGGTTTTGCATTTTTATATTTTTATTTTAATTGTTATTTTTCTATTTTTTTAATTTTAAGTTTATTTTTTTTTAAATGTTTTTTATTTTTTAATTGTTGTTTTTAAATAAAAAAATAACTATTTGTTTTTATAAAAAGAGAAAAAATTAATAATTAACATTTGAATGGAAATTATCATTTATTTGGTTATTACTTTGTTTATTATTATTCCCTTCTAAATTCTTAATATCTTTCATAAAATTTATACTTAAAAATCCTTTAAGAATAGCATTTCCAATAGCTAAAATCATACAACATCTCAAAATACCATTTTCATTTCCTCCAGTATCTTTATCAGTTCCATTCCAAAAATTAGTTAAATTTAAAATAATCCATATTAAATCATAAACTAATAAAATAATAACATCATAATACATATGTTTTAAATATTTAATAATTTTTTGTTTATCATTAAATTCATTAATTACTAAGCATCCAAAAAATAAAATTAATCCTCCTAATTCATTTGGAAAATCAGGTCTATAAAAAGAAGATAAAATTCCTAAAAGTGAAGTTCCAAGACATAAAATTTTTGTATTTTTAGAAGTATAATTATTTAAATTTCTCTCACTTTTATAAGCATAATTTTCAATATTATCATCATTTTTATAATAATCATCGTAATTAAAATTTTTTTGATTAGGATTTTTTGATTGCCCTTTTAAATTTTCATTATTATTATCATTATAATTATTATCTGTATTATTTTGATTATCAATTTGATAAAATTCACCTTCTGGTAAAGCTAAATTTGTTTTTTTTTTTTTTAAATCATCTAAATGATAAATTTCATTTATTTCATCTTGATATTTTTTGAGTTTTTTAACTGCTCTTTGTAATCCATTAACTTTTTTTTCTTCTTTTTTTCTTTTTTCATCATAAAATAAAAAATCAGACCAATAAAAATCAATTTTACAATGAATATGAGCTGCTGCTTTACTATCATCATTTTTTTCTGGTATAATAATTTGAACTTCATATTCATCTTGATTTTCAATTGTATTTAAAGGAAATAATTTTTTTCCAATCGTAAATCTTTCTTTATTATCATTAATCCCTTCCATAACAAATTCAAAACGATCATTTCTACTTTGAGGTTTACTAAAAATTAAAAAAAAATAACTTACAATTCAAATTTTTGATTTATTTGATTATTATCACTTCCAGAAATAAATTCAGTTTCTCTTTCATCATCATTATAAATTAATTTAATAGAAATACTTTGAATTCCTTCAATTTTACTTTTAATATCAACATCTTCAATTATAACAGTAACTTTAGCATTTTCACAAAAACCTTCTTTATTAACTTTTTCTTCTTGATATTTTCTACATTCTTCATTTAGTCTTTTATATTCTTCTTTTCCTTTTTGATATTTTTCATTAAATTTATTTAATTCATTTGTTATATCTGATTCTAATTGAACAAATCCTTTTATAAATTCTCCTGCATTTATTGTTGGATTTTCATCATTTAAATTGATTATTTCATATAATTTATTTGTTAATTCTTGATCAAAATCTTTTCCATTTATTTTACGGTTTGATAAAAAATCTTTTATTTGATCTCTAGTTAGTTGGCTGTCTAATGTTAATTCCATTTCTGATAAACCGTTTACTAAAGAATCTAGTTTTTGACGAACTTCATCTGTGAAGACTGAACTTTTTGATTGGTCTATTTCTTGCATTTTTTTTGTATTTTTTTTAATAGTTTTTAATTGTTTTTAATTTTATTTTATTTTTTTTTTGTTTAAATTTTTGTTCTTTTTTTATTGGATGTTTAATATTTTTAATTTAAATTTTAAATTTTTGAAAAGAATATAATAAAAATTGGATAATCATAATAATATATATTGTTAAATTAATAAAATTAATAAATAGAAAATAAAATTTTAAATCAAATATATTTTTAAAACTTTTATTAATATTATATTCCAACATTTAATTCTATATATTTTAATTAATAATTTTATTTCTAATAATTCAAAGATAAATTTATTAATAATTATTAAAAACAAAAGAAATGGCAGATTATGATATTAATAGTAAATATAATATAATTGAGGAATCTATTATTAAACAAAGTAAAATATGTGATAAACATAAAACCCATTATATTTATTATTGTGTTGATTGTGATGAAAATTTATGCGGATTATGTATTTCACCCTACAATTATGAAGAAAATGTTTTACAAAATCCACATCAAAATCATAATGTTTATAAAATAAAACAATTAGAAAAAAAGAAAAATTTAATTAATTATATTTCTGAATATCAAATAATTTTAAAAGAAATAAATAAATATCAAAAAGAAATAAATTCTTATAATGAAAAAATTTCTTATTTAAATAGTTTAAAAAAAATTTATGGAAATGAATTTAATCAAATTATCAATTATTCTAAAAATAATATTTATTCTTTAAAAAATAAAAATGAAAATGTTAAAGCAACAATTCATTCAAATAAAATGAATTTTCAAAATCAAATTCCCCCAATAAATATAGCAATAAAAAATATAATTGATAGAAAACAAAAAAATGGCTATAAAGATTTAGTAAATCAAATTTCTGAAAAATTTAAAAATATGAATAAAGATAATTTTTCTCTTTCTTCTTTTAATGGAATATTAGAAAAAATACCTGAAAATATTTTATTTGAAGCTGTACAAAGTGAAAAAATAATTTTAGAAAAAATAATTCATAAAAATGAAGATAATTTATATAATGATAAAATAATTTTAAGAAATGGAAAAACTATTTTTTATAATATTGAAAAAGTAAAACCACATAAAATAAGATTTGATGTTAAAATAAGAAAAGAATTAACTCATTTTCAAATTTTAGAAGATATAAAATATAATGTTGTAATTTTATTAAAAGAAAATAATAAAAATGAATATAAATGTATTTTTCTGAAAGAATATTCAGAAAAAAAAGACCCTAATTTTTACATTTTTTATGAATTATATTCTATATATTCATTTTATATTTCTGCAAATAATAATGGAGATATAGAAATAAAAATAATAATTTCAAAAATAAAAAATGAAAAAGAATAAAAAAAAAGTAAAAAAAAAATACAGAAAAATAAACATAATTAAACTCGTAGTTTTTTATTTAAAACATTTAATATGGAATTTACCAATAAAGAATTATTTAAAATCCATTATTTAGCTAGTTGGTTTGAGTACATTTTTAGTATATTGGCCTAGAACATTACCTCCAGGGAAATAGTTACAGCAAACAAAATAACTTGGATTATATCCATTCCAAGTCCCTATAGCAACAGCACATCCAATTTGTTTTGTAGATTTCCAAACAAGTTGAGTAAAATGTCCAGTTACTGCATTATTTTTTGATTTTCCTGTAGAATAATCATAATTTTTATTTTCGGAATACCAATAATTAGCAACGGCGGCTCCGGTAGGTGCAGCCCCTCCAGAAATATATAAATTTTGTCCCATCCATTGCCCCTTATATGAAGTTCCAGAATGTTGAAGTTTTCCGGCCTTTTTGCATTCATTTGCAGTAGTTTGGGCTAATTTAGCAATATCTGTAAGTTTTGTAAGAGAACCAGCTGAATGTTTTTTTCTTAAAGTATTATGTCTGTTGACTAAAGCAGTATAAAAAGTGTTGAAATCAAATGCTGCAAGATTTCTTAAATTGTTGCAAGAGACTAAAGCTATTAAAACTAATAATATGATTTTACTCATTTAATTAAAAAATAATTATTATATTCAATAAATATATTTTTTTAAATTATTTATTAATATATTAAATATTTTATTAAAACATATTAACTATTTTGGTTGGGGATTGGGAAATAAATAATTTATTATAGAAATATTTAAATTATTTAAAC
>JAEEGK010010308.1_pt1 | contig 21588 bp, 17 predicted proteins | sample 8958771 | NCBI WGS metagenome assembly JAEEGK01 (sample SAMN16246547, study PRJNA631951) | gut metagenome | biome: gut microbiome; feature: rumen; material: SC-attached | host: Bos | place: Iran: Karaj | collected 2018-10 | reverse complement strand
TTTACGACACCCTCGGCGCCAACGGCATTCAAATCCCGTTCCCGCAGCGCGATGTGCATATCGTGCAGTGATGGCAGGCAAGCCTGTCGCAGATAGTTTAGCCCCGTCACCACACCATAGTCAAATAAATAGTTGCACAAGAATGAAACAGACGATTATCACGACTATCCTCGCCCTCTTAGCCCTCACGTCGACGGCACAAACCGAGTCAGCGGGCGGCCCCGGCTGGCTGTGGGAGGTCAGCGGAAACGGGCTTCGGCAGAAGTCCTACCTTTTCGGCACCAGTCATGGCGACGGCCATCAGTTCACGAAGGACGAGATGTTCAGCATCGACGGACTGGAGAATGCCTTGGGGAATGTTGAGGCGGTTCTGTTCGAAGGCGGGATGGACACGACCGACATTGCAAAGGTGGTCAGGGAAGAAATGGAAAAGCTCGGGAAGTGGCTCAAGAGCCCCGACCGGTTGATGCCAGAGGGCACGTACTATAAGCCGCTCTACGACACGGTGGCGCATTTCAACGAAGTCAACAAGTTCCTGTACTATAAGATGAAGGACCCAGAGTACTGGAAGAAAAATCCCGGATACTGGTTCTCCATGTTGTCTTTCTACGATGGTTTTCAGCGTAGAAAAGACGAGATAACCCTCGACGGGCTCCTGAAGCAGGAAGTGGAGAAGCGAGGCATCGTGGTAGGCTCGGTTGAAAAGACTGCAGAGGCCAGCGGTTCCCTGTTCTCAATGCTGACAGACGTGACAAGCCTCGACACCATTCCCATGAAGCGCCAGGCTAACATGCTTTACCACTATATCCACGACGTACTGAATAATGACAGTTTGCGCGACACACGTGGAGGTTTTGCCAAGGCATATTTGGAAATCGACACGTGCAAGTTTAGTGACTATCTAAGGAGCATGGATGCCGTTCCTGGTGCAGAATCTAAGGACGACGCCAACCATGAGATTCTGTATGACCGCAACCTCCTGTGGATTCCTGTCATCAAGGAGAACATCACCCAGCGTCCTAGCATGATAGCCGTCGGCTGCCGCCACCTCATGGGCAGCAGCGGGCTGATTGCCTTGCTGCGGCGGGAAGGCTATACGATAGCTCCCGTGAAGCGCTAAGGTTAAAATGCTGCTATCCTCCATCTTTTTTCCTCAAAAAGCACGAATATTGCCGGGAATTGTGTTCTCATTACACAAAAATCCGTAGTCCACTGCCTATTTCTCACAAAAAGAAAAAAAGCAGGCAGGCAAAATGCCAATTATTTGAAAAAAACTTCGTATCTTTGTCGCCGTAATTCTAAAGTGACACGCTTATGAACTTGACAATTTCAATGGACACGGTGCTGAACTTCCTGCACTCGATGGCACTCTCTACGAGCAACAAGCAGTGGCTCGCCGATCATTTGTATGAAGAGGTGAAAGCTGAAAGGGCGGCAAGCACGACCGATAATGGCTGGCCGAAAATCCGTCGCGAGGATATGCACATCTCGCCCGAAGTGATGAAGCTCGTCGAGGATATAGAACCTCTGCCTGATGACTTTGACTACGACAAGGCTCGTTTGGACTATCTACTTAAAAAGCATGGATAAATGAAGAAGGTATTTCTCGACACTAATATCCTCATTGACTACCTTGCCCGCCGCAGTCAGTTTTTCGAGCCTGCCGCACAGATAGTACAACTGGGACAGCAACACGAGTTCGAGCTGCTTGTATCAGCCATGTCATTTGCTACGGCAAGTTTCATCTTGGAAGCCCATCACAAGCTGTCGAATGAAACTATTGTCCGCAAGTTTGCCGAGTTCGTCACGATGTGCAATGTCACGCCCGTAGATTCTCTGATAGTCGATGAAGCTATTGCCTCCCGCTTCTCCGACTTCGAGGATGCCATGCAGTATTATTCTGCCATCCGTGAGGGAGCAGATGCCATCATTACCCGGAACAGCAGCGACTTCGACGCCACACAGATTGAGGTCTATGAGCCACGACAGTTCCTTGACATGCTTGCGGAAGGATAGACAGAAGCCAGCCTGTTAGCGACGAGGCCCCAAAGGCACAAAAGGCTTCATAATTATTATGCCATGAAACGAAACTACATAATATTGGCCATACTGCTGTCAGTCCTCTGCGCCTGCAGCGGCGACGGCATCACGGACACCTATTGGCGCGACGACAAGACGGGCGAGTGGCTCATAGGACTAACGGAGGACAAACTGTTCTACGACTGCAAGGTGTGGGGCATCGCTTCGAAGGACGAAAGCGACGGGGCGTACACCCTTCAGGCCAATTATGGCGTGGACAAGATTGACATCAGCTTCGACACGGAGCAGGACGGCAAACGAACCGTCACCATCGGTGGCAAGCAGTATGACTGCAGTCTCATCGATGGCTGGTGCCTGCCCGACTACCCAAAGAAAGACCCCTGCGACACAATTGCCGACAACCACTATGTCGCAGGCGACAGCGTGACCATCGAAGGATGGATAGTGAACCGTCTGCCGGGCATCTTCAGCAGGATAGGAAAGATGCTTGGCAAAGATGAGAAGAACACCAAGAAGGTGACCGTGAACATGATGGCCAACATCATGACCGATGAGGTGCAGGAGTTTACGGCTCCGATAGACAGCGTTGGCCATTTCACGCTGCGGATGCCGATAGTAAACACGACGTCATTCCTTCTGGATTGCGGCAGAAAGAACGTGAGCATTGTGGCAGAGCCTGACGAGACGTATTTCCTCACCATCGACGAACTGCAGGACAAGGTGCTCTTCATGGGCAATAACGCCCGGCTGCAGAACGAGATCAGGGCGCACCATATCCGAATGAACGGATACGGGTCGAACCAGTTGGAAGCCATCGGCGACTTCACGGCCATTCTCGACAGCGTCAGGACACAGACAAAAGCGGCGATGAGGGAACTGGACATTATGTGCCACGAACACCCCACCCTGTCAGGAAGGTATCGCACGTACTACCGCAACAGCATATTCACCAACGGCATGTCGAACTTAATGCGAGCCAAGTTCATGGCACCGAACTATGAATTCCCAGAGGCTTACATGAAGGCTGTCGAAGAGGACTACTGGCAGAAACTCGCTGAACCGTACACGCTGGAAGCCTATACCTTCACCTACTTCTTCAACGACTATAGTGAGCAGCTGCAGCAGAAGGCCCGGAGCAAGATTGACTATACGCTAAAATGGATTGTAGACCAGGCTGAGAAGGACGGCATCGTCAGCCTCTCGGCCAGGGAGCGGGAGGCCGTCGCACAGTATGACGCCTCTTTCCCTGCCTATGATGAGAAGTTAAAGAGTGCCCCCGATAGTCTGAGGGAAGCCATCAACGCTGAGTTCGAACAGAACGACTTCGTGGCTGTCGTCAACGAGATAATCAGTCGTGAGGGCTATCAGGATTATGCCAACACCAAGTTCACGCAGCGCGACCTGGCGTATCTGCTGCCCGAGATGAACGCGCAGGGATGGAGCCAGACCACGCAGGACATCTTCCTCAGCCGCTATTTCTGCCACTTATTAAGAGGCGACTGCAAGCCGCTCGACAAGTCTCTTCTCGCCTTTGCCGAAGAGCATATCCATGCGCCCGCTGCGCTGAGCGCCGTGCGAGCCTTGAGCGACAAGTATGAGCAGCTGACCCATTTCATGCTGGACAACGAAGACTGTTTCAAGTCGAACGACATCGTAAAGGGCATGAGCGACGGCGAAGCGATATTCCAGAAAATCATCGAGCCGTACAGAGGCCGTGTCATCCTCGTCGACGTGTGGGGCACGTGGTGCGGCCCCTGCAAGGCCCAGCTCTCACACTGCCAGGAAGAATACGAGCGGCTGAAGGACTACGACGTCGTCTATCTCTATCTCGCCAACCGCAGCAGCGACCAAGGCTGGAAGAACGTCGTCAAGGAGTATCAGGTGGCTGGCAAGAATGTGGTGCACTACAACCTGCCCGAGCACCAGCAAAAGGCCGTCGAGGAATACCTTGGCGTGCAAGGCTTCCCCACCAACATCGTCTTCGGGCGCGACGGCAAGTTGCACAAAGTGCTCGACTTCCCATTAGACATAGAAGCCGTGGCCGAATTGCTGGAAAAGATGTAATAGTACAGCTTACCAAAGCTGCACTTCCTGCACTGACCACTGATTTTCAGTCGCTTACGAGCCTCTGAGGTTTCTAAATCCTGCACTGAAACCTGCTCAGAACCTGCACTGACTCTCACGGCAGGCTCTGCGTTTGCAGGAAACAGCCTAAACCAGTGCAGGAAAAACAACGAAAAATCCTGCCTAACTGCCTTATAATCAGTAGCCAGTGCAGGAAGTGCTGGAAAGTAGGCGCCTTCCTTTGCCTCGCCTCCGGCTAGGTCAACACAGCGACCTGTATCTCGCTATGCATATTTCTTCAGAACGAGAGAAAAGAAGTGGTAGATTTCAGGATAATAGTTCTGCTTCTGGCGACCTGTCGCTGAGAAAAAACCTCTGCCACGCGCTTACCGCCGAGTGTAGCCACAAGTTCGCGGTAGTCATCGAGCGTACCGTCATTCAGGATGCGCTCCACAAGCAGGGCATCGCTGATATTCTGTTTCTCGGCCTCTGGAATGTACCAGAAAAGACTCTTGTGCTTGTCTATTATTTGTTCGCGTGACATACTAATACCTAATTTTAGATAATTTGCTGCAAATATACTACTTTATTTTGAATTATCGTGTGATATAGGCGTTAAAAGTACCAAAAGCTTAAGCGGAATGCTCATTTTCTGTTGTTTGAAGGGACTATTACAGTTTAAACGTGACGCGGAGCATGACGGTGCGGCCTACGAGGTTCGTGGTATGCACGAAGCGGTCGGTATCGACGAATGATGTACGTGTGTATTGGCGCACATCGAGGAGGTTTTCTCCTGTGAGTTTCCATACTACTCGCTTTGCCTTATACTGAATTGATGCTGAGAGCATGGAGGCATCCTTGTACTTGCCTGGCTCTACCATGTTGTGCATATAGTTACATGTGCTGCGTATCTCAATGGCTGGTATCGGGAAGACTGCCACCGAACCAGTACAGCGGAGGTTGTCAGACGACTGGCGTGAGGACGCAGTGCGCATGAAGTCCTGCGCATAGTCGCCCCTGATGTTTGTCTCAAGCCACGGAACTGGCGTAACGTCAGCTTGCAGACGCACGCTGTAGCCCGTATGGTAAGAGGTGACAAGACTGTTCTGCATCATATACTCACTGCTGCCCCACGACACATTGGCATTGGCAGAGAGCTTCGTGAAAATGGACAGTATGTTCTTCGACGCATTGATACCTCCACTTGCTGACCGCGAATGGCTGTCACGGAATATCGACATACTCTCTGTTGCCGTCTGGCTCACTGTGCGGGACGAGAGCACATTGCGTTTGCCCTGACTGTAACTGGCATTTGCGCTAAAGGTGAAGTAGCTGAATGGCACTTGCCTGGTGTAACGAAGATTTGTGCTCCACGACTGGCTCTTGGCAATCACTCCCGATGCTGCAGAAGTGCTGCGGTAACTCGTCTGGACAGGCGTGGTAAGAAGATCCATGATGTCGCCGGCAGCGTTGCTGAACCCACTGCTAAAGTTCAGTTCAGATGTTGCGTTGAAAGTGTAGCGAAGAGAAACATGTGGTTCTGCAAACACCTCAGACATTGTAGTGCGTTTGTTATCGTATTTTGAAAGATAGTTCAGGTTCAAAATCTTCATATTGAGTCCCATCGATGAATAGAGTTTCTTATTTGCCGATGTCCATGAGGTGGAAGGGTTGACGCTTGGCACGAGCTTCCATCCGCTCATTCGCTGGTTTTGGTCAGCAAAGCCTGGCTTTATGAGTTCCGTCTCAATGAAGTTATAGTTTGCAGTGAGATCAATGGGCATGTCTATCTTCCATTTGCTTCCCAGTTTCACCTGTAGTGACGTGCTATGGCGCGTGTTGAGCTGGGTGCTCTGACCACTCTGCGAAATATCGTTCATCAGCATCAACACCTCAGGCGTGCGGATGAAATCGACATTGCTTGTAAACGACAGTTTCTTCCCAGCCATGCGTATGGTTCCCCAAAAGTTGTTGCGCAGATTGATTGAAGTAGCATCTCTGTGTTGACTGTTTAACACGGCATCAGGCCCCCCTCTACCTCCCCCCGATAGGGGGAGAACTTGGGTGGGACTTTCGTTCGTGAGAAATTGTGCCTTTGCGCTGAAAGTATCAGAGTAATAATGATTGCTGGCATTGTTCTCAAACTTCACGCTGAACATGGGGCGATGAGCCTTGGCAAGCGGACTGACCGACTCAGAGATATTGATGTTATCACCTCCTGCAAAGTAGAACGCCTCCGAACTGGCGCTGCTGTTCATGCGCTCGTAGGTGTAATCTGCATTGACCCTGACCTGTCGCACGCTGTCAATCTTCTGTATGGCATTGAGGCTACCATAGCCATTTGTGCGATAGACCGATTCGCCCACGCCGCTGCCTGCCTGTCCCCATGCAGGGAGCTTGTCGGTAGCCAGCGAGCCGAAGCTGTCGCCACCAGAGTGATTGACCATATCGTAGAGACCAAAGTTGCCGCTGTTGCTATATTTCGCAGAAGCAAGCAACTGGAAATTATCGGTAAACATCATGCCGGTAGCACCTGCTGCATACAAGACCTTGTCTTCTCTCATGCCTACACCAAACTCCGGTTGTCCAAATGGCTTAAACTGTGCCTTTTTGTTCAGTTTCACATTGATTGCCACGGCATCGCTTTCCTCGTCAGCATCTATCTTGCGATGCTTGTGGTGTTTCATGATGTCCACCTGAGTGGCGTACTCTGCCGGGATATTCTTCGTGGCAAGATTGTAGCGGCCTCCAAGCATGTCGAGACCGCCGATATAGAAGTTCGAAATGTCCTTGCCCATATAGCTGATGGCACCATTATCCGAGACGCTGATGCCTGGCAGATTCTTCAATCCGTCTTCGAGCGTCACATCACCTTTCCTGAGAAATGATGCGAGGTTGTATGAAAGCGTGTCACCCCTCTGCCGCAGCGGGTCGGGCTTTACCGTCACCTCCTTCAGCGAAATGGCTTTGGGTGTCAGAACCATGTCCTTCACTATGAGCTTACCCCCTCCTTTCGGAGGGGGAAGGGGGAGGCTTTCCTTCTCATAGCTGATGTGGGTGAACTGCAGCGTCACCTCTCCGCTGGGCGTACTCTTGACCTCCAACGCATACTCGCCCTTCACATTCGTGCTGGTAAACGCCAGCGTCTTGCTGCCGCTCACCAGTTTCACAATCACATCGCTCACTGGCTTGTTGGCTTTGCCTTCCTCCGTCACGACTCGGCCATACACAAGCAAGCTTGTATGGCTCTCGCTGCTCTGTCGGTTCTGCAGGTCAATCACCCGTCCTGTCACCTTTACCATTCCCGAGTTTTGCTCGCCTACCCGTAGCCTTTGTGCTGATACCGACACTGTCAGCACCATATATAATATAATGTATAGGAGTCGCTTTGTTGTTTTTTTACACAAATTGCCACGAATCAACCATGAATTCTTCATAAATTATTCCGTTTTGAACTGAATATATAATTATTTTTGTACCTTTGCACTCGTAAAACTCAAATAAGCACTGATATGGAAACTGTTGCAACCGAACGAATCTATTTGGAGGTGCCTCGCAGCGAGGTGCGCTTCGCCCGTAGTCTGTCACGCAAGATGGGTTGGACTATCAGGAAACCGCGCAAGAGCGGCTTACAGCAGGCTTTAGAAGACGTAGAAGCCGGGCGTGTGTATGAGGCCAAGAGCGTAGAAGACTTAATGGCGCAGTTGGACGCATGAAATACACGATTAACTACTCCAGTCGTTTCAAGAAGTCCTATAAGCTCTGCAAGCGTCGTGGGCTGAACATCGCTAACTTTGAGACTGTGGTAAGCCTGTTGGCCGAGACTGGAACACTCCCCGCTAAGTACCGGCCTCATATTCTGTCTGGCAAATATGCAGGCATTTGGGAATGTCACATCGAACCAAACTGGCTGCTGCTCTGGAAGCAAAATGACACAGAGTTGACACTCCTTCTGCTTGACACAGGAACCCATTCCGATGTCTTTTGAATTACACATCCCGCTCCCCCTCCTGGCTGAGCGGGATGTTTGTCTCTTTATGTCACAAAAACCTGTCATTTCACCTCTAACGGTTGGTATTTATGAGCCCTATCCGGCACATACAATCCTCCCACAAACTGATAGTTTTCGTTTTCACTTTTTCCGTAAGTATGAAAGATTGTTTTTGGCCCAGTCATATAAAACATAGGATTAGTAAGGTATAAGCGATTGCCAAACACGGTATTCTTCTGTTTCTGCATTTTCTCTCTTGTTGTTTTCTCGAATGGTACCACAGTATTTCTCATACGTCGCTCTTGTATGACGAACTCCGAGACCACCGAGCCTGCAGAATATGTGATGGGTACTGCTTCCTGATAAATGCCAATCAGCTTGAACGTATGAATACCCTCATCATCTGCTGCGTATGTTATCAAACCTGGTAATCCCTGCAATTTCCAAGGGCCGGCAACGGTAGGAATGTCCTCGGCATAGAGTACATTCCATGTCTTGCCACGAAACTTGCCATTCGCTTTTTGGCACAGATAGCCGCAAACAGAATCGCTTCCTTCCACCATGTCCCATGTTGGCGTTTCTGTATCTTCAGTTACCTCATACTGAAGTGGCGGAATCGATTCGAGCGTAATGGTCTTACCTTCCGGATAGCCAACCGTAGTTGTGGCGATATGCATCAGCGCCTCATTATGCATGAACCAGAAGTGGTCTTCGCCTATCTCCGTGTCTCTTTGCTGCTGAAACAGATAGCGTTCGTAAGTCCATGTCTTCCACACGCCATCGCCTACCTGCAAGGCCAGACGGATGGAGTCGGTGACAGGCTTTCCTTCTGCGTCGGATGTGTTGATGGAATACTGATACACTGCCATGAACTTTGTCTGGCACAAAGTATCCAGCTTTTCATTGTCTCGTGTAAGCATCTGTGCCGACATGGTGCTGGCAGCGAATGCAAGAATCGTTGTAAGTATTGTTTTCATTGTTCTAAATGTTTTGCGGGGCTATTACTTCTTTGTATGATGGTAGTAGAAGTTTCAGAAAGAAGCTCCATCGCATCTCTCGACGAAACGGAGCAAATGCCTATAGGTCTTTACTTTACTAACTTTACTTAAAGCTTTTCTTAGCAATCTACTGTACGTCGGAAGCTATTCCATTTCCAGCGGCTGATATTGATGGGGATTGGAAATTAAAACTACCCCAGCAACACTCCTAATATTATCGCCGGATGAGCTGAAACTATTCTCCACATAGCCGAAGGCCGTCATAGGGTCGGGGGCGTAGTAGGTGGGATCTTTCAGGTAGCGGCGGTTGCCCAGTACCTTCTTCTTGTAGGCGAGAAATTCCGTGGCGCTTTTCTTTTGATAGTCCACGCGCTGGCTGGCGAACTTGCCCCGTCCGTCAGGGACAATCCAAGTGACGTACTGGGTGAATATGATTGGCGTTTCCTCCTGATGGAAACCGTAGAGCGTAAAGGTATGTATGCCCTTGCCGTCGGTGGCCTTCGTGATGAGACCAGGCAAGCCTCCCAACTTCCAAGGCCCGATGCTGGCTGGTATATCCTCCGTGTAGTACACGTTCCACGTCAGGCCGTGATACTTGGCTGTGGCAGACAGGCTGGCATAGTCGCAAATGGTGTCCTGTGCATCCGTCAGTTTCCAGTTCTGCTTTTCCAATGGCTCGTCCGTCATGTAGCGATACGGATAGAGCATCTCTTGCGTTGTGATTCTTCCTTCGGGGTAGTTCGTGAAGATGGTACCCATGTGCATCTGAGCAGCCAGATAACCGTCAGCGATGCGTGAGCCACCCTTCTTCTGTCTTTCGTACTCTTCGTAAGGGAAACTCTTCATGATGCCTCCCGAAGTCTGCACTGCAATATACATAGAGTCTGTCACCGGCTGTCCGTCGGCATCAGTGGTTTTACACTCATAGCGATAAATCGCCGTAAACTTCGACACGCCAATCGTGTCTCTCTGGGCCTGTGCTGCTATCGTTAGCACAAGGGCCATCATGGTCACAATAATCTTTCGCATGGCTTTTGCTATTATATACTTTTCACTTTTCACTTTTATTAGGGCATAATAAGGGCTGTCCACCGTTAAGATGGATTATAAAACCATTAATATGTGAGTGTTATTCTACATGTAATTGAGAGATGTCGTCAGCTGCACGCGGACAGGCTTCCCATTCTGTCGGCCAGGCTCAAAAGGCGGCATGCCGCGAATGAGCTCTTCTGCCGCTTCACGCAGGGCCCGGCGTCCCTCATCTATTTCATCCTGCGTCGGATGCTTGTCCGTTGCTCCGTATGAGTAGGCCACTGCATCAGTCTCTTCCGAAGAAGAGTCAAAGGCTTGCACATGGGTGATGCGCCCGTCAGTCTCGACAATGAATTGCACCTTGACCGTCCCATTCACACCGTTCTCGGCTGCAGCCTTCGGATAGCGCAAGTGGTGGGCCATATACTGCTTGAAGGCCGCATCGCCACCGGGGAACTGAGGCATCTGGTCTGCCTCCATGACAACCTCGGGCTCTGTCTCTATGGCCACCGTTTTCTCCTTATATTCCTCAGCCTGTGCCGACACCCATAGGCAGGCGGCGAGGGCAGGGACGAGATACAGCAGTTTAAGCCGTGACCACCGCGACGACCGCCTGCTGTGCATCATGGCGAAACGCTTTTTCACGGCTCCGCGGCGCAGGGTGTTCATGATGGGCAGCGCCTGCGTCCGTACGGCCTTGCGCACCAGCAGATGCTCATAGTCCTCCAGCTTCACGCCGCCCTGCAGTACGGCCTCGTCAGCCTGGAACTCGTGCACATCCATCAGGTCTTGCCGCAGCATCCAGGCGAAGGGCAGGCACCAGAGCAGACGGCAGGTGAGGTCGCAGAGCACCACGTCCCACGAATGTTTCATCCTTACGTGAGCCAGTTCGTGCCGGAGCACGGTCTCCGCGTTCTGTTTCAGGTCTATAGGCCCTATGAATATCCAGCGCATCCAGCTGCTGGGTTGTGTGATTCTCATGTCCAGCATCAGATGAACACCATCGGGAACCAACTCGTGAGTGATGCGGCGGCTACGGCGAATGACACGCACCAGCGCCAGCACCCGGAAGAGGTAAGTAGCGACGGCGATGACTATACCTATTATATATATGTATGCACCGTAGCGCATGCAGCGGTCGGATGTCGCCTCTTCTTTTTCTTGAGCAGTGAGTGCATTTCCAGCCACATTCTCATACGGCTGGCTCATCAGCGGCCCCTCAATGATTGTACCTTCAATCCTTGTAAACATCGCATCCAAGGCCGTCGGCCTGTCGGTATGCAGCGGCACGAGCGGCAGCAGCGGGCTCATCATGAGGATGGCCAGCAGCACGGCGCGGTTCAGACGGTGGAACGTCTCGCGCCGCAGCAGGAGCCTGTAGAGCGAGTAGAGCAGCGTCAGCGTCAGTGCCCACCGGATGGCGTAGATAATGAATGCAGCCATACGTCAGCCCTCCCTACGTTTCAGGTCAGCCAAGTACTGCAACAAGTCGGCCTCGGTGACCTTCTCCTCCTGAATCAAGGCCGACACCACACTCATGTACGAGTCGCTGAAGAAGCGGTTGACGACGCTCGTCAGTCGTCCCCGCCCGTAGGCCTGCTTGTCGACGATGGGCCGATAGACGAAACCGCGCCCCTTAGGCTCGTGTGCCAGATAGCCTTTCTTCTCTAAGGCCTGAAACACCTGCGCAATGGCATTCGCGCTGGGCTGCGGCTCGGGATAGAGCGACGCGACGTCCTTCGGTGCACACTGGCCAAGCTGCCAGATCAGCTCCATCACTTCCTCTTCTTTGCTTGTAAGTTTCTCCATCTTTCAAACTGCTTTTAGGTGTTTATTAACAATGTATTCTTTTGATTCCGCTGCAAAGATACGCATATATTTTGATATTACCAAACAAATTCGTGTTTATTTAACAGATTTTTTTGTTGAACACGCCCATCCTTGATTACTCCTTTTCCAGCGGCATGTACACATGCGCCTTGTTGCTCACGTACGTGCCATTGATGATCGAACCCTCGTCGACGTAAACGACGTCGACGGATTGGAGGTTGGCGATGTAATAGTGCGAATCCTTGGGATAGAGCCTGTTGCCAAAGGTCTTGTTGCGGTTCTTGATAAGCTTGTCTTCCGAGGTCTTCACGGTGATGGCGTTGGTTTCGTAGAAGATGGGGGCAGTGGCGTGCTGCAGTTCGGTGAGCGTGAAGCGGTGGATGCCGTCGTCGCTCACGGCTTCTACAATCAGGCCGGGCAGTCCGCAGAGCTTCCACGGCCCAGCCGTCGTGGCGATGTCCTCTGCATAGCGCACCGTCCACTTCCTTCCGTGCAGCTGACATACGGCCGTCTTGCACAGGTAGCCAGCAACCGTCAGCGTGTCATCATTGAGCGTCCACTTGATGTTCTTCCGCTTCTCCTGCGTCTCATAGATGCTGGGAGGAATGGCGTCGCGCACCGTCACCTGGCCCTCGGGATAGTCCGTCCACACTTGGGGCATGAAGCAGAACGACTCTGCCCTTAACAGTGGCAGTTCGTCGGAGAAGAAGTCGTAGCCCTCCATGTATTCCCGCTTGTTCATTTGCAGGAAATCGGCGGCCGACTGTTTTTTGCCTTCAGCCCATTCCCTTTCCTTGCGGAACTTACGGTAGGGGAAACTGCGCGTGCAGTGCCGTCCTACCAGTAGGCACAGCTTCATGCGGTCGGTCACTGCCTTGCCGTCGGCATCCTGCGTCCGGCATTCGTAGTCGTAGGCCACCACGAGGTTAGCCGTGTCGATACACACCTGATGAACCTTGGCCGCAATCATCGCTGCCTTCAAGTCGGCAAGTCCGTCTTCTTGCGCCTGCACCTGCGTCGGCACCGTCAGCGCAAAGGCCATCATTGTCACAATAATCTTTTGCATGTTGATAAATGTTTTATGGGGTTAATATGCTGCAAAGGTAGAGGAAAAGGGCGATAGAAACAGCATTTTTCGGTTTACAAACAGTTTTCAAGTGATTTGTAAACTCAGTTTACATGCTGTCTGAAGGACTTTTGGTGCCTTTCGAAATAGCTGGAGGGCGCATCGCTGCGGCCTCCAGCCTTACCCGGGTCTACTACTTTTTACTCGCTCGGCTTTGCCGCTTGGCTCTGCCCAAGAACTTTACTCTTCGGCTGCTTGTTCAGCCGGTAGATGATATGGAACAATGTATAGCGGGGCATGACGTTGGTGTAGGTCTCAGTGCGCCCCTGGGCGTTGAGGGTGCGGGTGACGTTGCTGAGCTGACCAAGGAGGTCGAAGCCGTCGACGACAACGAGGAGATTGCCCTTGAAGAAAGGTCGCGAGAGGCGGGCATTCCAGACGAGGTCGCTGGTGTTCAGGTTTTCGTCGGCATAGCCGGTGCGGCTGTAGAGGTTGAGGTCGGTCGAGAGGTCGAGCTTCCACGGCAGCTTCATGATGGCTGAGAGGGAGGTGCGACAGGTGAAGGCGTGGAAGTCTTGGAAGTCGGGGCGTGTGCCGGTGAGGCGCTCCCATGTGGGCTGACAGGTTAGTTCGAGGTGGTGATGACCGATGTCGGCCTTGAAGGTGGGAGTGAAGGAGAGGGAGAGGCGGCGGACGGTGGAACGTTGGGGCTGCGATAATATCGCAGCATACAGGACATTATTAGTAGTTGTTGCTCCTACCAGGTCGACGCTTTGGGCGTAGGTGATGTGGAAGGGGATGTCGAGGTTCAGCTTCTTTGTGGAGTCGAGGCTGCAGTGGAAGGTGTAGCCGCCGTCGGTGGTCCAGTTGCCATCGACGTTCTCCGGGCGGTAGGTGCGCACGCCAGTCTGCGGGTCGTAGACGTAGCCCATGGCAATGGCGTTGTAGGTGCGCTGGTAGCCCCATTCCAGGTAGTGATAGGAGAGCTTCTTTCTGTAGACGCCATTGATTTTGAACTCAGGGGTGACGGCTGTGCGCAGGTTGGGGTTACCCAGCCGGATGTTCATTGGGTCGGTATCGTCGCGCATGTCGATGCGTTGCTCCAAGTCGGGCAAGTTCGTCTGCACGCCTAGGGTCAAGCCAATCTGATGGCCGCCTTTGAGGTCGAGATAAGTCCAGTCGGCCATAGAGATGGTGAAGGCAGTGCGGCAGAGGGTGGTGTCGATGCGGCCACGCTGATAGTCGAGATGTTGGCTGCGCACGCTGACATTGCCGTTAAGGAGCGTCCATATCTTTCCGTAGCTCTTTTCATCGAACGCGTAGCCGAGGTTGACGTCCAGCTTATGGCGGTCTTCGGTGGAGCGGCTGTCGAAGCTGTTGCGGCTGTCCATCACCTGCTGGTATTCGCTGACGGAGGGAAGAGTGGCCCCCAAAGCCCCCCCTACGGCCCCCGAGGGGGCTTCTATAGTTTTGCTATTAAAGGTAGGGTCTATAGTAGCCCCCTCGGGGGCAGAAGGGGGGGCTTGAGGGACATCGAGCAGATAGAGCGTCGAACGGCGGTGGCGCCAGTCGTGGGTGTACTCGTAGGTGGTGAAGAGCGAGCGCCAGCCTTTGCCCAAGGGGATGTTGTAGCCCACTGTGGCGTTGATGCTGCCGCTGCGGTCGGGGTGGTTGTCGGTGAAGTGGTGGAGGGAGGTGGAGGGCTGCTGTGATACAGCAGCATACTGGACGGACTGGCGGGTGAAGAGATGCTCGTCGCGGTCGGTGAGGGTGATGGTGGCCCCGAGGCGCAGGTTCTCGTTAGAGTGCGGAATTTTGATGGTGGCGCCGGTGTTGAATGTACCCTTCAGCTCGTGCCCCTTGCCCGCGCCCTCCTGTAGGATGCGGTTCACCAGCGTGTCGCGCAGGCTGATGCGAGTGGAGGCAGGGCTGTAGAGGTCGTTGAGCAGTTGGCGGCTGACATTGGCGACGGGGGCGTTGAACGTGGCCGAGGTCATTCCCGAGCTATGGTCGAAGCGGTGGTAGTTCAGGCTTGGGTCTATGTGCCAGCGCACATTCTTGTGATTGCGATAGAAACTCTGCCATGTAGAGAAACGCAGGTCTTCGTTCTCACGACTGCTGAAACTATGGTCATAGGTGTCGCCCGTGGGTAGGAAGTTCTGGCGAATGGTACGGCTCTCGCCCTCGGTCGTCTGGTGGTTGACGGAAGCCTCGCCGGCAAACTCCCAACGCTTGTTGCGGTCGCTGACGTTGAAGTGCAGGTCGGCACGCTCCGTGCGCCGCAGGTCGTTGGTCTGTCCGCGCTGCCAGCTGTTGCTTTCGTCCGGACGGCTGTCGTCGTCCAGGTTATTGGCATTGGCAATGACGGCCAGGTTAGAGAAGTCGGAGTGGCGCATGGCAAAGAGACGGGCGAGGTATCGGTCGTCGGTGCCTGCTCCCCCTTCAACGTTCGCTATCCAGCCTATCATGTACTCCTTCTTCAGCCGCACGTCGATGACATAGCGCTGCGAGTGCTCGTCCTTGATGCCGAGCCACTCGTTCTCGTCGGTCTGCTTGTTGTAGATGGCGATGTCCTTCACGGTGTAGGCGGGCAGGTTCTCGAGCATCAGCTTGCGGTCGTGGCTGAAGAACTGCTTGCCGTTAAGCAGCAGGTCGTCGACGAACTTGCCGTTGTGGTAAATGCGGCCGTCGCGCTTCAGCTCCACGCCTGGCAGCTGGCCGATGAGGGCGTCGAGCATCGACCCCTCGGCCAGGATAAAGGCATCGGCATTATATATCAGGGTGTCACCACGGTAGTAGAACTTCACCTTCGAGGCTGTAACCACCACCTCCTGTAGCACGGTGGACTGCGGTGCTAAGTAGAACGGTGGCAGTCCCCGCTCGTGCTCGCGCCTGCCGATGCGATCCAGTTTGTAGTCCACGTATGTAGTCTTGAAACCGACATGGCTGATGCGGAAGATATACTTGGCGGGCATTGCTGGCATGTCGAAAGAGAACTCACTGGTCTCCCAGTCAAACCCTTCAGCATACCAGTGCTGACGGGCTTCCTTCTGTGCGATGACAGTGCTGTCGGCACTTAGCAGTGCCACGGTGGCCCCGATGAGGGGCTTGTGGGCGCGGATGTCCTGCACCTCGCCTTTTAGCGTGAGTTTGCGCACAGCCTTCCCCCGTTCGTGTTGCACATAGATGCGCTTTCCATGCACCTTCACTTTCACGGGCAGGCCCTTGCACACCTTGCGGACGGCATTGACGGTATTAAGGCCGTCAATCATTTCCGCAGTATACAGACTGTCCAGACCGTCGCTCATAATGTCAATATTATATTCCGACTGACTACTTTCGATGGTCTTCAAGGCCGAGATAAGTGGGATGACATTCTGTGCTACGACAATCTGTACTATCCAGAACAAGGCTATGATGATGATTTGTCTCTTCATGTTCCTGTCATTTCTTCTTTGGGTTCTTATTCCAGTGATACACCAGATGCAGCATGACGTAGTGCGGCAGGGAGCGGTACCTGGTTACGATTCGTCCCTGGGCGTTGATGTCGTACTGTGTGGAGGACAGCTGGTGCAGCAGGTCGAAGGCTTCGATGCGGGCGATGAGCTTGCCCTTGAACAGGGGCTGGCTGACGGAGGCGTTCAGCACGAAGTCGTCGGTGTTCAGTTCGCTGCTGCCATATCCGCGACGGCTGTACATAGTGCCATCGGCTGCAAAGGAAGTCTTGGTTGGCGACAGCGTGTAATAGCCTTCTAAACCATAGTGGTATTCAAGGGCGCTGAGGGTAGAATGATTCTGCATATTGCCATTGCTGCGCCGCCAGTTAATATAGCCTACGGCACGGATGTTAAGGCTTTTGCGGTTGAATCGGATGTTGGCACCACTGTTGAGTCCGAGGGTGTTCACGGTGTTGACGTGGCTCTCCGTATCGTTCTCCAACATAGCGTGGTCCTTGGAGTGATCCCACAGGGCACCTGCGCTGACGTGCCATGTCCAATAGCGCTTCTCGCCGATATTTTGGTCAGTGCTGAACATAACTAAGGCTCCACAGGCTCCACTGATGTTCATGGGTTTGTAGGTATAGACGCCAGTGGCAGGATTGTAGGTCAACGACTGCGCCACGTCGCGGTGATGGTAGTTGAAGGAGGCAGCGAGGTGATACATCGCTTTGTTTCGCCCCGCGTTGTCGTAGTACTCTGCACTGACTTTGGTAACAGCCGAGGGTTTCAGGTCGGGATTGCCTAACTTTACGATGAGCGGTTGGCTGTCATCGTAGATGTTGATGCGGTCCATCAAGAGGGTGCGCTCCTGATGAAATTCGGTATGGAACCTAACGTCGCGCTGTCCGCCTTTCCACACGTTGCGGTAGTCAAAGCTGAAGTTCGGCACAAACACAGTCTGGCGGGCCAACGTGTCGAGCACGCCACGCTTATAGTGTAGCCGCTCATATTGCACGGGCAAGCGCAAATAGAGCTGCCACGGCGCATAGTCCACCTTTATGTGAAAGTCAGGGTGCGTATAGTAGGCTTTCTTCACGAGCATGACGATGAGGTTGTTAGTCCAGTCGAAGTCTCGGCTGTCGTAGGAGTTCCTTAGGTCAGTGATGGCCGTAAGGGCATCTATCTGCGAGGGGAGTAGCAGTGTGTCAGGATGATAGAGGTAATCGCGGTTGTGCTGTTTGCGGATGTCGAAGAAGTCGGTAAGGTTGATGTAGAAGTTCTTGGCTATCTCTTTGGCACTGCCCACATGTGCCACGCCCCACGTGCTTCGGTTGAAGAGGTCGTTGGTGTTGTGCTGGGCACTCAACGGGGGAACCGTTGAGCGCATTGTTTGGGTGTAGCGGTGGGCTTGCTGGGTTTCGTCGTTGTCGTGCTCTGCCTTGGCGTAGAACGAAATGTTTTGTTTCTTCTCTTTGTTGATGTTGAACGAACCCTGTACCTCTACATAGCCGCTCCAGGCTCTGCCTTCGCTCATTCCGACGGTGCGCTGCGAAACGGTCAACGAATCATTCCATTCGTCGAATGCAGAGTTGAACGAGCCGTCACGTTTGGCGTAGTCGAAATGGGCAACGGCATACAGATACATCGGTTTGGTCAGCGTGAAGGCGTTGTTCAGCGTCAGCTTCCGGTTGCCCGTGTGGTGGAACGATTCCGAAAGCGACGTAGGCTTGAGACCTTCGAGAAACCGCTCCCGGCGCTGGCTCATGGTCTGCTCGTCGGCGGAGGACGCGTAGTCCGCCCGCAGCGTCTCTTTTATGACGTCGCCTGCGGAGTGGTAGTTGATTTCCGCCCCCACGCTGCGCGTCGTGGTCAGCGACTGAGGCTGGCGGGCAGGACTCCACTGGCCCGACTGCCCGATGTGGCGCTGCTCGTTCACGTTGTTGGCATTGCCCACCAAGGTCAGTCGCAGCCGATCGGTGAAGCCGAGGAGGAACCCGCGCCCCAGCCACCGGTCGTGGGTGCCAGCGGCCCCTTCCACATTGCCGATATAGCCCTGACTGTATTCGTTTTTCAGGTTCACGTCCATGACATAGCTTCGCGGCTCCACGTCATAGCCTAAGGCCGCACTCCTGTCTGTCTGCTTCTCATATACCTTCAGGTTCTTCACCGTGTAGTAGGGCAGATTCTCCATCAGCACCTTTTTGTTGCCGCCGAAAAACGAGCGCGAGCCAAGCAGCAGTTCGTCCACCTTGCGTCCGTTGACGAATATCTCGCCCTGGTCGTTCATCGTCACGCCCGGCAGCTGGCGTATCAGGTCGTCGAGCATCGAGCCTTCGGGCAGGTTGAAGGCCGTGGCATCGTAGACCAGTGTGTCACCTCGCCAGAAGAACTTTACCCTGGTGGCCGTCACCACCACCTCCTTCAGGTTGATGTTCCTCATCTTGTGCATCTTCAGCGTAGGCACATGTACGTCCTCTCTCTCCGTGGCCGCAACGCTCACCCGCTGCCACTTGTCGTCGTAGCCCTTCAGCCGGGCCCGCACCAAGTACTCACGGCCCGGTCGCACCGGCGCAACGAACTGTGCCATCACGAGGCGCTCGCTGCCATTGTAAAAACGTATCATAGATGCTGAGTCTACAACCACCGCGCTGTCCGTCGTAAATACCGACACCCGTGCGTCGGGCAGCGGCATCTTCAGGAAGCCGTCTTCCACCGGTCCCACGAGGCTTACCTTTTCCACGGCAGGCCGCCAACCCCGCTTGGCCTGAACGGTGATAAGGCGTCCCCGCTGTTTCACCTTGACGGGCAGCTTCTTGCAGACGAGCCTCACGGCCTCGGGCACGGTGAGGTTTCTCACCTTGGCTGAGGTGTGCAGCTTGTCGAGACCGTCGGAGAGGATGGTGATGTTGTACTCCTGCTGTCCCAGCTCAATAGTGCGCAGGGCCTCGGTGAGCGCGGTATTGTGGAAATCATGGCTGACCTGTGCTGCTGCGCCGCTCAATGACAGACAAAAAAGGAGGAATAACAGTTGCCGTTTCATATTTTATCTTTAGCGGTCTCTACAAAGATGGTATCGCGTTGCAGGGTCAGGCTCAGTCCGTCGAACAGGTTCAGACCGTCGATGAAGTCGGAGAGCGGTGTGTCGGGGTTCCATGTCATGATGAACTTCATGCCCTTGGCCTCCTCATCACGAAAGCTGACAGCCTTGCCGTAGTGGGCCGAGACGACGGCGAGGATGCTGTCGAGGCGCACGTCGTCGAAGCGGAGAAGCGACCCACCCCCTTGCCCCTCCCTGTGAGGGAGGGGAGCAGTTACCTGTGCCGATTGGGGCGAATCCGTATGGGAAGATATGATATGTGGAATGATTGCCCAAGCCAATCCACAAAGCAGGACTGCACCGAGAAAGACAGCGGCAATTCGGAATCTCTGCCCCAGCTGTAGCCACTTCACTCTCAAGGGTTGGGTGTGAGGCTTCTGGTAAAGCTTCTTACAGTCAGCCATCAAATTGTAGGCTGTGCGCACTTCTTCGTCCGAGAGCAGTTCCTCCAACTGTGCGTCGGTCATTGCTTCCGGCTCGTCCATCAGCCGTAGCAGCGTCATTAGTTTCTCGTTCGTTTCCATATCCTTAGGTGTTAAAGTGATTCCTGATTCGAGCAAGCGCGGCAACAAGATGCTTATACACCGCCACCTCGCTGATGCCCAGTTCGGCGGCAATCTCGCGATACTTCCGTTCTTCGCCGAAACGCAGTTGGAACACGCGCTGCTGGGCCTCGGTCAGTCCCGTGCGGATGAAAGCCTGTAGGCGGTCCAACCGTTCCGTCTCTTCCTCCTCGTTCTCTGTCTGTTGTTCGAGGGCATAGAGGCGCGTCACCCGTTCGGTCAGCGTCTTGCGGGCGATGACGTTGCGACAACGGTTGCGCACGCTCTCGCAGAGATAAGCCAGCTCACGACCGGCCTCCACTTCGGGCTGACGTTTTAGCAGTTCGGCAAAGAGTTCGCTCACCACGTCCTGTGCCTCCGCGTCGTCATAGAGTGAGGCGCGAGCTTCGGCCAGCAGACGTGGCTGGTGCTTTCGGAACAGCATTTCCAGTGTACTCTGATTCATCTTTCGTTGCTTACTTTTATCATAGAGACAAACAACTCCTTCGTTTTCCTAACCTCATCAATCAAAAATAAGATTCCTTTGGAAAAACAGGAGGGTGCTTCACAGCGGCCTCCTGGGTTCCCGGGTACTACTCGTTTTGTTTTTTACTCACTCGGCTTTGCCGCTTGGCTCAGCCAAGAACTTTACTAATTTTGTATACTACTTGATTTTTGTTATACTTTCGTTTTAAGTGGTTAAACATTCTGGTGTTCTTCCGTGACATCTGGGCACAAGCCAAGCTACCCATTGCCATTTCGGAACAGGGATTTATAGATTCTTGTTTTGAATTTTTTACTTAGCTCAGCCGGAAAGTAACGGGTATAACGTACTTACAACGTACAGGCTGTCCTTGCTGCTTGCCGGGTTGCCAGTTAGGCATCAGCTTGATAACGCGGATGGTTTCATCCTTAAGAGCTCGCACTCCGGCTTTCAAGCTGGCATCTTGGATTTCGGCATCCTTGCGCTGCTCCTCTGTCATGTCTTTATGATTAGCCACGACGACAGTGTCAGATGGAATGTCTATACCTGTTATTTTTACGACTTTTGGTGAGGTAACCCGACCGTCCTTCTCGACGATGAACTGTACTATGACACGGCCTTGCACGCCCGATTCCTCAGCTTCCTTTGGATAGTTGGTGTTTTTGTTTAGCCAAGTCATCAGTTCCACATCCCCACCAGGGAACGATGGCAACTGCTCGGGAATGTTTACCACATCTGTCTCAGCCTCTTCGCTTTCTTTGGGCTGTTCTTTCTCTTTTGCATGCGCATAGTCGTAGTGCTCATGGGTGAAGGGAGCCGTAAGTATACGCTTTAGGTCGGCGGGCATGTCGATGCGCTGGAAGGTATGTGGCGTGGCGGTCTCATTTGTCGCCTTGCGTACCACCAGATGGTCGGCATCGGGCATGGAGTACACTAACGGTTCCATATCTCCCAATTGAAGATGCTCACCTTGCTCCTTTAATGTGCCACTATAACCGCTACCT